>JAAUXZ010068304.1_pt1 | contig 13882 bp, 14 predicted proteins | sample 7278131 | NCBI WGS metagenome assembly JAAUXZ01 (sample SAMN14350119, study PRJNA611818) | marine sediment metagenome | isolation source: surface marine sediment (3m) | place: French Polynesia: Moorea | collected 2018-08
ACCACACCGGCCATCAGTCCAGTGAGTGCACCCAGAAGTGCAATGCGTAACAGAAACCTGTCTTTAGCTAGAGTCATTGATCTGTGTTAATACCTGAAACCGTTATAAAATATCAGGATGGTTTTCAATGGCAGTGTTATGTAGAAAAAATACAGGAGATGTTTTTTATTGCCAGTTCAAACGGACCGGTTGTCTTTTGGCGCCCCATGCTCCAGGCTGGGATTCAAACATACCCCCACAAACTGTACCACAGTTTTTACAGTGACCCTGTTCATCAAGATTCCAGTCAGAGAGTTCATACCAATCACGACCAATCAGGATCTCTCCACACTGATGACAATAGGTACTTTCTCCCTGCTTGTCATGTACATTTCCGGTATAGGCATAACGTACGCCATTATCCAGGGCTATTTGCCGGGCACGACTGAGCGTAGAGGATGGCGTTGATGGGATATCCATCAACTTATAGTCGGGATGAAAGGCGGTAAAATGCATGGGTACATCTGGCCCCAGCTCTTTCACGACCCATTGAGTCATTTCGTTCAATTCTTCGGATGAATCATTTTTACCCGGTATCAGCAACGTGGTCAGTTCAAACCATACTGAGGTGTCATGTTTGAGGTACAAAAGCGTATCCAGGACGGGTTGAAGATGGCTACCGGTTAGGTGCAGATAAAAATCATCGGTGAATGCCTTCAAATCAATATTGGCTGCATCCATGTGCTGATAGAATTCTGCCCGGGGTGCTTTGCAAACATAACCCGCAGAAACGGCAACGCTTTTGATGTCTTTTTCATGACAGGCTTTGGCACAATCTATCGCATATTCATGAAAAATGACCGGGTCGTTGTAGGTAAAAGCAATCGAGCGACAGTTAAGATCAGCTGCGGTTTGCGCAATCTTTTCCGGACTTGCATGATCGGCCAAAGTGTCTATTTCACGTGATTTACTGATATCCCAATTTTGACAGAATTTACAGGCCAGATTACAGCCCGCTGTACCAAAACTGAAAACCGGTGTGCCAGGTAAAAAATGATTCAGTGGCTTTTTTTCTATAGGATCCACACAAAATCCGCTTGAACGTCCGTAACTCGTGAGGACGATTTCACCGTTCTGATTGCCGCGGATAAAACATAAGCCGCGTTGACCTTCTCTGAGCTTACAAAAACGCGGGCATAAATCGCACTGGACCCGGTTTTTTTCAATACGATGCCAATAACGTGTCGGGACCGTGTACTTGGGATTGAATACCTCAACGTTCATATTTGACGCCTCCAATAATCGTTTTATACTGAAAACGTTAAGGTCAATCTACACGGAACGTTGCGGGATGACCATCACAAAATGGCTTAAAGGTAACCCAGGTCAATTGAATGATTGATCAGAGAATAACGGGAGGTGACCCATGTTAACCGAAAAAGCATCAAACAAACGACAACCCGCCGTTGCCGGACAATTTTACCCGGATGACCCTTCCCAGTTGGAAAGACTGTTAGCGCAGATGCTGCTCCAGGTTAAGCCTTCAAAACCTGAACATGTTAAAGCCTTGATCTCACCGCATGCTGGATATATCTACTCGGGCCCGGTCGCCGCCAGTGCTTTCCAGGTCCTACGCACGCAGGCTGAGGATATCAGGCGCGTTGTTTTGATGGGACCCTCTCATCGAGTGGGTTTTCAAGGAATTGCCACGACATCCGCTACCAGTTATCAAATGCCTTTGGGCGAAATTCCCATTGATCGAGAGGCTATAAAAAAAATTAGCGCGCTTCCCCATGTGATGGACAATGACCAGGCCCATCGTTTCGAGCATAGCCTTGAAGTCCAACTGCCCTTTCTGCAAACCGTCCTTAGAGAGTTTGCACTGATTCCACTGGTGGTGGGTGATTGCCCCTCTCATCAAGTTGCCGAGGTCCTGGAGATGTTATGGGGTGGAGATGAAACCTTGATTGTGATCAGTTCAGATTTAAGCCATTACCATAGCTATGAAGTTGCCCGGCAATTAGATGAGAAAACCTCGCAGGCGATCCTGAATTTGCAACCCGAGCAGATTCATTATGATGATGCCTGTGGACGAAACCCGGTAAATGGTCTTTTAGTCTCAGCAAAAACGCACGGTCTTAAACCCAGTCTGGTTGATTTGCGTAATTCAGGTGACACCGCAGGAAGCCGGGACCAGGTGGTCGGTTATGGCGCTTACCTCTTTACTGACTGATGTATACACCACAACAACGTCAACAATTAATACAATTAGCCTATGCTTCGATTGATTGGGGTTTACTTTATGGTAAAGCCTTGCCGGTCAATTTGGATGAATATGAAATAGATTTGATCCAGCCACGTGCCTGTTTTGTCACTTTGCACAAGGATCAGCAATTACGAGGTTGTATCGGGAGTCTCGAAGCCCATCAACCACTGGTAAAGGATATCAGTGACAATGCTTTTGCCGCTGCATTTCGTGACCCCCGTTTCAATCCACTGAGTAAAACGGAAAAAGACCAGATCAATCTGAGTATATCCGTATTAAGCCCCGCCACGGCCATGCAGTTTTCATCAGAACAGGATTTACTCAACCAGATTAAACCCGGTATAGACGGTTTAATAATTCAAGAAGGTCGCCGGCGTGGAACATTTTTACCGAGCGTTTGGGAGCAATTACCTGATAAGCAGCAATTTCTTCAACATTTAAAACTAAAAGCAGGATTATCGAGTGATTATTGGTCGGATGCGATAAGCGTGAGTCGCTACCAAACAGAAGCGTTTGAATGAGGACGTTTATTTTTGATTATATGGATGACTCTCGGTAAAGACATTGAGTATCTTTTAGGGGATGAACAAACCGATAAAAATCGTAAATTAAGAGAGTTAAATCTACAATTTAGGGGGAGAGGTGCTGACGCCGACTGACGGCAATCAATCGGTTAATAGGTTTCTGCAACGATCCTGCCGGAGCTTAATCAGGTAAACAGACGCACCAGTAAAGCTGCAATGATCAGCAGGGTGGCTGCTTCAATTACAAACATTTTTAACGATACTTTCGGTGGCTGTTCCAACAGTTCCGATTTTGCATCGAGATAATTCATCAAAACTACTCCTATGTGTTTAGTTTGTATATACATTGTATACTACAATATAATATATGCAAGTTTTTGTATAAAATGTCACAATTAAGGTGTTTTCTTGCAATTCGGCCCTAAACCAACAAAAAGTATTAAAAATGGCGAAAGAAAAAATCATCAATATCCGTGTTGAGGCGGACTTTAAGAAAGAGGCTAAGAAGCTCGCTGAAATTGATGGCAGAAGTCTGTCAAACTGGATTATCAAGCTGATTCAGAATGAAATCAGTAAATCCAAGAAGGCGGGATCCAAAAAATAAAGTTGCCGCTAAACCTGCCTGCTTTTCAGTTTAAAGTCAGGTAAATATCGGCTGATCCAGGTCCCTGCCAGAAACCCCCAAACCAATCGTCGCGTCCAGTACCAGTAAGTACCAAAAAAAATCACAAACAGACCCAGCCCCATCATCACATACATGACGATATTTTGTGAGCCACTTAACTGTGTTTGTAATAACTGGGTTAAGGCATAAATGGCATACAATTGTGTTGAGATCAGTAAGGCACGGCGGTCCAGTAATAATGCCAGTAAAAAGAAGCTGCTGAAGAATACGATCATCAGCAGTTCTTTGTTCATAGATTGAATCCAGTGAACATCACTTAACAGCAGGGAGACCATGGCGCCATGCACAATTAAGGGTGCAGCCAACAAATGTAACCAGAAGGCGTTATCACTCAGATGCGATTCTCGTCTCGGATCCCGTGAATCAAAAATCATCGCAATGGAAAAGACCAGCAGGCCCAGGACAAAGAAGATCAGGGGTTTTTCTAAAACATCGATGCCAATATTAATGATAATGATGGCCACCGTGCCAGTCGCCAATGGCAGGAGACTAAATGGCATGCGATAACGAAGATAAAAAATCAGGCTGGTGATGGATAAAATGGACAGGGTTATCGTGGTAATGTGTTGATGCTCAAAATGAATGGATTTATTCACAAAAAACAGGATAGCCAATAAAATAGCCATGCCGGGTAAGGCCAAGCGTCTTACACGAACGAGCCATTCGGCCATTAATATAAAACCCAGTGCGGGTAATAAGAAGTAGTATCCGGATAAACCCAGCATGTTTATAGCGACAACCAGCAACAGGATCCCCAGGGTAATGAATACATCGCCAAAACTCCGGATGAATTTCAGAGGTTCTTCAGTGTTAACCAGACCCGAAGCAGGATCGGATTCATTTAAGAAATCATACAAAGGCGCTATCTGTTCCGGATGAATCAGGTTTTTTTCAGCCGCCTGTTGCAGTTTGTGTTTTGAAATCATGAATAGTAAAGGCCTAATACATTTCAACTGATTATAAAACGAATTAATGAGCTAGATCAGTTAACAATGGAATGTTATTTGCCGGCGTATTGAATCCTGTAATAAGCTGTTCAGGTGTAACATAACTGAAACCTGCGATCGATAAGGTAACGGGTTTGATAAAACAGGAGAGACTCATGAAAATTACAGGACTTATTACTGCTGCCGTATTGGCAATCACCTCTGGCACCGTATCTGCTGAAACGTTAAAACTGTTGACGTGGAAAGGTTATGCGCCCAAAGCACTGGTCGAAAAATTTGAAAAACAGACCGGCATGAAGGTGGAAGTCACGTATTCCAACAACGAAGAAATGATCGCGAAATTAAGAGCGACCCGGGGTAGTGGATTTGATTTGGCACAACCTTCCCAGGATCGAATCTCGTCGGTACAAGCCAAGTACAAGATCTACCAACCGATGGATTATTCAAAAATCAAGTCTGATCAAATTGTCGCGTCCATGCTTAAGGCGGTACAAAATAATACCCAGGTGGGAAAGGACTCTTATGCGGCACCTTTCTGTTACGGGACTTCCGGACTCGTAGTCAATAAAAAAGCTGCCCCCAATGCTAAGGACTATGACGCCCTGATGGATACCAATTACAAGGGCCGTATCAGTTATCGTCTAAAGCGCCCTACCTTAATAGCCATGGCTTTTGCCAAAGGCGATGACCCATTCGCCAAGTATTCAGACGAAGCGGCCTATACCGAGCTCATGGAAGGCATTGGAGAAGACCTGATTGCAGCCAAACACCTGGTAAAAAATTACTGGGCTAATGGAGATGCATTACTGGAATTAATGCGTAATGGTGAAGTCAATGTAGCCATGGCCTGGGATAACGGAGGCTGGAAACTACATGAGCAAAATCCGGACATTGATTTTGTGGCCCCCACCAGTGGTGCACTGGGTTGGATTGATACTTTTGCCATACCCTCAAAAGCAAAGAATGTCGAGGGTGCCTACCAATGGATCAATTTTATGCTGGAGCCTGAAAATGCGGCTTATTTCACCAACCAGGAAAAATATGGTACGGCATCCAAAGATGCGGGCCAATTCCTGGAAGCCAGTATCCGGGACAATTTCGAGCGTTCATTTACCCAGGCCGATATCGATAACATCAAGTGGTATCCGCCCGTGCCTGCGAAATTGGAATCTATTGAAGGAAAGATTCTGGACAAGGTTAAAGCGTCAAAATAATCAGCTTTGAGGCTGGTTCTAACCAGGTACCGCATGGAAACCAGTGATGTCTCAAGACCTTGAAGTCGATAACCTGGTCAGAGACTTTGCTGCTTTTCGCGCGGTTGATCATGTTAACTTCCAGGTGGAAAAGGGCAGTTTCTTTTCCATTCTGGGCCCATCAGGCTGTGGCAAAACCACCTTGCTCCGGATGATTGCCGGATTCCTTGAACCCGATCAGGGTGATATTCGGATTCGTAATGAATCGGTACTGGGTGTTCCGCCCAATTTACGGCCCGTGAACCTCATTTTCCAGCATCTTTCCCTGTTTCCGATGATGGATGTCAAGGAAAACATCGCGTTTGGTTTGAAGCGACGTAAGACGCCACCCGCTGAAATCGACCAACGTGTTGCATCCATATTGGAGCGAGTAGGATTACCTGAATATAGCCACAAGCGGATTAACCAGCTTTCTGGCGGACAAAAACAGCGAGTGGCCATCGCCAGGGCGCTGGTGCTTGAGCCTTCCATCTTGTTACTGGATGAACCGCTCGGAGCTCTCGATCTCAAATTGCGCGAACAGATGAAGATTGAGTTGAAAAAACTGCAACAGGAAGTGGGTACTACCTTTGTTTATATCACTCACGATCAATCTGAAGCCCTGGTAATGAGTGACCAGGTGGCGGTCATGAACCAGGGGGCATTTGAACAAATTGATACTCCGAAAAATCTTTATGCCCATCCAAAAACGGGCTTCGTTGCCAATTTTATTGGAGAAAATAATGCCTATAACGCCACTGTAAGCTCTCAGGATCCTTTCAAGGTTAAAGTTAATGATGTCTTGGAATTTCAGGCCCGTGCGATGACTTCATTAGCAATGAATAAAGCCTGTCAGTTATTCATCCGACCGGAATCGATCGTTATCAATCCGGATTCAACCGCAGAGCAACTCAACCGGTTTTCATTACAGGTCAAAAATGTTTTATTTGATGGCGCTAATACCAAGTTATTGGGGCTGATAAAAAACACCTCCCTCGAAATCATGACCGCGTTACCACAGGATAAACGTTATGATCATATTCAACCGGGAGATGAATTGGCCGTAGGTGTATTTAATGATGCTTGTACCTGTTTTTAAACGGATGCACTAGCATGCCATACGCGGGCCGTCTTACATTGTATTTTTTCCTGGTGCCGGTATTGCTGTGGTTATTATTACTGATAGTGATCCCTCATATTGATTTGCTCATCATATCGTTACAGGTAGAAGATGATGAAGGTCATGCCGCGTGGTCGTTACTGAACTATCAGGCGTTTTTTGAAGAAAAAATTTACTGGTTAACCTTTGTACGCACCGCACTGTATGCAATTTTAACCACTTTTCTAACGTTCTTAATTACCTTTCCCGTAGCGTTTTACATCACCAAGGTGTTGTCAGTTAAATACAGTGGTTTTTTCACGATTCTTTTACTGGTCCCCTTTTGGGTAAGTGAATTGGTAAGAATTTACGGTTGGATGATTTTGCTGCGTGAAAGTGGTGTGTTTAATCATTTCCTGTTGCAACTGGGTATCGTGGATATACCGATCGAAATGTTGTACAACGATATCAGTATGATAATGGGTTTGGTTTATACCTCCATGTTATTCATGGTGGTGCCGTTAATTTCATCACTAGAGGGGCTGGATGACAGTTTGATTGAAGCGGCCTATGACCTGGGTGCCAGTAAACCGGTTATCTTTACCAAGATTGTGATTCCTTATATTTTGCCTGGTATAACCTCGGGGTCCATCGTGGTTTTTATGCTGACGCTGGGTAATTACCTGACACCCAACTTGATGGGGGGTAAAAATTCTCTGTGGTTTACCGAGCAAATCTATAATGAGTTTATCGCGAGTTTTAACTGGAACCAGGGTGCGGCGTTCGGTTTTCTCTTATTGACGTTATCTACACTGATTATCTGGATGGGACTGAAATTGACCCGACAAAATCTTTCGAGGGCGTTGAGTTGATTCGTACGCTACCCAGTGGCAAAACCTATCGGTATGGTTATATGATGTACGTGCTCCTTTTTTATACCTTTTTGTTTGCGCCTTTATTAGTCACCTGTGTGTTGGCTTTTAATGATTCCAATTTCCCAGGGCTACCCTGGGAAGGGTTTACGCTGGATTGGTTTTTTGCAGACGAGGAATATCGCACCGGTGTTTTTTTTGATGATCGCAACCTGAAAGCCTTATGGATCAGTTTTCAAACTGCCTTGGCTGTATCCCTGCTGTCGTTGGTTTTGGGGACCATGGCGGCTTTTTTATTTGAGCAGGAATCATTTCCATTTAAGCAACCACTGTATTTTTTATCACTGACCCCTTTAGTCATCCCTGGCGTCATTCTAGGGATCTCGATTCTGTTGGCCAGTAACACAGCAGGACTCTATTTCGAGGAAGAATGGGGTGTTGATATTGAAATATTACGGCCAAGTTTTTGGCTGGTTGTATTAGGACAAATGTCGTTTATCGCAACTTTTGTCATGTTGGTGGTATCGGCCAGGCTGAAAAAATTTGATCAATCACTTGAAGAAGCTGCGCTTAATCTGGGAGCTACTCGGCCAGAAGTCATTCGTTTGATTACATTACCTTATCTTAAGCCCGCTTTAATCGGTGCAGGCTCTGTCGCCTTTTTGATGAGTTTCGAGAATTTCAATACCACATTATTTTTGATTGGTTCTGATACCACCCTTCCGGTATCCCTGTATTTACAGGTCCGTGATGGTAGTACGCCTTTGATTAATGCCATTTCTTTTTTGCTTATTGTTTCCACATCAGTATTGGCACTGGTCAACCTGCTGGCCAGTAGAAGGCATCGAGATGAATGATTATATGAAAAGACGATCCATCGTTAATAAATCAGAAAGACGATGAATGGTAAAATCCGGCGTAAAATCATTTAATTCATTTTCACGCTGATAATAAATCACCTTCAACCCCAGTGATTTGGCCGATTGAAGATTCTCAAGTCTGTCATCTATAAAGATGATGTCTTCAGCAGATAAACCGGATTGATTAATCAAGTGAAGGTAGATCTCTGCTTGAGGTTTTTTTAAACCTAAATGACCACTAAAACACATCGGTTCAAATTTACTTTTAAAATCGAACTTTTCGGATAGTTCGTCGGCCCAATCGGCAGGAAGATTCGATAGAATAGCAAGACGAGAGTAGTCACCTAATTCGGTAATCACAGACTCAAAATCGGGGTCGAGTTTAAAATCATCCAGGAAAGCCTGCCGAATGGACCGGTAGTCAGGGATACCTAGCGCGTGCCAGAATTTTTTTTCACCCAGACGGTCCAGGTTATAGTCTTCGTAAAGATTTTTTACCTTTTTCTTTTCAATATCAGCCGGTAAATAATTTAACAGGCCATTGGTAATTAAGTGGCCTTCTTCAATAAGAACGCCGAACAGGTCGAATGCGATCATTTTTGCAGAGACATCTGGCATTTTTAATTTATGGTTAATATATTATTAATCTCGCAATCGGTCAGAAAGGAACTGATCGACCGAGTAAATTTTTGTATGGGTTAGCGCTTGATTAATATCCCAGTAAGTTGAAAGTTTAATGTGATCCTCACCTGCTCCAGGTTGTATGATGGGATAATCGGGATACTCTGACTCTGGCACCTTGTCGGTCATATGTTTTCGATCTGAATAAAAATACGTTAAATAATCAGCTGTCGGGATACACCGAATGTAGGCACGATAAGTTTCAGGTAATTCCTCCTGCGATGGAAAAGAAAGCCGAAAGTAAGACAATAATGGCGTCACAAATCCAAGGCGGGTATCAAAATCTAAAATAAAATCCTGACCATCATTTTTGTAACGCAAGACCACATGATAATCCCAGGTCGTGGGTTGTCCGACGGGCGCACTATTTTGATTCAACATCAGAATATTTCTTTGCGTGTTAGTAAAAAATAACACTTCCAGAGTATCCAGTGTCGCACCCTGTTGTTTCAGGGCATGGGCCAGCCACCAGATGTTTTCTTCGCAAAAATTCGGGGTATAACGATAGTCCGGACGATTGAAATACATGTGCATCCGTTCTAAAAAGGTACAGGGGATTTAAGTTCCAGCGTTTTATCTGAAACAGGATGTTTGAACCTTATACTTTCAGCATGCAACATGAGGCGTTGGTCTTCGATGCCGTACAGCTCATCACCGACGATAGGAGCCTTTAAACCGAGAGGGTGTGCCATATGGATTCTTAACTGATGGGTTCTGCCAGTTTTAGGATATAAATGAACCCGGCTGGTATGTTGATCGGTAGAAACGACGGTTACTCTGGTAGATGCGGGTTTGCCATACTTATAACAAACCAATTGTCTGGGTCGATCTTCCAGATCGACTCTTAAGGGGAGATCAATGTCCCATTCTTTTTGAGATAAGGGCCTGGAGAGAATGGCAACATATTTTTTTTGTAGCTGCCGCTTTATAAACTGATGTTGCAGGTGTTTATGAGCCCGGGCTGATTTTGCCGCCAATAAGATACCTGATGTAGACATGTCCAGACGATGCACCAGTAATGCTCCTGATGATTCGGGATAATTCTGTTCGAGCCAGTTCAATACGGAATGTTGCTGATGTTTACCCGGTATGGATAACAGTCCCGAGGGTTTATTGATGGCCAGCATGTAATCATCTTCATACAAGATGTCGGGAATTAACATTTTGGGTGACGGGCTGGGATTGAATTCTTCCGTGGTGAGTCCTTGTAACATGTGGGGCAGGATAACCTGACATTTACTGCGGCAAGGCGGATAGTATTGAAGGTGATGTCGTATTGACTGGACAGGGGCGGCGCCCCACCAGAATTCGGCCAAGGCAAGCGGTTTTAGTTGATGATGATAAGCGAATTGGAATAACTTGGGGGCAGCACAATCCCCTGCTCCGCCCGGCGGCAGATTCTGCTTGAATAGGTTTTGCAGTGCAGTTGATTGTCCCCGGGCATTGGAAATTGTATAGCCCGAAAAAACTTGTTGATGGAGTGATTGTGAAAGACGCTGACGTTGTTGTTTGAGATGTTGCAGAGGCCTTTCATAGTGATAATGATAATGATCCCGGGCGTATTTTATTTTCTGTTCCCCGGTTTTTTTTATGTGCTTGTATTCTTTTTTCTGGCGCTGACTTTGTAACGAGAGCTGATTCAGTATTATGTAGTCATCATGATTCAAATTAAAAAACTGTCGCAGTCGATCTCGTTCTTGTTTGCACAATTTGTTGCGTCGTTTCATCAAGTCTAGAAAATCTCTTTGTTGCTGCTCCATTAGATTGAGCTGCGATTGGGCGCTTAATCTTTCGGGAGCATTGAGTGTTTCCTCGATAGATTTTGATAATGCCTGTAATTGATTTTCTCCGGGGACCAGGAAAGCCTGTTGTCGATGAATATCGAATAGGGGTGGTACAAAACCAGACATTTCCCATTGATGATTTAACATGCCTGAAAAGGCAGATAAATACCCGACCCTCTCCTGAGAATCTTGAACGACCAGTACACCAAACATCTTGCCTCCACCAGGATGCCATAATGGCCGGCTGAGCTGAGTATCATGATCTAATCGTAGTTGCAGGCCCCTACTGGCGCGCTGGGCGAGTGGATGAGGATGATTGGTGAAGGGATTGGGGAAACGATCAGGTTTTTCTGAAACCTTGGGTTGTGGATTGAAGTAATTAATCAAAATAGAGATCCTTCAAACCTTCCCGGGCAAAGACTGTTGCAATAGGTGTAATCAGTCTTCCTCTTCCGAGTCACCGCCAAAAAAGTGGGATGATGAGCGCAGGCCGAAAACGGATATGGTTAACAAAACAATGGCGCCGGTTATGGTCAGGATAGTGGTATTGTCCATGGCCTTGATGTCGATGACCAGTAAGCGGGTTAATGCCGTGATCGCTATGTAAACCAGAAAACGCACGGAAAGCCGGTTGGTTTTGAAGTAGATACTGATCATCGCGCCCAGCTCGATAAAAATAAACAGCATGAGGATATCCTTAAGCTGCGGACCACCATGATTGATGACTTCAATAAGCTCGACAACGGCTGCCCACAAAACGGAAATACCGCCGGCAAATAGCAGCATTAAATGAAATATTTGTGATAAGAAGATCCCAAAGTTTCGGGTGCTATTAAATCGTTTATCCACGCTTACTTACCCCACTGAAGATTTGTTATAGGTCTTTTGGCACTAGTATCACGCACCAGTGGAAACTTGTCCAATGACAAGGAGATAGTGGGTTTGAGGATAGCGGAATAATCAGATGTACCTGCAGAAGTACAGCCATGAACTCCACGAATTAAAGCCCTGAAAATCAGGGCTTTAAATAGTTTGCATAGAGTCAGGAACAGGGAAAACTAGTTTACTTAATTTACTGAATCCTAAAATTAGACACGATGTCTTTTAATTCGCCGGCCAGGTCGGTCAAGTTGGTCGAGGCCGATTGAGTTTGCAGTGAACCCGCGGATGTTTTTTCAGCCATTTCGGAAATACGGATAATGTTCTGGTTGATTTCATCGGAGGCCAAAGCCTGTTGCTGGGAGGCATGTGCGATATGCTGGCTTTTTTCACTAATGATACCCACGGACTCCGTGATGGTGTCCAGGGCCTGGTTCGCACTTAAGGCCTGTTCAACCGTTTCGGTCGCTTTCTGTTTACTGTTTTCCATGGATGACGCGGCCCGATTGGAATTGGTTTGCAGTTTTTCGATGATACGATTGATTTCTTCGGTAGATTCCTGGGTACGACTTGCCAGGGTTCTGACTTCATCCGCAACCACCGCAAAACCACGGCCCTGTTCGCCCGCCCGTGCGGCCTCGATCGCTGCATTCAACGCCAATAGATTGGTTTGTTCGGCAATCGCTTTGATGACATCGAGAACTGTACTGATATTCTGACTGTCTTGTTCCAGGTCGGTCACTATGGTGGAAGTCTGCTCTATTTCACCGGCCAGTGACCGGATGGATTCCACCGCGGTTTCCACTATTTTTTTGCCTTTGCCCGTTTCTTCACTCGTAATGATGGCCGATTTAGAGGTGTCTTCGATACTTTCACTAACATCTTGAATTGTGGTGTTGATTTCAGTCATAGCGGAAGCAGCCTGTTCACTTTGTGCTTGTTGTTCACCTAATGCCTGGCTGGTATTTAGAACAACCTGGTTCAATTGCTTTGAAGAGTCTGCCAAGTTACTGGATGCCGAATGAACCTGTTGCATGGTATCGTTGAAAACCTGCAACATATTATTCAATGACTGAGAAATTCTACTGATCTCGTCCTGCCCGTTCACCTCCGCCCGTAAGGTTAAGTCCTGTTCATTCTTAGCCCTGGTCATTAATGACACCAGCATTTCGATAGGATGGATGATGCTCCGCAGGATCAACCAGGATAGAACGATGAATAACACCGTGATTACGGAGCTGAATAATAGAAAGAAATTCTTAGAGTTGGAGATATTGGCTTCAATTAATGGATTGATATGTGCCGCTGTTTCTTCCAGTAATGTTTCTGATTCATGAATGGTCGCACGCATGTTGCCGTGAACCCCTTTAGAACTACTTAATCCTTTTTTCTCACTCAAGGCCACGAAAGTCCTGAATTGATCAGCGTAAGAGTTGAGTAATGAACCGATCTCCGCCTTCTTAGCGTCGTCATGAGGGCTTTTATCCAGGTTTTGTTGCATGATAACGACATCCTTATCAAACTTAGCCAAATATTTTATATCCCAGCGCAACATGAAATCTTTCTCGCGTCGGCGCAACATGAGCATGTCTTTCATCAGTGTGTCATCACCCAGTTCTTTAACAATGGATTCCACGTTATGTACCGCTTTCCTCAGACTGCCGTAGAGCCCATCTTTTTCATGCAGGCCTTGTTCTTTTTGTATGGCGGTCATTTCGGTGAATGCGTCCTGGTAGGCGGCAAAAACGGTTTTTAATTGTTCTGCTTGAGTCTGGTCCAGTCCTGATTGTTCCAGATTCTCACTCAGGCTATGAGCCTGATTCATCAACGAAGCGTGATTCTGGTTAAATTTATCAACGTATTTAAGTTGTTTGCGTGCAAGAAAATCCTTTTCATTGCGCCTCAGCATTAACATGCCGGCATTCATATCCGCGATCAGCAGGCTGCTCCGGTAAAGTCGTGATTGGTTATTATCCGCTGTAAAAATTACAACGGATAATGCCCAATCACGACTTTACCAGAGCAGCCTGTTGATCGCGGATATGAATGCCGGCATGTTGATGCTAAGACGCAA
>JAAUXZ010115011.1_pt1 | contig 13875 bp, 13 predicted proteins | sample 7278131 | NCBI WGS metagenome assembly JAAUXZ01 (sample SAMN14350119, study PRJNA611818) | marine sediment metagenome | isolation source: surface marine sediment (3m) | place: French Polynesia: Moorea | collected 2018-08
CAAGGGCACCAGGATCAAATCGAGAAACTGTGGAAGGCAACAGTCGCGAGCGTTGAATACAGGCTCCGGTATGTTGAAGTGGTTGAAGCGCATGTCGTGTTGAGGTGACCAGGGTGCAAACCAGAGGCGTCCTTCCAGAAAAGGGTGAAGGACAGGCAGGTAACATCGCTTGCCCATGTCGTGTGCCAGATGGAGCAGCGGCATTGGGTCGATCTCGCCTTTGCTGCCGACATAGGCGGCAATTCTTTCTGCCCTGGTAAAGGCAGGTTGCCTTAGCAACTGCTCAGCAAGCTGCTCACTGGCGTTTTGCAGCGTTTCGACACTGAGCTGCTTTCTGATTTGACGTAAAGTGCGCCGCTGCTGATTGATGTCGGACAAGGTCGTTTGCTCGATTTGCGCGGTGATGGTCTTCGAATTCTATGCCAAACCGGGGTTTGGTCAGGCTAGCCAACGAGATGAGGGTTGCTGGCGTGGGGGAAGGGTATCCCCCGCCTGTGCCGATGATGGCCGTGATCCTTGAACCGAGAGGTTCAAGTGGGGCCGATACGGGGCGTTAGGCTTTCCGCTCGGAGGCGGACATGCACACGGCTATCCGTGAAACGGCCCCGGGGTGCATAAAGCATAGGCTCAAGGGAATAACTGGCCAGCTGTCGAACACCGCAGGGGATACCTGTGTTAAGGCTAAACCTGTGCGCGCTCCGGGACAAGGGTAAAGATTCTACGGATGAAAAAGCGAGTCTGCTTGGTGGTGGGCCGGCCCTGTCAGAGTTCCAGTTGGGCGCTGTCGTTCAACGCGATCTCGATGCGCTCGCGCATCGCGCGGATACGCTTGTTGGAGGCGCTGGCGGCGGCATCGTTCGAGGTTTCCTTGCTCAGCAGTTCATGCGCCAGGTTGAGGGCGGCCATTACCGCAATACGGTCCGTGCCGATCACCTTGCCTGTGTTACGGATCTCTTTCATGCGCGAGTCGAGCAGGCGCGCTGCCTTCATCAAGGCTTCTTCCTGCCCTGGTTCGCAGCCGATCCGGTATTCCTTGCTCAGGATATTGACCGCGATGGCATCGCGTTTATCGGCGCTCATGATTCAGCCTCAAGGGATTTCAGCTTGGTTACCATGGCTTCGACACGGGTGCGTGCGGTGGCATTGGTTTCGATTAGCTTGTCGCGTTCGTTGGATAACATTTCCGTATGCGCGCGCAAGGTCTTGTTTTCGTCTTTCAGGTGAGCACAGGCGCGAATCAATTCTTCAACGCGCACTTCCAGTGCGCGCAGGTCCTGTTCCTGAATGCTGCTGTTATCTGATTGGGCCATGATGTGGACACTATAGATAGGAGCGGGCGGAGGAGCAATGATGTGGCGTGCTAACATGAGACGTCAATCCCAGTAGCCTACTTAAATACGTGTCCAGTTTCGATTCCCTCAGTTATCCGGACTGCCTCGATGCGATGCGTCGAGCGGGCCTGCCATTCTCCCCCAGCGAGGCACATGGGATTGCCATTGGCATGCTCAGTGGAGCGGTCGCCGACATCGACGCCCAGTGGGCCGCTGCGGTTTACGCGGACCTGGACCCGAACGACGTTCTTGCCCAGGAATGCCGTGCCCAACTCGAGCAGGTATTCCAGGTGGCCGTTGAGCAGATGCAGGATGAGTCTTTCGGCCTGCAGCTTTGGCTCCCCGACGAGGAAACCAAGAGCATCAATGCCTCCATGGCATTGCGCGACTGGGCCCAGGGTTTTCTTTACGGTTTCGGGCTCGCGGGAGAGGCGCTGTCCAGCCAATTATCCGAGGAAGGGCAAGAGGCATTGCGCGACTTTTACGAAATTGGCCAGCTGGATGCTGATGAAGGTGAGCTGGACGAAGAGGAACAACAGGCGCTCACAGAAATCGAAGAGTACATGCGCGTAGCGGCCATGCTTGTCTACGAAGACATGCATGCTCCGCAAGCTGCGGGAGAAGGGCATGAACTCCACTGAATTCAAACGTCGTCGGCGCCAGCTGATGCAGATGATGGGCGAGAACAGCATCGCCATCCTGCCAACGGCAAGCGAGCAGGTGCGTAACCGCGATGTGCTTTTTCCATTCCGTCCTGACAGCGACTTCTACTACCTGAGTGGTTTTGCCGAACCTGAGGCGGTATTGGTGCTGGTACCGGGGCGCAAGCAGGGTGAGTATTTGCTTTTCTGCCGCGAAAAGGATCCGACCAAGGAACAGTGGGATGGTTATCGTGCCGGCCTGGAAGGAGCCGTGGCCGACTTTGGTGCGGACGATGCCTTTCCGTATGGTGACCTGGACGACATCATGCCGGGGCTGCTGGAGCAGCGTGAACGCGTTTTTTATGCGATGGGCTGTAACAGTGAGTTCGACCAGCGGGTTTCCAACTGGGTCAACCAGGTGCGTTGCCGTTCGCGTGCCGGGGCGCATGCCCCGACCGAATTCCTTGCGCTCGATCATTTCCTGCATGACATGCGGCTTTACAAAAGTCGCTCGGAAGTGGCCGTGATGCGCCGTGCTGCCAAACTTTCGGCATCCGCTCACAAGCACCTGATGCAAACCTGCAGGCCCGGGATGGGTGAGGCGCAACTGGCCGCGCATTTCAGCTTCCATTGCCAGATGGGGGGCGCCTCTGAGCTGGCCTATCCATCAATTGTCGGTGGTGGCGACAATGCCTGCGTGCTGCATTACATTGACAATGATGATGAGCTGAAAGACGGCGACCTGGTATTGATCGACGCCGGCTGTGAGATCGACTGTTATGCCTCGGACATCACGCGCACCTGGCCAGTCAACGGAACATTCAGCAAGCCGCAACGCCAGCTGTACCAGCTTTGCCTGGATGCGCAGCTGGCTGCGATTGCGCAGGTGCGGCCGGGTAACCACTGGAATGACCCGCACGATGCGGCGGTCAAGGTTGTCACCAAGGGGTTGCTCAAACTGGGTCTGCTCAAGGGCACGCTCGCCAAGGCAATCAAGAACGAGTCTTACAAGAAGTTCTTCATGCACCGTACCGGCCATTGGCTGGGAATGGACGTCCACGACGTTGGTGATTACAAAGTCGATGGACATTGGCGGGTACTGGAGCCGGGTATGGTTTTGACCATAGAGCCCGGGATCTATGTGGCTCGCGGTATGCGTGGCGTGGCTAAGAAATGGCAGGGCATTGGTATCCGCATCGAGGATGACGTTCTGGTGACCAAAGCGGAGCCCGATGTGCTGACGCGTGACGTGCCCAAGTCTGTCGAAGACATCGAGGCCCTGATGGCGCGGCCGATATGAGTTCAGCGCAAACGCATGACCTGCTGATTGTGGGGGGAGGCATGGTCGGTGCGAGCCTGGCTATTGCGTTGTCCGGACGTGGTCTGCGTATCGGCCTGGTGGAGGCCTATCCGCCTGGTGACCCGGGTCAGCCGAGCTATGACGACCGCGCCATTGCCCTGGCCTTCGGCAGCCGCCGTATCTTTGAGACCATGGGTCTGTGGGATGATGTTGCCGAAGACGCTGAGCCGATTGCCGATATCCATGTCTCCGATCGCGGCCATTTCGGTTTCAGCCACCTGTCGGCCAGGGAGGAAAACGTGCCGGCACTCGGTTACGTCGTGACGGCGAGACGTCTTGGCCACACCCTGCTTGGGCACCTGCGCGCCTGTGAAGACGTCGAGCTTATTGCTCCGGCCGAAGTGACGGCAGTGTCGTCTGATAGTGATGCGGCTTATATATCAGTGCAGCGCAATGACGAGCAGATTGATTTGAGTGCCGCGCTGCTGGTTGCGGCCGATGGTGGCAAGTCCTTTATCCGTGAACAGCTGGATGTCCCGACGCAGCGCTGGGAATACGGTCAGTCGGCGATTGTTACCAACGTCACCCCGGGCAAGCCGCACAGGAATGTGGCATACGAGCGTTTTACCGATAGCGGCCCGGTGGCACTGTTGCCGATGAGCCAGGGACGCTGCGCGGTCGTCTGGACGGTACGCGATGAAGATGTCGATAGCGTGCTTGCATTGGACGACAAGCAGTTTCTCGAAGCTTTTCAGGACCGCTTCGGCTACCGTCTGGGGCGTTTCGAACGTGTCGGCAAACGTGCCAGTTATCCGTTGTCGCTGTTGAGGGTGCGTGAGTCGGTGCGGGGGCGCATCGCCATCATCGGCAATGCTGCCCATACCCTGCATCCGATCGCCGGGCAGGGGTTCAACCTGGGTATTCGCGATGTGTCGGCACTGGTTGATGTGTTGGCCGAGGCCCAGGCCGAAGGCGTCGACCTCGGCTCGCCCACTGTGCTGCAGGAGTACGAGGACTGGCGCCTTGGTGAACAGCGCAACACGGCGCTGGCAACGGATGGCCTGGCGCGTCTGTTCAGTAATCCGCTGAGTCCGGTCCGATTCGGTCGTAATCTCGGCCTGCTTGCGATGGATCTGGTGCCCGGTGCGCGTCACCGCTTGGCAAGGGCCGCCATGGGGTTGGCAGGCAGGCTGCCGCGCCTGGGTCGCGGTGTGTCGCCCGACTAGATCATGGCGGATCGTTACGACATCACGGTGGTGGGTGGCGGCATGGTCGGTGCCAGCTGCGCCTTGGCGGCAGCGCGCGAGGGATTTCGCGTGGCCCTGCTGGAACGTGCCGAACCATTGATGCAATGGCCGGAGGACAGCCATGACCTGCGCGTCTCTGCCCTGACCCGTGCTTCGCAGTACATTCTTCAGAATCTTGGTGTTTGGCCTGCGATGCAGCGCATGCGCGTGACCGCTTATGAACGTATGCAGGTGTGGGATCGCCAGGGCCTGGGCGAGATCCATTTTGCGGCTGCCGACCTGGGCGAGCCGGATCTCGGTCACATCGTCGAGAACCGGGTGATCGTGGCAGCATTGTGGCAGGAGATTGCGCAGCAGGATCGCATCGATGTGATGTTCGGGCGCGAGATCACTGAGCTTCAGGAGCTGAGCGATGGCGCTCGTTTACGTTTTGCAGATGGTAAAGCGATCGAAGCGCAATTGCTGGTGGGTGCCGACGGCGCTCGCTCGCGGTTGCGTGAATTGGCCGGTATTGCCATGCAGGGGCACGATTACGATCAACATGGGGTGGTGGCGACCGTGCAAGCCGAGCGCGGCAATGGCGCCACAGCCTGGCAACGTTTCATGCCGAGCGGTCCGTTGGCACTGTTGCCCATGCAAGAGGACCTGTTTTCCATCGTCTGGTCGACTTCACCAGCACATGCCAGCGAACTGCTGGAGCTTTCCACGCAGGACTTCGACCAACAGCTGACGAATGCCAGTCAGCAATGCTGTGGCGCATTGCACTTGCTTGCTGAACGCGCCGCATTTCCGTTGCGTCTGCAACGCGCGACCAGTTATGTGCGCCCGGGCCTGGCCTTGGTCGGCGATGCGGCGCACGTGATTCACCCGCTGGCGGGGCAGGGGGTTAACCTGGGTTTGCTCGATATGGGGGCGCTTGTCGATGTCCTTACCGAGGCGCGGGCAGGTGACGAGCACATCGGTGCTTATGGGGTGCTGCGACGCTACGAGCGGGCCCGTAAAGGTCATAATCTCGCCGTGCAGATGGCCATGGATGCGTTCAAGCACCTGTTCAGCAACCAGAACCCTGCGCTGCACCTGATGCGGAACCTCGGGCTCGGATTGGCCGATAAGATTCCGCCTTTGCGGCGTCAGTTCGAGCGTGTAGCCTTGGGGCAGGGTATCGAACTCCCTAGTTTGGGACGTTCCCCGGAGCGTTAAATCCCCCGCCGGCGTTTGCCTCTGTCCCCTTTCTGATCTGTATCAGCAAAGTTGAGAATCAATCGCAAAAAGCGCTTGACCCAAACGTCGTTGAGAATATAATCGCGAATCATTCTCATTGACTTTGGCTATTCGTAGAGGTTGTTATGAAACGTTTGCTGAGTTTTGTGTTGGCTGCTTCCCTGGCGGCTCCGCTGGTTGCCTTTGCCGAAGAGGTCGTCGTGTATTCCTCGCGCAAGGAGCATCTGATCAAACCATTGTTTGAACGTTTCACGGCTGAAACCGGCGTGAAGGTGACATACCTGACCGACAAGGCCGGTCCGCTGATCCAGCGCCTGGTGGCTGAGGGGCGTCGTACCCCGGCAGATATGCTGATTACCGTGGATGCGGGTAACCTTTGGCAGGCCGCTCAGAAAGGTGTTTTGGCCAAGACAGAGTCCGACGTGCTCAATACCAATGTGCCTGCCGAACTGCGCGATCCGGGTGGACAATGGTACGGCCTGTCCAAGCGTGCTCGTACGATCGTGTACAGCACCGAGCGGGTCAAGCCGGAAGAAATCGTCAGTTATGAGGACCTCGCCGACGCCAAGTGGAAGGGGCGGCTGTGCTTGAGAACCTCCAAGAAGGTCTACAACCAATCACTGGTGGCGACCCTGATTGCCCGTCACGGCGACGATAAGGCAGAGGAGATCGTTCGTGGCTGGGTGGATAATCTGGCGGTCGCCCCCTTCTCCAATGACACCAAGACCATGGAAGGGGTTCTTGCCGGCCAGTGTGACCTGGGTGTGGTGAACACTTACTACTTTGGCCGGCTGCAGAAGAAAGACCCGGCCATCAAGTTGGCGCTGGCCTGGCCCAACCAGGAGACCAGTGGTGTGCACATCAATGTGTCGGGTGCCGGGATAACCAAGCATGCCAAGCATCCTGAAGCTGCAAGGAAGCTGCTGGAATGGCTGTCTTCGGAAACCGCTCAAGGTGATTTTGCCGGGTTGAACATGGAATACCCGGTCAATCCTCGGGTGGCGCCGACTGAACTGGTAAAATCCTGGGGCGATTTCAAGGGCGATTCACTCAACGTGAGTGAGGCCGGCCGCCTGCAGGCCGATTCCATCAAACTGATGGATCGTGCCGGCTACCGCTGATACCTCGCTCCCGTGAATCGGGATAATCCAACCCCGCCCTGTAGGCGGGGTTTTGTCGTCTCCGGAATTTGATGAATGAGCAGCAGCGTCATTAACGCAACCACAGGCGCCCGAGTGCAGCGTGACGGTATTGCCTGGCGCTGGGCCAGCCGTCTGCTGGCAATCAGTGTGCTGATCCCGCTCGCGGTGATTGTCGGCACCTGGTTCGTGGTCGACCCACAGGTTTGGTCGCACCTGGGTTCGACCGTGCTGCCGGAGTTGATCGTCAATACCCTGTTGCTGGTATTCGGCGTAGGCATCGGCACCACGCTGCTGGGCGTGTCCCTGGCCTGGCTGACCAGCCTATGCGACTTCCCCGGTCGGCGCCTGCTCGACTGGGGCCTGATGCTGCCTTTCGCGCTGCCAGCCTATGTGCTGGCGTTTGTGTTTGTGGGCGTGTTCGATTTCGGCGGGCCTGTGCAGGGAGCGTTGCGGGACTGGTTTGGTCTGGATCAACGATGGTCGATCGAGATTCGCAATGCCTTCGGTGTCATCGTGGTCATGACCCTGGTGCTCTATCCGTACGTGTACATGCTCTCGCGCGTGTCCTTTCTGGGGCAGGGACAGAGTACTTACGAGGCCGCGCGTAGCCTGGGTCGCGGCCCCTGGTCGGCTTTTTTTCATGTCTCGCTGCCGATGGCGCGGCCCGGCATTATCGCCGGCCTCAGCTTGGCGCTGATGGAGGCGCTGGCGGACTTCGGCGCAGTCTCAGTGTTCAATTTCGACACCTTTACCACCGCAATCTACAAGGCCTGGTTCGGGTTTTTCGATTTGAACAGCGCGGCGCAGCTCGCCTCCATCCTGCTTATGCTGGTGCTGATGGCGCTGGTTGTGGAACGCCGTTTCCGTGACCGCGCGCGTTATGCGGAGCAGGGCCGTGGCCGTAGCAATCATCGGATGCAACTGCGCGGCGGCAAGGCAATGGCGGCGAGTGCCTATGCCTGGACAGTTTTCTGCCTGGCTTTTGCCTTGCCGGTCTGGCAGCTGCTGGCCTGGGCCTGGGAAACACGCGAGTTTATCGACGAGCGTTACTGGGATCTGCTCGGTCATACCTTCTCGCTCGGCACCATGTCGGCGGTACTGACGGTCACGGGCGCCTTCGTACTGGCGTTTGCCAACCGCTACTATGGCGACAATTTCACCCGCTTTGGCGTGCGCATCGGTACGCTCGGTTATGCCCTGCCGGGTTCGGTACTGGCGGTCGGCGTGATGCTGTCGCTGACCTGGATCGACAATCGCCTGGCCGATGGCCTGGAGTGGTTGCTGGGGCACGACCCGGGATTGTTCTTCGCCGGTACCGTGATTGCACTGCTGATGGCCTACTTCGCACGCTTCCTGGCGGTCGCCTACGGGCCGGTTGATAGTGCACTCGAACGTATCAGGCCCAGCCTGCGCGAGGCTGCGCGCAGCCTTGGGGCGACGCAGTCGGAGATCGTGCGCAAGGTGTATGTGCCGATGCTGCGCCCGGGGTTGCTGACCGCTGGGCTGCTTGTGCTGGTGGATGTCATGAAGGAGATGCCCGCGACCCTGCTCTTGCGCCCCTTTGGCTGGGATACCCTGGCCGTGCGCATCTATGAGCTCACCTCGGAAGGCGAGTGGGAACGCGCAGCCTTACCTGCTATCGCACTGGTGGCGGTGGGGCTGTTGCCGGTCATCCTGCTGGTGCGCAAGTCTTCCGCGTGACCGGCTGATCCGTATGGGTTTTTCAGGGGCTTGCTCTTGGCTTGGCAAAGAGTCCTGTCTGCGCCCCTGTTGAAGGGGAAGAGCCTGTTGCGGCCCTCACGCTGCTGGGACAATAACCGCCGTGCCGGCGGAACGCCGTGAGCAGGGCCTAGGTTTTTCTGGAAATTGCCAGGCCGGTCAGGGGCGGGGCTGCGCAGCGCCAGCGGCAAAGCGAGGGCAGGATGGTCCCCGGGGGCTGTAAGCCATGCTAACAGTGATGAATCTACGCGGGTTCCGTACTTGGAAGTTGTGGGCGAGTTCATTAACATATCGGTTCGACCACAAACCCCGTGGGAGAGCTCGGCTTGCCATTTCATGAGGCCCGGCACCGAAGGCGCAAATTCCGCCCGGAATCGCTCAGGTAAAAGGATCGCGGGGGTCTGGCCCAAGGGCTGAGGTCGTCTCTGGAGAGCGGCGCTGCTGGCGTCCACCGAAGGGGTAAACTCTCAGGTTACCGGACAGAGGGGCGGATGATGTTCATCGCGACTGGTGGTGAAGATCATCCGCCCTTTTTTGTGTTGGAACCGGGAGTCCCCGATGGCTGAAGACAAGAAGACCGTCCTGAACGCTGTGCACCGTGAGATGGGTGCGCGCATGGTGCCATTTGGTGGTTGGGACATGCCGGTCAATTACGGTTCACAGATCGATGAGCACCACGCGGTGCGCAAAAACGCTGGCATGTTCGACGTTTGTCACATGACGGTGGTCGACCTCAAGGGCGAGAATGTCCGCAAGTTTCTTTCCTACCTGCTTGCAAACGATGTGGCCAAGCTGAAATCACCCGGCAAGGCACTCTACTCCTGCATGCTGAAGCCTGACGGTGGTGTAGTCGATGACCTGATCGTTTACTTCATGGCGGAAGAATGGTTCCGCATGGTGGTCAATGCAGGTACCACGGAAAAAGATATCGCCTGGATGCAGGATCAGGCCCCCGCTTTCGATGTTGTCGTCGAGCCGCGCTTCGATCTTGGCATGGTCGCTGTGCAGGGCCCGCATGCTCGCGCGAAGGCAATGAGTATCATGGCACCCGAGCTGGCCGCTGCTGCCGCTGAGCTTAAGCCGTTCAATGCTGCGACAGACGGCCACTGGTTTGTCGGTCGAACAGGCTATACGGGCGAGGATGGTTTCGAGGTCGTGGTACCGGAGAGCGAGACCGAAAAACTCTGGCGTGACCTGGCCGCTGCCGGTGTGCAGCCTTGCGGTCTGGGCGCGCGCGATACCCTGCGCCTGGAAGCGGGAATGAATCTGTACGGCTCGGACATGGACGAGAGCCTGTCGCCGCTGGAGTCGGGGCTGGGCTGGACCGTTGCCATGGCGGACGAGCGGGACTTCATCGGCCGCGCCGCGCTGCAGGCGCAGAAAGAGACGGGCGGCCTGCGCAAGTTTGTTGCCCTCGTGCTGGAAGGGCGGGGCGTGTTGCGGGGCCACCAGAAGATTTTTGACGGGGAGCGTGAGGTCGGCGAGATCACCTCCGGCGGCTTTTCCCCGACCCTTGAGCGCTCCATCGCCATGGCGCGTGTTGCCGGCGATGCCGGCGATGAGTTGACCGTCGATATCCGCGGTAAAAAACTCCTGCTCAGGAAAGTTAAGATGCCGTTCGTGCGCAACGGGCAGGCACAAATCGAATTGTGAAAATTACTGAGGACCTGGAACCATGAGCAATATCCCGAGCGATTTGAAGTACACACAAAGCCACGAGTGGATTCGTGACGAAGGCAACGGAACCGTCACCATAGGGATTACCGATCATGCCCAGGAAGCGCTGGGTGACCTGGTATTCGTCGAGTTGCCGGAGGTCGGTAACAGCTTCGATGCCGGTGAGGACGCCGCCGTGGTTGAGTCAGTGAAGGCGGCATCAGATGTGTACAGTCCGCTTGGCGGCGAGGTGGTCGAGGCCAACGAGGTGCTGGCCGATGCGCCCGAGACGATCAACGAGCATCCGTATGAGGATGGCTGGATCTACAAGCTGAAGCTGGCCGATGCCGGCGAGCTTGAAGGTCTGATGGATGCCGATGCCTACGCCGAACACTGTGAGAACGAAGAGCATTAAGCAGTGACGTGTTGATCTGGTCCCGCGTTGCGGGGCTGACGTGTTGATTCTCAGGAACGGCCCATGCCCTTTATTCCGCACACCGAAGAAGAAGTGAAACAGATGCTCGATGCCATAGGCGTCGACTCGATTGATGACCTGTTTGACGAGATTCCCGCCGAGTTGCGGGCTGGCGACTTGTCGGCAATTCCGCAGGGCTTGTCGGAAATGGAAGTTTCTGCGCTGATGAACAGCCGGGCGCTGAGAGATGGGCAGGCGGTCTGTTTCATCGGGGCAGGTGCCTACGACCACCACATCCCGGCGGCAGTCTGGCAGCTGACCACACGCGGCGAATACTACAGTGCCTATACGCCTTATCAGGCTGAGGCCAGTCAGGGCACATTGCAGCTGCTGTATGAATACCAGACCATGATGACCGCATTGACAGACATGGACGTGTCGAATGCTTCGCTTTACGACGGGGCTACTGCCGTGGCCGAGGCCATCCTTATGGCGGTACGGGGTAATCGTAAATCCAAGTCCAAGCGCATCCTGGTGCCGCGTAGTCTGCACCCCGCCTATCGCAAGGTGGCGCAGACGATCGTCAAAAACCAGAAGATCGAATTGGTGGAAGTGCCGTTTGATTTGGCGAGCGGGCGTGTTGATCAGGCCGAGCTTGAAAAACATGCTGGCGAAGACTTTGCTGCATTGCTCATTCCGCAGCCGAATTTCTTTGGGGTCGTCGAAGAGGTCGATGCGTTGACCGACTGGGCACATGCCAACGGTATGCTCGCCATCGGCGTGGTAAACCCACTGGTGATGTCGGTGATGAAGCCGCCGGGGCAGTGGGGCCAAGGGCCTGATAGTCGTGGTGCCGATATTGTGGTCGGCGAGGGGCAGCCGCTGGGGGCGCCCTTGTCTTCCGGTGGCCCTTACTTCGGGTTCATGTGCTGCACCCAGGCATTGGTGCGGCAGATGCCCGGTCGCATCATTGGACGCACGGTTGATCTCGATGGTAAGCCTGGTTACGCCTTGACCCTGCAGGCCCGTGAGCAGCATATCCGTCGCTCCAAGGCGACCTCCAACATCTGTACCAATCAGGGGCTGCTGGTTACCGCGGCAACCATTCATATGTCGCTACTGGGTGCGGATGGCCTGGCCAATGTTGCAGCTACCTGTCATGAAAACACAAACAAACTGGTGCAGCTTCTGACGGAAATCGATGGGGTCGAACCAGTGTTCGATGCGCCTGCCTTCCACGAACGTGTCTTACGCCTGCCGATGAATGCCAATGAAGCACTCGCGGTAGTGGCCGAACAGGGCATGCTGGGCGGTTACGATCTGGCGCAGGAATACCCGGAACTGGGAGACGCGATTCTGGTGTGCGCAACAGAAAAGCGCACCATTGAGGAAATGCAACAGTATGCAGCTGCCTTGTCACCAGTATTGGCCGGCTGAATCCGACTGGATAACCACAGAGTAAGGAGAGAGAAATGGCACAGATAACCCTCGAAGGGAACCCGATGAACACCAACGGCGACTTGCCGGCAGTTGGCAACATTGCCCCCGATTTTTCACTGACAGGTGCAGACCTCGGGGACGTCAGTCTGGCGGATTTTAGCGGCAAGAAGAAAGTGTTGAGCATCGTGCCCAGTCTGGATACCGGCGTTTGTGCGACCTCTACCAAGGTATTCAACGAGAAGCTTGGCGGGCGAGACGACGTTGTGGTGTTGATCGCATCGAGTGACCTGCCATTCGCCCAGGCGCGATTCTGCACCGCCGAGGGTGTGGATAACGTGAAGACCCTGGCCATGATGCGCTCACGAAACTTTGCCAAGGATTACGGTGTTCTGGTGATCGATGGGCCGCTCGAAGGCATTACCGCACGTGCAGTCCTGGTGCTGGATGCGGACAACAAGGTGCTGCCCGCAGAGTTGGTGCCCGAAATTGCGCAGGAGCCGGACTACCAGGCAGCTATGGCTGCGCTGGGTTGATGTACGACCTGCCTTCCGCATGGTGCGGGAGGCTTACCAGGCAACCGTTCCAATCTTCGAGAAGTTCCAATGCTGATCTACGAGCAATCCAAAGCCGGCCGCCGGGCCTTTGCCCAAGCCCCCAAGTCCCGTCCTGCCTTATCCGGTATTCCGGCTGAGTTTCAGCGCCAGGACAGGCCAGCGCTGCCCGAGGTGTCAGAAATGCAGGCGGTGCGTCACTACACCCGTCTGTCCCGCAAGAATTTCTCGATTGATACCGAGTTCTATCCTCTCGGCTCGTGCACCATGAAGTACAACCCGCGTGCCTGTAACAGTCTGGCGATGCTGCCGGGGCTGATCGGACGTCATCCGTATGCGCCGGATAGCCACAGCCAGGGCTTCATGGGCTGCATGTTTGAACTGCAGGAGATGCTCAAGGAAGTCACGGGCATGAAGGCGGTGTCGATGGCGCCGGCCGCGGGTGCACAGGGCGAGTTCGCCGGGGTCGCTATGATCCGGGCCTATCACGACGCCAATGGCGATGATGCGCGTTGCGAGATTATCGTGCCGGATGCTGCGCATGGCACCAACCCGGCTACGGCGGTAATGTGCGGCTACAAGGTAAAGGAGATTCCCACCAAGCCGGATGGCGATGTTGATATCGACGCCCTGACAGAGGTGGTTGGACCACAAACTGCCGGCATCATGCTGACCAATCCTTCCACGGTGGGTGTCTTCGAGCGTCGCATCAAAGAGATCGCTGACATCGTCCACAAGGCGGGTGGCCTGCTTTATTACGATGGTGCCAATCTGAATGCGATTCTCGGCAAGGTCCGGCCGGGCGACATGGGCTTTGATGTCATCCACATGAATCTGCACAAGACGTTTTCCACCCCGCATGGGGGCGGTGGACCGGGTGCTGGTCCGGTGGGTGTTTCCGAGCGCCTGGTGCCTTTCTTGCCGGTACCCATGGTGGCACAGGATGACGCAGGCGCTTACGTGTGGGTGACTGACCGCGAGCGCCCGCAGAGTATCGGTAAACTGATGGCCTTTGCCGGCAACGCGGGTGTGCTGTTGCGTGCCTACGTTTATGCCCGCCTGCTCGGGCGCGAGGGTATGACCCGTGTTGCCGAATACGCCACGCTTAACGCCAATTACATGGCGGCGCGCATGAAGGAGGCCGGATTCGATCTGGCCTATCCGGAACGTCGGGCCACACACGAGTTCATCGTGACCTTGAAAAAGCAGGCC
>JAAUXZ010099412.1_pt1 | contig 13845 bp, 10 predicted proteins | sample 7278131 | NCBI WGS metagenome assembly JAAUXZ01 (sample SAMN14350119, study PRJNA611818) | marine sediment metagenome | isolation source: surface marine sediment (3m) | place: French Polynesia: Moorea | collected 2018-08
CCGGGCTGGGAGTTGGCCCTTCCCGACGGGAGGCGCCATTTCCCGAATGACCTGGGCCTGCCCCGAGGGGTATAATTCGCGGCCTCCCTGGCTGCTTCAGTGGAATACCCGGGGGATCGCGGGTGTCGCTGTGCAGAAGGAAATGACGCTCACGAGCAGCTACGTGCGCCTGATCCTCGACGCGATCGGGGAGTGCGGGGCGGACGTGGACGCGGTGTGTCGGGTCGCCGGCGTGGATCGAGCCGGTCTCGACGACCCCGATGCTGCTGTCTCGCGCGACGCGCTGCTGGGCATCTTCGCCGAGGCCGGTCGCCGGCTTCGCGACCCGCATCTCGGTCTCCACGTCGGCGAGCGCATCCAGCCCCGGGCCGTGAACGTCGTCCTCTATCTCGCCATGAGCAGCCGAACCCTGCGCGAGGGCCTCGACCGCTACGTCTCGTACCAGCGGATCACGGCGACGACCACACGAGTGGACCTCGAGGACCGCGGCGATGCCGGCTTCTTCCGCGTGCAGTTCGTCGGACGGGAAGGCTCGGATTCGGTGCACATCACCGAGTGGGCGGTCGCCGTCGCTGCCAGCTACTGCCGGTGGCTGACCGGGAGCGACTTCGATCTGCTGGGGGTCGAGTTCGCCCACGCCGCTCCTCCCGACAGGGCGGAGCACGAGCGCATCTTCCGCTGTCCCGTGGTGTTCGATGCGGGGGCGACGGGGCTCTGGATCTCGTCGGAGGATCTCGACCGCCCGTCCGCCCACGCCGATCCGGTGCTCGCGCGCGCCCACGAGAGCTACGCCCGCGACCTCATGAAGCGGCTCGAGGAGTCGCCCACGGTGCGGGAGCTCAAGGCCTCGCTGGTTCCGATCCTGGAGCGCGGCCCCCTGGACCTGCCGGCCGCCGCCAAGCGCATGCGCCTGAGTCGACGCACTCTCCAGCGCCGCCTGGCCGACGAGGGCCGCACCTACCGCGAGGTGCTCGACGAGCTGCGGCGCGACCTGAGCCTCCACCAGCTCGACCGCGTCGACGCGCCGATCGAGGAGATCGCCTACCTCGCCGGCTTCTCGGACACCAGCGCCTTCTACCGCGCCTTCCGCCGCTGGACGGGCAAGACGCCCGCGGAGTACCGCGCGCGGGCCGGAAGGCCGCGCGGGCCCTCCGGCCCCGACTCGAACGCCAGGCTCTGAACCCTCCCCGGGAACGTGGTAGTGTGCCGGACCGTCGCGCTGCCGACGGGGGAGACGCCATGGGAGACCAGGCCACGGCCGTGACCACGGCCTTCGAGGACGGGGTGGCCCGCGTGCACCTCGACGACGGCAAGGCCAACGCCCTCTCGCACACCGTGCTCGACGCCCTGTTCTCGGCCTTCGACGAGGCCGAGAAACAGCAGGCGCGCGCGGTGTCGATGGTGGGGCGCCCCGGCCGCTTCTCTGCGGGCTTCGATCTGTCCGTGGTCCGCCAGGGTCCGCAGGAGGCCGCCGATCTCGTGCTGAAGGGCGCCGACCTCGCGATCCGCGTCTTCTCCTTTCCCGCGCCGGTCGTGCTCGGGGTCACGGGCCATGCGCTGGCGATGGGCGCGCTGCTCTGTCTCAGCGCCGACGAGCGCATCGGCGCCGACGGAGAGTTCAAGATCGGCCTGAACGAGGTGGCGATCGCCATGACGCTGCCCGACTTCGGGATCCTGCTGGCCGAGGAGCGGCTCTCGAGGCGACATCTCCAGCGCGCCGTGGCCCAGGCGGAGATCTACACGCCGCAGGGCGCCGTCGACGCCGGCTACCTCGACCGCGTGGTGGCCCCGGAGGCGGTGGCCGACGCGGCGCTCGCCCGCGCCCGTGAGCTCGCCGACGGGCTCCACGCCGGGGCTCACCGCAACACCAAGCTCGCCCTGCGGGCCGAGGCGCTCGAGAAGCTGCGGGCCAGCGTGGCCCGCGACCGGGCCAGGGGGCCGGCACGGCTTTGACAGCGGGGTCGTGCGGCCCAAGACTCTCGGCCATGGCGGCAAGCGAACCCCTCACCACGCTCGAGGCGGGCTCGCCGATCGTGTTCGGCGGCAACCGCGTGCTGCGTGTGTCGGAAGACGTGGCCCGGCGCTTCAGGCCCGGCGACTCGGTGGTGGTGGTCGAGGCCACCGAGGAGCTGCTGCTCGTGCCCGGCGAGCCCCGCCGCATCGTCGAGGCGGCCGTCGGGGCCGCCCACGACGCCTTCGCCCACATGGCCTCGGCCTGCGACGGGCAGATCTCGCGCTTCTACGAGGTCTTCGCCGACCGCCTGGCCGCCGACGAGGTCTGGCGTCGGATCCGTGCCGTGAACGACGAAGACGTGGCCGGTGCCCGCCGCCGCGGCCGCTCGACCACGCGACTCGTGGCCGACGAGAAGCTGCGCGCGGGCATGATCGAGGGGCTGCGGGGCTGGATCTCGGCCCCGAGCCGGCGCGGCGAGGTGCTCGAGCGCGTGGAGCACGACGGCTGGCAGGTGGAGCTGGTGGGTGCCGCGCTCGGCGTGGTGGGCTTCGTCTTCGAGGGGCGCCCGAACGTGCTGGCCGACGCCACCGGTGTGCTGCGCGGCGGCAACACCGTGGTGTTCCGGATCGGACGCGACGCGCTCGGCACCGCGCGCTCGATCATGGACCTGGCGCTCAAGCCGGCGCTGCGCGACGCCGACCTGCCCGAGGGCGCGGTCTCGCTGGTCGACAGCGGGGAGCACGCCGCGGGCTGGGCCCTCTTCTCGGACCGTCGCCTCGGGCTCGCGGTGGCGCGCGGCTCGGGCACGGCCGTGGCCACGCTGGGCGCCCTCGCCCGGCAGGCCGGCATCCCGGTGAGCCTGCACGGCACGGGGGGCGCCTGGATCGTGGCCTCCGAGGGTGCGCGCGCCGAGGCCCTGCGCGAGGCGGTCTTCGCCTCCCTCGACCGCAAGGTCTGCAACACGCTCAACTCCTGCTGCATTCCCGAGAGCCGTGCCGCCCTGCTGGTGCCCGCGTTCCTCGAAGGCATGGAGCGCGCGGGCGAGCGGCTCGGCCACGGCTACAAGCTCCACGTGGTCGAGGGCTCCGAAGGCTTCGTTCCGCGCGAGCTCTTCGAGCGCACGATCGCCGTGCGCCGCGCCGAGGGCGACGTGGACGAGAGGCAGGCCGAGCCCGTCGGGGAGGGGATGCTGGCCCACGAGTGGGAGTGGGAGCAGACGCCGGAGGTGACACTCGTGGTGGTCCGCGACCTCGACGAGGCGGTCGCTCTGTGCAACCGCTACAGCCCGCAGTTCGTGGCCTCTCTCGTCGGCGACGACGAGAAGGAGCACGAGCGCTTCTACCAGACGGTCAACGCCCCCTTCGTCGGCGATGGCCAGACGCGCTGGGTCGACGGCCAGAAGGCCCTGTGCCGCCCCGAGCTCGGCCTCTCCAACTGGCAGTGGGGCCGGCTCTTCGGCCGCGGCGGCGTCCTCTCGGGCGACTCCGTCTACACGGTCCGCACCCGGGCCCGCGGAACCGGCTGACCGCGCACCCCGCGGAGCGCGCGTGGCTGCTACCGTGCCGCGACGGCGCTGGAGAGGGAGTTTCCGCTTGAGGGGTGCACGTCCGCTGGGCATCGTCTTGCTCACGCTCCTCGGCGGTGCGTTCCTCTCCGGCTGCGAGCGGATCGAGTCGAGCCTGGTCGAGCGCGCGGTGCAGCGCGCGCTCGTGCCCGACCGGGACGAGTGGCTCGACGACGGGGCGCTGCACGTCTACCTGTGCGGCACCGGATCGCCGCTGCCCTCGCGCGACCGGGCCGGCGCGTGCACGGCCTTCCTGGCGGGGGGCCACTTCTTCCTGGTGGACGTCGGTCTCGGCAGCAACACCAACCTCGGGCTGCACAGCCTGCCCCGCGCCGCGCTCGACGGTGTGCTGCTCACCCACTTCCACTCGGACCACATCGGTGAGCTCGGCGAGGTGGCCCTGCAGAGCTGGGCGCTGGGGCGGGCGAAGCCGCTCCCCGTCTACGGTCCGCCGGGCGTGGGCGAGGTGGTGGCGGGCTTCGAGCAGGCCTACCAGCTCGACACGGGCTACCGGGTGGCCCATCACGGCGCCGACCTCATGCCCCCCGCGGCGCGCGCCCTGGTGGCGAAGACGGTGCCCGTGCCGCGCGACGGGGAGACGGCCCTCGTCTTCGAGGACGGCGACCTGCGCGTGGTCGCCTTCACCGTCGACCACGCCCCGGTCTCGCCCGCCTTCGGCTACCGCATCGACTACGGCGACCGGTCGGTGCTCGTGAGCGGCGACACCGGGCTCGACCCGAACATCGTGAAGCAGGCCCGAGGCGTGGACCTGCTGCTGCACGAGGTGCTGGCGGCCCACCTCGTCGCGGCGGGCCGCGACGCGGCGGCGGCGCGAGGCTTCGAGCGGCGGGCCCGCATCCTGGGTGACATCATCGACTACCACACCACCCCCGTGGAGGCGGCGCAGGTGGCCGGCGAGGCCGGCGTAGGGCTCCTCGTCTTCACGCACGTGGTGCCGCCGCCGCCCAACGCCGTGGCCGAGCGGCTGCTCATGCGCGGCGTCGACGAGGCCTGGAGCGGCGAGGTCGTGCTCGGCCAGGACGGCATGCACTTCCGCCTGCCCAGGGGAAGCGACGCGATCGAGCAGGAGCAGCTCGACTGATGCTCGCGAAGGCGGCCCCCCAGGCGCTCCTTGCGCTGGCCCTCGCTCTCGTGGGCTGCAGGAGCGACGATCTGCCGCCGCGCGTTCGCGAGCAGCCCAACATCCTGCTCATCGTCGCCGACGACCTCGGCTACAGCGATCTCGGCGCCTACGGCAGCGAGATCCCGACGCCCCATCTCGACGCGCTGGCCAAGGAGGGCCTCAAGGCCCGCAGCTTCTACGAGGCGCCGCGCGGCGGCCCGACGCGCGCGATGCTGCTCACGGGCGTCGACAACCACGTGGCCGGCTTCGGAGCGTCCCGCCGGCGCCTCGACCCCACCGAGGAGGTCCGGCCGGGCTACGAGGGCGTGCTCAGGCCGAACGTCGTGACGGTGGCCTCGCTGCTCCAGGCAGCGGGCTACCACACGGTGATGGCGGGGAAGTGGGAGCTCGGATCGATCCCGGGAACGCTCCCCGCCGAGCGCGGCTTCGAGCGCAGCTTCGTGCTCCACGATAAAAGAGCGAGCTACTGGAGCGACATGACTGGGGCGGTGCCCGGCTTCCCGCGCGCCACCTACACGAGGAACGGGGAGCCGGTCACGAGCCTTCCCGACGATTACTTCTCGACGCGCGACTTCACCGACTTCGTGATCGAGAGCATCGACGAGCTGCGCGGCGACGGCGCGCCCTTCTTCGCCTACCTGTCCTACCAGGCGCCGCACGGCCCGCTCTCCGCCCCCGACGACTGGCGCGACCGCTTCGCCGGCCGTTACGACGAGGGCTTCGACCGGATCGGCGAGCTCCGGCTCCTGCGCATGAAGAGGGAGAAGCTGGTGCGCGAGGAGGTCGACCCCTTCCCCGGGCTGCCGACCATCCCGCCCTGGTCTGCCCTCGACGATGAGCAGAAGGGGGATCGGTCGCGCCGGATGGAGCTCTACGCCGCGATGGTGGCGAACCTCGACTTCCACGCGGGGCGCGTGCTCGACTACCTGAAGGAGATCGGCGAGTACCAGGACACGCTGATCGTCTTCCTGTCGGACAACGGGCCGGAGCCCGGCGATCGCGGCCCCGCGGGCATGGACCACCGGAACCGCGAGTGGTACGCGAAGCAGTTCCCCGAGACGGACATGGCGCTCTGGGGCCAGCCCGGCACCTTCGTCGAGTACGGGGCCGGCTGGGCGCAGGTGAGCAGCGTGCCCTTCCGCCTCTTCAAGGGCACCCAGGCCGAGGGGGGGATCCGCTCGCCCCTCATCGTGGCCGGGCCCGGCGTGCTGCCCGCCAGGACTCCCTGGAGGACGCGCATCAGCCCGGCGCTGCTCCACGTCATGGATCTCACGCCGACCTTCCTCGAGCTGGCCGGCGTGGAGCACCCGCGCATCTGGCGCGGTCGCTCCGTCGCCCCGCTCCAGGGGAAGTCGCTCGCGCCCCATCTGGCAAAGCCCGTGCTCGAGCGACGCGGCCCGAACGAGCAGCTCGCCTTCGCCTTCGCGGGAGGCCGGGCGCTGCGCCGCGGCAGGTGGAAGATCGTCTGGATGGAGCCCCCCTTCGGCGCGGACCGCTGGCGCCTCTACCGCATCGACCTCGATCCCTCGGAGCTCCACGACAAGGCGGAGAGAAAGCCCAGGAGGGTCGAGGAGCTCGCGGGCCTCTGGCTCGAGTACGCGAAGCGCAACGGCGTGGAGATCCCGAAGCGGGTGTCCGAGGCGCTCGCGGAGAGCGGCCCCTAGCTGCTCGACTCCGCTCGCTTCCGGCTCGCTGCTAGAAGCCCAGCCCGACCTTCATGTAGTACTTGATGTCGTTGGCGTCGTCCCCCGGGTCGGTGTCCGTCTCGTACTCGTTCTCGACGCCGACCGTGAAGTTCACGTCGAGGGGCTCCTCCAGGATCCGGATGCGCAGCTCCCCGATCGAGAGGTTCCGGACCTCCCCACCGTCGGGGATGGTCTGGAGGAAGAGCTGGTTCGTGAGCCGCACGTGGTAGCGGCGGTGGGGATCCCAGATGTACTCCAGGCCGAACAGCGCCTCGTTCTGCTCGTTCTGACGGTCCCCGAACTCCCGGGTGAAGAAGAGCCCGCTGATGGCCTCGAGATAGTGCCTCGGTCTCTCGAGGATCTTGTAGCCGGGCCCGCCGCCCAGCACGATGCGGTGCTCCCAGGACTCGAACTCGTCGAACTGGTAGCGCCCGGCCACGTACCCGAACCAGGGGCTCTCCGGGGTGAGCCAGTCGCGGCGGAGGTCGAAGCGCGCGTTGTTGTCGCTGGTGCCGTCTTCGTCGGCGTTGAAGAAGTAGCGGCCGTTGAAGCGCCAGCGCTTGAAGGCGTCCGCGTAGCTCAGCTCGGACGAGAGCACGAAGTTCGTGTTCTCGGAGTTGCCCTGCTTGCCGTTGAAGCCGAAGTCGATCCGGCGCCTCCAGCCCCGCATGAAGCCCGTTCCGAAGAAGCCCGGGGTGGGCGGCTTGCCGGTGTCGAGCTCGAGCTGCTCCAGCGAGAGCTTGATCCTGCCCAGCTGGGGGTGCTCCAGCACCACGTGGTCGAGGGCCCACTCGACGATCTCGCCCGAGATCTCGTCACCGTTGGCCAGCTTGAGCTTGTCCGCACGGGCCGGGCCGAGACAGGCGAGCAGCAGCACCAGGGCAAAGGCGAGCCTGCGAAGCATTCGGTCCTCCTGCTCGGGGAGGCGGAAGCCCCCCCGCTCGGGAGGAATTCTAGGGGCAAGACCGGGTCAGGCCGAGGCGCGTTTGCGAACCCCAGCGGCCCGCTGTCGCGGGTCGCGACGTTTGCGCTCCCCGGCCTCGAGCTCGCGTTTGATGCGAACCACGTCGGAGCCCACCACCGGAGGAGAGAAGAGGTTGCCCTGCACGTCGTCGGCGCCGAGCTCCCGCACGATCGAGAGCTGGCCCTCGGTCTCGACGCCCTCCACCACCACGCGTAGCCCCAGCACCTTCGCCATCGAGATGATGGCGCCCATGAGGGCGGCGTCGGTCTGCTCGCTCTCGAGCTGCATGACGAAGGAGCGGTCGATCTTGAGATTGTCGAGGGGGAGGCGCCTCAGGTAGCTGAGCGACGAGTAGCCGGTTCCGAAGTCGTCGAGCGAGACGGTCGCCCCCAGGCTGCGCAGCTGCTCGAGGCCCTCGAGCACCTCCGCGTCCTGGCGCAGAACGGCGGTCTCGGTGATCTCGAAGTCGATCATGCGGGGGGCCACGGCCACCTCGTGGAGGATCGCGGCGATGCGCTGCGCGAAGTCGTCCCGGGCGAGCTGGTGCGCCGACAGGTTCACCGAGAGGCGCAGGGCGGCGAGCTCCTTCTGGCGCTGCCACAGGTGGAGACGTTCGGCCGTGGCGCGGAGGACCCACTCCCCGATGGCCTCGATGAGACCCGCCTCCTCGGCGAGGGGAATGAACTCGCCGGGGGGTACCACCCCGAGCTCCGGGTCGCGCCAGCGGGCCAGCACCTCGAGCCCCTGGACGCTGCCGCTGGCCAGCTCGACCTTCGGCTGGAACTGGAGCTCGAGCTCCTCTCGCTCGATCGCGCGGCGCAGCTTGGTCTCGAGCAGGAGGCGCTTGAAGACCAGGTTGTTCATCGGCTCGGAGTAGTACTGGTAGTTGTTGCGGCCCACGCTCTTGGCGGCGTACATCGCCGTGTCGGCGCTGCGCAGCAGGTGCTCCACGTCGTCGCCGTCGGCGGGCCAGGTGGCGATGCCGAGGCTCCCGCTCACCACGATCTCGTGGCCGTCGAGCTCCACCGGCTCCGAGGTGCGCTGGAGCAGGTGGCGGGCCATGCGCGCCGAGTCCTCCGGCGCATCCATGCGCGGCAGCAGCACGGCGAACTCGTCGCCGCCGAGCCGGGCGACGATCGGTGTGGCCTCGTCGTCGTGCGGTCGCGGCGAGGCCTCCACCGAGCGGATCGCCTCGACCAGCCGCTCCGACACGAGGCGCAGCAGCCGGTCTCCGAGCGAGTGGCCGAAGGTGTCGTTCACCAGCTTGAAGCCGTCGAGGTCGAGGAAGAGCACGCCGACGCTGAAGCGGTTGCGGCGGGCGTGCTGGATCGAGGCCTGGAGGTGGTCGCGAAAGAGGCGACGGTTGCCGAGGCCGGTGAGGCTGTCGTGGTAGGCGAGGTAGCGCACCTGCTCCTCGACGAGGCGCCGCTCCGTGATGTCCTGCACGGTGCCCTCGACGCAGGGGCTTCCGTCCTCGGCCGTGGTGAGGCCGCCCTGCGAGTGCAGGAAGCGCTCGGTGCCGTGGATGGCGACGCTCCGGTGGTCGAGGCGGAAGGGCGTGCCCTCCTGGGCGCAGCGCTCGAGCGCGCCGCGCAGGCGCTCGCGGTCGTCGGCGTGGATGCGCTCGTAGATCTCGTCGATCGGAATTCGCTCGGCGCCGCCCTCGAGCAGGAAGATCTCGCGGACCTCCTCCGATACCTCGACCTCGCCCGTCTCCGGGCGGAAGCTCCAGCTGCCGAGGCGCGCCAGGTGCTGGGCGTTGGCGAGACGCTTCTGGCTGCGGCGCAGGGCGGAGACCGTGCCCTCGAGCCGGTCGAGCATCACGTTGAAGGCGCGCGCCACGTCGCCGATCTCGTCGCGGCGCTCGGCGTCGAGGCGCAGGCCCATCTCACCCCGGCCGATCGGCTCCGTGGCGTCGCCGATCTCCCGGATCGGACGCACGAGCCCGCGCGAGACGAGCAGGCTGAGGGCGAAGGCGAGCACCAGCGCCACGGCGCCCGCCGAGAGCAGGTTGCGCCGCGCGTGGGCCAGCGCGCGCCGTTCCGCCTCGAGCGACCAGGTGACCCGTAGCTCCAGCTCGCCCACGCGGCGCGCGGACCGCACGAGCGAGTCGGCGGGCCTCTCCAGCGCCGGGACGAAGGCGACCTCGCCTCCGCAGAGGTCTCCCCACAGGCCCAGGGTCTCGTCGTCGATGATCTCGGCCGCGACGAGGCGCCCGACCGCCCGGCCGCGGGTGAGCAGCGGGAGGTCGGCGACGGCGAACACCTGGCCGGCGCGGTCGGTGGCGAAGGCCGCCGGGGCGCCGACCCGCGCGCCGTGACGGTCGAGGATGTCGGCGGCGAGTGGGGCGTCGCCGGCAACCGCCGTCCGCTCGCCTCGGCTGTTCAGGAAGACGACCATGGCGGCGCCCTCGCGCTCGGCCAGGCGGTTCGCGAAGTAGCGCAGCGTCGGCGCGTGCCCGGTCTCGAGGTTGGCGCGGAACTCCGGGGTCTCCGAGATCGAGGCGTAGCGTTCGCGCAGGCTGTCGAGATGCGCGTCGAGCAGCTGACCCGCGGCGGCGCTGGCGCTCTCGAGGCGCAGGTCGGCGGCCCGGTCGAGGTCGGTCGCGAGGGAGCGGCCCTGGAGGACGAGGGCGAGCACGGTGGCCAGGGCGGCGATGCCGCACAGGGCCACGGACAGACGCGCCGCGACGGTGGGCCGGAGGAATCTCAGGGCAGCCGCTCCAGGCGGCCGAGGCCGATCTCGACCGACGTCGATTCGCCGCTGCGGATCGTGACCTCCCGGCGCGTCGGCTGGCGCTCCTCGCTCCAGGCGTGGAGGCCGTAGCTCCCGGGCGGCACGTCGCGGATGGCGTAGGTCCCGGGCGCCTGCACCGCTGCGAACCACGGCGACGGCGCCACGAAGATGGAGGCCTCTTCATCGGGGTGGAGCGAGCAGTAGACGTGCACCAGCCCGGGGTGGGCGAAGGCGATGCGCACCGTCTCGCCGGTGCGCAGCAGGCCCAGATCGAACTGGTTCGGCTCCGAGTACGAGAAGAAGCTGTGGTGGATGCCGTCGCGGCTCGTGAGCTCCACCGGCTGGCCGGTTGCGACGGCGAGCCGCGAGGGGGAGAAGCCGTCTGCCGCGCGGCTCAGCAGCGCGACGGGGGCGCCGGGTGCGGGCTGGGGTCGCTCGGGCTCGCCCAGGTAGACGACCACCCACTCCCCCGCGCCTGCGGGCCCTGCGGGGTCGCCCCCAGCCAGCACGCGACCCTCCACGGCGCCCGGCCTCTGGATGGCCGGCAGCAGCGCCGCGATCCGAGCGCAGCCAGGCACCAGCGCCAGGCAGGCGAGCGCCATCGGCAGCGTCCGCCGGATGCTGCGCTGGGCCGTCGTGGACTGGCGGGAGTGCACACCCCTACTCCTCGCGGAGAGGTATCGGAGTGCGAGAGCCGGGAATTGAGGCCTTCCGGCCGGGCCCGGGTCCCGATCTCACGGGCGCCTGGGAGCGTCTCTTGCCGGCAGGCTGCCGGTGGCTGCCGGGCCCTTCTCAGGGGTCGCTGCGCCGCCGGCGCGCGCGCAGCCAGCCGAGGAGCGGGAGCACCCCCACCAGCTCGAAGCCGATCCCGCAGCCGCCGCCGCCACCACCACCACCGCCCCCGTCGCCACCGCCGTTCTGGGGCAGCTCACCGGCCGAGGCCGACACCGCGCAGTCGTCGTCCGCGATGTCGATCACGCCGTCACCGTCGTTGTCGAAGCCATCGTCGCAGGGGGTGTCGACGTCCAGCTCGGAGGGGTCGGTGTCCGAGAGGCAGCCGGTGTCGCCAGCGACGTCGATCTCGCCGACGCCGTCGTTGTCGATTCCGTCGTCGCACTCGTCGCCCGTGGGCCCGATGCGGTAGAGCGTGCCGCTCACGTGGACGACGTAGAGGTCGTCGAAGCCGCCCTCGCCGATGGCCACGATCTCGCCGGGCGCTCCCGACGCCGGGGCGAGCTCGAGCGTCCGGTCGACCGGGGCCTGGCCGGGCTCCAGGGTCCAGAGCTCCCCGGTGCAGTAGTCGGCGTAGAAGTACTGGCCGAAGTACGTGACCTCGGCGCCCCGGTACACGGTGCCGCCGGTGACCGAGCCGCCGCCGGGCGGGCAGAAGCCGTTCGCGTGGCCGTAGTCCTCTTCCGGGTCGGTGAGCGTACCCAGGACGATCGCGGAGGGCTTCGGCCCCGCGATGCTCCCCTCGCGCGAGGGCCAGCCCCAGTTCAGGCCGCCCATGCTGGAGGCGGGCTCGTAGTCGACCTCCTCCCGGGCGTTCTGGCCGACGTCGCCGATCCAGAGGTCGCCCGTCATCGAGTCGAAGGCGAAGCGGTAGGGGTTGCGCAGACCCAGGCCCCAGATCTCGTCCTCCGCGCGCGGGTCGCCGACGAAGGGGTTGCTGGGGGGCACGTCGAAGCCCGAGCCGAAGCCCCCGCTCACGTCGAGGCGCAGCATCTTGCCGAGCAGCGAGCTCCCGTCCTGGGCGTTGTTGCCCGGGTCGTTGGCACCGCCCCCGTCGCCGAGGCCGAGGTACAGGAACCCGTCGACCGGGCTGAAGGCGATGGTCCCCCCGTTGTGGTTGCCCTGGGGCTGGTCGACGGTGAGCAGGATCTCCTGGCGGTCGGCGTTCGCCACGTTCGGATCGCCGCCGAGCTCGTAGCGGGCCAGCACGGAGTCGCCGCGGTTGTCGGTGTAGTAGATGTAGAAGAGCCCATTGAAGGCATGACCCGGATCGAAGGCCAGGCCGAGCAGGCCCTGCTCGCTGCCGCCGCTCCCGACCCTTCCGGGGATGTCGAGGAAGGGCTCGGGGCGGACCACGCCGTTCTCGACGATCCGGATGCGCCCGGCCTTCTCCACGACGAAGAGCCTCGGGTCGCCGGGCATCGAGGTCACGAAGACCGGCACGCTGAGGCCGGTCGCGGCGACCACCGGCATGGTTCCGGCTGACGCGGTCACGGGCCCCGGGTCGCGGGGGTCGAGGCCGGCCGGGAATGCGACGTCGTCCGGGTGGGGCAACGAGGCGAAGTGGCTGCCCGGCGCCGCCAGCTCGTCCTCGACGTCCCCGTCGAAGGCCGGTCCGCAGTCGGGGTCGCAGGGCTCGCCGTCGAGGACCGCTGCTGCACCGGTGAGCGCCGGCTCACCGCCCGCCCAGGCCTCGGCCTCTTCGCCGCGGGGTCGCGCGGCGCGCGCGGCCAGTGCTGTCACGAGGCGGGCCGCCGTCTGTGCAGGCGTGGTCACGGGCGCTTCCGGACCGTCCTCGGCGACCCACTGGAGCATGCCCGCGACGGCCAGGGGTGCGGCCAGCACGCCCGCGACCGCCGTCCAGAGGATCCGACGCCGTCGCTGTCCGCCCACTTCCGGCTACCCCTCGCTGCTCTCGGAGCCTACGCTAGCCCCGGCCTCCGGGGGGTGATCCCTGTCACGGTCGATCGGAGCCGGAACATGAGCATCGAGATCAACGGCATCGCCCACATCCAGCTGACGGTGAACGACCCCGATCGCTGTCTCCCCTTCTGGGAGAAGCTCTGCCACTTCCTCGGGATGAAGACGCTGATCAAGGGCGAGGGCGTCGTCTACTGCATCGGGGGGCGCACCGGGGTCCTGGTGCGGGGCGCACCGCCCGACAAGCGCGACCAGCCCTTCGACCAGGATCGGGCCGGGCTCCATCACGTGTGCTTCCGTGCCCGCGAGCGCGAGGACGTGGACTCGATCCACGGCTTCGTTGTCGACGAGCTCGGCGGGAAGATCGTCCACCCGCCGGAGGACGGGTCACAGTTCGCCCCGGGCTACTACTCGGTGCTCTTCGAGGACCCTGACGGCATCCGCGTCGAGGTGAACTTCGTGCCGGGTCGCGGCCACCTCGACCAGGGTGGCCGTCTGGGGCCCGGCGGGGCGGGGCCCGCCGACCAGTACGGGAGCGGTGGCCTCTCGGACTCCGGAGCGTAGAGGCCGGGCCTTCCGGCCGCGAGCCGCGGGCGCTCTGCCGGCTCGCTTGTGCACCCCGTCACCGCGCCGAGCGGCCGGATCGACTAGAGTCCGCGCTCCAGATGGGAGGGGGAACCATGCGTCGACTGCTCGTCATGGGCGTCCTGGTGGCGGCCGCTTGCTCCGGATCGGAGGGGGGTGGAGGAGGAGGGGAGGCCTCCGAATCGGGCCTCGTGATCACGCACCTCCAGGAGGGAACGGGTGCGAGCCCAGCGGCGACCGATGTCGTGGTGGTGCACTACCACGGCACCTTCCCCGACGGGAAGGTCTTCGACAGCAGCGTCGAGCGCGGCCAGCCTGCCCGCTTCGGGCTGAATCGCGTCATTCCCTGCTGGACCGAGGGGGTGCAGCAGATGAAGGTCGGCGGCAAGGCGAAGCTGGTCTGCCCGCCGGAGATCGCCTACGGGCCCAGGGGGGCACCGCCCCGCATCCCGCCTGACGCGACGCTCTACTTCGAGGTCGAGCTGATCGAGATCAGGTAGGCGGGCTCGTCCTCGACGGCTCGTCGCTTCGAACGGCGCATCGAACGGCGTTAGGCTAGCC
>JAAUXZ010120550.1_pt1 | contig 13840 bp, 7 predicted proteins | sample 7278131 | NCBI WGS metagenome assembly JAAUXZ01 (sample SAMN14350119, study PRJNA611818) | marine sediment metagenome | isolation source: surface marine sediment (3m) | place: French Polynesia: Moorea | collected 2018-08
CCCGGCCTGATCAACTGCCATCATCATCTATACCAGACCCTGACCCGCAGCCTCGCCACCGGCGCCGGCCTGTCCCTGTTCGACTGGCTGAAGACCCTGTACCCGATCTGGGGCCAGATGAACCCCGATGCGGTGTATACCAGTGCCAAACTGGGCCTTGCCGAACTGCTGCTGTCTGGCGCAACGACGGTGGCTGATCATCTCTACCTTTTTCCCAATGGCGTAACCCTGGATGATACGATCGCCGCGGCGCGTGAACTCGGGGTGCGCTTCCATCCGACCCGCGGCAGCATGAGCCTGGGCCAGAGCCAGGGTGGTCTGCCGCCAGATCATGTCTGTGCCAGCGAGGAGGTCATCATCGAGGATTCGATTCGTGTGATCGAGCGTTTCCACGATCACGACGAGTTCTCGATGTGTCGAATCGGGCTGGCACCCTGTTCGCCGTTTTCGGTGACCGCTGACATCATGCGCCACAGCGCCGAGTTGGCGCGCAGTTATCCCGCGGTCAACCTGCATACCCACCTGGCGGAAACGATCGATGAAAACCGTTTCTGCGAGGAAAAATTCGGCATGCGCCCGATCGAGTACATGGAGAGCCTGGGCTGGCTGGGTGATGATGTCTGGTTTGCCCACATGGTGCATCCGAGTGAGGACGAGATCAACCAGCTGGCAGATACCTGCAGCGGCGTTTGTCATTGCCCGAGCAGCAACATGATCCTGGCCTCCGGTATCGCGCCGGTGCGGCAAATGGTGGATGCCGGGGTCAGGGTTGGGCTCGGCGTCGATGGATCTGCCAGTAACGATGGCAACCACATGCTGGGTGAGGCACGCCAGGCGATGCTGTTACAGAGGGTCGGCTGGCCGGGGTTCGAATCCAGCGCCGACCGCTTTTCAGCGCGCGAGGCGCTCGAACTGGCGACCCTGGGTGGCGCCAAGATCCTGCAACGGGATGATATCGGCTCACTGCAAGCAGGCAAGGCCGCCGACTTTGTCGCTTTCCGGGTCGATCAGCTTTATCATGCCGGGGCAGGCAGTGACAAGGTTGCTGCGCTGATGACCTGCGCGCCGGTCGCGGCCTGGTTATCCGTGATCAATGGACGGATCGTGGTAGAACAAGGAGAATTGTTGAATGTTGATCTGCCGAACCTGGTGCTTCGGCATAACCAGCTTGCTCACCAGTTACTGGTCGCTGCAGGCCATGTTTGAGAAAACCATGAAAAATAACGATAAACCAGTACCTGATTTTGTCGAACGCGGCATCGATCTGGGCCATCCCTCGCTGGGGACCAAAATCATCGATTGCAGCGATGATTTCTTTGCCGATCGCACACGACTGCTGAATCCCGAGCCGCCGGTCTGGATCCCGGACAAGTACGATGACAACGGCAAATGGATGGACGGCTGGGAATCCCGCCGTCGTCGCAATGGCGGACATGATTACCTGGTCATCAAGCTTGGACGGCCGGGCATTCTGTTTGGGGTCAATATCGATACCTCGCATTTCACTGGTAACTACCCGATGGCGGCCTCGCTGGAGGGTACCTACTGCGATACCCAGATCGATGAAAACTCGGAATGGGTGCCATTGGTCACGATGACCGAATTACAGGGCGACAGTGAGCATTACCTGGAAGTCGACAGCCTCAGGGTGTGGACCCATATCCGGTTCAATATCTTTCCCGATGGCGGGGTGGCGCGGCTGCGCCTGTATGGACGCGTGTATTGCGACTGGGAGAGCGAGGACCCGGATGCCCTGCATGATTTTGCCAACAGTCTCAACGGGGGCCGGGTCATCGGCTGGAACGACGCCCATTTCGGTCATCCGAATAACCTGTTGAATGATGGCGACGCGCAGAACATGGGCGACGCCTGGGAGACCCGGCGCCGGCGCGAACCCGGCTACGACTGGTGTGTGATCGAGCTCGGTCATCGCTGCCTGATCAAGGAGATCGTCGTCGATACCGCTTTTTTCAAAGGCAATTACCCGCATCAATTCTCCCTGCAGGCGGCCGAGGTTATGCACGATACGCGCAAGTCATTGATAACGCGGAGTATCTACTGGCCGGAGATATTCTCCCTGCAACCGCTACAAATGGATTGTAAGAATCACTTCAAGGTCGACAGCGACGAGATCGGTCCGGTCAATTACATCCGCTTCAACATCTTTCCCGACGGTGGGGTCAGCCGCTTACGCGTGTTTGGCAAACTGGCATGAAGTCACTATTGGTAAAACCGCTGACCGCGGAAGCTTTTTTCGAATTCGGCGATGTCATCGAGATGGACCAGCGCGCCTCGCAACCGATGAACCGGGGCATGGCCGAGCGTTTCCCGTCGTTGGCCAAGGTCGAAACCTATGGTGACAAGGCGAGGGCGGTGATCAGCCTGGTACATAGCCATCGTTATGATATGCCGCACACGATTGACCTGGTCGAGCGCCATCCGCTGGGCAGTCAGGCTTTCATTCCGCTGGATGACACCCCGTTCATCGTCATAGTCGCACCCATCGGCGATGAGGTCGATGCCTCCCAGCTTCGCGCTTTCAAAACCAATGGCAGTCAGGGCATCAACTACCGCGCCGGCATCTGGCATGCCCCATTGTTCACCCCCTACGACGATATGAATTTTGTCTGTGTAGATCGTGATGGCCAGGATAAGAATTGCGAGGAAAGGTTGATTCCTGAAGCGCTGCGGCCGCAAATTGATTTCTAGCCTCGAATTGAAAAACTTCGTCATACCCGCGCAGGCGGGTATCCATTTGTCAGCATAGCGAAATTTGTAATGGATACCGGCCTCCGCCGGCATGACGCTTTCCTTTGAGAATTGTGCTGATCCGCCTCAGCTCAAGCTTTCCAATGTCGATTTATTGCGAGGATTTATGCCCAGGCTGCCTTGACAATCTATTGTCTTTTGACCAAACTGCTATATAGCAATTAACCATATTACACACACAATTATTTCGGGAAATTTTCGGTCCCAGGGGTCATAGACATGTCTAAAGGATACAGTGATGCTTTTTCCGCCCAATCCCAGAGCAGCGCTAACCTGAGCGGTCGGGCTGCCCGCTACGCTTCGCCCTATGCAGAGAGCAGTGGCTTCGATTTGTCCGGCTATACCCATGCCGAGAAGATCGCCCTGTTCAACGAGATTCTGCAGAACAAAATCCATGGGATTTCCTACAGCCCTTACATGGATGGCCAGGAGCCGGGAATGGATATACCCGCCGAGCAGATCAGACAGCGGATGGAGATCATTCAGCCCTTCACCAACTGGGTTCGCTCATTTTCCTGTATAGAAGGTCATGAGGAAACCCCGAGGATCGCCCATGAAATGGGTCTGAAGACGATGGTGGGAATCGGTCTGGGGGAAAAGAAAGAAATCAATGAAACCGAGATGGCCAACGGGATCAAGATCGCGCAGGCCGGACATGCGGATATTCTGGCGGTCGGCAACGAGGTGCTGCTGCGTGGTGACCTGACCGAGGATGAAATGATCGATTACATCAATCGGGTCAAGCAAGAAGTGCCCGGAGTGCCGGTCGGCTACGTGGATGCGTATTTCCTGTTCGAGAATCATCCGCGGGTCACCGAGGCCTGTGATGTCATCCTGATCAACTGTTATCCGTTCTGGGAAAGCTGCCCGGCGGAACACGCGCTGGTTTACATGAAGCAGATGTATCGCCGCGCGGAGAATGTTGCCCATGGCAAGAAAGTCATTATCAGTGAAACCGGATGGCCGAATATCGGTTCACCCTATGGTGGTGCTGTACCCAGTGATGAAAACGCGCTGAATTATTTCATTCAAACCTGCCTGTGGGCTGAAGAGGAGGGGATAGAGATCTTCTATTTCTCGTCGTTTGACGAATCCTGGAAGGTCGGAGATGAAGGTGATGTAGGCGCTTATTGGGGGCTCTGGGATCAACACGGACAAATTAAGTATAAATGAGGGAAGTAAGTGAAATTCGGACACACAATAGGCATAGAATTTGGCAATGCGATCTGTTACTCGGGTTACCGGGAGGGACAATCGCCGATTGATCAAACCTATCCAAGTTATGAGCAGGTCGTTGAAGACCTGAAGATCCTCGATCATGAATGGCAGTTTTTGCGCATCTACGATTGCAGCCGGCATGCCGACCTGGTGCTTGAGGCGGTACGCAACGAGAAGCTTGATTTCAAGGTCATGCTGGGCGCCGATGTCGCGGCGGAAATGCAAAGCGTGGATTGCCCGTGGCTGGACGATCATCCGGAAGAGCAGCTGGCAGCCAACCGGATTGCCAACGATCAACAGATCGATCGCCTGATCGAACTGGCTAACGCATATCCCGACGTGGTGTTCTCGGTATCGGTCGGCAACGAGGCCACGGTTGAATGGAGTGATCACCAGGTGCCGGTTGAGCGCCTGATCGAGTTTGTGCGCCGGATCAAGCAAACGGTCAAGCAGCCGGTGACCTTCTGCGAGAACTACGTGCCCTGGACCGAGAAGTTGGAGCCCCTGGCGGCCGAGCTCGATTTCATTTCATTGCATACCTACCCGGTCTGGGAATATCACACGATCGAGGGTGCGCTCGAATACACCAAGAAAAACTTCAAAAGCGTCGCCCAGCATTACCCGGATAAACCGGTGGTGATTACCGAGGCGGGCTGGACTACCAATTCCAATGATCGTGGCATCGACGCCTGGAATGCATCGGAGGAATTCCAGGCCCATTACTACAGCCAGTTGATCGACTGGACCAACGAGAAACGTATCCTGACCTTCGTATTCGAAGCCTTCGATGAACCCTGGAAAGGGTCAGAAGACCCGATGGAACCGGAGAAGCACTGGGGTCTGTTCACGGTCGATCGTAAACCCAAGCTGGTGATGCAGGAGATTTATCAACATCTGTGGCCGCACGACAACGAGTCCGATCTGGCAGTTTAAGTAAAAAATAACCAGCAGTTACCGACGATGACCCAGCAGCATTATCAAACTGCACCAGAAGATAGAATACCACTGGGGCAGAAGATCGCTTTTGGCATGGGCATGCTGGGCAACCAGATGTTCCCGGCCGCGTTGTCAATCTTCATGGTGGTACTGGTCAAGGGCCTGGGCATGGATCCGCTGTTATGGGGGATCCTGTTTTTTATCCCGCGGCTGGTAGATGCGATTACCGACCCGGTGATGGGTTTTATCTCGGATAACACCAAATCCCGGTGGGGGCGTAGGCGGCCGTATATCTTCATTGGTTCGATCTTAACCGGCCTCAGTTACATCGCGATGTGGCAGGTGTATCCGGAAAATTCCGAGCTCTACAATTTCTTCTATTTCCTGTTGGTTTCGATCATCTTCTATCTGGGGCTAACCGTGTTCGCCACCCCGTACGTGGCAATGGGTTATGAAACCAGTAACGACTACCATGAACGCACCCGCCTGATGGCGGTCGCGCAGTGGATCGGTCAGTGGGCCTGGGTGATCGTGCCCTGGTTCTGGGTCATCATCTACGATCCGGAAATCTTTGCGACTCCGGATGCCGGCGCGCGCGAACTGTCGATCTGGGTAGGTATTTTTTGCATGGTATTGACCATGGTGCCGGCCCTGTTTTGTAAGACCCAGATTGTCAACGAGGACGAACTGAGTGAGCTGTCGCGTGATAAGCTGAGGGAGAACCTGCAGGGCATCAAACAGGGTTTCGTCGAGGCTTTCAAATGTGTCCCGTTCCGCCAACTTTGCATTGCCACCTTTTTTGTATTCAATGCATTCAACACGGTTGCCGGTTTTTCATTCTTCATTATCGTTTACTATATCTTCAATGGTGACGCCGGAGCTGCCGGCACCTGGCCGGCCTGGTTCGGTTCGCTCGGTGCGTTGTCAACCAGTTTCCTGGTTATTCCCATCATTACCTATCTCTCCCAGAAGCTGGGCAAGAAAAAAACCTTCCTGGTCACGCAATCGATTTCCCTGCTGGGTTATCTCTCGTTCTGGTGGGCATTCGACCCGGATAATCCTATCCTGATGCTGCTGCCCTTGCCATTATTTGCGTTTGGCATTGGTTCTCTGTTCACGATGATGATGTCGATGACCGCGGATGTCTGCGACCTAAACGAGCTCAATACCGGGGTGCGCCGGGAAGGCGTATTCGGCGCGATCTACTGGTGGATGGTCAAATTTGGTTTTGCCATTGCCGGCCTGTTGAGTGGACTGATTCTGGCCATGGTCGGCTTTGACCAGGATGTAGCACAACAGACCAGCGAAACCCTGGAGGGACTCAAACTGGCCTATATCCTGTTCCCGATGAGCGGAACCCTGATCGCAATGGCGATCATGTCGCGCTACGATTTGTCAGAGCAAAAAGCGCATGAGATTCGGCTTGAGTTGGAGGCAAGAAGAGGTAAGCGGGAAACTGCCTGATTTATCGATACCTGCAGTCTGGTTTAATTAACCGATTATTAGGATTTAGCGATCATGCCGCAATAATCGTCGGCGCCTCAGCACAGGTCTGGCGGACTACCAACTCGGCGGACAGCGCAACGTGCCTGTTTTCCAGGGTTTCACCCTTGATCAGATGCTCCAACATGCAAACCGCGGTATTGGCGATCTGATCTATCGGTGCTTTTACCGTGGTCAGGGCAGGGGCGATCTGCGAGGCCACCTCGATATCATCAAAACCCAGGATGCTCATATCCTCCGGTACTTTAATCCCTTCATGATGCAGCCGCCGCAACGCACCCAGGGCCATCGAATCATTGGCGCAAAGAATTGCCGTGGGCGGCTGTGCCAGCGACAGGAAATAAGCCGCTCCATCCAGGCCGGATTTGAAGGAATAATTGCCCCGGTAAACCAGGGTTTCATCCAGTTCAAGACCATATCTATTCAAACCACTCTGGAAACCTGCACAGCGGTTCTTGCCGACATCGGAGTCTTCCAGGCCGGTCATGAAGGCGATGCGTCGATGACCGAGTTGATACAGATGGTCAAAGGAATCGAGCACGGCATTGAAGTTGTCGATGATAACCGAGGGTATGGTTTTGTCTGACGACGCGTTGTCGATCACCACGGTCGGTACCTGCTGCTTGAGCTGTTGGATGGTGTTTTCCACCCGGGGGAAGCAACTGGCGATGACGCCATCCAGTTTGTCGGTGATATTTTCGCCATCGCCATTGGTCAATTCAGAAAAATACACCAGCGAATAGCCATGAGTCACCGCTTCTTTTTCCAGGGCATGAAAAATCAACGAGTAATATGGGCTGGATACGCCGGAGACGATGCTGCTGTCGAGAAAATAACCGATATTACCGGTCCTTTGGCGACTCCTACGGTCAGCGAGAAAGGTGCCCTTGGTCGGAATTTTATACAGGACACCCTGAGCAACCAGGTTATCGATGGCCTTGCGGATGGTCATGTAAGAGAAGCCCAGTTCTTTGGCCAGGGTTCTTTCGCCGGGTAGTTTGTCGGTTATGGTCTTGTTCTTGATTGACTTCTTTATGTGTTCTTCGACCAAAAGATATTTTGGTGTAGCTTTGCTCATAGCATCTATCCATCAGTAGTTTAAATTGGACTTGGTCAACTGTCTGACTACCCCATCAGACATGGACCTGGTGTCAAATTTCGCGTTCTCTCCCTAAGCTCGAGGCGAATATAGCATATTAGTCAAAGCCGATGCTACATAGCATCGGGACGCACAATAAAGACTCACATCAATGCTTTATATTAAAAAAAACCCTTGATATTGCGGTTTTATATTGAAAGCCTGAATATTTCCTAGTTTAAAGAACTTGACACCATGTAGCCGCAAAGTTTAAAGTGCTATATAGCATACTACAGGTTTGTGTAGAACAAGCCAATAAATAATCCTATCCGGAGGCCTAGACATGCAGTGCAATAGTTCATCCCACTGGTTCCGAGCAATCTTTATCCTATTCCTCACCGCATCTTTGAGTGCCTGTGGCACTGGAGACGGCGAAGAAGTCTTCGAGGACTCTGCCGCTGATGTGCAGGCGCAGGAGCTGAGACTGGTCTTCGAGGACGATTTTGGCGGACCCAGCGGATCACCCCGCCTGGCAGCAAAAGAAGCATTGACTGTTGACTCCAAGTGGCGGGCAGTAACCGGATACGGACCCAATAATGATGGTTGGTTCAACGATGAATGGCAGTTGTATCAGAATTCCATCGATAACCTTTACACCGAGAACGGTAACCTGGTGATCGAGGTACTGTGTCCTACTGCACCAACTTGTGGCAAGCGGGATGGCACGATCACCTCCGCCCGGGTCATGACCAAGGACAGGCTTGAAGTTCAATACGGCGTGATCCAGGCTCGGATTAAGGTGCCCGGTGGTGATGGCATGTGGCCGGCATTTTGGATGTTGGGCGAAAACTGGCCGGAAACCAACTGGCCGCTGACCGGTGAGATCGATATCATGGAAATGCTGTACGACAGATCCGATCGTTTCACCTCGCATTTCACCATTCACTGGGCCGATGATGACAACAACAATGCGGCCACCAATGATTCAGGCACCTACGTCTCAGACGTACCGTTGACCGATGATTTCCATGTTTACGAAGTGGACTGGAATGAAGATCGTATCATCGGCAAGATCGATGGAATCACCTATTTCACCAAGACCATCGATCCCGCTACCATGACTGAATTCAAGAATGAATTCTTCCTGTTGCTGAATGTGGCCGCTGGCGGTGCCGGCGGCACTCCCAATGCATCAACAACCTACCCACAGCAAATGCTGGTTGACTGGGTTCGGGTGTTTGAACGTGAACCGGCCACTTCGGCTAGTTTAACCACGGAAACCGAAGTACCGCTTGATTATATCCGGATCATTCAATCGCAGGAGTTCGGCAATGCCAACGTTACCATAGCAAAAGTTGACAGTACTGCTGTCCCTGCGCTCGAAGGCAGCGAGGTTCTCGAGGTTCAATATACCAATACCAGAACCGGTCTAAGCGGCGGTCCAGCTGCCGATTACGGTGGGATTTTCATTACCTTTGGCGGTTCCAACCTGTCCAACTTCACCAACTTCATTCTGAACGTGGATAGTTCTCAGTTCACGGATTTCGATGATCTTACGCTAGAATTCAAGGATCTCAGCGATACCGTGGTGCAGGTGAAGCTATCAGACTTCACGCCAGTATCGACATCAGGTAACTGGACAACCTACAACATCCCGCTCAGTTCTTTTGCTGGGGTGGACCTGGGTAGAATTTTGCACTTGGGTTTGATTGATGCAGAAGACGATACAGACCAGTTGTTAACCGGCACCCTGTATTTTGACGACCTTCGCTTTACCACCGAGGCCTGTACACCAAATCCATCGATTGCATTCGATGCGGTCAATTATAATCCAGCCGAATCTGCTGCCATTATTTCTGTGGATGACCTGTGTGCGGCGAACTCGGTTGTTGAAGTTAAAGTGGCTGTGGGTTCTGATGAGATTGTAGTCGGTGTTGATCTTGATGCCGCCGGGCAAGGCAGTACTGATATCAACCTGGTCAGTCCTGCTTCTTTCTGTGGTACGGATGATGAAATTGGCAGTATTGCATTCACTGGCAACCTACTCGCTACATACAACGGTAACTATCTGGATTTAGATGGTAATCCGCTCACTGCATCAGATACAGCGTCTGCCGGATTGGATGCAGGAACCGCGCTTCTTAACCGCGTCGGTGATTCTCTGTACGTGCTTTCCTCGGCGGGCATTCCGCAAACCTGGCTACCTGATGCTGACTATTCGTACAGTGACTTTGGTTCCGGGGCTACTTTCAATACTGTCAATGATGTAGTGACGGTAAATGGCAGTGCCGGTGCTGCTGCATTGCTGGCCTTTACCGGTTTCGATAGCGGATTTGATGCTGATTACAAGTCATTCAATACCAACGTTAAGGGGCTTCCAGGAAATATCCTGCGGCTTAAATTCAGTGATTCGGAGGGTGAAATCAGCATTGATTTGGCCACTGATAGCCGCGCTACCTTGGAATCTGATGGCTCTTACAGCGTTTCGATTCCTATGACTGATATTGATGCTACCGATCATACCTACATCATGTGGGGTAGCAATACTTCGTCTGCGACCGACTATACATTCCAGGTAACCGATACCTTTTATGATGAATTTCCCCCATCAGCAGGCACGGCTTGTTCTGCCCCGGCCGATGCACCGGCAGCTCCAACTGAAGATTCTGCGGATGTAATCTCGCTCTTTAGCAATGCTTACACAGATGTTGCTGTGGATACTTTTAGTGCATCTTTCACTACTGTTTCTTTTTCTGAACCTGTGTTGAATGGTAATGACATTAAGGGTTACTCAGGTTTGGCTACACCGGCAACTTCTAATTCTTTCGTTGCTATCGAGACAGGCACTTCACAGGTAGATGCAACCTCCATGACCAACCTTCGTATTGATGTTTGGAGTGCAGATGTATCAAGCCTGAAAATCAAACTGGTTGATTTCGGAAGTGATGGCTTTGCAGGTACCATCGCAGATGTTGCGGGAGAGGTAACCAAAGCTCTGACTTTAGGCGAGTGGACCAGTCTCGATATACCGCTGTCAGAGTTCCAGGCTGCCGGTCTTAGTAGGCAGGAGTTTATATCACAGTATATTCTCTCAAAAGATGGCGCTGCCGGTACTATTTTTGTCGATAATATCTATTTCTACGAGGCACCCCTTGTTGGATCCACAATCACCAACCACGGGCGCAACACAGGCGGGTTGTTTACCGAAACCATTACATCAGATACCGTAACTTATACAGGCATTGGTAGGACTGACGGAGGTAGCGGTAGCAATGTGGTGAACGTAGATGCTGCTAGCACAGCGATAGCTTCTTACGATGGTAGTGTCTCGCTTGAGATCGACTATACAGACACAGGCGGTGGTTATGCTGGTGCGTTCTTCACTTTCGCAGGTGCTGATCTGACGGTATACAATACGCTGAACTTCACTATCAATACCGCAGCTGTATCTGACTTTGGCGATCTAACTATCCAGCTTGAACCACCTGCCGGTGGTACCGTTGGAGGTAATGTTCAGTTATCAGCATATACTCCGGTCGCAACATCGGGTAGCTGGAATACTTATGCTATACCTTTGGCGGATTTTCCTGCCTCAACAGCGACCTTGAATGCAGTGACTGCCGTTGGTTTCTGGAATATGAGAAATGCAGCTGGAAACACCACTCCGTTTACATTTGGCAAGATATACGTGGATGATGTTTACTTCTCATTGGATGGCGATCATGGGCCGAATACGGGTGGGTTGTTTACTGAGACCACTACTTCTGCGACTGTCACTTACAGTGGTATTGGTAGGACCGACGGAGGTAGCGGTAGTAATGTGGTGAACGTAGATGCTGCCAGCACTGCTGTAACACCCTATGATGGTACTGACTCTCTTGAGATCGAATATACCGATACTGGCGGTGCTTATGCTGGTGCGTTCTTCACATTCGGAGGTGCTGACCTGACTGCTTACAACACATTGAACTTCGCGATCAATACGTCAGCGGTAGCAGACTTTGGTGACATAACCATTCAGCTTGAACCGCCTGCCGGTGGTACCGTTGGTGGTAATGTCCAGCTGTCAGCTTACTTACCTGTAGAGACTTTTGGGGACTGGCAGCTCTATGCCATTCCGCTACCGGATTTTCCTGCCTCAACAGCGACCTTGAATGCAGTGACTGCGGTTGGTTTCTGGAATATGAGAAATGCTGCCGGAAATACTACCCCGTTTACGTTTGGTACGATTTATGTGGATGACATCTACTTCTCGCAGGAGAGACTCGAGTTGATCACCAACGGTGGTTTCGAAACCGGTGATTTAACGGGATGGCTTGATCCTGCCCCTGGTGCTGGTTCATTAACCGTGACTGATACTGAGAGTAGAAACGGAGACTGGTCAGCTCGAGCTCAAGTCGCGATATCACAAAACGTCTTTGCACAACAGAATGGTGTTGGCCTAGGTATTGTCACTGATGGCGACGTTATTGATATTACCTTTGACCTGAAGGGCGATCTTAATCCTGGCGCAGTCATTAATACCCTTGCTACCTGGAGCGGTGGTGGCGGTGCTATAGCGCCTAACATCACTGCGTCTGTTGCGGACTGGACTAAATATACCTATACGACCACTTTAACCGGGGGCGATCTATCTGGCGGATTTAGCCTGCTTATTGAGGCGGTCTGTGGAGGCGTATCAGGTTGTAGTACCGATGTGTATATCGACAACGTGTCAGTGAAGATTCAATAGATATATGATGTAAGCTGGTGTTCAGTGAATAAGATTAGTGTTTTTTTGATTCACTGATCACCAGCCTTGGATTTGAACTTAAGTCCAGATCAATAAAAACTATAACGGGAGAGCCTGGCAATGCCAGCGGATTCATCAAGCGACAATGCCAGTGTATCCATGTCGAGATCGATGGAGTCCGATGAACTGGCGGCCACCAAGCATTTCGAAACCAAGCCTGAAGACCGCATCTCCCTGGTTCATAAAATCATTTATGGTCTGGGTGCCTTCGTAAACAACCTGCTCGCGGCTGCCATCGGCGGCATGATAATCGTGTTGAACCTGGGGCTGGGCATGAACCCGGCCCTGGTCGGTCTGCTCGCTGCGCTGCCCCGTTTAACCGATGCGATCACCGATCCCTTGATGGGTTTCATCTCGGATAATACGCGTTCACGCTGGGGCCGGCGTCGGCCTTATATCTTCGTCGGCGCGATCTTCGCCGGGATTGTTTTCGCCCTGCTGTGGCAATTCCCGAGAGGTATGTCGGAAGGTTATTACTTCTGGTACTTCCTGATCGGTTCCTTCATTTTCTACCTGGGCTATACCATCTTCGCCACCCCCTGGGTGGCCCTGGGTTATGAATTGACCCCGGATTACCACGAACGTACCCGCCTGATGGGGGTGCAGAATTTCATGGGGCAGTGGGCTTACATCGTGGCACCGTGGTTCCTGCTGATCATGCAGGCCGAATATTTTGATGACATGGTCGAGGGGGCTTCCTACCTGGCGATCGGGATCGCCGTGTTTACCATTTGTATCGGTATCATGCCGGCGATTTACCTGCGCGAGCGATTCAGTCATCCAGTGACTGAGGATGACGGCAGAGAACCTAAAGAGTCGATGTGGGAAATCGTCAAGCGCAACATGATCCAGTTCTTCGAAGGTTTCCTGACCACGATCAAGGTAGCGCCTTTCCTCAAGCTGTGTGCGGCGACCTTCCTCGTTTTCAACGGTTTCATGCTGATCTCCTCGTTCCAGTTCTACGTCATCATTTATTACGTGTTCGGTGGTGATACCGAGCTTGGCGCCGAGTATGCCGGTTGGTCGGGTACCGTCGGTGCGATTTCCACCTTTATCGTTATCGGTATCGTGACCTGGATGTCGACCAAGCTGGGTAAGCGTAAGGCGTTTTTCTATGCGATCGGTATTTCCATGGTCGGCTATGCCCTTAAGTGGGTTTGCTACAACCCGGAATATCCTCTGCTGTTATTGTTACCGGCGCCGTTGATGGCGTTTGGCCTCGGTGGTTTGTTCACCCTGATGGGCTCGATGATCGCGGATGTCTGTGATTATGACGAGCTGCAAACCCACGAGCGGCGGGAAGGCATGTTCGGTTCCATCTTCTGGTGGGTGGTCAAGCTGGGGATGGCACTGGCCTTGGCCGGTGGTGGTTTTCTCCTCAATGCGACCGGCTTCGATGTCGAGTTGAAAGGAGCCCAATCCGAGCAGACTATCTTCCTGATGCGGTTCTTTGATGTCATGGTGCCGCTGGTCACCTCCGCTCTGGCGATGTGGGCGATAGCCTCTTTCTCCATCACCGAAGAGAAAGCGCATCAGGTCCGAGC
>JAAUXZ010005559.1_pt1 | contig 13835 bp, 17 predicted proteins | sample 7278131 | NCBI WGS metagenome assembly JAAUXZ01 (sample SAMN14350119, study PRJNA611818) | marine sediment metagenome | isolation source: surface marine sediment (3m) | place: French Polynesia: Moorea | collected 2018-08
CGCAAAAAACTATAATTGACAATTTAGGTCATTTGACCTACTTTGTCACCAACTAGGTCAATCGACCTAAATCTAAAGAGGCCAGATCAACATGATTGAACGACTGAGAACACCTGACGAACGCTTCGAATCCCTGCCGGACTATCCGTTCGAGCCCCACTACATCGACGCTTTGCCAGGCTTTGGGGATTTAAGGGCGCACTACCTGGACGAGGGGAATCGCGAGGCCGATGAGGTCTTTCTGTGCCTGCATGGCGAGCCGACCTGGAGCTACCTCTATCGAAAAATGATCCCGGTTTTCGTTGGCGCCGGGGGGCGAGTTATCGCCCCCGATTTTTTCGGGTTCGGAAAATCAGACAAACCTGTGCTCGAGGACGACTACAGCTTCGAGTTTCATCGCGACTTCCTGCTTCGACTGATTGAAGCGCTGGACCTAACCAACATCACGCTGGTTTGTCAGGACTGGGGCGGCGTTCTGGGCCTGACCGTCCCTCAGGCTATACCCGAACGATTCAAGCGCTTGCTGATTATGAACACAGGGCTTCTCATGGAGCCCGTTACCAGCGGACCCTTTCTGGATTGGAAAGCCGATGTGCTGGCATCGCACGACCTCGACCTGGCGCGGTTCATGACGAAGTACGCGCCCACGCTGAGTGAGGCTGAAGCAGCAGCCTACGCCGCGCCATTTCCCAACGCCGACTCCAAAGCAGGTGTCAGAAAATTCCCGAAGATGATCTCGGACCCGACCCAGTCTTGTTTGGATATTTCTTCTTCTGCGGCCGAGTTCTGGCAGAACCGTTGGGCGGGAGAGAGCTTCATGGCGATTGGCATGAGAGATCCGATGCTCGGACCGGACATCATGTATCAGATGCGGGACCTGATAAGGGACTGTCCCGAGCCCCTCCAGATTCATGACGCGGGGCATTTTGTCCAGGAGTTTGGAGCCGAAGTCGCTGAGGCAGCCTTGCGAAAGTTCCTGATCGTCCGGTGACGCGACGTCTGCATACCACCCAGCCAGAGAGCGAAACGCCGATGAAAATCATGAACCTGGTCTTTCACCCTGATCTTAAGACATCAAGAGTGAATCAAACTTGGAAGAGACAGCTGGAAAACTCGGGCAAGCTCGCCTTGAGCAGGGATCTTTATCGCGAGTATCCCGACTTTTGCATCGACGTAGAGAAGGAACAGTCAATGCTGATGGCCCATGATCGGATCGTCATTCAGTTCCCCCTTTACTGGTACTCGGTCCCGCCACTGCTGAAGAAATGGATGGATGACGTGTTGACGCAAGGATTCGCCTACGGGGTGGCAGGAGACAAGTTAGACGGGAAAGATCTTCAACTACTCGTTTCTGTAGGAGGGAGGCACGAGTTCTACAACGGATTCGATATCTTCTGCACGATCCCCGATCTTCTTAGACCATTCCAGCTTACAGCGAACCTAACCCGCATGAACTACCTGATCCCGGAATGGATGTACGAGGCAGATACAGCAAGTCAGGACACCATCGAGAAGAATGGTCGCCGTTGGATCACGATTATCGATGACCCACGACGGTCGAATCCGCGGAAGTACCTATACGACACAATGAACTCTGACTTGAATGTCAGCAATGAAGCGGCTGTTCCAGGGTATGACTACTCGACTTGACTAAGCATGCGTTGCCAGATGTCTGTTATTAGCTGTTCTCACCCATTAGGCTGCACTGGGTTTCATCACCAATCCCCAGTTTCTCGGCATACCAAATCAGAGCATTGGGATGGCGGGTTTTTCCCGGTTAACGGTCGACATATCTGAACCGTCATTCTGAGACTATATCTGCGGGTCTAGGTGATAAGCTTCCGCCTTGCCGCAGATAACTGCGTGCGATACCGCGAAGGCAGCTTCGCAACTTCGCAGAGACGCGTTGTTCATCAAGCATGAACCCGGATCAATGACGGCTGGGTTTCCCGACCAAAAAGCGGACCAAACGCGGTCAGATTTCGAGCCCAGTTTTCTGAAATAGGCAGCTAAGTAGCTGATTTGTAGAACTCGGTAGCAGTTTGAGTGTGGCGTATCGAGGGATTTTTCGTCTTCTATCTTATTGTTTATTACAGTTTGGCGGAGAGGGAGGGATTCGAACCCTCGGTACGCTATTAACGTACACACACTTTCCAGGCGTGCTCCTTCAGCCACTCGGACACCTCTCCAGGCTGCTTGGAGGGTCAGTTCAGATGCTAGATCTGATCGACCAAGCTTGTGGGGAGGCGCAAGGTTAAACCACTGCGATACGGGAAGCAAATCAATCTGCTACCCACCGGATATCTAGATGTGTCGGCTGATATCCTCAACGATAGTTTCACCCACCAATTCCTTGAACTCGCGACCGCTCATATGGATCAGTTGGGTATGGTCACCGGTTTCGAAGTAGACTTCGGGTTGTTCCAGCAGGTGCTCATCCACCAAGGTTTCGATGCCGTAGGCTTTGCCCGTTGGCGGGACTGAACCTGCTTCACAATCGGCGAAGGCCTCTGCCAACTCGACTTCCTCGATGAGTTCCAGGTGCCGACCGGTCAATTCGTCCAGCTGGTCGATCTGCACTTTGTGGGTGGCCGGTACCACAGCCATCAGATAGCTTTCATCATCACCTAACAAGACCGATTTTGCCATCCTATCCCCGGGGATATGGGCAACTTCGCAAGTCTCCAGGGTGGAATCCGTGTGCCGATGAAGGATCACGTCATAGCTGACATTGTGGTTCTCGAGATACTCTTTCAAGGTGATTGCAATGGCCATGAGGTCCTCCTGTTATCTTACTTTCTATTTCGAGTATAGTTGTTAATTTACTGAGAGGTTTGTCGATACTTGCTGTCAGGCGTCGCTGCCGATCCGTCACCTAATCAAGTACCCCAAGATGTCGAAAAGAAAGAAGAAGCTGATCCCTAACCTGGCAGAAACCGCTGATCGTCACCATCTATACGAACTCTCCGTGCAATGCGCGGAAGCAGAGATCGATTTTGTCGACGCCACCTATAAAAAATTGCGTAAGCGACGTGCATCCCTGCTGCGGGAGGATTTTTGCGGTACTGCCAATGTCTGTTGTGAATGGGTGCGCCGGCGTAAACAGAACCGTGCGATCGGGGTAGATCTGGATCCCGAGGTACTGAGATGGGGTCAAGTGCATCGACTGGGTGCCCTCAAGCCCGGAGAAGCCAAACGCATCGAATTGCTGCAAAAGAATGTGCTCAGCGTAAAGACCAAGGCTCCGGACATCATCTCCGCGATGAACTTCAGCTACTGGCTGTTCAAAGAGCGTAAATTACTCAAACGGTATTTTCGTCGGGTCCACAATCAACTGGCGGATGACGGTATCTTTTTCATGGACGCCTATGGGGGTTACGACTCCTTTCGCGATATCGAAGAGGAAAGGGAGATCGAAGATGACGACTCAACCTTCACCTATGTCTGGGAACAAGAAAAATACGATCCCATCAGCGGCACACTGATCTGCCACATCCATTTCGACTTCGAAGACGGATCACGGTTGGAACAGGCCTTCAGCTACGACTGGCGGCTGTGGACCCTCCCGGAGATCCGCGAACTGCTCGAGGAGGCCGGCTTCCGTCAGGTGACCTTCTACTGGCAGGGATTCGATGAACAAGGCGAGGCGGACGGCATCTTCAAGCCGGTTATCGAGGGCGAGGCGGATGCCGGCTGGATCTGCTACATTACGGCAGAGAAATAGCATAGCCTGCTCGGCCTCGTCTGAATGCCCACACGACTCATCAATGCCATACTCCTCCTGCTCAGTTCACTGTCTGCCGGTGCAACACAGGTCAATGTGGCGGTGGCGAGCAACTTCACCCCGACCCTGCGTGAACTGGTCTCGATCTTCGAAACCGAATCGGGTCATCGCCTACGGATCAGTTCCGCCTCCACCGGCAAGCTCTACGCGCAGATCATCCACGGTGCACCCTTTGATATCTTGCTCGCGGCGGATGCAGAGCGCCCAAAACGGCTCGAGCGATCGGGCAAAACTGTCCCGGGCAGCCGCTTCACCTATGCCACCGGCAAACTGGTGCTCTGGGGACCGACCCTCAACTCGGACAATTCCGCCACACAACTCCTGCAATCCTCGCAGATTCGCTCTATCGCCATGGCGAATCCTCTAACCGCCCCCTATGGCTCGGCGACACGGCACAGTCTGCAGAAGATGGATCTGTGGAACAGCTTGCAGGACCGTCTGGTCAGAGGTGAGAACATCGGGCAAAGCTATCAGTACGTGGTCAGCGGTGCCGCACAGATCGGATTCGTAGCCTACTCTCAGGTGTTGCGCCGCAAGCATGACACCGGTTATCTCTGGCAGGTACCGGCAAGCCATCACCCGCCGATCCGGCAACAGGCAGTGCTGCTCAAGCGCGCCGAAAACAACCCGGCGGCTTTGACCTTCCTGGATTATCTCCGTTCACCGCAGGTGCAACGGAGGATTTCCGAGCAGGGCTATGACATTGAGTGATCCCCGCCTTGACTGAAGCGGACATCAGCGCCCTCTGGGTCACCCTGCGGCTCGCCCTGGTCACGACCCTCATCCTGATGCTGTTCGGCACCCCCCTGGCCTGGTGGCTGAGTCGCAGCCGGAGCCGCTGGCGGCATATCGTCGAGGCACTGGTGGCAATGCCCCTGGTATTGCCGCCCACCGTGCTGGGTTTCTATCTGCTCATCGCACTGGCACCGGACGGCATCATTGGCGGGACCTGGTTGGCGCTCGGCGGCCAGCAGCTGGCTTTCTCTTTCAGCGGTCTGGTGATCGGTTCGGTGCTCTACTCCATGCCCTTCGTGGTGCAGCCGATGCAGAATGCCTTTGTGCAGATCGACAGTCGCGTCCTCGAAGCGGCCAGCACCCTGCGCGCCTCTCCCCTGGACCGTTTCTTCAGCCTGGCGCTGCCGCTGTCCCGACGCGGACTGATCACTGCGGCCACCCTGGGCTTTGCGCACACCATCGGTGAGTTCGGCGTGGTATTGATGATCGGTGGCAATATACCCGGAGAGACCCAGGTGCTCTCCATCGCCATCTATGATCACGTCGAATCCCTGCCATACACCCAGGCACACCTGCTGTCCGCCGGCCTGTTGCTTTTCTCATTCATCATCCTCTATCTGGTGTATGCCACGGACCGCCGGAGCCAACGGAGAGATCCCTCTTGAGCAGCAGTATCCATTTCCATTTCGAGCTGCATCGACCAGGCTTCACCCTGGACGCTCGAGGAAGCCTGCCGGCGAGAGGCATCAACGCCCTGTTCGGTGAATCCGGCTGCGGCAAGACAACACTGTTGCGCAGCATCGCCGGACTGGAGACGGGAATCGAGGGACAGCTCCTGGTACACGATGAATGCTGGTTTGACAGTTTTCAAGGTCGCTGCGTCCCCGCCCATCGACGGAGCATTGGCTTTGTATTCCAGGAGAATAGTCTGTTTCCCCATCTGAACGTGCACGCCAATCTGCTCTACGGTTGGCGCAGAACACCCCGCAAGAGACGGCAGAAACAACCTGATCAGGTCATCGAGATGCTGGGACTGGAACCTCTCCTGCTGCGCAACTGCACTGATCTCTCCGGTGGAGAACGCCAGCGGGTGGCGATCGGCCGTGCCTTGCTAAACAGTCCGCGCTTGCTGTTGATGGATGAACCTCTGTCAGCCCTCGATCGACGCCGCAAACAAGAGATCCTGCCCTACCTGGAGCGCCTGCATGCGCAGGCTGAGATCCCGATCATCTATGTCACCCATGACCTGGAAGAGCTGGTCAGCGTGGCGGATCACCTGTCTTTGATGGAGTCGGGGCGCATCATTCGCAGCGGCCCGATCGAGGAGATGCTGATCGATACCGGGCTCAGTATTGCCACGGAGGAGAATGCCGGTGCTCTGCTCAGCGCGGAGGTCGAGGCTCACGATGAGCAATTCAAGCTGACGCGGCTGATCTTCCCTGGCGGTAGCCTGACCATCGGCCGGATCGACAAACCTCATGGTGCGCGGGTGCGTCTGCGTATTCACGCCAAGGATGTGAGTCTCGCCATGGAGCGCCCCGGGCCGACCAGTATCCTGAATATCCTGCCGGCGACCGTCCTCACGCTGACGCCGCAAGGCAACAGCCGGGTCATTGTCAGCCTAAGCGTGGGCGAGTCGACCCTGTTGGCAAGGATTACCCGTAAATCGGAATCCGTTTTACAACTCAGGCCGGGTTGTAAGTTGTTCGCCCAGATCAAGAGTGTGGCCCTGCATACTTGAATCCTTGCGTCATCTGTATCAGGGAAGGGTGAGGGATTGAATCTTGAGCTTCTCCTCAGATGAAAAACGCAACAGGTTTCGGTATTGGGTCTGACCGGATCGTTCGGTGATCTTTTTCAACGATACCACCAGACCCAGGGCCGAGGGGTCTTCGGCATCCAGGTCCAAGGCCCGTTGCAGGGCAGCGATCGCCTTGGCGGCGTCGGGGTAGGCGCCCAGTTGGGCAATCACCTGCAGATTATAACTGCTGGGATCATATGGGGTGAGGCGGCTCGCCTTTTCCAAGTCGGCGAGGACCGCATCCTTATCTGCGGAAAATGCGTGCTTTGCCTTCATTAATCGACTGGCCGCCCGTAACTGATAAGCCGTGGCCATCACCCGGTTGCGGGTGTTTGCACCGGCCCGCTCGATGAACTGGCCGAATTCCTGTTCTGCCACGGCGTAGTTTTGCGCAAAGTAGCGGAAGAGTCCCGCCAGGAAATGCACTGCCGGCAAGGAGAAGCGGGGGGTCACTCTCCAGCCTTCGACCCACCCTGCGGTCTCTCCCGCCTTTATGCGATACCAAACACCCTTGCGCAGATAGCGCGAATCGAGCACCCGGTAGAGGCCACTGAGTCTGAGCTCCTTGAGCTTGGTCGAATCCTTGGTGGGTTTGGTGTGGAACTTCACCCGTAGACCCGTCGCAGCCACCTCTCTGGGTGGCAGCATCACACTGGCCGCATGCACATAGGCATGGCTCCCGTCTGTTTGACGAATCTTGAACCAGGCCCCCTGCATGTCCACGGCCTGCAGACCACGGTTGGCAGGCAGCCATGCTAGACTCCGGGCATTCTCCGCTGGCTCCGCCCTGAGTACGGCACCTTCATAGCCACTTACCAGGCTGCGTTCGAACAATTTGTCCCGGGTGGTCTCCACCCAGGCGAAGCTGAAACGGCTGCGCGGGATCACCGCCTGCAGGGTCAGTGGATCATCGGCCGCAGCCTGAGGATTACCTGCCGCGAGGCGAACCTTCAATACCGACTGATTGATCTCTGGCAACAGGGTACAGGCCGTATCGATGATCAGCTGACCCTGTTCCCGGGTGATACGCCCCCAGAGGGCGATGGGGGCCTCCTCATACTTGGCGATCTCCAGTGCCGCCTGATGATAATCTTGGCGAAGCATCTCCACGATCCGCTGATCGCCTGGAGGATGAGCCAGAATGACCCCTGCACCCCTCTGATCACTGATGGCCGCCAGGGTTTCCCGCCACACCAGGTATCCCAAGGACTTGCCCAGGCCGGTATCCTGCGGATCGAGAAACTCGGTGATCACACTTTTCAGACGCAAATGGCCGAGAACCTGCTCACCACCGATCTCGGCTCCCGGAATGAAGGCGACCCTCTCCCCGGCAGTCAAATTGCAGGCCAACCCCACGAGCAAGCCGAGCCAGGCGACGGGTATGAATCGGTTCATGGCTTACGTGCCTCCTTGACCCGTTGCAGCAGACCGTCCAGTTCCGCCACCAGCGGTTCATCCGAACCGGCGTCGCTCAACTCCGCCTTGAGAAACGCCTCGGCCTTTGCGAGCAGCTGCTGTGCGGTCAGAGCATCCGCTTCCATGGCCCGTTGATAGGTTGCCAGAGCGATGGCAAGCACCGTATTTCTGCCCCACAGACGATTGAGGCGATCCGCAATCGCCCGGGAGCTGATGAGTCCGGTCGGCAGGATATCGTCCCAGCGCATCACACGGCCGGTTTGCCCCTCGATACCGGGGACGATCACGTACCGGGAGTTAAACGCCATCTGTTCTCGCTGATCATCAGTGAGCCGTGTGCCAGCCCTGCCCCCGACGATGGCGAGGGCATTTTTCAATCGATAGCCATAGTCGATGACCTGGGAGGTATTGGAGATCTCCAGCGGGGTATCCATCTCCAACCGCTGCAGACCGAAGGACTCGATGGGTACCGGTTCCGCGATCTCCTGCAGATAAATATCGACTCCCGAGGTCAGATATTCGGTGATGAGGATCTGCATCTGCTCCGGATCAGAAAGCGTAGAACCACGCGTTACCCGATAGGGCAGGACGTAGAGGGTCGAATGGTTGCCGGAAATCGGCGCGCTCAAGCCACTGATCGGAGACAGTTCGATACGTTTTCGCGTCAGTTGGAAGACATCTTCGGGACTTCGTTCGAGCAACAGACTCTCAGCAATATAACCCGGCTGTGAAAAACGCAGATTCAGGCTGCGCCGCAGGTGTGCGACAGCCGGCAGGACTTCACTCAGTGGGTATTCGAAGCGACCCTCCGCGTCGGTGGCATTGTCAAGGAGGCGTTCGCCCCCATACCAGGTCAGATGGATCTCTACATCTTGCAGCGGCTGGCGGCTCAGTGCATCCACGACCTGCCCGGAGATCGTTGCTGCGTTCGCAGCACCAATGAGTAGCAGGAGAAGTATCAGGTTTGACCAACGAGGCCTCATGGCGACTCCCTGCAGACGAATTCCAAAATGAAGCGTTGTTGTGATTTCAGGCCTGCCTGGCTGATGGGAAATTCAGAATCGCCACAACCGGGCTTTTTCAATAACAACCGCCTTGGATAATCCCCCAGCCTGGGCTGATAGTTGAGCGCAAAGCGGCCGGTGATGCTATCCACATATTCCGGTCCCGCAGCAAAGGGTTCGTTCCTGAAGCCGAGCAAACCGACCGTCATATCGTGAAGATCGTCGGCGACCACACGCCCCGACACGTAGTCAGGCAGAGGATTGAGCCATTGCCCCAACCAAGATGCGAGGATGTACATGATGACCAATGCCAAGGGCGTCAGCCCTGCAAGTGCTGCATATCTCGCATGCCGGGTCTTATTCCAGGCGACCGTCAACAGGATGATGAATACCGCCAGTGTCAAACTAAGGGTTGCGACTTGCAGCCCGAAGACCGAAATACCGATCCCGACGTTTTCCAGAAACAGACTGAGCTGCTCCGTGGCTTCGGCGACCATACTGAGATCCGCAAGGGCATCCTGAGCATCAGACATGGGCAGAGAATTTTATTCTGTTCGTGTTTAAAGTCTGGCAGTGGATCGGAGCAGCGTCAACCAGGCTCACAGCATGCCAGAAAGGCGGATAGGATTATCGCTCGACCAACCTTTGCAGGATGAACTCCCGTATTGCATCGGGATCATTGAGATCCAGAACCGGCAGCTCTGTAGCGACCGGCAACTGCCCGTCCGTAGCAACCGCAATGATGGAGCGGTCCTGCGGATACAGCGGTGGTTGACCCAATGCAGGCCGGTGCAGTTCGATCTTCGGAAAAGAGACGTGCCGGAAGCCCTCGATAAGAATGCAATCCAAGGACGTTGCATCGAGCCGATCCAACATGGTCTGCAGATCGGGATCCACACCCGCATCCTGCTCCACCATCAAGGCCCAACGCTGCGCGCTTGCCAGCAACACCTGATCGGCTCCGGCCTTGCGCAGCTCATAACTGTCCTTGCCCGGTCTGTCGAACTCGACCTGATGGTGTGCATGCTTTATCACGCCCACCCGCAGCCCCTGCTGTTTGAGCAATGGGATCAACTGTTTCAATAAACTGGTTTTACCGGTACCGCTGAAGGCGGCAAAACCCAGAACGGGGACGCGACTTTCAACCATTGAGCGGTGATTTGGGAGATGCCTAAAATGTCATATGCTACAGAAAAACAGTGGGAAGGCTAGGACTTGTCGGCATATCCCTGCAATTCCTCTTCCTTTTTCATTCCATGCATCATGATGATCAAATCTGCGGCTCCCCGATTCAGCCCCAGCTCATTCACCAGGTGGTCCGCATCGGCCCCCTCTTTCACCAGACGTATAGCATCGGCGTATGGCGGATCAGTTGTCTGTTGACTCTCGATGCTATCCTGCCGTTCTTCAAGATCCCGTCCCTGGCGTTCAATTCGATTGAGCCTGCGATCGACACCCACCGCACTTGAGCAGAGCGCCCCCACGGTTTGCTTAAGGGTTTCCAAACGCTTTTCCAGAAAACTAATCTGCGCCTTTCGCCTCCGGTCAACCAGGAACAGGCCTGTCAGCCCTGCCAGTGCAACCAACAGGACAATTAAAAACCCAAACCACAGACTCTGCTCAATTCCCATCAAACAAACTCATCCACATGAGGCGCACCGTCTTCCCCTTCCGGTGGCTGGTGTTTTTTCTTGGGTTGCTTGCGTTCAGGCTGCTTGCTGCCATTTTCCCGCTCAGGACGGCGAATGGGATTGACCGGGTACAGGGGATTCAGGGGCTGCTGCTCTCCGATATCGGGCATAAGTATGACGGAATTTCAGACTCACGTTGAAGTTAGTGGCATACGCCATAAAGAATAGTATGAAAATACCCAGTCGATCTAATAATTTTACTGGGTATTTGTGAAACTTGTTACTTAGGTCGATCTTTGGCTGACAGACTGATTCAGAACATATTGATCTCAGCCCACTCCTCACTCGACAGTAATTTGTTCAGATCAACCAGTATCAACAGGTTGCTTTCGCGCGTTGCAACACCTTGAATATATCGCGAACTCTCCTCATTACCCACATTGGGAGCCACATCGATCTCATTGGATCGCAGTTCCACAACTTCCGCCACTGCATCAACCAGTATACCCACGACCTGTTTTTCCGATTCGATCACGATGATGCGGCTGGAATCATCCACTTCGGTAGACGGCAGACCGAATCGTCCACGCGTATCGATCACCGTAACAACATTACCGCGCAGATTGATGATTCCCAGTACATAGGGAGGAGCACCAGGCACCGGAGCAATTTCAGAGACCCGCAGGACTTCCTGAACCTGCATGACATTGATACCGTAGGTCTCCTCTTTCAAGACGAACGTCACGAACTGTATCACTTCATCGGCAAAGGCTTCTTCGGCAATCGTACTCATTACACAACCTCTTCATGACGTGCAACCTGTAGACGGTCGCACGAGCTTTCAAATTTCGCTTGTCAGGCCTCTTGCAGCATACCCAACAATGCGTCCACATTCAGCAGGGCGGATAACCGCTCGATGATGATGCCGGCCAGCCAGGTATTTTTTACCGGATTACTCCGCCAACGTATTTGTCGTACATCCATGCTTACGGTGTCCTTGATGCTGTCGATCAACAAACCAAAGTCACCTTTTCCGATCAGCAGTAGATGAGTCCCGGAAATGGCCAGTGCCTCTCTAGCCGGTCCGATTCTTTCGGGCATGATCAGCCTGGAAGTATCCACTACCACTACGTTCCGCTGCCGATGGGGCACAACACCCAGGTGCCAAACCGGTTGTCCCGGCATTCGACTGAACGCCTCATGCTTTTTCATGATGCCGGTTAATGACACCAGCGGAACACCCAAGGTCATTCCGCAAACATCGAAGAACAGTACCTGAAATGGTGCTCTCGCCCAGTGCGGAATATCACCGCTGTCTGATGCTAGAAGTTGCACATTTCCCTGTGTCGAACCAGTATCAGATGCTTGTTCAACCGCCTCAAGCAGAATCGATTGTTCCTGACAATCAGTAGCGGCTTGGGGTGTTGTGACTTTAGTCTGTAGTTTTGACGCGACAGGGAATGACCCATCGATCTCAGCTAACAATGTATCCAGATAACTGAAGAATTCCTGATCAGCTTCATCTAGTTCACGGCCTGATTTTTGGTGTTCCGTGTCTGACTTCATACGGCCACCCCAGGAGCCCTGGATTCGGCGCCATGCAATAGATACTCAACCAACGCAGCATAAGCCCTCACAGCACGCGCATTAGGACTGAACAAGGCTGGGGGAACCCCCGCCCGACTGGCCTCGCGTAACTGCGTATCTATCGGTATGAGGCTTTCCCAGAGATGCTCTTGATAGGTTCTTCGTAATTCCCTCAGACTATCCTGTGAGGCGCGAGTACGCATGTCGTACATGGTGGGTATGATGGTATAAGGCAGGGGGGCCTGCCTCGATTTCTGCACCATTTGAAGGGTATGTAGCATACGCTCAAGACCCTTCAAGGCCAGGAATTCAGTCTGTACGGGTATGACCAGCTGTTCACAGGCAGCCAGTGCATTCACCATCAAGACGCCGAGTATGGGGGGGCAATCGATGATGACATAGTCGTAGTGAGATTCCAGTTTTAGTAAAGCATGCTTGATGACCAGGCCAAGTCCGTTGAGCTGGCTGGCTTGACGGTCAAGCGTCGCCAACCGCATCGAAGCCGGCATCAATTCGAGACCTTCGGTGTCGACCGGGTGGACCAGCTTCATGGGATCCACCGTTATTCTGTCGAGATTGGCTTTAAACAGTTCGTAGACACCTGCCTCGAGCTTGTCTGGATCATACTTGAAGTAATGGGTCAGAGAGGCATGAGGATCGATATCGATCAGCAGGGTCCGCAACCCCCACTGGGCGAGCACACCTCCAAGGGAGACCACAGTGGTAGTCTTACCGACACCACCTTTCTGGTTGGCGACGGTCCAAATCTTCACTCAAGCTCTCCGTGGAGCTCACGTTTGTTGGCTGCAGAGGTATTCGAACCCTGAATGACCAAAGTGACCCGACGGTTCTTTTGCCTACCACTCTCAGTGGCATTGTCGGCAACGGGCCGATGTTCCGCATAACCAACTGCCGATAGCCGACTGGGATCAACTCCGAATCTTGTCATCAAATGGACGACACTGGCAGCTCGAGCGGCAGATAGCTCCCAATTCGATGGGAATTCTGCAGTACTGATCGGCCGGTCATCGGTGTTGCCTTCGACCTGAATTTTCTGCGGTACGCTGGATAGAATACGGCTCACATCCCTCAACACCTTGACAGCAGTGCGCGAAAGACGAGCACTGCCACTTGGAAACAGCATTTTGTCCTTCATATCGACGGTAACTCGATTACCATCGAACTTTACATCGACAAGATCCTGCTCCACATAGGGCTCGAGCATATCTTCAATCGTGACTGCCAAAAAAATGAGTTGTTGCATTGAGGCAGGATCAGCACTCATCGCGACAGATTGAGCTTCTCGGCCGTCCTGGGGATGAAAACCGGGCCCTTGAGAATTCTGCATTTCGATCAATGCAGTGCCCGAATCCATGCCCGCAATGTCACCTTGCTTGCGACCCAATTCTCCAATCTGTACCGGATCGAGGCTACGGGTGGGCTCTTGAAAGGCATCTGTCAGAGTTTGCGACAAGACCCGGTATTTTCCTTCGTTGACCGACGAGATGGAATACATAACGACAAAGAAGGCAAACAGCAGAGTAATGAAATCCGCATAAGAGACGACCCATCTTTCGTGGTTTTCACTCTCCTCGTATCTTCTCTGTCTTCGGGACATGAAGTTACTCGCAGCAGACGTTAACAAGCCGGGGTAACTTGTCTATCGGCCTTGGCCGTTTTTTCATTGCAGAAATCCTTTCAACTTGGCCTCGATGTTTCGTGGATTGTCACCTTCCGCGATTCCCACGACTCCCTCGATGACTAATTCACGATACTTGGTGATCGTCATTGTTTGAGTCTTCAGTTTTGCGGCGAATGGCAAAAGAAATAGGTTTGCCAGGCCGACACCATAGATGGTAGCGACGAATGCGGTTGCG
>JAAUXZ010115183.1_pt1 | contig 13813 bp, 10 predicted proteins | sample 7278131 | NCBI WGS metagenome assembly JAAUXZ01 (sample SAMN14350119, study PRJNA611818) | marine sediment metagenome | isolation source: surface marine sediment (3m) | place: French Polynesia: Moorea | collected 2018-08
CCCGCTATCTCGACTCGGCCGGCAACGCGCACGAGGTGCGCGCGCGCCACGTGGTCGTGGCCGGCGGAGCGATCGGCTCACCGCACCTGCTGCGGCTCTCGGCCTCGTCGCGCTTCCCCGACGGTCTCGCGAACGGCAGCGGGCAGGTCGGGCGGCACCTCACCTTCCACACGCACAACCTCGTGCACTATCTGCTCGACGAGCCCTCGATGGCGTGGACCGGCCTCGAGAGCCACGCCGCGCTCGACGACCTTCATCCCAGCGACCCGAAGCGCGGCTTCATTCGCGGCGGCGTCGTTGGAGAGATCAACTTCGGCAGCAAGCTCCCGATCATGCACGGCCTCGCCGGCGTGGGCTTCCCGGGCCTCGAGCGGCAGTGGGGCAGCGGGTTCAAGGACTATCTGCGCACCTTCCCCCACGTCGTGGGTCTCCTCACCGTCCTCGAAGACCTGCCGATGGCGACCAACACGATCGATCTCGACGACGAGGTGAAGGACGCGCACGGCCTTCCCGTTCCCCGCATCACCCACCGCCAGCACCCGAACGACCTGGCGATGCTCGACTGGTACGGGAAGAAGCTCCGCGAGATCGCCGAGGCGTCCGGCAGCCGGACGATCTGGGAGCCCTACATCCCCCACCTGTCGCTGCTCGAGCCGGACGAGCCGATGAAGGGCGCGGGTGCCCATTTCCACGGTACCTGCCGCATGGGCGACGACCCGGAGGCCTCGGTCGTGGACCGCTGGTGCCGGAGCCACGAGGTGCCGAATCTCTGGGTGGTCGACGGCAGCGTGTTCCCGACCTCGGGCGGCTACAACCCCACGCTCACCATCCTGGCCAACGCCTACCGCGTCGCCGACCACTTCAGCGCCGAGGCGAGGAGGCAGAACCTGTGAGCGGTCTCTCGCGACGCCAGGTCCTCGCCCGCGGGCTCCTCTTCGGAGGCGGGGTCGCCGCGGGCATCCTGCTGCCGCGTCCTCGCGCCCTGGCGGCGGCGAAGGCCTCGAGCGAGCGCGTGGTGCTCTCCCCGGACGAGTGGGCGACCGTCGAGGCGATCACCGCGCGCCTCATCCCCACCGACCACGAGCCCGGCGCGGTGGAGGCGGGCTGCGTGAACTTCATCGACAAGGCGCTAGCGGAGGAAGACGCCGCCTTGCGTCCGCTCTACCGCGAAGGGCTCCGCGCACTCGACGCGGCATCGCGGGCACGGGCCGGCGCGCGCTTCGACGCGCTCGAGCCCGCGCAGCAGGACGCGCTGCTCCGCGACGTCGAGGACGGCCGGGCCAAGGGCTGGCCGCAGGGCGACGTCACCGGCCCCGGGTTCTTCGGCCAGGTCTGGATCCACACGCTGTGGGGCTTCCTCGCCGATCCCCGCCACGGTGGCAACCGGGACTTCGCCGGCTGGCGGGTGCTCCAGTACCCTGGCGGTCGTCATCGCCGCGGTGGCTACACGCCAGCCATGATGGCGGGCAAGGAGCCCGTCACGTCCGTGTGGGGCGAGAGCCTGCCGCGGCGGCCGGACGAGTCTGGCGGCAAGGGCTGATCCCGGGGCGCACGCGGGGCGAGCGAAGCACGAGCCTGGGACCATGGTGATGTCGGAGCCCCGCCGCCAGCCCCGCTTCCCGGCCCTCCTGGCCGGCGTCGCGCTGCTTCTCGCCGGCGCCCAGGCCCAGGCGGAGTGGCGCATCGGGTTCGAGAGCCAGTTCTTCTACACCGACGACGCGGCGCTCTTCTCGCTGACCCGCCGCCTCTTGAAGGACCAGGACCCGAGCCAGCCCGTCGTCGACTTCGACGTCGCCGATCAGGGCTCCGATTTCGTCTACGAGCCGGCGCTCGAGATCGAGAAGACCTTCCCTTTGCTGGGGCGGGAAGCCTCGCTGCACGTGCTCACCCAGGGCTTCGTGTTCGCGCGCAAGGAGGAGTACAACCACCCTTCGCTGGCGGTCGAGGCCGGGTGGCAGCTCGGGGAGCAGGCCCGCCTCTACACCCGCTACTTCTTCGTCTCGGACCTCTTCATCGGCGACAACGAGGTCCGCTTTCCGGAGGGCGATGAGGAGCCGGAGTTGTTCGCGGACGAGGTGGTGACGACCCACGTCTGGACGCTGGGCCTGCGCCACCAGCTGCACCCGCGCGTGTCGGGGACGGTGTTCGGCCGGGTCGGCATCCGCCGTTACGACCGCCCCTTTCGCCAGCGGGACACCGATTTCTACACCGGCGGCCTGCACGTGGACTTCGACCTGGGCGAACGGGCGCAACTGATCATCGGCTTCCACTACGAGCGCGGTCTCGCCGACGGGCGCAACGGGCGCCAGCGAGAGCTGCGCGACGACGTCTCCTACCACAACTACTTCGTGACCAACGAGCTCGAGGTCGAGCTGTTGCCGCGCCTGGGTCTCGAGCTGGCGGTCCACTACGAGCGCAACGACTGGACGACCAACATCGCGGGGGACGAGCGCAAGGGCGAGCACGAGAACCAGTTCCAGGGCAACGTGTCCCTGGTCTACGAGCTCAACGAGACCCTGGACCTGACCGTGGGCTTCCAGGGCGTCTGGCGGAAGGAGAGCTTCGAGGAATCGCTCCGGAACCTGAACGCCTGGCTGGGATTTCGCGCCTCCTTCTGAGCCCTACCGCGCTCCGATTCGCACGACGTCCCCGTCGAAGGTGGGGACGGTGAGGATGAAGGGATCGGTCGGGTAGCAGAGCGCCTGCTCTTCGAGGACGCCGATGGCGATCTGCTCTCCCATGCGCAGGCTGTCGTAGTAGTCCGTGAAGTAGTGCACCCCCGCCATGTTGCGACCGATCGAGATGTTCGCCGCCAGCTTGTTCAGCTCGCCCTCGAGGGTGAGGAAGTCGCCGCCCGTGGAGTCGACCAGGTTCGCTCCGGTGGGGTCCGGTGTGTACTCGACGGCGGTGTCGCTCGCCTCGGGAAGAGCGAAGACGTCGTTGCCGCCCCGGCGGACGAAGACCGCATCGGTGTCGAACCAGGCCTTCAGGATGGTGACGCAGGCGCCGGCGACCGTCGCGTGCCCCGCGCCGTAGGCGGGATGCATGGGCGACCCCTCCTGGAAGGCCATGGGCAAGAGGGCCGTTCCCGATGCGTTCGCCGACTGGATCTCGGCGACCGTGGGTGCGATGGCGGCGGCCAGGTCCGAGAAGGGCGTGCCGATGTGCGGGAAGGCCGATTCGATGGCGGCCGCCTGGTGGATCCGTCCGGCCAGGGCCTCGGGACGCAGGCGGATGTGGTTGTTGAACTTCTGGAAGCGCACGGCCTTGAGGGCGCGGGTCGCCACCTCGGTCACGAGGTTCAGGATGTGCGGGCCGCCATAGAGCGCGAAGCCGCCGGCCTGGCGCGCATGGCTCTCGAGGGCCGCCGCGATGACCCCATCGGCGTCGAGGCTGTTCAGGAAGAGGCTTCCCTGACCGGAGAGGTTCGCGAAGCCCGGGTCGAAGGGCGCTCCCATCGAGAGGAGGATGAGACAGGCGTTGAGGTAGGCCTCGTAGAGCGCATCGTCGTGGACGTAGGTCGCGAGGTCCCGCGGGAAGGTGATGAAGCGGCGCGGGGCGCTCGCGTCGAAGAGGGTCGCGTTGTCGCGCCGGTCCTCGCCGTTCTGCACGCGCAGCCAGTCGTTCCAGATCGTCATGTAGTCCTGCGGATTGGCCACGGGCACGCGCTGGTCGATCTGCAGCGCGCCGTACTGAATCCGACCGTGCGCCACACCCGGATCTCCCGGCTGGTCGTTTCCGATCAACATGAACTGCGACAGATAGGGTCCCACCTCGACCCTCGGCGAGGAGCCGCGGAAGAGGGTCTGGGCCGTGACGCTCCCTCCCTCGGTCGTGCGCGGTCGCCCGGGCAGGCCGGCGGTGGCGTAGGCGAGAGCGCCGAGCCGGCCCACGGCCGCGTTGACGGCGGCGTTCCCGGTGCCCCCGCTCAAGTCGGTGAGCGGCTCGTCGCGCAGCAGAGCCAGCTCGTAGACCTCTGCCATCTCGTAGGCCAGCTCGTCGGAGCCGAGAGGCGGGGCCGGAGCCATGGTCACGGCCTGGGGGTCGGGGCCCTCCAGCTCGTAGACGAGGCCGGCCGTGGGAGCCTCCCAGGCCCGGCCCTTGTCGGGGGACACCCGCACCCGAGTCGTGAAGGCGTCGATGAAGCCCTCGTCGATCGCGCGACGCAGGCTCTCGAAGTCCGCCCGGTCGACGACGAGCCCGTGGTTCGGGTCGTGGCGCAGGCCCTTCGTGAAGCACATGGCGTAGTGAGCGGACGCGTAGCGTTGCTCGTCGCCGTTGCTCCTGTGCTCGGGGTGCTCGCGCTCCCGGGCCTGTGTGGCCGCAGCCACCCGCACGCGATAGGCCTCATCTCGACGGTGGACGGTCATCGCTCCTCCTTCTTCAGGTCTTCATGCGGGGCGCTTCGATCGGGTACGGCACGTGCCGATTGCTTCGACACCCTAAACGAGTTCGCGGATCCCGTGCGTAACGCGGGTTACGAACGCGGGAGAGACGAGCCGTCCGCGGGTCGTGTGGCGCGTGTGCGTGTGGGGCAAACACCCGAAGGGCGCCCCGCCCGGGCTCATTCGGGACGGAGATCGAGCAGCACCCAGACGCGGCCGCGGCGCGCCGCCGGCGGCTCGGGGTCGGGCCGGATGCGGGCCTCTCCCCGGCGGATCCAGTGGTCGGTGGTGGGGTGGCCGGTGAGGTCGGGGCGCCGTCGCTCGGCGGGAACGTCGAGGGCGACGGCCACGATGCCGCGGCGCCGCAGTAGCGCAAGCACCTCATCGGGCGGCGTCCGGCGACCCGCGACCTCGTCGAAGAAGATCTCGGCGTTCACCATCCACTCGAGCACGTAGACGGGGCGCGGCATCCAGCTCACCGCTCCCTTCGGGATGGCGACGGGTCCGGGCGCGCGCGCGACGACCTCGCGCAGGGCGTCCTGGTCGGGGAAGCGAGCGCGCTCGTAGGCCTGCGGCGCGCGCAGCGCGACGAGCCTGGGCGCCGTTACGACCACGAGCTGGGCCGCGTGGTGCAGGGCGAGCAGCGCCAGGCACGACAGCAGTACGAGGCGGGGACCGCGGCCCGATGCCGCGAGCCGCGCGCCGCCCACCGCCGTCGCGACGGCCAGCAGCGGGAGAAGCGGCGTCCCGTAGCGCAGCGCCGGCATCGCGACGTAGAGGCCGACGACCAGCACCCCGCAGAGCAGCGTGAGCAGCGCCGTGGGCCGCGGGAGCCTTCCCAGCGCAAGTGGCGCCAGCGCCAGCGGCAGGGCACCGAGCTGCCCGGAGAAGTGCGGGTTCCGGCCGAAGCTGAGAGACATCAGGTAGTGCAGGAAGCCCGTCACGCTGCGCTGCGCGGGCAGGTCGGTGGTGAGCCGGAAACGCCCGAGGGCCAGCCAGTCGGGGGTCGTCGGCCCTGCGCCCAGCACCTCGGGAAAGAGCGGAAAGAGCGGGTTGCCGCTGGTGGCCCAGCTCTTCACGAGCCAGGGCAGGGCGAGCGCCAGCGAGAGCGCCGCGCAGCGCAGGCAGGTCGCCACGCCCGGGAAGCGGCCGCCCAGGAGCAGCAGCAGCGCCGCGACGAGGCCGAGGACGGCGGCGTGGAGCTTCGCGTTGGCCGCGAAGGCCAGCAGCGCGGCGGCCAGCCCGAGCAGGGTGGGCGCGCCGCCGCGGTTCCAGCGGTCGAGACAGAGCAGAGCGAGCGCGCCGTAGAGGCCCGCGCCGAGATCGACGTAGGTGGAGAGCGCGTTCTTCAACACGAAGGGCGTGAGCAGCCAGAAGACCGCCGCCAGCGCGGCGGCGGTCTCGCCAGCGCGCCGCGTCGCCTCGGAGCGGATCAGCAGCGCGATCGCCACGGCGAAGCCGGCGGTCACCGCGGCGGCGGCATCGCCCTCGCCCCAGGCGACGGCGGGGAGGTAGAGCAGGTCGACGCCCGCGCGAAACTCCGCGTGGATCACGCCGGGAAGTGCGCGGATCGGCCCCTCCGTCCAGGCGCTGGCCAGGGGCAGGTGGAACTCGAAGCCGTCCCACCAGGTCTCGGGTCCCAGCGCGGCGAGCACGAGCAGCGCGCCGAGCGCGACGCTCACGGCGTCCACGCGCTCGTGCGCGCGCACCGGCCGCCGCAGGCGGGGGAAGCCGAAGACGGGCCGGCCGCGCCAGAGCTGCCACGAGGCTGCGGCCCCGGTGGCGAGCGCGAGCGGCAGCGAGACGCCCACGTCGAGGGCCCGCAGGCCGAGGAAGGCGAGCGACGCCGCTCCGGTGCCGAGCGCGTAGGCACAGGCGAGCCCGAAGCCGCTGTCGTGCTCTTTCGCGAGCGACGGGAAGCAAGCGTCGAGCAGCGCGCGGCCGATCGCCAGGTAGGCGACCACGGGCACGAGCCCGGCCGCCGCGAGCGCCGCGATCTCGACGGCGCCCCGCATCAGAGCAGGCGCAGGCCGAGCTCGCGCACCAGCAGGTAGGTCAGCGTCACGGCCGCGACCCAAAGGGCCGCCACCCGCGCCGCCGTCGGCGTCAGTGGTTCCACCACGGCCGGTCCGAGAAGGCCCGCAGATCGATCTCGTGTGTCCAGGCCGATCGATGCTGCTGGGAGAGGAAGAAGTAGGTGTCTGCGATCTCGGCCGGCAGCAGCAGCCCGTCGTGCTCCAGGCCCCGGGACTCCCGGAGCTGCTGGAATCGCTCAGGACCCAGCATCTTCCCCAGCGTATCGGGGGCGTCGACCGCGCCGTCGATGAGGACGTGGACGACGTGGACGCCCTTCGGAGCGAACTCCGCATTGAGCGTCTGGCAGAGCATGCGTCTTCCGCCCATGGCCGCGGCGTGGGAGTGCTGACCGGCGTTGCCGCGCACGGCGGCCGTGGCGGAGGTCACCAGGAGGGTTCCCTTGCCGCGCTTCTCCATGAGCGGGCAGACGGCCGAGGCGATGCGGAAGAGCGCGAAGGTCGCGAGCCGCCAGCCCAGCTCGAAGGCCTTGTAGCTGGTGTCTCGGAGCGCCCGGTCGCCGATCTGGGCCCCCAGGTTGAAGACGACCACCTCGATCGGCCCGATCTCGGCCTCGACCGCGGCCACGCGTTCCTCGATGGTGTCGGGCGCGCTGGCGTCGAGCAGGAAGCCCGAGGCCTCCCCGCCCGCCGCCTCGATGTCCTTCACCAGCAGGCCCAGGCCCTCCTGGTCGCTCCTCCGACACAGGACGGCATGGTATCCCTCTCGGGCGAAGCGCTTGCCGACGTTGCCGCCGATGCCGGCCCCCGCGCCGATGACCAGACAGCCCGGTGTCATGCTCGCTCTCTCCCTTCTACGCCGAGCCGGCGGGGAGCGCCTCGCCGACGGGATTCCAGGTCGCCGGCGCCAGACTGCCACACGCCGAGCCCGGCCGCCTCGCCTCCCGTCAGGGCCGCGCCAGCGTCTCGGCCAGGGCGGCCAGCACGGTGTTCCACGACGCGAGGAGGTGGTAGGCCGAGGAGGTCGGCTCGAAGCCCATCTCGAGCGTCTGGCGCTGCACGAAGGGCTGATGGAGGGCGCCCCAGGGAACGATCACGCGCTCGTACTCCGTGAGCGCCTCCCGAAGCTGGCCGAGCAGGTGGAGATTGCGCCGCGTCAGGACGTCCTCCCGGAAGACGGCCCATTGCTCCGGGTCCTCGTCGTGGCGCCGGACGAGCTCACGGAGGGCGGCGCGAGGGTCGTCTCCGTCCCAGACCCCCGCGATCGACTCGAGCAGGGCCACGCTCTCCGGGTGGAAGTCACTCAGGTCGAGGTCGGCGTGGTGGACGACGGGCCACTGCGTGAGCTCCTCGGTCTCGGGTTCGCCCAGATAGGCCTCGATCTCGTTCTGGGTGTCGAGGCCCAGGGCCTGCGCCACGCCTTCGTAGGAGAGGGGCGCCTCCATCAGCCCCTCGCTGTCGGTCACACCCTCGGCCAGGACGACCGTCGAGCCGCCCACGAAGCTCTGGACGAGGGCGGCATAGGAATCTCCTTCGCCGATGTGCATCATGCCCACCAGCCGCACCTCCTGGCCGTCGCGCTCGAAACGGCGGTCCGCGAGCGAGACGCCCTGGAGGTCGAAGCGCACGAAGCCGTCGGTCAGCGACTGCAGCGAGCTCATCAGCCAGAGCGGGAGGTAGGCGGCGAGCAGGGCGAGCCCCCCGACCCCGAGGATGCCGGCGGCCTTGAGCGAGTAGGCCGGCGAGAAGGCCGGGGCGTCGGACCTCGTTGCCCCGAGGTCGAAGCTTCTGCCGCCCGAGAGCCGGCGGATGCGCCAGAAGGCGAGGCCCACGACCGCGAGCTGGAGCCCCACCAGTGCGAAGGAGAGCCGGTCGCCGGAGCCGAAGGCGGGCAGGGGCGCCGCGCCCAGCACGGTCCAGAGGGCGAAGAGAGCGGGAGGGGCCAGCACAGAGGGCGGCAGCCTCGGGGAGAGCGTCATCGCCGGCAAGACCACGAGAGCGGCCAGGACGACCATCCACGCGAGGAAGTTCCGCACCGGGAGGATTGCGCGCGAGCCCGTGGCGTGCCGGACCACCTCTTCGAGGAGCGATAGCGCTGCGTCCCCGGTGAAGGCGACGAGGAAGAAGGTTGCGAAGGGCAGCAGCAAGCGGGCCGGCATCGCGAAGCACAGGATAGCCGGCAGCTTCTCCGAGCGTTCGGTGCCCGAACTCGGCCTTCGGGCTCGCATGCTGCGTGACTCCCGGTCACGAAGTCGGGCGTTCCGCTCTTCGACCAGCCCGGGGGGTTCTTCGGCCCGGCTTGGCCATCGACCTCGCGCGATGGAGAGATAGATTGCGTAGGCCTGGATCGGAACGTGCCTGCCGGCTTTGCGATTCCTCTCCCGATCCGCAGCGGGTCACCGCGGAGATCCCGTCATTCGCCAAGGCACGTCACGTCCGCTCGAGCTCGGTGACCACACGAGACGTGCCCTCGACGAGCTCGTCTCCGCACGATGCTGCGGCCGACCCACCCGATCGGAGGCGTCCTGGGCGCGAGCCGCGAAGACGCATTTCTGTGATCTGGGCAGGAGGCTCGGCTTCCTGGTCGCTGCGGCGGGTGGGGACGTGGAGGAGGAGCGTCGCGACTACGGCGAGTGGTTGTACGACGTGACCTGGCTCCGTTTCGACGAGAACCAACGCCTGGTCGGCTGCCCACTCGTTCTCGTGCTGGCGGAGAGCCGACACGACGACGACATCTGGGACGAGTGGCAGAAGCTCCTGCTCTCCAACGCGGCACTCAGGGTGATCGTCTTCGCGAAGCCCGACGATGCCGAGGTCGATCGCGTGTTCCGGATGATGGCGAGCGAGGCCTCGGCCTACGCCCAGGCCCGGGTCGGTGACCGCTTCCTCCTGGCGGGGTTCAGCGAGGAAGCCAACGCCTTCCGCTACCTCGCCCACGAAGTGGGGTCGGATCGCTGACCGGGTGAGGAGGGGGGTTACGCCCGCTCCTGGAGCACGCCCTCCTCGTAGGCGTCGACGAGCCGCTCGAGGGTGCCGATGCGCTCGCGGATCGCCTCGCCCTCGCCGGTGTCGCCGATGCGCCGGGGCTCGGGATGGGCGCGCACCGTGGTCACCCGGGGCACGATGTCGGCCCCTCGCGTGATGGCTTCCGTCACGGACTCGAAGTGGTAGTGCTCCGCCAGGCTCACGCGCTCCGGCGACAGCACCAGGGTGTAGCCGCGATCGCCGTAGGCCTCGGAGAAGGCGCCGTCGATGGTGACGGCGTTGCCGCCGCGTTTCACCGGCTCTTCGCCCCGTTCCACTCGCACCGGCACGTGCCCGTTCACGACCAGGGCGTTGCGGCCTACCCCCAGCTCGGCCGCCACGCGGCGACAGAACTCCGCGTCGTGGATGAGCCGGAAGTACGGGTTCTTCGCCTCGACCCGAGCCGCGGCGTCCTCGACGAAGTAGCCCTCGAAGGTGGCCATGCGGTCCTTGCCGAAGAGCGGGGAGCGCGGACCCGTCCACAGGTACCAGAGCCAATCGGCGTCCTCACCGGCCTGCTCACCCGCCCGGAAGGCCCGCCGCACGACGGAGTCGAGAGCGTCGAAGAGGTCCCGGCCCGAGTGCTCGCGGCCGTCGATTTCGAGCGAGAGGAGCCGACCGTCCTCATCGACCGGCATGCACCCGTGGAAGATCACGACCTCGTCGCGGGTCAGCCACATCGCGCCCCGCCTGACCACGAAGGACATGTGCTCCCAGAGCCGTGGGCTGGAGAGCACGGACTGACGCAGGCGATCCATGCAGGCGCGCTCCTCCGGGGAGAGCGCATAGGGATCGCCCGGGTCGAGCGTGGGGAGATGGGTATCGAGGAGCGGGTGGCTGCGGCCGTCGATCTCGACCGTGCCGGCGCCCAGGTCGACGCGGTGGAGCAGCTGGCGGTGCTCCATGTCCCACTCCGGGTGCCGCCGGCTGGTCTGACCCTCGAGCTTGAACTGGAGGATGGCGGCGGCCTTCTGCATGCGCGCCATCAACAGGTCGTCGCGCAGCCCGCTGCCCTTGGTGGCGAAGCGCTCGGCCGGGTCGTCCGCGTAGACGGTGCGCGCCAGCTTCTCGAGGGGCGCCACGATCAGCCCGTAGCCCTCTTCGAGCTGTGAGAGGCGTCGGTAGCGCAGCGACACGCGCAGCACCGTCGCGATCAGCGCTTCCTGGCCCAGGCAGGCGCCGAGCCACGAGACGTCGTGGTTGCCCCAGGTCATGGACACGTTGGGCTGCTGCCTCAGGATGTCGATCACGCGGTCGATGCGTGGCCCGCGATCGCCGAGGTCGCCGGCGACGATGATCTCGGACACCGACAGGTTGCGCACGAGGTGCGAGGCTGCGCGCACGGCGCCGAGGTCGCGACCGTGCGTGGCCAGGGTCTCCAGCATGGCGTCCGCGTAGGCCGTGTCGCGCCCCGTCATCGGCTCGACCAGCAGCTCCTCGAAGATCTCGTGGAGGTCGGGCGGCGCCAGCGCCCGGACCTCCCGGATCCGTACGCCGCGCCCGAGGCGGCGCACGATCTCGAACTGCTGCCGCAGGGTGCGGGCCACCCAGTCGCGCCGCCAGGCTTGGCTGGCCAGCTCCCCGCGGAGGTGCTCGATCAGGTCGCGTGGGTAGTAGATCACCGCCAGCAGCTGCTCGATCTCCTGGGCGTCGAGCCGGTCTTCGAACAGCGACGCGACCAGCGGGCGCAGGCTCCCGGAGGCGTTGTTGATGATGTGCCGCAGCTTCTTGTCCTCGCCGTGCACGTCGCTCACCACGTGCACGACGCCCTTGGGCAGCGAGAGGCTGGCCCGCAGCGCGGCCGCCTCGGCGAGGGCAGCGTCGGCCGTCGGGAATTGCGCGGCGAGCGCCTCGAGCAGGGCGAGCTGCTGGGGATCCACACGACCTGTCATGCCCGCCGCCCTCCGAGCTTCTGCTCGCTTCGGTCCGCCCGACTTCCCCAGGCTAACGTGATCGGCGGCCATCCACGAGGTCGAAGCGGCGCGCCGCTCCCGTCCCGGGCCGGGATCTCCCTGCCGATCAGGCGTCGGCGCCTGCGAAGAGGGCCTCGTCGACCGCAGCCTCCAGCTTCCGCACCCCGCCCGTCCAGTCCTCCGTGTGCAACTTCGCGAAGTTCAGGTCCCAGAGGAAGCCGAGACCCGGTGGGAGCTCGGCGCGTGGAGGGAGCGAGCTGCGGCTCACCAGGAGCGGGATGACCTTGAGGCCGGCCGCCGACGCTGTTTCGATCTCGCGTCGAACGTAGTCGTCGGGGTCGGCCAGGCGATCGACGTCCCAGCCCGGCCCGACGATCGCGATCAACACCTTGCAGTCGCGGAGTCGGTCCAGGATGCGTTCGATCTCCTGGCCCACGAGGACATTGGCATAGTCGATGAAGACGGACCTCTCTCCATACGAGTGCGAGAGCTCGTCGAATATCCTTCCGGCGGCGGCGGGTACGTCTTCGCGACGATACGAGATGAAGATGTCCGGCTCCGTGGCGAGGGAGGCCCGTAGCAGCCTGGCGATCGTGCGCGTGTCGTAGCGCCAGGGCCGCACCAGCTCCAGGAACTGGCGCTCCGTCAACCCCTGCACCGGTCGCTCCTGCCAACCCGACAGGATCTCCTGGAAGATCGCGAAGCCGTCACGGCCGAGGAAGGCGACGGGGAGCACGGGCTTCTTGAGCCTGAGGAGCGCATCCATGGCGGGCTTCGAGCCCTCGCGGCCCGACACGACGATTCCCGCGTGGGCCTCGGAGACGGCGGCCGAGCTGTAGAGGCCCTCGCCCGTATCGGGCAGAACCACGGCATCGGCCACCCGCAGCGGCTTTCCCTCGCGGAAGTTCGCCACGTGCCGGATCCGCGCGGGGTGCTTCTCGGGCTCGAGCCCTTCGAGGAAGGCCGTCGCCACGAGCCGATCGACGCCCGGCCAGTCACCCACGACGAGGCCGTAGCCTTCGCGCGCGAGCATCGCGCCGATCTGGAGGGCCGCCTCCTTCTCACGGTTGTCCAGATCCGAGCTGGCGCCCGTTACCAGAACCCAGTGCCGTACCGGATCGCGATCCACTCGGGACCCCATCTCGCCGAGCAGGCGGCCTCAGTTGCAGACCACCTCGACCTCGATCGGGTTGAAGCTGAGCTCGGCGTAGGCGTCGTTGCCGGGTCCGTCGTCGCAGTCGAACTCCAGGCCGCGGGACACGGCGCTCACCTTCACCGAGCGGACGAGACCGTCGGGGTGGACGATGTCGCACTTTCCGGAGTCGTCTCCGACGTCGTCGTCCTCGAACTCGCAGGACGCCAGTGACTCCGTGAGCACGCGCCGGATGCGGCAACCGGCCGGCAGGTCCGGCACGCTCACCACGCGGCGCTCCACGATCTCTCCGCGCGCGTAGTGGCCGGAGCGCTCCGCCATGATCACCCCGACGGTGCTGGTGACCTCGTTGCGGCCGGTCACCTCCGGGTGCACCCAGATGCGCACGTTCCCACCGTGATTCATGCTGACGTCGTGCATGACCGATTGGGGGCAGCCCGAGACCGGATCCGGGGCCGTCGTGCGGCGCCGGGAGGTCTTGCCCGGGGCGGCAGGCACGCGCGGCGGCGGCGAGCGCACCACCGGCGGCGGTGGAGACGGTGCCTCCCTGGGCGGTGGGAGCTCCGCGAGCGCGGGCGCGTAATAGGCCTCGAGCTTGGCCAGCGCCGCGTCGGCGGCCTCGATGTGACGACGCTGCTTCGCGACCTCGGGGAAGCTCGCCGCGTCGTGCCGCGCGTGCTCGACGCCCGTGAGGACGCGGCGGAACACGGGTGCGGTGGTCTCGCGTCCGCCGCCTGCGCGCAGCAGGCCGTGCAGGGCCACCGTCCTGTGGTGCAGGGACATCAGATCGTCGAGCACCACGTAGCGCGCACTCTGCTTGTCCTCGCGGTCCCAATCGTGGGCGATGCCCTTCTTGATCTTCTCGACCGCGCGCACGAGCTGCTGGCTCAGCGCCTGCACCTTGGCCTGGTCCCACTCCGACTCGGCCGCGAGGGCCGGAACCGCCAGCACGAGGAGGGGGATGGACACGAATCCTCCCAGGGCCGCGGGGCGGATCGTCATGGGTCATCCCTCTGTGGAGCTGCGGCGCGCAGCCGCGAATCGCCAGTGCCGACACTCATTCTACACGCTCGCCGTCCGGGCGATGAGCTCGCGCGCTCGAGCGGCGTACGCCGGCGCGGGCTCGCTCGCGAGAGTCCGGAAGGGTAGGGCGTTATCTTCTCCGGCGTGAACGACCCGCAGCTCGCCCTCGGCCTCTCGATCGCTGCACTCGGCCTCGGTCCGCTCCTGGCCTGGGCGCTGGGCCGTCGCGAATCGCTGCGCGCGGTGCTCGACGGGTTCGTGCTGGTGATGGTGGGTGGGCTC
>JAAUXZ010117021.1_pt1 | contig 13800 bp, 11 predicted proteins | sample 7278131 | NCBI WGS metagenome assembly JAAUXZ01 (sample SAMN14350119, study PRJNA611818) | marine sediment metagenome | isolation source: surface marine sediment (3m) | place: French Polynesia: Moorea | collected 2018-08
GCATACAGGTCGGTGCGCCAGTCAGCGGTGCCGTTCATGTAGGCCTCGATTGAGGTCGCGTTCCTGTTAGCAGCATCCATCTTGCCCTGCAGGGTCTTGAATTCCGCCAGGGTCAGGTCGCTGGCACAACATTTTGCTTTTGCCGGGGTATTGGTTTCTGGGTCGTAGGGGGTAAAAGGCTCAGAACATTTATGGGCCAGGTCCGAAACCAGGATATTGGTTGTCGTATGCAGATCACATTGCGCATGACGACAAACCAGCTCGCGGTCCCTGGTGAAGGTCACGTCACATTCGAGGATTCCTGCGCCCATTTTCGCCGCAGCCTCGTAGGATTCCCTGGTATGCTCCGGGAACTGCATTGGAGCACCGCGATGGCCAATGGAAAAATCGGTCTGATAGAATGGCCCATCCTGGCAACGTTCAAGCTTGCGCTTCAAGCGGCTGTCACTCATGCCTCCGATCAGGAAGAACGGACGCGGCCCCAGCTCAACCTGGTATTGCCTGGCCTCATCATCGTGCTCGAAATAATCATCGTTATCATCGGCATAGGCATTGATGCCGGGGTACAGCATACTGACAACAAGGCTCAACAGGGTGGATTTAAGTCTCATATAAACGCTCCTAATCTTAAACCAAAGTTAATCGAGACTCGATAGTCAGATATTCCGCTAACAGATCTATGACCGGAGGGTAACAGTTGGTTTATCTTTCGATGACGAAAACATGACAAGGTTGCATACACAGCAGGGTATATTGACAGTCAGTATGCTAATCGCTAAGGTTCCGGTTCGCGCTGATTTGTTTCTCGGCTTGCAGGCGCACTATAAATTTGGCTAAAGAGGGGGTGTTTCATTTCACAGGATTTCTTCCGGTCGATCGTATTCCCTCCCGAGTTAACTTAGGGCCTGTTAACACTAATTGAAATGTCGCGTTGTCGCCCCAAATCGGGCCAGGCAAGGCACGAGGAGAGAAGTTTGGCTATTCCAAATGAAGGACGAGAAACGCCGCATGGCCCGATTTGGGGCACAACCCGAAGGGACGGGACCATTTTTCCACGAAACTGCGTACCATTTCGCTTATGTACAATGAGTACACTGCGCTCAATGCGCCTTGTTTTGCGAAAAAATGGCCACCGGCGCGTCTTTTCAATTAGTGTTAACAGGCCCTAATACCTTCGACACAACGGGTCGACGGGCCGATTCTATCGGGGAGTTTGTGATGAGTGATGATCTAGAACAGTTGCATTTCGATACGCTGGCGATTCGTACCGGTCACCAGCGCACGCCAGAAGCCGAACACAGCGAACCGATATTTCCCACTTCAAGTTTTGTCTTCAGTTCGGCGGCAGAAGCGGCTGCCCGCTTTGCCGGAGAACAGCCGGGAAATATCTATGCCCGCTTTACCAACCCCACGGTCAGGGCGTTTGAACAACGCCTGGCAGCACTGGAGGGCGGTGAAAGTTGTGTCGCCACGGCTTCCGGCATGGCGGCCATCCTGGCGACTTGCCTGGCATTATTGCAGGCAGGTGATCACATCGTCTCCTCGCGCTCTATCTTCGGCACCACCACCGTGCTGTTCGAAAAATACCTGGGCAAGTTCGGGATAACCACCAGTTTCGTAGATCTGACCGACCTAAACCAATGGCAGCAGGCGGTCCAGCCAAATACCCGGATCCTATTTCTGGAAACCCCATCCAATCCATTGACCGAGGTGGCGGATATTCGTGCTTTGGCAGATCTCGCGCATTCTCATGACTGTCTGCTGGTGGTGGATAATTGTTTCTGTACCCCGGCCCTGCAACAACCATTGAAGCTGGGTGCGGATATTATAATTCACTCTGCCACCAAATACCTCGACGGTCAGGGGCGGATTGTCGGTGGAGCGGTGGTTGGCGATGCAGACAAGGTCGGTACCGAGGTCTTCGGCGTGATTCGCAGTGGTGGGCCGAGTATGAGTCCGTTCAATGCCTGGGTGGCGCTGAAAGGACTGGAAACCCTGTCCCTGCGCATGCAGGCACATTCCAACAATGCGGCACAGCTGGCGGAGTTTCTGCACCAACACGACCGGGTTGAACAGGTTTATTATCCCGGCCTGTTGGATCATCCGCAGTACCAACTGGCCAGTTCGCAACAGTCAGGTTTTGGCGGTATCGTTTCGTTTAAAGTCAGGGGGGGCAGGGAACAGGCCTGGAACATCATTGACCAGACCCGCATGCTGTCAATTACCGCCAACCTGGGTGATACCAAGTCCACCATTACCCATCCGGCGACCACCACGCATGGCCGCCTCAGTGAACAACAGAAGCAACAGGCAGGGATTAGTGAGAACCTGATCCGGGTCGCGGTGGGGCTGGAGGATATCGAGGATATCCAAAACGATATCCAGCGTGGACTCGACGCCTGAACGGATGCAACGGGAACCGGTTTACGCGCAGATCTACCAGGCTATCCTGGAAAAGGAGCCGCAGCGAAAATGCGAGATGGTAAAGCGGCTTTATGCCGACTGGCAGCAGGGTGGTTTGCCACGAGACCTGGCTCAACCGGTGGCGCAGATCGATATCCCCGGCCGTCCGGACAGGCCTCGACTGGTCAATCCACGCCTGGTGCCACGGCGGTCACTGGCGACTGCAGAAGGACGCATCGTCATGTTGCATTCCTTTGCTCATATTGAGTTCAACGCGATCAACCTGGCGCTGGATGCGGCCTACCGGTTTCGCGAAATGCCGGATGCATTTATCGGAGACTGGCTGCAGGTTGCCGCGGAAGAGGCCCATCATTTCAGCCTGATCAGCGCTTACCTGCAGCAACTCGGTTCTCATTACGGTGCCCATGATGCACATAATGGCCTGTGGGACATGGTGTGCAAGACACGCCACGATGTGCTGCATCGGATGGCGCTGGTGCCACGGGTGATGGAAGCTCGTGGACTGGACGTGACGCCGGCGATGATGGACAAGTTCAGCCAGATCGGCGATCAACGCGCGGTCGAGATATTACAGGTCATCTATGCCGAGGAAATCGGCCATGTGGCGATTGGCAACCGCTGGTACCAGTATTGCTGTGAGCAACGTGGACTGGATCCACAGCAGACATTCCGCGAACTGATCGAGGAATATTTCGGCGGTAAATTACGCGGGCCATTCAACCGGCCGGCACGACTGCAGGCCGGGTTCAATGATGATGAGTTAACCGCATTGGAGAACAGCCTGTCTTAGCGAGCAGATCGGTAAGCGTTGTTCCACTGCATGAATGCAGGAGGTGTCGCAAAGCAGGAGCACTTGTCGCGGAAGCTGGTAAGACTCGCGGTTTAGACTCTCGGATCCACCAGGCTGAAATTTTCCCCGCGCAGGCTCAGGTAACTGGGTCCCGGGTTCCAGTCGCCGAGGACGATACGTTGACGGTTGTTATCGAGCTCATGCACCGCCGGACGATGAGTATGGCCATGAATCAGGATATCGATATTCAGCTGGTCGAAGGTTTGTGCCACCGTTTGCTGATTGACATCCATGATCTGGTTGGACTTGCCTGACATCGCGGCACCAGATTCCTCGCGCAACTGGGCGGCGATGGCTTTTCTTTCGTTCAATGATTTTGCAAGCAGCTGTTGCTGCCAATCGGGGCTGCGCACCATGCGGCGAAAATTCTGATAATCCACGTCATCGGTACACAACAGGTCGCCGTGCATCAGGCCCACGCGATAATTGGCAAGTTCGATCACGTTCGGATCATCCAGGATCTCAAATCCCAGTTTCCGGGCCAGCTGCGAACCGATCAGAAAGTCCCGGTTGCCATGCATGAAATAGCAAGGTCGGGATTGGCTGAATCCCTGCAATGCCGCGAACACTTCTGCAAACTGTTCGGCCGGATCATCGTCGCCGAGCCAGACCTCGAACAGATCACCCAGGATATATAAAACCCGGGCCTCGTCGGCCCGGGTCTTTAAAAAATTGACAAATTGCGCGGAAATCTCCGGTCGTCCCTGATCCAGATGCAGATCCGAGATAAACAGGATTTCCGAGCTCATGCAGCTGGTTACTGTTGGGTGACCGCGTTGATGGTGATGGTTTCCAGCGGAACATCCTGGTGGCCACCCTTGTTACCGGTGCTGACTGCAGCGATGGCGTCGACCACGTCCATGCCGTCGGTGACCTTACCGAATACCGCGTAGCCCCAACCCTGCATCGATTCACTGCGGAAGTTGAGAAAATCATTATCCTTGTGATTAATGAAAAACTGCGAGGTTGCTGAATGTGGGTCGCTGGTCCGCGCCATCGCAATCGTACCGCGATCGTTTTTCAGACCGTTGTTGGCTTCATTCTGGATCGGTGCGCGCTTGCTGGGCTTGTCACGCATGTCGGCAGTGATGCCGCCACCCTGGATCATGAAGTTGGGGATGACACGATGAAAGGTGGTGTCGGTAAAATAGCCATCCTCGACATAGGCCAGGAAATTAGCGGTTGAGTTGGGAGCGTTCTGGGCATCCAGCTCGATTGTGATGTTGCCCATCGTGGTTTCGAGGACCACAACAGGATTGTTCGTATTGTCATTCATAGATTTTTCACCTTTTACGGTCGTAGTAAAAATTACAAGAGAAAGGATGGCCGCAACGACCACGGATAAAGAGACAAGGGTGTTTTTCATCTAGCTACCTGCGCCATGTTTACCTGTAAAGTGGCGGCATTCTAACTGAAACCGGCAGAGGGATGGAAGTGGTGCGCAACCGGCGAAAACTATGCAACCTTCAGCGAGTGATTTAAACTGCGCACAGTTTTGAGCTGGGTGTTTGTTTCATGTTAAAGATTTACAACAGTCTGAGCGGACAAAAAGAGGTCTTTACCCCGATCGATCCGGGCAAGGTGCGGATGTACGTGTGCGGGATGACGGTCTACGATTATTGCCACATCGGCCATGCCCGGGTACTGGTGGTATTCGACGTGGTGTATCGATTTCTCAGGCATCTCGGGTTTGACGTCAACTATATCCGCAATATTACCGATATCGATGACAAGATCATCCAGCGCGCGAATGAAAACCGCGAGGATTTCCATGCGTTAACCGAGCGCTTTATTCAGGCCATGCATGAAGATGCCGATGCTCTCGGCGTGTTGCGACCGAGCCAAGAGCCCAAGGCTACCGATAACATGCCGGCGATCCTGCGCATGATCGATACCCTGATCGACAAGGGTTATGCCTACCATGCCGACAACGGGGACGTGTATTTTTCGGTCAGCAAGTTCGCCGACTATGGCCAGCTCTCCGGCAAACGCGTCGAGGACCTGCGTGCCGGGGAACGGGTCGAGGTCGACTCGGCAAAACAGGATCCGCTGGATTTCGTGTTATGGAAGAAGGCCAAGCCGGAGGAGCCGGCCTGGGACTCGAGCTATGGTCAGGGACGGCCCGGCTGGCATATCGAGTGTTCCGCGATGTCCACCGAAATGCTCGGCAATCATTTCGATATCCACGGTGGCGGTCAGGATCTGCAGTTTCCTCACCATGAAAACGAGATTGCGCAAAGCGAGTGTTGTACCGGGGAGAAGTTCGTCAATTACTGGATGCACAATGGTTTTGTCAGGGTCAACGAGGAAAAAATGTCCAAATCCCTGGGCAATTTCTTCACCCTGCGTGAGGTATTAAAGGAATATCGAGCCGAGGAAATCCGTTATTTCATCCTCAGTAGTCATTACCGCAGCCCGCTGAATTATTCCGAGGAGCAATTGAACCAGGCGCGCAGCGGATTGGGGCGTCTGTACACCGCTTTGCAGGATGTCGAGACGGGAGAGCCGCCGCAGGACAGCGATTATCAGCAGCGCTTCGAGGCGGCGATGAATGATGATTTCAATACCGCCGATGCGCTGGCGGTGCTGTTCGATCTGACCCGAGATTTGAACAAGGCGAAAAGCGACGATAGTGACCAGGCATCAGGCCTGGCGGCTTTGTTGAAAAACCTCGGTGAAATCCTCGGCCTGCTGCAGAGCGATGCCAGCGAATACCTGCAGTCTGCGGTGGCGGAGACGGGGATTTCCGACGCCGCGATCGAACAGCTGATCGCCCAGCGGGCGCAGGCCAAGCAGGACAAAAACTGGGCCGAGGCGGATCGCATCCGGGATGAACTGACCGAGGCCGGCATCACCCTGGAAGACAGCCCCGAGGGGACCCGCTGGCGCAGGGCCTGATCGTCACCGAAAAAGGCTTGATATATCCTTTACCACCCCTAAAATTAACCGCTAAGCTTTGATTGACGCTGTGGGTCGATTTGCGTATCATTCCGCGCCTTGCTGATGGCTCAGCGATTCGGGGTGTAGCGCAGCCTGGTAGCGCAACTGCTTTGGGAGCAGTGGGTCGGGGGTTCGAATCCCTCCACCCCGACCAGATTTGAGACAGTGGTACGGAGTTTGGCGACGATCTGCCCGGGTAGGTGGCGGATGAGAACCCGCGAAAGGGGGTTTGACAAAATCGCCGGGAGCGATTTTGAACGCACGCAGTGCGGCCCGCAGGGTAAAATACACGATGTGTTTTATAATCCCTCCACCCCGACCAGTTTTGAACACGCAAGGTGAGGTTTACTGCGCCCGTAGCTCATTTGGATAGAGCATCGGCCTTCTAAGCCGAGGGTAGCAGGTTCGAATCCTGCCGGGCGTGCCATTATTGATGTTTAATATCGGACTACGCCGACAGGCGGCAGGTTCGGCAAAATCGCCGAGGCGATTTTAAACGCACGCAGTGCGGCCCGCGGGACAAAACAGGAGAAGTTTTGTAACTCTGTCGGGTATACAAAGTTTATGGTGGGCGTAGCTCAGTTGGTAGAGCACAAGATTGTGGCTCTTGCGGTCGTGGGTTCGATCCCCATCGTCCACCCCATATTCATTGAGTCTCTGACTGGAGGCTTGAGACAAGCGAAAGTTGTCGAGACCATGAAAGCAGTCAACATGCTTCAACACATGCCATGTGCGAGAGTGGCGGAATTGGTAGACGCGCTGGATTTAGGTTCCAGTGGGGCAACCCGTGAGAGTTCGAGTCTCTCCTTTCGCACCATTTTTTATCCCCAAGTTTGATTCTTTTTTAAATCACGAGTTTTAACATGCAAGTATCTATTGAATCCCTGGAAGGACTGCAACGCAAAATGACCGTGCAGGTGCCCGCCGAGCAGATTGCAACCGCGGTTGATAAGAAACTGAAACAGTTGAGCAAATCGGTCAAACTGGACGGTTTTCGCCCGGGCAAGGTACCCGTCAGCGTGGTCAAGCAGAAGTTCGGCAACCAGGTGCGCCAGGAAGTCATCGGCGATGTGATCGAATCGTCCTACCGCGATGCCCTGGTGCAGGAGAATATTCGTCCGGCCGGGATGCCGAATATCGAACCAATCGAGGGTGAAGACAAGGACGGCATGAGCTACAGCGCGATCTTTGAGGTGTACCCGGAAATCGAGTCGATCGATCTGGCCTCGATCGAAGTAGAGAAGTCCGTGGCCGAGATTGGTGATGACGACATAGAAAACATGATCAACAAGCTGCGTGACCAGCGTAAAGAGTGGGTCGAGGTCGAGCGGGCCGCGGCCGAGGGCGACCAGGTTGCCTGTGACTTTGCAGGCAAGATCGATGGCGAGGAATTTGCCGGCGGCAGCGGTCAGGACATGGAGGTGGAAATCGGCGCCGGACGCATGTTGCCGGAATTCGAGGAAGGCCTCAAAGGTATGAGCAAGGGCGAAGAGAAGACGGTTGATGTCAGTTTCCCCGAGGATTACCACGGCAAGGATGTGGCCGGCAAAACCGCCCAGTTCACCCTCAAGGCAAACAAGGTCTCCGAGGCCCAGCTGCCGGAGCTGAATGAAGAACTGATCAAATCTTTTGGGGTCGACAGCGGCAAGGAAGAGGATTTCCGAACCAATGTGGTGCAGAACATGGAGAAAGAGCTGGCGCACAAGGTCAAGACCAACACCAAGAACCAGGTGATGGCCGCATTACTGGAAAAAAACCAGATCAGCGCGCCAAGCGCCCTGGTCAAGGATGAAATCCATAACCTGAAACTGCAGATGGCACAGAATATGGGCCAGGATCCGGCCCAGCTGGATGCCGCCAATGTGCCCGATGAGCTGTTCCAGGCGGAAGGTGAAAAGCGCGTGCAACTGGGCCTGTTGGTCGGCGAGTTGATCAAACTGGCTGATATCCAGCTGGACCAGGAGCGCCTGAATAGCACCCTGCAGGAGATCTCGGAGTCATACGAAGATCCTCAGCAAGTCATCGAGTATTACACCCAGAACAAGGATGCCAGGACCAGCCTCGAAGGCATGGTGCTTGAAGATCAGGTTGTTGACCATATTCTTGATCAGGCCAAGGTGACCGAGAAGTCGGTCAGTTTTGAAGAAATGATGGGTAAACAGAATTAAATCAGTTGGAGATAACAGAATGAGCCAAGGTTACAAGGATATGGATATGTCGAATAAGTTTGCACCCCAGGCCAACCTGGTGCCAATGGTGGTGGAGCAAACCGCGCGCGGTGAACGTGCTTATGATATCTATTCACGTCTGCTCAAGGAGCGCGTGATCTTTGTCGTCGGTCAGATCGAAGATCACATGGCGAACCTGATCGTGGCCCAGTTATTATTCCTCGAATCGGAAAATCCGGACAAGGATATCTCGATCTACATCAACAGCCCGGGCGGCGTGGTCACCGCGGGCCTGGCCATTTACGACACCATGCAGTTCATCAAGCCCGATGTCAGCACCCTCTGTGTCGGCCAGGCTGCCAGCATGGGCGCGGTGCTGTTGGCCGGTGGTGCCGAGGGCAAACGTTTCGGCCTGCCGCATTCCCGGGTCATGATCCATCAGCCGCTCGGTGGTTTCCAGGGCCAGGCGACCGATTTCGAAATCCACGCCCGCGAAATCCTCGCCACCCGTTCGCGCCTGAATAAATTATTGTCCCGTCATACCGGCAAGGATGAAGAGATTATCGGCCAGGATACCGAGCGCGATAACTTCATGAGTGCCGAAGAATCCGTCGAATATGGAATTATCGATAAAGTTTTAAGCTCGCGTGCCGATTGATTTCATAACCAAGTTGGTGCAATCTGGCTAAGACCTTGAAGTCGTTGTGGTTGTATCATGCGATGTGGTCTAATATTATCGGTGTAGGTAAGTTTTAGCGGATTTAGCAATGAGTGACGATAAGACGAAGAGCAAAGATGAAAAACTACTTTACTGTTCATTTTGCGGTAAAAGCCAGCACGAAGTAAAAAAACTCATTGCCGGCCCATCGGTATTCATCTGTGATGAATGTGTCGACCTGTGTAACGACATCATTCGCGAGGAAATCCAGGAGCAGAATGAAGCCGGGCAGAGCAAACTGCCGATCCCCCACGAAATTTTCAAGGTACTGGACGATTATGTCATCGGCCAGTCACGCGCCAAGAAGGTGCTGTCGGTAGCGGTTTACAACCACTACAAGCGCCTCGAAGTCGGCCACATCAAGGACGAGATCGAACTGTCCAAATCCAATATCCTGTTGATCGGGCCGACCGGTTCCGGTAAGACCCTGCTCGCCGAAACCCTGGCTCGCCTGCTCAACGTCCCGTTCACGATTGCCGATGCCACCACCCTGACCGAGGCCGGTTACGTGGGTGAGGATGTGGAAAACATCATCCAGAAACTGCTGCAAAAATGTGATTACGATGTGGAGAAGGCGCAGACCGGCATTGTCTACATCGATGAAATCGACAAGATTTCGCGCAAATCGGATAATCCGTCGATTACCCGTGACGTGTCCGGCGAGGGCGTACAACAGGCCCTGCTCAAGTTGATCGAGGGCACCATCGCGTCGGTACCGCCGCAGGGCGGACGCAAACACCCACAGCAGGAATTTCTGCAGGTGGATACCAGTAAGATCCTGTTTATCTGCGGCGGTGCATTTGCCGGCCTGGATAAGGTGATCAAGGATCGGTCGGAAAAAGGCGGCATCGGTTTCTCCGCGGATGTCAAAACCAAGGACGAGGACAGCATGTTCGGTGAGGTCATTGCCGATGTGGAGCCTGAAGACCTGATCAAGTACGGACTGATTCCCGAATTTGTTGGACGTCTGCCAGTCGTCACCACGCTGGAAGAGCTGGACGAAGAAGCCCTGGTCGAGATTCTGACCACACCGAAGAATGCGATTACCAAGCAATATCAGAAAATGTTTGAAATCGAGGGCTGCGAGATCGAGTTCCGCGAGGATTCACTGCTTGCGGTGGCCAAGAAAGCGATGGAACGTAAAACCGGCGCCCGTGGCCTGCGCACAATCCTGGAAAATACTCTGCTGGATATCATGTACGACCTGCCGGCGATGGAAAACGTCAGTAAGGTGGTTATCGATGCTGCGGTTATCGACGGCGATGCGCAGCCCTACATCCTGTATGAAGGTGGTGAAATGCAAAGGGCTGCATCTGATTAGGAATCAGCACTAGTTCCTGATCAAATGGGTTGAAATGAAAACGTTGATACCCATTTTACTCGTTACATTGAAGAAACAGAGGCTAACATGTCTGATCAGGAAAACACTCCACTCTTAAACGAAAATTCCCCCCAGCTGGTGCCGGTGTTGCCACTACGCGATGTCGTGGTGTATCCGCACATGGTGATACCTCTGTTTGTCGGACGTGAGAAATCCATCGAGGCGCTGGATGCCGCGATGCAGGACAACAAGAAAATCCTGCTGCTGGCGCAGAAAAATGCCGAGGTCGATGATCCGGTCCAGGGTGATTTATACTCCATCGGCACCCTGTCCACCATTCTACAGATGCTGAAACTCCCGGATGGCACGATCAAGGTCCTGGTCGAGGGTGGCGAGCGGGTCATCGTCGATAGCCTGCTGGAAACCAATGATTATTTCTCGGCCTCGGTCCAGTACCTGGAAAAGACCGCGGCGGTCGATGAGCGCGAGGCGGAGGTATTGATCCGCTCGGTGCTCAACCTGTTCGACCAGTATGTCAAACTCAACAAGAAGGTACCGCCGGAGATCCTGACCTCACTGTCCGGCATCGATGATCCCAGTCGACTGGCCGACACCATCTCCGCGCACATGTCGCTGAAGCTGGATGAAAAGCAGGAAATCCTCGAAATTCGTGACCCTCGCCAACGTCTTGAACACATCATGAGTAAGATTGAAGGCGAGATTGACCTGATGCATATCGAGAAACGCATCCGGGGTCGGGTCAAGCAGCAGATGGAAAAAAGCCAGCGCGAGTATTACCTCAACGAGCAGATGAAGGCGATCCAGAAAGAGCTGGGTGAAATGGATGAAGCGCCGAACGAAGTTGAGGAGCTGCAGAACAAGATTGAAAAATCCGGCATGTCCAAGGAAGCCCGGGACAAGGCCGATTCCGAACTGAATAAGCTGAAGATGATGTCACCGATGTCGGCCGAGGCCACGGTGGTGCGAAACTACATCGACTGGCTGGTCAGCGTGCCGTGGAAGAAGAAATCCAAAATCCGGCGTGATCTGTCGCTGGCAGAGAACGTGCTGGAAGAAGATCATTACGGCCTGGAAAAGGTCAAGGAACGTATTCTCGAGTATCTCGCGGTGCAGCAGCGGGTAAGACGCCTGAAAGGCCCGATCCTGTGCCTGGTCGGACCACCCGGGGTCGGTAAAACCTCGCTCGGCCGGTCGATAGCGCGTGCCACCAATCGTAAATTCATCCGCATGTCACTGGGTGGCGTCAGGGATGAATCTGAAATCCGCGGCCACCGTCGGACCTATATCGGTTCCATGCCCGGCAAGATCATTCAGAACCTGGCCAAGATCAAGGTTAGAAACCCGCTGTTCCTGCTCGATGAAATCGACAAGATGGCGATGGACTTCCGTGGCGATCCGGCGTCGGCCCTGCTCGAGGTACTGGACCCGGAACAGAACAATACCTTCAACGATCATTACATGGAGGTCGACTTCGACCTGTCCGATGTCATGTTCGTGGCCACATCAAATTCGATGAACATCCCCGGCCCGTTGCTGGATCGGATGGAAGTGATTCGCATCCCCGGTTACACCGAGGATGAGAAGCTCAATATCGCGCTGAAATACCTGATTCCGAAGCAAATCAAGGAAAATGGTTTGAACAGCGAGGAGATCGCGATCACCGAATCGGCGGTACGCGAGATCATTCAGCGTTACACCCGCGAGGCCGGGGTGCGTAACCTGGAGCGAGAGATTTCCAAGATCTGCCGCAAGGTAGTGAAGAACGTATTGCTGAAACCAACCGACAAGAAGGTCAATATTACCGCGCGTAATATCGAGAAGTACCTGGGCGTTAAGCGTTTCCGTTTTGGCTCGGCCGATGAAAAAGACCAGGTGGGCCAGGTTACCGGTCTGGCCTGGACCGAGGTAGGTGGTGAGTTGTTGACCATCGAATCCGCGGTCGTCTCGGGCAAGGGTAAGTTCACCTATACCGGTCAATTGGGCGATGTCATGAAAGAATCGATCCAGGCCGCCCAGACCGTGGTCAGAAGCCGTTCCGACATGCTCGGTATCAAGGAAGATTTTTACGAGACCAAGGATATCCATATCCATGTGCCGGAAGGTGCAACACCGAAAGACGGTCCCAGTGCGGGTATCGCCATGTGTACCGCCCTGGTGTCTGCGCTGACTGATATCCCGGTCAGGGCCGAGGTGGCAATGACCGGTGAGATCACCCTGCGCGGCGAGGTGCTGCCTATCGGCGGGCTCAAGGAAAAACTGTTGGCTGCCCATCGGGGTGGGATCACGACCGCGGTCATTCCACATGAGAATGAGAAAGATTTAAGTGAGATTCCAAAAAATATTAAGGACAAAATCAAAGTGATCCCGGTCAAGTGGATTGACGAGGTGCTGGAAATCGCGCTGGCGCACCCGCCGACACCGCTCGAAATCGACGAAAACGACACCACTGAGGAGTCAAAAGTCAAGTCAAAATCGAAAAAAAGCTCAGGTTTACGTGCCCATTGATAGGGCAAGTAAACCCTGGAGCAATATATCTATAACTTTTTTGCTTTTTCCTTGATTTTCGGTTGACCGACCTGCCTGCTATTGGTATAAATTCGCAGCTCGGAGAGGGTGTCAAAAGGCTTTCTGACACAGTTTAACCACTGAATAACGAATTGGAAAATTCCAATCATTCATCTCTTCATTAAATTCAAATAATCTAAACTAACGAATGGATAAAACATATGAATAAATCTGAACTCATTGAAGCCGTGGCCAGCGCCGCAGACCTTAGCAAAGCTGACTCAGCCCGTGCCGTTGATGGCGTCATTGCCGCGGTCACAGAAGCGCTGAAATCTGGTGACCAGGTCACCGTAGTTGGCTTTGGTACTTTTCTTGTTCGCAAGCGCGAGGCTCGCTCAGGTCGTAACCCCCGTACAGGTGAAACTATCAAAATTGCGGCTTCCAATGTGCCCGCATTTAAAGCTGGTAAAGCGCTCAAAGACGCTGTAAACTAGCGCGCCTTCATAGCCCAGGGTGCTTAGCTCAGCTGGGAGAGCATCGCCCTTACAAGGCGAGGGTCGCAGGTTCGATCCCTGCAGCACCCACCAGTTACCTGTTAGGAGTGGTAGTTCAGTTGGTTAGAATACCGGCCTGTCACGCCGGGGGTCGCGGGTTCGAGTCCCGTCCACTCCGCCAAATAATAAAGCGTTCCCTCGGGAACGCTTTATGCTTAAAAAGCCAGAACAAAATTCCGTGTTAGTGATCTAACTCCTCATCCCAAACTCAATTATTGTTGATTCATTATGCTGCAAGCCATAAGAGAAAAAACATCAGGTTGGATCGCCTATGTGATCATCGGTCTTATCAGTATTCC
>JAAUXZ010081089.1_pt1 | contig 13796 bp, 13 predicted proteins | sample 7278131 | NCBI WGS metagenome assembly JAAUXZ01 (sample SAMN14350119, study PRJNA611818) | marine sediment metagenome | isolation source: surface marine sediment (3m) | place: French Polynesia: Moorea | collected 2018-08
AATACTACAAACTCCATCTGGCATCATCATTAGCTTAAGACTGGAATCCGGGCAGGGTGTTGTAGATTTGAACGACAGTGTATTTCTTAGAAAACTCATCATGGGTTATCTGAGTAGTCGCAAGAATCTCAGCACCCTGCAATATTTGTTGAAATTGACACAAACACTGAACCCTGGCATTGATATCACTGTGGCTGGCAAACAAATCGCAAGTATTGGCTCGAAGCCTCAAGGCGGTTGGCTCTGTAAACTCTTGGGTCTAACTGGTTTGAGGGTAAGGCCGCTTGCCCTTCTAAGGATATTAATTCAGTAGGAGAAATACCTCATTTGTAAAATGAGCGTATTGCTGCGGCCTTAAGCCACATCAGATGACTTGGACAGTCAATTCTTGTATTTTGGCATCAGGGTATTCTTGGTACTACCTGGGGGAACAGCCCAAGATACTCTCTTCGCCACCAATCACCATTCTCTGCGCGTTCATCAGGAGTTGCAAATCTATAACGATAGGCAAGGACCCGCAAATAGCGGGGGGGAGAATCGGAGAACGGGTTTTCTGCCAACAGGCCGCTGACACTATCTGACCCTTCGTGCAATCTGCGCAGGAATTCTCCGAACCAAACCATCTGGGGTAGACGCTGTGTCGGTACAAACCAGACCATCCAGTCCAGTCTGGGTTGATGAGGAACGATGAATTCAGGCGCTTTTGCTGGCTCACCGGGTGTGTACTTGAATCGGTAGGCAAGCCATTCTTTACCATCGTTCGATCCCTCGATCAGTAGTTCTTGACGCTCGACCTGCATGGTGGGGAATATATGATAGATATTACCTAGGCCAAATCGCCTGACGGAATCAGCCATCTGATGTAATGGCAGATAAAAAGGCTGCTTGATGGCATTGGCCGTGAAGCTGATTAGGCTAGATGAAATGATCAGCAGCGACGTAACTGCAAGCAACCCAGTGGATAACCGATTATTGGTCGGTTTGGTCGCCTCCAATCGCTCTGCCAAGCCTACAGGTAGAATACTTTTAATGATCCTGTCATCTAACAGAAACAGACAGAGCATGATCGTTAGAAGATTGATAAAATTATGATTGCTCGAAGCTATGATCAGCAACTGCACAATAATCGTCACACCAGCTGCCGTTAAACGATATGGCCTTGGCAGAAAGATGAAAAATGGTACGATCAGTTCACTGATGAATGTGACGCCCACACCAGCCTTCAGAACCCAGTCAGGAAGATGATGGAAATACCAGGCGCCGATATGAGGGAGCGGTTGAGTTTCAAAGTAATGATGTAGTGCGGTGAAACCTGACCAGGATGGATCATCACTGGCCAGTTTGAAAAAGCCAGACATGAAACGCAGGCGAAACAGCAACCATTCATACAAAAATATCACTAGTTTGCTCGGCGTATCGCCCAGAAAGATCGCGAGAAATCCCACCTCCAGTAACAGCGCGTCCCACTGAAAGTTGGTAAAAATCTGTCCGGCGTGGTACAAGGATAAATAAAGCGCAAAGAGCAGTAGGAGTATCAACCGCGTAGGGCCAGCAGCCACCAACAGCATCATTGATAATATCACTCCAAGCAGCGTGACACTCTGTAATACGAAGGTTGTGGGTTGAATGACCCAAAATATAGTTGGTAACCAGAGCCAGGCACCCCTTCCAAGCTCTTGAAAAGATCCATCCAATTGCTCACTCAGCGGTAAGATTCCTTGTGGCCCGACCAAACCATCGATTTGCACCCATAAAGAAGCGAATGCCGCCGTATAAATCAACGCCAACAGCCTGATAAACAGCCAACTGGTCAGACGTTGTCTCTGGTCTGTCACGAATAGTTGACTGATCAATACTGCGATTGCCTGCATTGCCAGAAGCCCCCATCCATCCCTCCTACAGACAAGCATAGATAACAGTTCACAACATGTAGAGGTCGTTTCGATATTGTGTGCATTTTTTTTGCGTCAAGATAAAGACAGCCTCAGAAGGTAGAGCCCGATAAATCAGCGAAAGGACTTTCTTGATACTTACGACAAACTCGCTTACATCCATGACGACCGACATACAGGCAGGATATATCATTCATACCCATCAGTTTCCAGAGGCATATCTTCAGGGAGTGTTCCAACAGCAATTCCTCTATCATCGAAGTAAGCTTATCACTCACAGTACCCTCTGCAGACTGGTGTGCCAGCTCCTGGAAATAGATCAATGCCATAGAAACAATCAATATGCTCAATAATTTTCATGCGATATTGGTATGTAAGCTATACAAAGCATCGAACTGACCATTGAGGTTTACCTGATCGAAGTGCCATTTTTTGTTAACCTCAAGCAAAGTGGTATCGCGAACCAGATTCCCAACTTAGGTTACAATTGGCCGATTTTTTGGACAAGTCTGTGCAAGATTGATGATTGAAAATCGAAATTTATACGTTCAATCACACCCCGTCACAAGGTGACATGAGTATGGGAAAGTCATATTTTCAGTCTGTCTAACAAAGGCTCATACTCTAAAAAATGACCTGTGACATAAAGTCAGACCGAATGAGTAGGCTAGATGAATCATTTGTCTGACACTCAGTCTTTGTGCTTCCTCCAAATCGATGAAACTGATAAACCGAACCTGGAGGATTGCGGTTTTACAAATTAATGCCAAACTAGACAAAGACAATCAGGTTTACCCAAATTCGAGCATACCCATAGTCAACGCAGGATGACTCACATGCAGTTAAGAATCGCGAATACCGCAATTTATTATATTTTGTTTCTTTTAACACTCGTACTTATCGAACCGGCGTTTGCAAATAAATTCGAAACCATCGGCAGTGGTGTTGCAGGCTCCAATAAAATCAAAATTGAATATTTGAAGACCATCGCTTATGTCGCTGGTGCCATCTTGTTGGTTTCCGGTATTCTCTCCTTATTGTTGAGGGACAAAAACTCACAACACCTCAACTACACCATGTGGAAATCATCGGCCTTCATTTTCTTCATTCTGGGGTTATTGGTGATCGTGATAGGATACTTCCTGTAACTGCCAAGACAACTGCAGGGGCATCCTGAACAACTTCATCTATGCAAAACAAACTGTGTTGTATTCACCTGCGGATATGCAAATTCGTCGCCATGCCATGTTTGGACAAGCTCAACAAACTTGTCGATGGTCCTCAGTTACCTGATAACCTGACAAGCAATCGGTCATTCATTACTCAAGCTGTTGAAAACGGTCATACGGACTGTCAGCAGGCATCACAGCTCGCACAACAAACGTGACGCACCTCGTCACGGCCCTCTAGAAGCGGGCTGACGCCACACACGAAAGCCCTCAGGGAGCAAAACGCTATTTGACGCATTCCGACGAGAATGCCCAGTCAACGTGGCATATTTGGTGGCAAATGGGTACAGCGAACCAAACTCCCGCTATGCGAGCTGTGCCTGATGATAGTGATGGTTGCTCCACTGTTTCCGGATATCGAGGCAGAGAGCTCGATCTCTACCGTTAAACACACACCCTTCTTCCAACAAACCACTGAGTTAATGTATGGTTTCCCGTTGTACCGGTATGTGCCACCATATCCAATGATCACCAGTCATTGAATATGAAGAAAACAGAAAATCGCATGATATCGTTCGCTGATTATTACCAGGATGGAATCAATCAGAGCTTCCCAAATGGGAAGCTTATCTTGCATAAGAGTAATACTGATTGCCCAAGAGTTGTTGACAACCGATGAAACCGGCATCGCAAAAAATCAGGCTTATCCAGTCGGCTGAGCCAAAGCAATTGGAAATTGAGCTGGGGTAGAGAATACCGTCCCAAGAGGCAAACACACCGGACTCAGTTAGAGGTCAGTCTAATTCAGGATCTATGTCATCCCTAGGACTATTTTTCCTTGCAGGCCTGAGCAGAGTATGGATACTTGTGTGGGTCGAATCAGCGAAGGAATCACCGTGAAACCACGCCCTGTGTTACTTGCGATCTTTGATGGTTTCGGTGTTAACCCGAGTCGGGCACACAATGCCTGGGCTCTGGCCAAGACACCCAACCTTGACTACTACTTTGCCTCTTATCCCCATACGGTCCTACAGGCCTCCGGGCGGGCTGTCGGTCTGCCTGACTCACAATTTGGAAATTCCGAGGTGGGGCATCTGACACTGGGTTCGGGTCGCATACTCGAACAGGACCTGGTACGAATCGCGAATGCCATCTACGATGGCAGCCTAGTCGATCAACCAGCCTGGCAAGCCATGCTGGAAGGCACTACACGTCTGCATCTGGTCGGTATGGTCTCGGATGGCGGTGTCCACTCCCATATCGAGCATCTTGTCGGAATCCTGGATTTGCTGCGCAAGGAGAAGATCATACCCATCATACATATGATCACAGACGGCCGAGACACCTCGCCCAAAGGCAGTCGAAAATACCTCGAGACCTTAGAAGAGGCCTTGTCCCGCAGCGAACGGGGGCGCATTGCCACTCTCAGCGGTCGCTATTGTGCGATGGACCGGGCCGGCAATTGGGACCGTACTCATCGGGCATGGGATACCATTGTCCACGGCAAGGGACTGAAGGCCCGTTCGGCATTGGCAGCCATCGAAGAGGCCTATGAGCGGGGAGAAGGTGACGAATTCATACAGCCCACCGTGATCGGCGATCACATCGGGATCCAGAAAGACGAGCCCATACTCTTCTTCAATTTTCGCAGTGACCGTGCTCGCCAGTTGGCAGCTGCCGTCGGCCTGGAGAATTTCGACATATTCGACCGGGAAGGTGCCGGGCCCAGACGACTCTACTGCATGACCGAGTACGACGCAGAATACCCCTTTGAGGTCCTTTTTCAACCCCAGGTTCCAGAACAGGTGTTGGCGGAGATCATCAGTGATGTGGGATTGAAACAGCTCCACTGTGCGGAGACGGAAAAATATCCTCATGTCACCTATTTCTTCAATGGTGGCCGTGAACCGCCCTATCCGGGGGAGGATCGCATCATCGTACCATCACCCACCGTTGCGACCTACGACATGCAACCCGAAATGAGCGCCGCCAAGGTCGCCGACACCTTGATCACCGCCATCAAGAGTGAGAAATACTCGTTTGTTTTGACTAATTTCGCGAATGGCGACATGGTCGGTCATACTGCACGACGATCCTCGATCATCAACGCAGTAGAAACCCTTGACCTACAGAGCCACCGCGTATTCCGTGAGGCCCTGCAACGTGGCTGGCGTGTACTGTTGACAGCTGATCATGGAAACTGCGATGAAATAGTTGACCCGAATACCGGCGAACCCCATACCCAGCATACCGAATACCCGGTGCCTTTCCTGATCATGGGTGAAGGGCCTGTTCGCTTGCGTATAGGTCGCGGCCTTTCTGACATTGCGCCCACAGTGCTAGACCTGCTTGGTCTTCCCCGCCCACCGGTGATGACCGGACGCAGCCTAATCATGAAGGGGGGATTACGATGAACCAGGATCTTGATATGTCAAACTCTGAATCTATGCAAACCGTTGCAGTACTCGCACTCAACCCGGCAGTGGACATCAGCTACGAGATTCCACAATTATTGGCAGATCAGAAGGTGCGCGCAACCAAAACCTATTATCATCCTGGAGGAAACGGCATCAATGTCGCCCGCTCTCTCCGGGAACTGGAAGTCCCAGTACGCTGCTGCAGTGTTTTGGGCGGTAAGGGCGGTGAACTGTTTTTGCGTCTCCTGGGTGACTCACTGGGCGACGGACACCGCTACGTGGAGGTCGATGGCGAAACCCGTATCAATGTTACACTGCAACAGAAGCAACCACCCAGCCAATATGAAGTGGACAGCGGCGGCCCCGAGATCTCCGACTCCCTACTCGATCAGATCACCTCCTGCTTCCTCGAAAATACCGCGAACAGCTTCGCTGTCCTGACTGGCTCGACACCTCCCGGTGTTCCTGAAAGCACCTATGCTGAACTCACCGAAGAGATCTCTGATCTGGGGGGTAAGGTCATTCTTGATGCACATGGCAAGGTCTTGGAGAATGGACTCGAGGCAAAGCCCTATCTACTGCGTATCAATCGCTATGTACTAGAGATGTTGATCAAACAGAGTCTCGAAAGCATCGAGGCGGTTGCCCATGCCGCCCGTAATATCCAAACCAAACACGCAACGGAGTTCGTTTGCATCTCACTGGGGCGCGAGGGGGCCGTGCTGGTGGACAGGCACAACAGTTATCACTGTCCAGCTCCGAGAGTGCGGGTCAAATCCACCGTCGGTAGCGGCGACGCCATGTTGGCCGGTATGGTCACTGCCCTGCTAAAGCAACAAGAGGCGAAGGAAATGCTGCGCTTCGGGATCATGTGTGGCAGCGCCACCGCCTCTTATCCGGGAACCTGTCTGTTCAAGCGCAATGAATTGGAAACCATGGATTTCGACGTGGAACTGAATCAACTGGATATTTAGTGTCAGTCACCGACCACCGGATCGACCAACCAGTCGTCTAACTTGTGTCATAAACACAAGCATACCTGCCAGCAACGACAGATGCATGTTCGTGCTCTCAGGAATTCAGTGCACGAGACACCCTAAACGATGACGCAGGACCCACTATTTACTTCTTGTTTTAATCCTTATTGAGATTTCACGCCTATCCAGATTGATTTACGACTGTACATGATCGAGTCTTCAATCTTAAGAATTGAAATTCACGACCGACCGAATGGAATGACTTGTCCGATATGCAAAAAGAACTGAGTTTTGAACGTACCATTTAGATTCTGGACAATATTGAAATCCCATCAGCACCAACCGTACTCATGGAAGTGCATGGAATCCTGCAACAGGACGACCCAGAGATAAGAGAGATCTCAAAGGTCATTTCCAAAGACATGGGGATGAGCGCACTGGTCCTGCGCACACTCAACTCTCCATATATCGGCATACGCACTAAGGTGCAATCGAACAGCAAGCCACGACCTTATTGGGTCTCAACAACATCGGCAACATCGTAGCCGGTCTGGCGCTACGTCGCTGTATGGAGGAGTCCGAGGTAGCCAATCCAACGAACTTCCGGGATTCACCGGTCAATGTGGCGCTTATCGCGGCGAATCTCGCCAAACAATATCCCGAAGTCATGTCGGACCAGGCTTATCTTCTCGGCCTGTTCATAAATTGCGGCGAACCCCTGTTACTACAAAGGTTTCCTGAAAGCAGTGGAATCAGGCAGGAAGCCTACGCATCCAGATCTTCCCAAGCAGAGCTGGAGGATGAACGCTTCAATACCAATCACGCCATTATCGGTTATCTCGTCTCAAAACGCTGGGGGTTACTGAAAGCCATGTCAGAGATCATTCTGCACCCTCACGACGCCACAGAGTATCTACGAGACTATATTGATGCGCCAGCTTCGGAACACTACTTGATGGCCAACCTCAAGATGGCGGAACACATCGACAACCGTTTCTGGGGACGGGCTGATGATTCCGAATGGGACCGATACCAAGAGATCGTTTTGCAGAATGTCGGATTAGACAATGATGGATTCGAAGACATGCTGGATATGCTGATGTCCAGCTAGAGCTCAATGAGATTTGTGCAATCACCCGGGTTGATATCCGAGCAAGCTTTTACGGGGCTTTGAATGACTGACGCCAGGCTGTTGACTAGCCAAGACCCATTACTCGGCAAACTCCAGGCGCTCCTGTACCAAATCAAGCGCCTCTTGAGCACAGCGTTCATCCTTTTCACCCCCAGGTGCTCCACTGACACCGATAGCGCCGAGCAGCGAACCGGCCGCTCGAATGGGGAATGCGCCCTGCAACACCAGGACACCCTCCACATGATTCATCTCCTGCTGGATATCCCGGCGATTATCCCTGAAAAGACCAGAAGCGATACCCGAGAGGATCACCGCATTCGCCTTGTCACGTGCGATCTGGATGGTAAAACGACTGGCATGCACGTCGCGCATCAGCGCCAGTGGAGCGCCGTCCTTATCGACCACCACCGCAGTGACCTGGTAGCCGTTCGACCTGCATGCCTTCACCGCTGTGTGCACCATCTCCAAGGCGAGATCCGGTATGAGCTTTTTAACCGTGACGACGTCCGCCGCCGATAGATGGAGTGTCAGCAGAGTGAAAATCGGCAGACAGATGCCAGAGAATGAACGAATAGATAGGCGCACAATTAGATCCTTATGACTTGATGGAGAGCATGCTGACGCTATCACCGAGAAAACCCGGGAGCAAGTCTACTCGGCTATACGCGCGGCAAACGCTTTGACCTCTTCCCGAAACTTCACGCCTACTTCGTAGTTTCCACCTACGGGTTTACACCAGACCACCGTACCCCTGGTCTCGAACACGGCCGATCCCGTCGGGATCCCCAGATGAATTTCAAGATCCGGCTCAATCCACTCGTCAGTGGTGAAACAGAGTCCGCCTTCGCTGTAGTTCTTGAGCGGTTTGTGGTCGATGTCCAGTTTTCCTTGCAGCTCGTATTGAATGGGGACATCGGCTGGGTGACGTATGAATCTGCGCATGCAGAAGCTCCCCCTTAGTATTTTCTCCTGACTTCAATCAAAGCAGAGTCATCAACGCATTACAAGACATTACAGGAAGGTTCAATCCAACAGCAATATTGCACGATACCTGTGATCACGCAGCAGGATTGCCTCTCGTTTATCTCCGGCATATGCTTCAGTGCTCTCTGGATAGAGGACCGACTGGATCCGCGCCGTTTCAGCACGGGCTTCCAAGGCATCCAGCAGGCGCAACAGAATACACAACCGCTCGCGATGGGCAGCAATGCTTGGCGCCTTAATGAGACCCGTCCGCACCCGACTTCGCTGCTCGATCTGCAATTGTCGCTTGGCGGAGATCAGTTGCTCGCGCAATGGCAAAGAGAGATCGAAGCGCAGGTCAACAGAGCCTGGAGCCACGTCATCCTGGGTGCTTACAACAGCAAGCAGCTCCGGCTCGAAGGAAAAGTCCCGCCAATTAAGACGCCCGCCACCCACCGGGTCGTCATCGACCGGATCGGGAGGAAACTTGTAGAAACCCCAGCGCGCGCCCAAGGCACATTCGATAAGGACCTTCTCGCCATCCACTCGGCAATCGCTCTCCTCGCATTCGGCGGCAGGCACCCAGGCCCGCGGATCAGATTTCCAGGCCGTAATGTCCCGTTGCCCCACCTTGCCATAGGCCGCTTCCAAGACCCGCCAGGTAGCATTGAACGCCTGCCACTCCTCACGATATATCGGATTGCGCCGCAGGAACTCCCAGGCCCATTGCCCGGCACTCAGCTCTTGGGTGAAGCCATAGGCTGGTGGATCATCCCACTGTCGCATGCGGCGATCGATCGGAACTCAGCGCGATGATGACTTGCCGGAGAAGGCGCTGGCCGCCTCGACCCAACGCTTCACCTCGGCCTCGTCCACCGGCTTGAGGGTCTTCCGACCCAGCTCCTGAACCTTGGCATTATAGGCCTCCAGCAAGGCTTCTGGTTGTTCGGTGGAGAGCTTTTCGAGTGAATCTATTCCCAACTCGTGCAGCACCTCCGCTTTGCGACCGTCCACCTCCTTGACCGTCATCAACTCGGCGTGGCTGAGCCACTGGGCCAGGTCGTTGCGATCCACCTCCAGCATGGCCGCCAGCTCGGTGCGGCTCTTCAGCCGGGTGCCGGCATTCAGCAGGTCGCTGATGCTGTAGATGTTGTGGCTGTTCAGTTTGTCTTGGTAGATCTCTCCAATGCCCTGGATCTCCTCGATGTCCTGAAACGGCGTGAATGATGGTGAGGCCCAACTACCCTCCGCCGTCTCCCTCGGCAGCGGCACCAGACTCATCTTGATCTTGCTCAGGCGGTTGGGATCCACCTGCTCCTCCGGTTCGAGGAAGCGGTAATCCACGGTTCCCAGGCTGGAGACGCTGACATGCACATTGGCCTCGATCTCGAACGTCCTGAGGGCGAAGCGACTGACCGGATTTTTGGTGTCCAGCAGACGGGATTGGAGACTGTCCACCGAGTGGCTGACCGCGGTGGCGAAATCGTCTGGAGTACGATGTTGCGCCTGCATGACCTGCCTGAGTTTCTCCTCCAGGGCCAGGTTGTCGTTGTGCAAACGGGCGACCTCATCCCGCAACACCTGCACGACCTGTTCGAGGTTCTGCTGCGTCTCCTCCGGCTGCTCGGCATCGGTCACCGGGGTGAACACCCCCAGCTTGCCTTCTACCTCCACCAGGCGGGAGACATCGGTCGCCTTGAGATTGGAGCGTCTCAGGATGTCGGTATCGAGCGACAACGCTTCGCGATGCCTGGCGATATTGAGGGTTTCGTTATCGGATTTCTTTTCTGCCATGAATCTTCCTTCACCACGCCATGGGAGAACATACCTCAAGTATTCTCAGCCGCTTTGATGGGCAACATCCCCTGGGGCGACATCTCCACCCTGACCCTGAGCCCGGACGAGGCCTGATAGCCGTACAGCCCCACCGACGCAGGATTCAGGGTCCGGGAAAAGATGTGCGGCTCCAGCGTATCGCTGTCCGCCTGGATCTTCCGGATATCAGCACTCAATTCCATCTCCACATCGACCTTCGAGAAGGTATACCAGAGCGGCGGTAGCACCAGCTCACCCGCCTCCGCCTCCTCATAGGCCTGAGTCCGCTTTGCCGCATAGACATCGAGCTGTTCCTGGGCCTTGACCACCGAGGCGATGGTATTGGCCAGCAGCTGTCCCAGCTCGACCGGTTGATTGCCGGTCTGGATCGGCTTGTCTTCCGCCATGCATGACTCCGTCGTTTGTGAACCCAAGCGGAGTCCACGGGTTAAACGTGGACTCCGAACCGGCTCAGAAGGTTACTCCGACACTGTTCTGCACCAGCCCGATACGAGCGGAAACGATGAACTCCCCCGGACTGACATCGGGTTCGTCACCCAGGAAGTCCCGCCGCAGGGTGATCTCCACCTGGCCGTCTGCATCGGTCACTGCAGTAGGCCCACCGGCAAAAGACCAGGAGACGCCGTTGGTCTCCACCGAGATTGCCTTGTTGGCAATGGGATCCCCATTGCGCCGATTGTACTGGATCAGCATCGACATGCTACGCCCCACCAGGGTACCGCCATCGATGTCATCCTCGATCGCCCCCTGGATCAGGGTCAGCCTGGGCCCTCTGATCACCTGATTCGGTTTGGGGATGGTGACATCCTCCCTGGGTTCGAGCAAGGCATTCATGCGCATCTGCCCCCAGGAGCTGTCCCGGGTCACCTCGGTGTTGATATCGGTGGTGGTACTTGAAGACCGGGCGTCCATGTAACCGACACCAAACACGATGCCGAAACCCGCATTACCGTAACCGAATGAGCTACTGCTCGAATAGGTGTGAGTGTCGCTGGTCGCCGCAAACTCCTGGGCATAGAAGCGCCCCTGTAGACGCACGCTGCTCCACTGGTAGAAGACTGGATCGATGAAGCTGATCAGCGGCAGCTGCCGGGTATGCGCCACCGAGGTGTCCAGGGTGCCGTCATCCCGATAGACCTTCTCCTGCACCGCAATCACATCCACCAGGGTCTCCGCCAGGGCTGTAGCGGTGCGTGACCCGGTCTCGTTCAGTAGATTCTGCGTAGCGGCCACCGCCGCACCGGTATGCTCCACCAGTTCACCAAAACCCGCGCCGGCTTGGGCGATCTCATCACCGACCGCGGCATCCGCCGCCAGCGCTCTGGTTCCTGCACTTGTAATCAATTCGTTAGCCATGTTCGTTCTCCTTATCGCCGTTCTAGAGACGGATGTCCACCTGCTTCTCGATCTGCCCCAGGGTCGCCTTCACCCGGGCCGTGACACTGCGCAGGAAACGCGGATTGGGGATGTTCCTCGACAGGGTAACCCGGATCTGCCCGTCCGCATTGGTGGTATTGCCGGTGAAGCCGCCACTGCTGTCGAAGGAGTGGCTGAACGGACCGGAATCCAGTTCGATGACCACGTTTGGATTGGCGGAGCCGTCCGCCTTGCGCACATTGATCATCAGCTCCATGGAGCGGGCGGTCACCAGCCCGCCCACCACGGTCTCCTCCACCGATCCCTGGCTGAAATAGATCTGCGGTCCGATCTCCACCTGGGCCGGGGCCGGGAAGTTCTCCACGTCCCTGGGTCTGAGCATGGCATCCATGCGCACCTGGCCACGGGCCCAGTCCATCTCCACGTCCGTGGTTCGATTCATATAGGTAGAGTTCCGGTTTGAACTCATCAGACCAAATCCGATTGCCCCAAAAAACAAACCCGCCGTTGCGGTTCTGCTCTGGCGTTGCTCGCGATCGAAGGTGATGCCGGTCTCATTGTCGAGCGCGCTGACGCTCAGGTCCATGGAGAGGGCCACATGGCTCCACTCATGCACGGTCGGATTGACGAAATTGATCAGTGAGACCTCGTGCTGCACCAGTTCCGTACTGGCGGCAACCGGCAGGCCGTCGTCATCCAGTTCCTGAATTACATCCGTGACCACCGAGATCTGATTGTCGCTCAGGGCCTGAGCGGTCTCCACCAGGCCCCGATCCAGGGCGTCCTGGGACTGGGCGACACCGTTGCCGATGGACATCAGCACATCACCGAAGGTCGGTGCCAGACCCGCCAGTTCGCCGGAGACATCCGCCTCCAAGGCCTGGGTCGAGCTGAACAGCCCGACGGGCATCAGGCGATCCGCCGCTATCGAGCCGCTGGGTACGGCAGGCACCAGTCCCGCCGCCGCGGTTGTGCTATCTGTCGGGCTTGCTGCGGCTGTCGAACTCCTGTTCGGAGCCCGCCGCGTGCTTACTTTCTTCTTAGCCATGGATACTCTCCTTGATCAGTTGTCCCCAAGGGGACGATTAAACAGGTCTTCGAGGCGGATTCTCGATCGATACTTTTTATCGAAGACCTCGATGAGTGGCATCAATCTGCATCGTTCTGCCGTCCACTGCTGCTCATCCATCCCGGTTGGGGGACTGGTGTCGGCGAGCCTCCGCAGGCTGACGGATAGGATTGACGTCGGCGGTCGATGTTCAAGCTGTTGTTGAATCGCTTGCAGTCGTTGCAGCAAACCGGCCAGGCGTCTGGCCGAGACTCGCAGAACCTGGATGACTGTCTGCTCATCCAGCTTCAGCAATCCCCCCAGTGTCTCTATTCCCTGCTGTTGCAAACGCGCTGCGTATGCTGGTCCCACCCCCTTCAGCCAAGCGACTGGTAGTTGAATAGCAAAAGTACTTGCCGGTTTCAGGCTGCAAGCCAAGGCATAGGCCTGCGAGCCTGAAGTTATATTCATGGCGATGACCTGCAATCGATAATCGCCAACCGGCAATTCTCGTAGCTCAATGCGTTCCACGGTGTTGACCCGGTCCGCTGAACCCCGTTGTCCTGGTGGATGGTTACCCCATACCCGGGTGTCGTCCGGCCGGATCAGACAGAGATCCAGGTCATTGACCAGGCGCTCCCCGGGCATGTCGTACCAGCTCAGGACGGCACGAAACGGCATGGGCCGCTCGACCCGGAACCGATGTTGGAAGACTTCGCCGGTGTTCAGCCCTCGGCCCTGATCATCGAACAGACGGATCGTCGGTTGTGGCAGGCTGGCGGAGAGATCTACCCGGCCGAATCCGGCCACATCCAGGGACTCCGCTTGCTCACTGTCACGCCGCAGCACGGGTCTTGCTCCAAACACCAGCAGGGCCTTGACCGCCGCCCCGGAGAGTCGCCGGCCTGCCTGCTCCAGCCAGGCCTGGCGCAACAGCGCCACCAGGCCACCCACCACAGCGGTGGCCATGGAGGTACCCCCCAGA
>JAAUXZ010047617.1_pt1 | contig 13779 bp, 11 predicted proteins | sample 7278131 | NCBI WGS metagenome assembly JAAUXZ01 (sample SAMN14350119, study PRJNA611818) | marine sediment metagenome | isolation source: surface marine sediment (3m) | place: French Polynesia: Moorea | collected 2018-08
CCGGCGACGATCCCGAACTGAGGTTGCAGGAGCTTGAGCTGTCGGCCCACCGAACCGGCGTGGTCGAGCGCGATCTGGTGGTGTTCCGCGTGGTGGCCGATGAACCGGTCACCCACGACGGTAAGCGCGACGGATGGGTCGCGAACGAGGCCATGCGCAAAACCTTCGATGCGCCGACCGGCGCCTTCGCGGCAGTGCTGATCGGCAAGGACGGCCGCATCAAGCTGCGCCGCTCTCAGGCGGTCACCATGACCGAGCTATTCAGCCTGATCGACTCGATGCCCATGCGCCGCGACGAGATGCGCGCGGGGCAAAGCTCATAGACCGGACTTGGAGCCTGTCCGAGAAATCTCAGGTCAAATACCTAGCGGTGAGAGTTCATCGCACGGACGTGGCTACGCCCGCTCGCTTGCTTAGGACGACGGCTCTGCATCCTGCGGAAATCGGAGGGTCACCGTGGTGCCCTGGCCTACCTCGCTGGTCATCTCGACCTTCGCACCATGCAACTCGGCCAAGCCAACAACCATCGACAGCCCGAGACCGGTGCCCTCCGCCGCGGACCGCCTGAAGCTGTTGTCGACCTGCTCATAAGGCTGCATCACCCGATCCAGATCGGTGGCGTTGATGCCCCGGCCGTTGTCGCTGACCTCCAGGACCACCGCGCCGTCCCCATCGCGCCGGGCCACCACGCGAACCCGACCGCCCGACGGCGTGAACTTGATCGAGTTGGAAACCAGATTGTAGGCAATCTGCTTCAAGGCGCGCGGGTCGGCGTGCAGGAACAACGGTTCGGTCGGCAGTTCGGCCTGCAAGACCAGGCCGGCCTCCTGAGCGCGCACGGAAACCAGGCGCAAGCTGCTTTCGATCAGCGCACCCAAGTCCACGTCGACCGGCTCGATGGTCAGCTTGCCGGCCTCGATCTTGGACAGATCAAGCACGTCGTTGATCAGCTCGAGCAGATGGCAGCCGCTCTCGTAGATGTCGTTGGCATAGTCGCTGTAGCAGGCCTTGCCGATCGGACCGAACACCTGATCGCGCAGAATTTCCGAGAAGCCCAGGATGGCGTTGAGCGGCGTGCGCAGCTCGTGGCTCATGGTGGCCAGGAAGTTCGACTTCGCCTGGCTGGCGGCCTCGGCGCGCACGCGCTGGTCGTCCGCCTCCCGCTTGGCCTCCTCGAGCCCGCGGGCCAGGCTGGAGAGTTCGGCGGCCTGCTGCTCCAGGTCGCGGCGGCTGGCCTGCAGCTCGTCGCTGAAGACCTTCTCTTCGGTCACGTCGATCGCGGTGATCTGAACGGCCGGCTCGCCTTCCCAGACCACGCGCCGCGCCTGCACGTCGCACCAGATGATGCGGCCGTCCCGGCGCAGCCGACGGACCCGGTCCTGCCAGGCCGGCTCCCGGCCGGCCATCAGCCGCTTGGTCTGCTCGATGGCCTTGTCGCGCCGGTCTTCCGGGATGAGGTCCAGTAGGTTGTCGTGCGCCAGAACCTCGCCCACCCCGGCGAACCCGAAGATGCGGGCATAGGCCGGGTTGCAGAACAGCGGCTTGAAATCCCGGTGCACCAGGATGCCCTGCATCGAGCCCTCAATGACGCCGCGAAAGCGGATCTCGCTTTCGCGCAGCGCGCGCTCGGTCTGCTTACGTTCGGTGATATCAATGCCGGTTCCTTGGTATTCGGTCACCGCGCCGTCGGCGTCGAACAGCGCGCGATGCTGCCACAACATCCAGACCGGCTCTGCGCCATCGGCGACGGCGAACTCCTGCTCGATCTGGGCGGTCGGTATGCGCGGGTTCAAGGCGGCCAGATGCGACCTGAACGCGCTGTGCTCGGCCGGGCGCAGGAAATCGAAAATGCTGATCGATCCCAGCTTGGCCGCCGGCAGGTCGAAGCGCTGCGTGCAGACTTCGTTGGCGTAGGTCAGGGTGCCGTCGGCCGAGAACCGGACCAAGCAGTCGGTCTGGTCCTGCAGGATCGCGCGATAGCGCTGTTCGCGCTCCTGAATCGCCATCTCGCGGGCGCGGTCCGGTCCGGCATCGCGCACCTGGATCAGGCAGCCCGTCTCCTCTTCGGAAATCCGGACCGGCTTGATCTGCACGTCCTGATGAAGCCGCGGCGGCTGCAGCGTATCGGCCGTGGTGTCGTACAACGGCAGGATCGATCCGTGCACGTCGCGGGGTAGGTCCGTCGTGTTGCCGAGCTCGAGCGCCTCGGTCACCGCTTGGCTCAGGCGCGAACCGCAAAGCTCCGGAAACAGCTCTTCCAAGGTGGCCCCGGGCAGGGCCAGCTCGGAGGCTGCCAAGCGGTCGCGGATCCAGGCATTGCTGCCGCGCACCCGGCGATCGGCGCCGAGCATGATGACACCGAAATCAAGCGCCTCGAAACAGGCGAACAGTGCTGCCTGCTGATCCGACGCACCAAGTCCTGGCTGAGTGGTTTCGGGGTCTGGCAACGCAGCAGTGCCACCGGCGTCCGCCTCGGGCTCATCCCAGGCGCGCGCGCGGCTCCGCGCGTATGCGCGGCGCGCCGGACCACGCTCTCGATCCGCCGAATAGCCCGCCTCGGCCATAAAACAACCCACCATTCATTCAAGCCTACTCCAGGATCTGCATGCTCGTTTAAAATTCGATGAATAGTGATGCTTCAAGGGTGGTGATTTTTAGCACTCCATTAATAATAATCTTCGTAATAGCAATTTATTTACTTTGGTTACTTGAGCTCTTTGGCGGTGGCCGGATCATGTTTCTGCTCTCTTGCCAAAGATACTGTGCGGGCACGGAGCGGCCGTGCGGGAGCGGATGATGCTGGAGCTTGGCCAAGTCCTATGCCAGCCTTGGCCCGGAACCCGCCCGGGCTGGAGGACCCCATGAAAATCAACGCCGCCGTGCTGCGCGAAATCGGCTTGCCGCGCCCCTATAGCCAATCTCTGCCACTGCAGATTGAGGAGCTGGATCTGGCGCCACCTCAGGATGGCGAGATCCTGGTCGAGATGAAGGCGGCCGGGCTGTGCCACTCCGACCTGTCGGTGATCAACGGCGACCGGCCGCGGCCAGTACCGATGGCGCTCGGCCATGAGGCGGCCGGGATCGTGCGCGAGGTCGGGCCGGGCGTCAGCGACCTGACAGAGGGCGACCACGTGGTGCTGGTGTTCGTGCCGAGCTGCGGGCACTGCCTGCCGTGCGCCGAGGGGCGGCCGGCGCTGTGCGAGCCGGGCGCGGCGGCCAACACCGCCGGCGAGCTGCTGGCCGGTGGCCGCCGGCTTTCGCGCGACGGCGAGACCGTGCACCACCATGTCGGCGTGTCGGCATTCTCGACCTACGCCGTGGTCTCCCGCCGATCCGCGGTCAAGGTCGACAAAGCGCTGCCGCTGACCACGGCGGCGATGTTCGGCTGCGCGGTGCTGACCGGCGTCGGCGCGGTGGTGAACACGGCGGCGATCGAGCCCGGCTCCTCGGTCGCGGTGATCGGCCTCGGCGGGGTCGGTCTCAATGCGCTGGTCGGCGCGCGCATGGCCGGGGCCGGTCAGGTGGTGGCGGTCGACCTGCTCGACGACAAGCTCAATCTCGCGCGCCAGCTCGGCGCGGACGATGCGTTCAACGCCAAGGACGCCGAGGTGGCGCAGAAGGTGAAGGCGGCGACCGGCGGCGGGGTGGACTACGCGTTCGAGATGGCGGGCAGCGCACCGGCGCTGGAAGCGGCCTACGCGATGACCCGGCGCGGCGGCACCACGGTGACCGCGGGCCTCGCCCATCCGGACAAGGATTTCTCGATCAAGGCGGTCAGCCTGGTGGCCGAGGAACGCACCGTCAAAGGCAGCTATATCGGGTCCTGCGTGCCGATGCGCGACCTGGCCCGCTTCATCGACCTCTACCAGCGCGGCCGGCTGCCGATCGACGCGCTGCTCAGCGACACCCTGGCGCTGGACGAGATCAACACCGGCTTCGACCGCCTTGCCGAGGGCTCCACGGTAAGGCAGATGATCGAGTTCTAGCCGGATCCGGGATAAGCGAATGTTTCGCGATGCGGGCGGCCCCATCAATCAATGCAGGCCCAGCATCTTCTCCAAATCCTGCAAGCGCTGGGACGCGGAGCCGAGGAGTTGCTTGACCCGGCGCGGATCGCGGCAGGAGGTCGCTTGCATGCAGATCCGCTGCACGTCCTCGGCCAGTGCCGCGGCGGCCATGGCGGTCTCGCCGTCGCGCAGCCAAGCCTTGGCCCGGTCCATTCTGCCGCGCACCGAGTGCAGATCGCGCAGGGCGGTCTCAAGGGTCAGCTTGTCATCTCCCTCATCCGGCATAAATCGCCTCAACATCGCCGCTCGGCCGGACCGCCGACGGCGGACCAATGAGCGTGTCGGAGCGCTTTAGCCTTCAAGCAGGCCCGAATTCGGGCCTAAGATGAATGATCCAAATCAATCCCTTGCGGATTTGGGCCAGTTCGGAGGACGCTTTGCAGACAACGGCGGCATCACCCCACTTTCCGTGCGAGACGTGTGAGGTCCGCGACAAGGCGATCTGCGGCGCGTTGAGTCTTGAGGAGTTGAAGCACCTCAACGGGATCACCACCCAGGTCAAGGTGCCGACCGGACGGATGATCTTCTGCGAGGGGGATGAGAGCACCTACCTGTTCAATGTGGTCAGGGGCGCGATCCGCCTGTCCAAGCTGTTGCCCGACGGACGCCGGCAGGTGACCGGGTTCCTGTTCCCGGGCGATTTCCTCGGGCTGTCGGTCGCCGAGCACTACGCCTACTCGGCCGATACGCTGAACGATGTGGCGCTGTGCCGGTTCGAGCGCAGCAAGCTGGTACAGCTGCTCGACGAGTTCCCGAAGCTGGAGCGGCGGCTGCTCGATCTCGCCTCGCACGAACTGGCCGAAGCGCATGGCCATCTGCTGCTGCTCGGGCGCAAGACCGCGACCGAACGGCTGGCCTCCCTGCTGCTCAAGCTGCTGGAGCGGATCGGCGAGGACCAGAACGGCGAGATGACGATCGACCTGCCGATGTCGCGGCACGACTTGGCCGACTACGCGGGACTGTCGATGGAGACGGTCAGCCGGACCTTCACCCGGCTGCGCAAGGAAGGCGTGATCGAAACGCCCGACACGCGGTTCGTGGTGGTGTCCGATACGGACGCGCTGCAGGACCGCGCGGGGGACTACTGAAGCGGGACCTCCGAGGCCGCCGCGGCGTGCAAGCCCTCAAGCGCCTGCAGGTGGCGCGCGACCAGCGCTTCGGCATCAAGATTGGGACGCACGATGTCCCGCGCCTCGCCCGCGGTGCGCCCAACCATGGCATGCCCGGTCCTGCGCCGCCTCGGCAAAGCGATCGTGGTTCCGGTGATGAAGTCGTGAATGTTCGCGCAGCCCATCCGACCATCCCCCGATGTCGTGCGCGCACGTCTGTTGGGCGGGCGCACGCGCGTCGTTGATGTACATCAATGGCGACCGTAATTCGGCCGGTCAGCGCAGTTTCGGGTTCAGCGCCTCGCGCAGCCAGTCGCCGAGCAGGTTGACCGACAGCACCAGGGCGACCAGCACGCCGGCCGGGAAGAAGGTGATCCACCACGAGCCGCTGAACAGGTACTCGTTGCCGACCCGGATCAGGGTGCCCAGCGACGGCGTGGTCGGCGGCATGCCGACGCCGAGGAAGCTGAGCGTGGCTTCGGCCACGATCGCCAGCGCCAGCCCGATGGTCGCGATCACCAGCACCGGGCGGGTGACGTTGGGCAGGATGTGGCGCAGCAGGATCAGAAACGAAGGCAGGCCGATCACCTTGGCGGCCGCGACATAGTCCTTGCGCGCCTCGACCATGGTGGCGCCGCGCACCACGCGGGCGAACTGCGGCCAGTCGGAGATGCCGATGGCGAAGATCAGCACCAGCATGGCCAGCCAGGCTTCGGGCTCGTGGTCCAGGATCGCGCGCACGATGCCGTCGACCATCAGCGCCATCAGGATGCTGGGGATGGTGAGCTGGACGTCGGCGAGGCGCATGATCACCGCGTCCAGCCAGCCGCCGAAATAGCCGCTGAGCAGGCCGAGCACCACGCCCAGGGTCATGCCGAACAGCACCGCGGCGAAGCCGACGATCAGCGAGATCCGGCTGCCGTACATCATCGCCGACAGCATGTCGCGGCCTTGGGTGTCGGTGCCGAGCAGGTATTGCCGCTGCCCCTCCTCCAGCCAGGCCGGCGGCAGCTCGGCGTCCAGCAGCGAGAGCGTGGACGGATCGAACGGGTTGTGCGGCGCCAGCACGTCGGCGAACACGGCGGCCAGCATCAGCGAGATCGCGACGACCGTGGCGGTCACCGTGACCTTGGAGCGGAAGAAGCTGTGGGTCAGGTCGTGGTCGCGCACCCGCTCCAGCCAGGCGCGAAAGCCGCCGGCAACACCCGATGCTTCCTGGACGGCCATCAGCCGGTTCCCCGCAGGGATGCGCGGTCGGCGCGCAGGCGCGGGTCGACCGCCAGGTACAACAGATCGACAACGAAGTTGATCGCCACGAACACGAAGGCGACGAACACCAGATAGGCCGACATCACCGGGATGTCGGCGAACTGCACCGCGCGGATGAACAGGAAGCCCATGCCCGGCCACTGGAACACGGTCTCGGTGATGATCGAGAAGCCGATCAGCGAGCCGATGTTGATGCCGGCGATGGTGATCACCGGGACCAGCGTGTTCTTCAATGCGTGGCTGAAATAGATCGCCCGGCTGGGCAGGCCGCGGGCGCGCGCGAATTTGATGAAGTCGGAGCGCACCACCTCCAGCATCTCGGCGCGCACCAGGCGCAGGATCAGCGTGAGCTGGAACAGGCCCAGCGTGATCGACGGCAGGATCAGCGCCTTCCAGCCGGCGAGCGAGGTGAACCCGGTGCGCCAGCCGCCGAGGTCGACCGTGGGCCCGCGCCCGAAACTGGGCAGCCAGCCCAGGATCACGCTGAAGACGTAGATCAGCGAGATGCCGATGATGAAGGTCGGCAGCGACACGCCAACCAGCGAGGTGGTGAGGATGAACTTGGACAGCCAGCTATCGGGCCGGATGCCGGTGTAGATGCCGAGCGGGATGCCGACCGCGAGTGCCAGAATGGCGGACACCGCGACCAGCTCGAGGGTGGCCGGCATGCGCTCGGCGATCAGGTCTTCGACCGGTCGGCGCAATTGCAGCGAGATGCCGAACTCACCCTGCACGGCGCCGACCACGAAGCGCTGGAACTGGACCAGGAACGGGTCGTTGAGGCCGAGCTTCTCGCGGATCTCGATCCGCTCCTCGCGCGAGGCCTCCTGGCCGACCATGTTGTTCACCGGGTCGCCCACATAGTTGAACATGATGAAGGCGAGCAGCGCCACGACCAGCATCACGCCCACCGCCTGGGCCAAGCGTTTGGTCAGATAGAGCAGCATCGGACGGTACTAAATTCGACGGGGCGGCCGAAGCCGCCCCGCCAGGTCCCTCACTTCTTGACCGCGTAGTAGAACATGGTCTCGTCGTTGGCGCGGATCGGAACTTCGTACTCGTCCTTCATCGCCCACACGATGACCTGGTGGTGCAGTGGCAGATAGAAATTGTCCGCCTTGGCCTGCGCCCACACGTCCGCGATCATCTTGTCGCGCTTGCCCTTATCGACCTCGGTCAGGATGGCCTTGGTCATCTCGTCGATCTTCGGGTTCGAGTAGCCGGTCGCGTTCCACGAGCCGTCGGTGTCGAACAGGAAGTCGAACACGTAGTGGCTGTCCAGCGTCGGCACGCCCCAGCCCAGCATGTAGAAGTCGGTCTGCCGGTTCTGGAGCAGCGGGAAGTGCAGGCTCTTGGGCTGCGCGTTCAGCGCCACCTTGATGCCGATCTTGCCCAGCATGCCGACGGCCGCCTGGCAGATCGCTTCGTCGTTGTTGTAGCGGTTGTTCGGGCAGTCGAGCTGGATCTCGAAGCCATCCGCGTAACCCGCTTCGGCCATCAGCGCCTTGGCCTTGTCAACGTCGTAGCCCAGCCGTTCGTCCAGCTGCTCGGTGTAGCCATGCACGCCCGGCGGGGTGATGATGCCGGCCGGGATCGACAGCCCGCGCATCACCTTCTTCTGGATCGCGGTGATGTCGATGGCGCGGTACATGGCCTCACGCACCTTCGGATCGGCGAGCGGGTTCTTGCCCTTGATGTTGGACGAGCGCAGCTCCTTCGAGCCCACGTCCATGCCGAAGAAGATGGTGCGGATCTGGTTGACGCTGGACAGCTTCATGCCGGACGTCGCCTCGACCCGCTTCAAATCCTGCAGCGGCGCGTCGGTCACGATGTCGAGTTCGCCCGACAGCAGGGCCGCGACGCGCGTGGCCGCGTTGGCGATCGGGGTGAATTCGATCCGGTCGATGTTGCCCGGGAACTTCTTCCAGCCCCACCAGTCCGGGTTCTTGACCAGCACGGTGCGCACGTCCTGCTCGCGCAGCTCCACCTTGTAGGCGCCGGACCCCATGGTGTTCCGCGCGGCGTAAGTCTCTTCCTTGTCCTCATAGTTCTGCGGGACTTCCACGCCGTGCTTCTTGGCCCAGTCCTCGGACATGATGAAGATGCTGACCAGCTGGCTGAGCAGGATCGGGTTCGGGCCGTCGGTCTTCAGGATCACCGTGTGGTCGTCCTTCGCCTCGACCGAGGTGATGAAGTTCACGTGCTCCTTGAAGTCCGAGTTCGGCGACTGCGCGCGCTTGATGCTGAACACCACGTCCTTGGCGGTCAGCGGCGTGCCGTCGTGGAACTTGGCGTCCTTGCGCAGGTTGAACTGCCAGGTCTCGGGATCGATCGTGTCCCAGGACTCCGCGATCATCGGCTGCAGCGCGAGCTGCACGTCGCGGGTCACCAGCGTCTCATAGACTTGACGGGCCATGCGGGTGGTCGGCGCTTCGTTCTGCGCCATCGGATCCAACGTCAGCGCGTCACCCTGATCCCCCCATCGGATTACGTTCTCGGCCAAAGCCGGTTGAGCGGCCGCAGCGAACCCCATGCAGGCGATCGCAGCCGCACCCAACAACACTCTCGGTTTCATTCTTTATGACTCCCGGTATCTGTCACCCTGGATGGCCGCGCCGTGCGGCCGCGGCCGGCAAGCATTCCAACACAGGGCCGGAAATGTGGCGAGTCATAAGCCTGTAAGAACTCGGGCAGCGCTTGGCGGTCTTCCGATTGCATGCGCTGCGGGCGGGCCGCACAATCGCCTCAAACCAAAAAAGCACCAGGGAGCAGAAACGCCATGCGCGCGCCATCCACCATCGCCGCCGTCCAGGCGGACCATTACCGGATCGAGCTGCCGGTCCCGCTGTCGGACGCCACCCATGGCGAGATGACCCATTTCGACTTCGTCACCGCCCGCGTGCGCGACAGCGACGGCGCGGAAGGCCTCGGCTACACCTATGCGGTGGGCGGCGCGGGGGCGGCGATCCATGCGCACATCGTCCACGACCTCGCCCAGGTCCTCGAAGGGGCCGACGCGGACCGGATCGAGGCGCTGTGGCAGCGCATGTGGTGGCAGGTGCACTTCGCCGGGCGCGGCGGGGCGGTCGCGTTCGCCATCGCCGCGATCGACGTGGCGCTGTGGGACCTGAAGGCCAAGCGCGCCGGCTTGCCCCTGTGGCGCTTGCTCGGCGGGAACGACCCGGCGGTGCCGGCCTATGTGGGCGGGATCGATCTCGACGTGCCGATCGAGCAGCTTCTGGACAGCACCCAGGGCCATCTCGAGCGGGGGTTCTGGGCGATCAAGATGAAGATCGGCCGCCCGGTGCTGGCCGACGACGTGGCCCGGGTCGCCGCCATGCGCGAGCTGCTCGGCCCCGAGCGCACGCTGATGGCGGATGCCAACATGCGCTGGCGGGTCGACGAGGCGGTGCGCGCCGCCCGCGCACTGCAGGAGCACGAACTCTACTGGCTGGAGGAGCCCACCCTGCCCGAGGACGTGGCCGGCCACGCGCGCATCCAGCGCGAGGGCGGCCTGCCGATCGCGACCGGCGAGAACTTCCATTCGCTGGCCGAGTTCCAGGCGATGATCGCCGGCGGCGGGGTCAGCTTCCCCGAGCCCGACCTCGCCACCTGCGGCGGCGTCACCGTGTGGATGAAGGTCGCGCACCTGGCCGAAGCTCACAACCTGCCGGTCACCTCGCACGGGGTGCACGACCTGCACGTCCACCTGCTGGCCGCGGTGCCGAACCGCTCGTTCCTGGAAGTGCACGGCTTCGGCCTGGAACGGTTCATGGCCGAGCCGCTCAGGATCGAAGCCGGCTACGCGCACGCCCCGGAACGGCCGGGGCACGGGGTGGCGCTGGATTTTGCGGGGCTGGAGGTGTTTCGGGTGTGAGGGCACCCCCTACAACAACCCCGCCGCCTTCAGCCCGGCCAGGCTCCGCTCCGCATGCGCTTCATCGCCGCCGGCGGCGATGCGGATCTGTTCGGCCAGGTGCTGGGGCGTCATGGCGGGGTTGGCGCGCAGGGCGCGGGTCATGGCTTGCTTGGCTTCGTCGGTGCGGCCCAAGCGGCCGAGCGCGTTGGCGAGCGCGACCCAGGCGCCGGCGTAGCCCGGCTGGAGTTCCACGCTTTTCCTGGCGAAGCGCTCGGCGTCCTGGTGCCGCTCCTCCAGCGCACACGCATTGGCCTTGAAGTAGAGCCAGTACGGCACCATCGGGTGGTTGGGGGCGGTGGCCAGGATGCGGTCGAGCACCGCCTGGCCCTCGCGCAAGCTGTCGGGATCGCCGCGGTAGCACAGCGTGCGGCCGAGCCGGCCCCAGCTATGGAAGTCGAAGGGCGCGATCTCGACCGCGCGGCGGAGCGCGGCGACCGCCTGGTCCTGGCGGCCGCAATTGCTCCACACCTTGGCGAGCGTGCGGAGCACGGTCGGGTCGTCCGGCGCAAGGTCGGCCGCGCGCTCGACCGCTTCCAGGGCGGCGGTGCGGTCGGCCTCCGGGTCCTGGCTGAAATTGCTGATGGTGCGCTGGGTCAGCACCGAGGCGAGGGCGGCGTGGGCGCCGGCATAGCCCGGGTCGAGCGCGATCGCCTCGCGGGTGAGCTGCAGGGCCTCGTCGATGGCGTCGCGGTTGACCGGCAGGTTGAACGCCCGGGCCTTCAGCACCAGGCCCCAGGCATCCAGGCTGTCGGTCGGGCGCCCACGCACGCGGCGCCACTCGGCGCGCATGTACTCGCCGCCGAAGGCGACCACGATGGCCTCGGCGATCTCCTCCTGCACCGCGAACAGGTCTTCGAGCTGCCGGTCGTAGGTGTTGGACCAGAGCTGGGTGCGGCTGGCGGCCTCGGTCAGCTCGGCGATCACCCGCACCCGGTCGCCGGCATGGCGCACGCTGCCGGTCAGCACGTAGCGGAACTGCAGCTCCCGGACGAGCTGCCAGATGTCGCCGCCCTGGTCTCGGGAGGAGAACATGGCCGAGCGCGAGGCGACGCGCAGGTCGGAGATGCGCGACAGCATGTTGATGATCTCGCTGGCGATGCCGTCGGCCAGATAGGCGTCGTCCGGGTCCGGCGACAGGCTGTCGAACGGAAACACCGCGATCGAGCCCCAGGCCTGCTCAAGGCGCGGCGGGGTCGGCCGCCGGGGTAGCTCGGCGGCGCGCGGTGCGGCGCCGGACAGGATGCGATAGACGTGCAGCGGCTCGGCGATGTTCTTGACCTCCCGGACGCCGAGGTCCTCGAACGCGAGGTCGAGCTTGGCGTGGGTGTGCTCGTACACGGTGCCGGACACGCAGATGCCGCCGGGGTCGGCCAGCCCCTCCAGCCGGGCCGCCACGTTGACCCCGTCGCCGTAGATGTCGTCGCCTTCGACCAGCACGTCGCCGATGTTGATGCCGATGCGGAACTCGGTGCGCCGGTCGGCCGGCAGGTCCGCGTTGCGCTCGGCGACCGCGCGCTGCACGTCGACCGCGAAGTTGACCGCGTCGACCACGCTGGCGAACTCCATCAGCGTGCCGTCGCCCATCAGCTTGACCACCCGGCCGCCATAGGCGGCGGCCTTCGGGTCCATGACCTCGGTGCGATGGGCCTTCAGCGCGGCCAGCGTGCCCGGCTCGTCGGCCGCCATCAGACGGCTGTAGCCGACCACGTCCGCGGCCAGGATGGTGGTGAGCCGGCGCTCCAAGACGGACCTCCCTTCGCGGGGCAGACTAATGCGCTCTCCGGTGCGTTGGAATCGGCTTGGCCACCCCCGGCCACAACTTCCCTCCCCCTGGCGGGTGTATAGACCGGAGAGATAGGTGACGGGTGTTCGGAGACATGGTTGACACCTTGAGGCATGAATCAGCGTTGGTGATGAGGGCTGAGCTGTGCCGTGGCAGGAAAGGTCGATCATGTTGCTTCGTGCGGAGTTTGTGATGTTGGCGAGCCAGGAAGGGGCGAACAAGCGGGCGCTGTGCCGGCGCTATGGGATCAGCGCGCAGACAGCGTACAAGTGGCTGGATCGGGCCGCCTCGAACCCGCAGGAGCGCTTTGCCGACCGCTCGCGCCGGCCGCATTCGAGCCCGGCACGCACGCCGCAGGAGATCGAGGTGAAGGTTCTGGCCCTGCGCGATGCGCATCCGAGCTGGGGCGCGCGCAAGCTGGCACGCCGGCTGCGCGACCTTGGCGAGCCGCGGGTCCCGGCGGTTTCGACGATCACCGAGATCCTGCGCCGCCACGGCCGCCTGGTGGCGGACGACGCACCCAAGCACCGCGCGGGAACCCGCTTTGAGCGGGCACAGCCCAACGAGCTCTGGCAAATGGACTTCAAGGGGCACTTCGCTCATGACGCCGGGCGCTGTCATCCGCTCACCGTGCTGGATGACTGTTCGCGGTTTTCGCTCTGTCTGATGGCCTGTGCGGACCAACGTGGCAGCACGGTCCAGGCGCGCCTGGCCCCCACGTTTCAGCGTTACGGCTTGCCCGAGGCCATCCTCGTCGACAACGGCGCGCCCTGGGGCAACGGGCCGGGCGACCCCTACACGCCACTGGTGGTCTGGCTGCTGCGCCTCGGCATCGCGGTCCGCCACAGTCGACCCTACCATCCCCAGACCTTGGGCAAGGACGAGCGCTTCCACCGCTCGCTCAAGGCCGAGGTGCTGCAGGGCCGGCGCTTCCGCAACCTCGACGACTGCCAGAAGGCCTTCGCCGGCTGGCGGCAGGTCTATAACCTGGAACGGCCGCACGAGGCCCTCGACATGGCGGTGCCGGCCAGTCGGTACCGGCCCAGCGAGCGGGCCTATCCGGCAAGCTTGCCGGCCATCGAATATGGCGCCGACGACCGGGTGCGAAAGGTGCAGCAGGGCGGCCGCGTCGATTTCATGGGCAGGACGTGGCGCGTGCCCAAGGCTTTCCGTGGCTATCCCGTGGCCTTTCGACCAACCGTCCAGGATGGCCTGTGGGTCGTCTTCTTCATGACCCACAAGATCGCTCAAGTCGATCTCAGGGACCCCGAGGATCAGCAACCAGGTGTCAACCATGTCTCCGAACACCTGTCAGCCTTGTCTCCGGTCTAAACACCCGCCAGGGGGAGGGAAAGTGAGACCAGGCGTGGCAAGTCAATTCCAACTCAACTGAGAGCGCTCCAGCCCCGCATATTGGGCGCGCCCCATCAAACCGACACCGTCTCGAAAAATACGCAGCCAGCGTGAACCGGTTCACAGCGCTAGCCGGCCGGCGCAGCCAGACTGCATCTGTCAGAGATAGGCGTTTCACGCGGGCGAGGCCTGCGTCAGCGCAGTGGGGAGACGACAGATGACTTCGTTCACTCAGATCACCCGGACCTCCGGTAAGGCGTTTGCGGCGGCTTTGTTGGC
>JAAUXZ010056261.1_pt1 | contig 13743 bp, 9 predicted proteins | sample 7278131 | NCBI WGS metagenome assembly JAAUXZ01 (sample SAMN14350119, study PRJNA611818) | marine sediment metagenome | isolation source: surface marine sediment (3m) | place: French Polynesia: Moorea | collected 2018-08
AGACGAGCAATTGGGAGAACAACTGGTGATGGTGGTTGAAGCGGAGGAATTACCCAAAGATCTGAAACAGCGACTGCAGGCCCTGGAATCACTTGAAAAGTATGAACATCCCAAAAAGATATTTGTAAGAGAACAATTTCCAAAAACCGGAAACGGTAAGATCAAAAGGAAAGAATTGCTAAAACTGGTAATGTCGGATAGTGCTACTTCCTAAGCTTCCGAACCGATGCAATGATTTATACCCTTAACTCAAAAAAATTGCTAAATGAAAAAACTCATTCTTGTTTTACTCATAGGAACCTCCTTTGCACTCAGGGGTCAGCAAGTGCTTTCAGAAGAACAGCGTGCCCGTGTGATCGATGAGATTCTGGATGAACGTTTTTCCGAGGTCCTTCCGCGGATCATGGATGAAACTGAGATCGATATGTGGATACTGATTTCCCGAGAATACAATGAAGATCCAGTGCTTCGCACTATGCTTCCAGCAACCTGGCTGAATGCGAGGAGGCGTACGATCCTGGTCTTCTATCGCGATACTAAAAAAGATTCCCTGGAACGGTTGGCAGTGGCGCGGTATAACGTTGGCAGGAACATAGTATCTGCCTGGGACAAGGAAAAGGAACCGGATCAGTGGAAAAGGCTCATGGAGATAATTACCGAAAGAAATCCAAAGAAAATCGGCCTTAATTATTCAAGGGATCACAACATCGCGGACGGATTGGATAAAACGGATTACCAGGCTTTTATGAAAAGACTGCCCGGGAACCTTCAAAATCGGGTGGTTTCTGCCGAGCAACTGGCGGTGCGCTGGATTGAAACACGTACGGAACGGGAAATGGTGATCTACAATCAGTTGGTCTCCATAACCCACCAGATTATTGCTGAGGCATTCTCGGAAAAGGTAATAACCCCGGGAATAACAACAACCACAGAGGTGGAATGGTGGATGCGGCAAAAAGTAACGGATATGGGGCTGGAAACCTGGTTCCACCCCACAGTTGATGTGCAACGCACTAACGAAAACCTGGTTAGTCATTTGTATTCATTTTCCGGAAGACCAGAGGACATGGTAATCCTGCCAGGGGACCTCTTGCATTGTGATTTTGGGATTACCTATTTACGACTGAACACGGATTGCCAGGAACTGGCTTATGTTTTGAGGCCAGGTGAACGAGAAGCCCCTTTGTTTCTCAGGAATGCCCTTAAGGACGGTAACCGGGTTCAGGACTTTCTGACCGCAAATATGGTTGCCGGACGTACCGGTAACGAAATCCTGGCCAAAGCGCTGGAAGCGGGAAGAAATGCCGGGTTGCGGCCGGCCATCTATACCCACCCGCTGGGGAGCTATGGTCATTCTGCCGGGACGACTATTGGTATGTGGGATGCACAGGGAGGAGTGATGAAAGACGATGGGGAGAATTACCCGCTCAACCCGAAAACGGTCTATGCCATAGAATTGAATACCACGGTTTATATCCAGGAATGGAAGCGGGATATTCGGGTAATGCTGGAAGAAGCCGGTTATTTTGGAGCGGATGGATTCAGGTACGTAAATGGTCGGCAGGAGGAGCTCTATCTTATTCCCAGGCAATAGTACGGTCTCCCTTTAGCTGTTTTTTAACGAAATCGCCTCCGATTTTTTCTTCTAAATGCTTATATTAGAGCATATTAAAACGAGTTGTTATGAAAAAGATCCTTCTCCTATTTCTATTTGTTGCCCCTTTATGCTTCGGGCAGCAAGAAACAAAAATCATCAGAGGTTTGGTCACGGATGGCCGTAATCCCATTGAAGATGTGAACATTTCAATAGCCGATAAGGGTACTAATACCTTCTCCGATTCCTCCGGACGCTACAGTATCAATGCAGAGGTTGGGGATGTGATTAGCTTTACCTACCAGGGACTTAAAACCATTGAGATAAAGGTTGAAGATGTCACGAGGATCTTAAATCCGACACTGGTACCTGATGTGAATCAACTTGAAGAAGTAATCGTACTGGGAAGTAATCGTAAATCTCAAAAAGAACTCGCGCTCGAGTATAAATTGAACAATCGGCTTATTCGTACGGCTTATGGTTACCTGAATGCTGATACGGCACCGGGGATCATTAGGTTTTTGGATGAAACCCAGATCAATAACGTAGCGCTCTGTATTTTGGATGTCTTGCGCGCTGAATTCCCCGGAGTACGCGTTGTTGGAAATTGCACAGGTGCTTTTGGGCAGAGCTTTGGAGGTCAGCTGACCAATATTACCGGTCAGGTTGGCGATCAGGAACTTGCCCTGCCGGGTACGCTTTTAACGGTTAGTGGTCCCAATTCATCAGCCACAGGCAAGGTTTTTGTCCGGGGATCGAATTCAATTACCCAGCAAAGGTCGGCAATATTCGACATTGACGGACAGATATTCACAGATGCTCCCATCTGGATTGACGTGCGGAATATCAAGCGTATGGCAGTACTCAACAATTTTGCTACAACAACCATGTATGGCAGTGCTGGGGCTGGGGGAGTAGTGGTAGTGAATACCATCACCGGAAACCCTAAATCAAATAAGATAACCGACTATGCGAGGCTGCGTAACAATTATGTAGCGGGTAAGATCCTATCACAGGAAGAGGTATTAAAGAATGGGCCACGATATCTTAGGGAATTATATGATGCCCCGAGTAAAGCAGAGGCTCTCAATGTTTACAACAAAAATAAAACCATCTATTCCAGCTCTCCCTATTTCATCCTGGATGCTTATAGTGTCTTCAGCGATACCTGGAAGGATACCGAAATGGCTGATTCGATCCTCGAATCGAATGGGTATTTGTTTGAAGGTAATGCCGTATTGCTCAAAGCACTGGCTTACCTATATCAGGAGCAGGGTAGATCCCAGAAAGCCCTTGAGGTTTATAAGGATGTTCTGAAATTACGACCCAATTATGCACAGTCTTATGTAGACATGGCCAATGCCTACAGAGATGCAAAGAATGCCAAACAAGCCGCAGGGATGTACACCCGGTTTCAGTATATGGTAGACCAGGAGCTGATAATGCCAGACACCACGGTTTTTATGCCACTGTTCGAAAGGGAATACAACAATTTACTTTTCTTAAACAAGAATGCTGTTGTAAATACTCAGAAAGCCAGTTCCTTGTATGTGGCTGAAGAAGACTTTGAGGGAACGCGTTTGGTCTTTGAATGGAACGATAGCGAAGCGGAATTTGAACTGCAATTTGTGAATCCCGGAGATCAGTATTATACCTGGAAACACAGCCTGGCGGATAATGCCAAACTAATTGCTTTGGAAAAAGATTCAGGGTATTCCACAGCAGAATATCTGGTTGATGGCTCCCTGCATGGAGAATGGGATGTAAATCTCAAATACCTGGGCAATAAGAGCCTTACACCCTCTTATCTTAAGGTAACCATATATCAGAATTATGGTTCAATGACCCAGAGCAAGATGGTTAAAGTTTTCCGCCTTCAGCTGAAAGAGGCCAATCAGCGCCTTTTCCGCCTGAATAATGGCATGAAAGTTGCTATGAATTAAGGTAAAATTACGCTATGAAAAAGACACTCTCCCTAACAGCAGTTTTGCTGTTAAGCCTGGCTTTCTATGGTTTTGGCCAGGAACCTCGCCCCATAAAGGGCAGCATCACAGATGGAAATGATCCACTTGGAAATGTCCAGGTATCGATCAAAGGGCAATCCGAAACCACCTTTACTGACGAGCAGGGAAAATACCAAATACTGGCAGAAACAGGCGATGTGCTGGAGTTCCGCTATGCCGGCTTGAAGACCTACGTTGTTCCAGTTCAGGACGTAACACGTTTCCTGAATCTGATTATGGTGCCCGATATCCAGGAGTTGGATGAGGTAACCGTAACCAGCAGCAAGCGCAAAACGCGGAAGCAGCTGGAGATGGAATATCGTTTCAATCCTAATCTCATACATACGTACTTCGGGGTTATAGATGCGGAAAGGGCCTTTGGCAGCGTATATATGATTTCAGATAAGCAAATAAATCCAATTTCTCTTTGTATTCTGGACCTGATACGTAATCAATTTGCGGGAGTAACTACCCTTGGAAATTGTGCAGCCGGGGGTCAAGTAGTATTCCGGGGTGTAGGATCTATATCTAATCCACGGGTTGCTATTTTTGATGTTGACGGACAAATCTTTCAGGATGCACCTATCTGGCTTGATGTAACCTTGATACGGCGAATGGCCTTAATTTCTTCGGTTGCATACACTACCCGTTACGGAGCTGTTGGTGGTGCTGGAGGGGTAATCGTTATTAACACGGTTAACGGCTACCAGGGAGACCCTACGATCAAGGATATGGCCCGTTTGCGGAACAACTATGTAACTGAACCGGTCCTGGAGGAAAAAGACCTGAAGCAGTCCTTACCAGAATACCTGTTAGCCTGGCAAAATAGCAGTGACCTGGATGAAGCCATAGCTGCATTCAATGATTACAAGGGCCGGTATAGCGCTTCTCCATATTTTTACATGGATGCCTACAGGTACTTTCACAAACAGCCTGGAGGGCAGGATTTTGCCAATGATATACTGAAAGGCAATTCTAATTTATTTGAATCCAATGCCGTACTGCTGAAGGCATTGGCGTATACTTACCAGGAACAGGGAAGGCATAAAGAAGCCCTGGAACTATTTAAAGAGGTTTTTATCCTCAGACCCCATTACAGTCAGTCCTACATGGATCTGGCAGTGGCTTACCGGGATGCGGATATGCCAAGGAAGGCGGCGGGTATGTACGCCCGTTACAAATACTTGGTTGATAATGAGTTTCTACTGGAATCAGAAGAATTTGCTAAAATCGTTCAACATGAGAGCGATAACCTGTTGCAACTCGAGGGACGTGATATAGGCGCAGATTCCAGGAAAATAAAAACAGATCCGTTTGTTCAGGAAAACACCCGATTGGTTTTTGAATGGAATGATAGTGAGGCAGAATTTGAACTGCAATTTGTGAATCCGGAAGGGCAATTTTATACCTGGAAACACACCTTTGCAGAAAATTCAGACCGGATATTAGAGGAAAAAGAAAAGGGTTATTCTGTACTGGAATATGTTCTTGACGAATCTTTGCCCGGAAACTGGGATGTGAACATTAATTACTTGGGTAATAAGAGTCTGACTCCTACTTATTTGAAGGTTACGATCTACAATCAGTACGGTACGCCTAATCAGCAAAAGCGCGTAAAGACCCATAAACTCCGGCTTAAGTCCAAGAACCAAAGACTCCTGAGCTTAAATATAGCAGGATCGACCGTGGTTAGATAGGTGCGCATGCGGATATTGGGTTACTTACTAGCCTCGCTATCCGTTGGCACGTTACACGGCCAGCTTGCCTATGAGGGAGAAATTCGGGATGCCGTGACCGGTAGGCCTATCCCTTTTGTCAACATTGGTATTGTTGATCGAGGTATAGGGACTATCAGTAACGAGGAAGGAGAATTTCTGCTGGAATTCCGACCAAGAGAGGTAGAAAATGGGGATATCGTCCGGATGTCTTCCCTGGGCTACGAACCACATGAAATCCCCATATCCCTGTTAAAGGAAGATGTATTAAAACTAATTATACGCCTAAAACCAGATCCGCTATCCCTTGATGAGGTGGTTCTGACCGATAAGGAATACGTAGCAATAGCCGATGAGGTAGGTTACCGGGATCTGCTGGGGAAGGGGATAGGTTATTGGAAAGATAGTGTTGCCCTTGGGGGCGAATTGGCATCGAGGATTCGTGTTAGAAAAGGCTTAAGGAGATTGAACACATTATTCTTTAATGTGCTACATAACCCTTCAGACAGTGTACGGCTGCGTGTGAACATCTACGATCTTGCTGATAAATGGGGTAAGCCCGGCAAGAATCTGAATGAAAGTGGTAAAAATATCCTGCACATACTGAGGGCCGAAGATATTTTGACAGTTATCGACTTAAAGCCATTCAATATCTGGGTTAGGGACGATTTCATTGTAAGTCTGGAGCTTCTGGGGGTCTATGGTACCGAGAGTATATCCCTTAGTTTACCTGCCGGTAACGTTGTTGCGGCAGAATCATACCGCCGCTATGCCAGCCAGGGTTCCTGGGATCGTGTAGGCGAAGGAGTTGTAGGGTTCTGGGTACAATCTACTCTTTATACGGATAAACCCAGAAAGGCCACAAAACCGAGGCAGCTAAGAAAGAGGGAGAAAAAGGAAAGGGAAATATCTGGTACCGTGTTTGAAACAGTTTCTTCTGGACGGGCTGAAATGCGGTCACGCAGACAAGGGGCAACGGTCAGTAATTATACGAGCAATACAAGCGTAAAGACTGATGAATGGGGTCGTTATCGGATTAAGGTGGTTAAGGGCGACATCATTGGGGTCTCTTACCCGGGCATGTATCAGGTGCTGATAGAGGTGCAGGATAACCGCTTTTACAATTTCCAGTTGCATGCCGAGAAACATTGAACGGCATTAGAAGGCTTTTTGCAAAGCTAAACCTGTAACACACCCATGTTAAAAGGTTGGGTGATAGGTGCCTGATTTGCTGCCTCAACGCCCATAGAAATCCATTTTCTGGTCTCCAAAGGGTCTATGATCGCATCGGTCCAGAGATGTGCAGCAGCGTAATACGGTGAGATCTGATGATCGTAACGGGCTTTAATGCTATTGTAGAGTTCTTCTTCTTTTTCTTTGGTGATGTTTTTTCCTTTCTTTTTCAGCGTGGCCTTTTCGATCTGCAGTAAGACCTTTGCTGCTGAGTTACCGCTCATTACAGCCAATGCTGCACTGGGCCAGGAAACAATCAAACGAGGATCATAAGCCTTACCACACATGGCATAATTACCAGCGCCATAGCTGTTTCCCACAATCACAGTGAATTTGGGCACAACAGAATTACTTACCGCATTTACCATTTTGGCTCCGTCCTTTATGATTCCGCCATGTTCACTTTTGCTTCCTACCATAAATCCGGTTACATCCTGCAAGAAAACCAGCGGGATCTTTTTCTGATTACAGTTAGCGATAAATCGGGTAGCCTTGTCTGCCGAATCAGAATAGATCACCCCGCCAATGCGCATTTCCCCTTTCTTGGTTTTTACAACTTTTCTTTGGTTGGCTACGATACCGACAGCCCATCCATCAATGCGGGCATAGCCTGTCAGCAAGGATTTACCATATCCCGCTTTGTATTGTTCAAACTTGGAGTCATCAACTAAACGCTTGATGATTTCCAGCATATCATAGGGCTCGGAACGCGAAATCGGCAGGATACCATAAATATCCTTCATGTCCTCACTGGGCAAAGCGGGTTCAACCCGATTAAATCCCGCATGCTGTGGTGCCCCCATTTTATCCAGCAGGTTCTTTATCGTCTCCAGCGCATGTTGGTCATCTTTCGCCTTATAGTCGGTCACCCCACTAATTTCACAATGGGGAGTGGCCCCTCCCAGGGTTTCATTATCCACATCTTCTCCAATGGCCGCCTTGACCAGGTAACTTCCGGCAAGGAATATACTTCCTGTCTTATCTACGATCAGGGCCTCGTCGCTCATTATGGGCAAATAGGCCCCGCCCGCTACGCAACTTCCCATTACTGCTGCGATCTGAGGGATTCCCATGCTGCTCATGATGGCATTATTTCTGAAAATGCGGCCAAAGTGTTCCTTATCTGGAAAAATCTGGTCCTGCAGGGGGAGGTAAACTCCAGCACTGTCTACCAGGTAAATGATGGGAAGTCGATTTTCAATAGCAATTTCCTGGGCCCTTAGGTTCTTTTTTGCGGTTATCGGAAACCAGGCCCCGGCTTTCACCGTAGCGTCGTTTGCTACCACGATACATTGCCGGCCGCGGATATACCCTATTATGACTACTACGCCTCCCGACGGACAACCTCCGTGTTCCTGATACATTTCATCTGCCACCAAAGCTCCGATTTCTATCTGATCACTGCCTTCATCCAGCAAGTAGGCTATACGCTCTCTTGCGGTCATTTTACCCAGAGCATGATGTTTTTCTATACGGATTTTCCCCCCGCCTTCTTTGACTTTGTCCAGTTTTCCCTTGAGTGTACTGAGCTGTAATTTATTGTGGTCTTCGTTTTTATTGAAGGTGATATCCATATCTTAGTAGCAGTTCAAAATCACCGCTAAAGATACGGACTAATATTTATTAACTTAAGGACAAAACATAAGGAGATGCCTGAAAAAATACGCTGGGGGCTTGTTGGCCTTGGAAAAATATCTGACACTTTTGCCAGGGACCTGGCCCTGGTGTCGGATGCCGAATTAACGGCCGTTGGCTCACGAAATCTGGATAAGGCCAATGCATTCAAGGGCCAACACAATAGCCGTTACGCCTTCGGAAGTTATGAGGAGTTATTCCAGTGTCCGGAAGTGGATGTGGTCTATATAGGCACACCACATACCGCTCATGCCGAACTGGCAATACAGGCCATACAACATGGGAAGCATGTACTTTGCGAAAAGCCTATGGGTGTAAACCAGGAGCAGACTACACGTATGATCAATGCGGCCCGTGAGCAACAGGTTTTCTTGATGGAAGCCTTGTGGAGCCGTTTCATTCCGGCCATTCGCACCTCATATGAGATGATACAATCGGGCAGGATAGGACCTATCCGGTATCTGCATGCTGACTTTGCTTTCTATGCCCTGGATCGTGCAGAGGAAGGCAGGTTATTGAACCCGGCACTGGCGGGGGGTTCCCTTTTGGATATTGGCATATACCCTATTTTTCTTTCCTATCTGCTTTTGGGAAAGCCCCAGGAAATCCATTGTATATCTCAATTTTATAAGACTGGTGCTGAGATCCAGACGGCAATGGTTTTCAAATATACCGAAGCCCAGGCCCTACTTTTCAGCGGACTTACCTGTAATTCTGAAATGAAGGCCGAGATTGCAGGAACCAAAGGGAGCATTCACCTTCATCCCAGATGGCACGAATCACCCGGGTTTACACTTGAATTGAACAGGGAGATCGAAACCGTAGATGTTCCCAAACAAGGAAAAGGATACGTACATGAGATAAATGAAGTTCATGACTGCCTTAGGAAAGGAAAAACACAGAGCTCACTGTGGAGCCATCAGCACAGCTTGGATCTGGTCAGTATTATGGATGCGGTAAGGATACAATCGGGCATACGCTTCCCATTTGAGTAATGTAGCATTTCACTTTAAAGATTCAATTAAAAATTACGATCTTTGGAGAACCACTAACTAACAGAAAACTATGGGGATGAATAAAAATACGGTCCTGGCCTGGGCAACTTTTATCATGATTGTTGTAGGGGTAGGTCTTATTGCACTTGGGGCTTTTCGATATGATGAGATTGCTGGCTGGGGGTTCGCTTCAGTAGGTATCGGCTTTTTTGCCATTGCCTGGGTATTCAATGCACTCAAAGGAAGGGTTTAACCAGGTTCCCAACTTCCTGATTACTTTTTAAAATCTTTAAATAAGTACAAATGTCTGAAGATAAGAAAGTCATATTTTCTATGGCTGGGGTAAGCAAAACCTATAAAAATGCTAATTCCCCTGTTATTAAGAATATCTATCTCAGTTTTTTCTATGGCGCTAAAATTGGAATACTGGGATTAAACGGTTCTGGTAAATCAACACTGTTGCGGATCATTGCCGGCAAAGACAAGAATTACCAGGGTGATGTGGTTTTTTCCCCGGGATATAAAGTAGGAATGCTGGAGCAGGAACCCGAACTGGACGAGGATAAGACGGTTTTGGAAATTGTGAAGGAAGGAGTGGCCGATATTGTCAGCGTACTTGATGAGTACAACAAAATTAATGACATGTTTGCACTGCCTGAGGTTTATGAGGATGCGGATAAAATGGAAAAACTCATGAATAAGCAGGCCATCCTGCAGGACCAGATCGATGCTTCCAACGCATGGGAACTGGACACCAAACTGGAAATCGCAATGGATGCCCTCAGGACCCCTGAACCAGACAAACCCATTAAGGTGTTGTCCGGGGGTGAGCGAAGGCGCGTGGCTTTGTGTCGCCTTTTACTGCAGGAACCTGAAATACTACTGCTGGATGAACCAACTAACCACCTGGATGCTGAATCCGTTCACTGGCTTGAACATCATTTGGCCCAGTACAAGGGTACTGTAATTGCGGTTACGCACGACCGGTATTTTCTGGACAACGTAGCAGGATGGATCCTGGAGCTGGATAGGGGAGAAGGAATCCCATGGAAGGGGAACTACAGCAGCTGGCTCGACCAGAAGGCAAAACGGCTGGCCCAGGAAAGTAAGGAAGCTTCCAAACGGCAGAAAACACTCGAACGCGAATTGGAATGGGTCCGACAGGGACCTAAAGGCCGGCAAACCAAGCAAAAGGCACGACTAAAAAATTACGATAAACTTCTCAATCAGGACCAGAAACAATTGGTTGAAAAATTGGAGATCTATATCCCCAATGGTCCTAGGCTGGGTACCAATGTGATTGAAGCAAACGGGGTTAGCAAGGCCTTTGGAGACAAACTGCTGTATGAAGATTTAAACTTCAGGCTCCCCCAGGCAGGAATAGTTGGCATAATTGGCCCAAATGGGGCTGGGAAGACCACCATTTTCAAAATGATCATGGGTGAAGAAAAACCAGACAAGGGAGAATTTCTTGTTGGTGAAACGGCTAAGATCGCCTATGTAGACCAAAGCCACGCCAATATAGACAATAACAAGACCATCTGGGAAAACTTCAGTGATGGGCAGGAATTGGTTATGATGGGAGGCCGACAGGTAAATTCCCGCGCTTACCTAAGTCGGTTTAATTTTTCCGGTAGTGAACAGAACAAGAAGGTTAACATGCTTTCAGGGGGAGAAAGAAACCGCCTGCACCTGGCCATGACCCTGAAGGAAGAAGGCAATGTATTGCTGCTGGATGAGCCCACCAATGATCTGGACGTAAACACCTTGCGGGCCCTGGAAGAAGGTCTTGAAAATTTCGCCGGTTGCGCAGTGATTATTTCCCACGACCGATGGTTCCTGGATCGAATATGTACACATATCCTCGCTTTTGAGGGTAATTCCCAGGTATATTTCTTTGAAGGATCATTCTCAGATTATGAAGAAAACAAGAAGAAACGCCTGGGTGATGATATCATGCCCCAGCGTATCAAGTACAAAAAATTAATAAGGGATTAACGAAAAACGCCCGGACTTTAATCCGGGCGTTTTTTCTGGTAGTATGCCTTATTGTTTTAATGGCTGTTCCAGCGTTTCTTGAATTTGGTCTTCAATTTTAGCCTTATCACCTACTACAATCAGTGTCATATTTTCTGGCTTGATATATTTTCGTGTAAGCTCAGATACTTTCTCAGGGCTTACAGCAAGCATATTGGCCACCTTATTTTTCAGAAATGACTCATCTAATTCATGAGTATCGAGAAAAATTAATTGCCCGATAATGCCTCGTGGAGTAGAATTTTGCAGCACGAAAATGCCGGACTCATAATTTAGGATACCTTCCAGTTCCTCAGCAGAGGGAGGTTCCTCCTGCAGGCGTTCAATTTCTTTGCGTATCTCCGAAATTGAGGCACCAGTGTGTTCCGTAGTTACATCTGCCATTTCATACCAGAGACCGGTTTTGTAATTGGCCGCCAGCACAGAGGTAGGGGAATAGGTGTACCCTTTATCTTCACGAATGTTACTTGTGATCCGGGAAGCAAATGACCCGCCGAGTATGGAATTGGTAACGTCCAGCGCCAGGTAGTCAGGATGTGAAGGATCCGGCACGGGCAAGCCAAAATAAATAGTGGATTGCGGTGCATCTGGCCGATCAATGATTTGGACTTTATTGGAGGTGACCGCCTTGGCAACGGGATATTCCGCCTCCTGCCCTTCTTTCCAGTCGGCCATCGCCTTTTCAACAGCTTCTTTTACGGCCCCTTCGTCAAAATTACCCGCAACGTAAATCGTGGTCCTACGGGCCCCGAATTGGGAGTCATAAAATTCCTGAATATCGGCTACAGTATAGGAATCAACCTGAGATTCAGTTGGGAAAACCCTTCCATAGGAATGATCCGGATACAGCGATGCATAAAAATCGCGCATGGCTTGCGCCCTGGGGCGGGATAACTGTACGGCCAGGCTACGTTTCATATCATTCTTGAGTCGATCCAGTTCAGCCTCAGGCCACTTCGGGTTGCGAAGCACATCAGCCATTAATTCAATAGCATCAGGCACAAATTCATAGAGCACGGACGTAGATAGGGACGTCGTATGAGCACCTACGCCAATATTCAGATTTCCACCCATCCCGGCAACTTCATCTGCTATTTGCTGGGCAGTTCGACTTGTGCTGCCTTCCTGCATGAGGTCTGCAAGCAGATCACATAGCCAAACCTGGTTTTCATCTTCATTGATGTTCCCTGTTTTGATGCTTATAAGTATACTGGCCTTAGGAATGGCACCATAGGGAACCATTACCAGTTTCAGACCATTATCGAACTGTACCACTTCTTTGTCAGGAAGGTTAAAATTCTTGGGTGTTCCACCTTCCGGGGGGAGTTCCTTCTCCTGCGCATTTACAAAGCCCGCAGGGATAAATAATAAGGCTAAAAGAAATATATAGAATGATTTCATGATTATTGAGTTTTTTCGTTAACTGCTAAAAGCGGATTTACAACCAGAACTGTGCGATTGGTAGGCCTGAGGTATTCTGTAATAGTACGTTGTACCGTTTCAAGGTCTACTTTGCGAAATTCAGCTTCAAGCGAATTGATACGTTCGGGATCATCGTCAAACAGCGCAAAACTGCATAGCAGGTCGGCACGGCCCAGCCCAAAGGTACCTCCAATATTATCATAAAGCTCAGACCTGATCTTGATAATGGCCTTATCTAACATTTCCTGTGTAATAGCGCCTTCAAGTCCCTGCATTACTTCTTCAATAGCACCCATTACATCCTCTTTACTGGTATCGTTGTCATAGGTAAGATTGTACATCCAAAGCATGGGCCCCTTGTAATTGAACATATTGCCCAGGTAGTTGATGCCGCCTCCTACATTGGAGGAAAATCCTTTCTCCTTTTCCAGTTTTTGTACCAGGAGGCTGTTATCTCCCTGAACCAAGATCTGGTCCAGTAGGCCCATTGCATAGTACTCAGCGGAGTTACGTGGAGGCATATGATAGGCAACGGCTAATGCTGGTTTGTTAGCCAGGTTATCGTCTTTGGTAAATTCTTTTTCAGCTTCCTGGCGTGCTTCAGATATATCGGGTTGCGCCGGTAATTCGGCAGCAGGAATATCACCAAAATATTTCTCTATCCAGGCTTTGGTTTCTTCGAGTTCAAAATCCCCAACAACTGCAATAGCGGCATTATTGGGCGCATAGAAGGTGTCGAAGAAACTGGAGACATCTTCCAGATTGGCTGCATCCAGATCTTCCAGATCGCCGTAGAAATTATGAGCGTTATACCAATTTTCATTGGCGTACTGGGGCATATCCAACCAGGGGAAACCGCCATAGGGCTGGTTAAGGACGTTAACCTTTACTTCGTTTTTCACAACTCCTTGCTGATTGGTCAGATTTTCTTGGGTAATATCCAGACCTCTCATGCGATCTGCTTCCGCCCATAACATGGTTTCCAATTTGTGAGATGGGACAATCTCAAAATAATTGGTGAAATCAAAACGGGTAGATCCGTTTAATACACCCCCATTTTGCTGAACCAGCTTTATAAACTCCATCTTACCCAGGTTTTGCGATCCCTG
>JAAUXZ010043445.1_pt1 | contig 13732 bp, 11 predicted proteins | sample 7278131 | NCBI WGS metagenome assembly JAAUXZ01 (sample SAMN14350119, study PRJNA611818) | marine sediment metagenome | isolation source: surface marine sediment (3m) | place: French Polynesia: Moorea | collected 2018-08
CATCGCGAAGAACGTGCAGTTCGCGAGGATGAAGGTCAGCCAGAAGTGCACCTTGCCCCAGCGCTCGTCCATCATCCGGCCGAACATCTTCGGGAACCAGAACGTCACGCCCGCATAGGTCCCGATGATGGCGATCGGGAAGAAGGTGTAGTGGAAGTGGGCCAGCACGAAGTAGGTGTCGTGGAAGTAGATGTCCGCCCCGCTCGCGCCCAGGAAGATGCCCGTCACGCCGCCGATCAGGAACGTGGCGATGAAGGACAGCGCCCACAGCATCGGCGTGCTGAACTGGATCGAGCCGCCGTAGAGCGTCGCGATGTACACGAACAGCATCTCGGCGATCGGGATCGAGATCAGCAGCGTGGTGATGGTGAAGACGTGCGCCATGCGCGGGTCGATGCCGGCGATGAACTGGTGGTGGGCCCAGACGGTGAAGCTCAGCACGCCGGTGCCGATCGCGGTGTAGAGCACGGTCTTGTACGCGAAGAGCTTCTTGCGGGCGAACACCGTGATGACGTCGGCGACGATGCCGATGGCCGGCAGCAGCACGACGTAGACCTCGGGGTGCCCGAAGAACCAGAACAGGTGCTGCCAGAGGATCGGGTCGCCCGCGCGGTCCGGGTCGAAGAAGGCCGTGCCGAGCTGCTGATCGAAGAGCAGCATGATCGCGCCGGCGATGAGCGGGCCCACGGACGCCATGAACAGGATGCTCGCGATCACGATCATCCACACGACCATGGGGATGTCGTAGAGCTTCATGCCCGGCGCACGGGAGTTCATGGCCGTGGTCACGAAGTTGATGCCGCCCAGCAGGAAGGCGACGAATTCCAGCGCCACGGCTATCACGAATATCGTCGTGCCCAGGCCGGCGAGGTTGAACTCCGCCTTGGCCGAGAGCGGTGGATACATGGTCCAGGCCCCGCCGAAGCCGCCCTGGGGAACGACCAGCGACACGAGGAGCACCACCGAGCTCAACAGGAAGATCTGGTACGAGAGGCGGTTGATGCGCGGGAAGACCATGTCGTCGCAGCCGAGCATGAGCGGGATCAGGTAGTTCCCGAAGGCCGCGATGAGCACGGGCATGGCCACCCAGAAGATCATGATGGCCCCGTGGTTGGTGACGAGCACGTTGTACTCGTTGGGGCCGACGATGCCGAAGCCGGGCACGCTGACGCCCGGCCAGGCCAGCTGCATGCGGAAGGCGTAGGCGAAGAAGCCCCCGATCAGCGCCATGAACATGCCCGTGAACATGTACTGCATGGCGATGATCTTGTGGTCCGTCGAGAACAGGTACTTGCTGGCGAAGCTCTGCTCTTCGTGGTGATGGGCGTCGTGGGTCGCAACCGCCTCGGCCATCTCTACTCCTCCACCGCCTGCGAGGACACGGCGGCAAGGGTGAGGCCACCGTTCTCCGCCATCCACGATGCGTGCTGCTCCGGGGTCTCGATGTGGATCCGGGCCGGCATCAGACCATGCCCGACGCCGCAGATCTCGGCGCATTGGATGTCGAACTCACCGGTGACGTCGTTCGTCTGGAACCAGCCGGTGATCACGCGCCCGGGAATCGCGTCCTGCTTGAGCCGGAAGACCGGCACCGAGAAGTTGTGCAGGACGTCGCGGGCCTGGAGCTTGTAGTGATAGACCGTGTCCTGCTGCACGTGCAGCTCGTTGGTCTTGGTGATGTCGTCGTCGGTGTCGAGCTTCCCGTCCGGCCCCGGGTGCTCGAAGGTCCAGGCCCACTGCTGCGCGGTGACCCGCACCGTGTTCTGGGTCTCCGGCAGGTGCTGCTTCACGTCGTACCAGACGCGCACCGCGCCGACGATGATGAAGACGTCGCAGACCAGCACGGCCAGGTGGGGCCAGGTGATCCAGCGCTTCTCGCTCTTGAGCTCGCCGGTCACGTACTCCGCCTTGACGCCGTCCTTGCGGCGAAACTTCCAGATGAGCCAGAAGAAGACGCCCTCGGAGAGGACGAACCAGAACCCCACGAGCACGAAGATGAGCGTGAAGACGTCGTCGATGTCGCTCGCGTAGGTCGAGGCGGCAGGCAGGAAGGTTTCGATCATCTTCGGCCCCTACAGGATGAAGAGAAAGACGACGGCGATGAAGGCTCCGACCCCCGCCATGGAGATCACGAAGATCCTCGTCGCCAGGTCCTCGTCCGAGTACGTCTTTGCCATGGAGTCGTCGCCCCCCTATTCGCGCAGCGTCATGATGTACGCGACCACGTCCTTCATGGCCTGCTCGTCGGCGAGCGTGAGCGAGATCGGCCACATCCGCGCGCCGGCGACGTCGCCCGGGTTCCTGCCCCGCACGCCGGTCTTGTACTTGTGGAGCTGCTTCACCAGGTACCAATCACTGGTCACGCGCAGGTTCGGGCCGCCGACGGCCTCCATGCCCTGCGCCTCGGGGCCGTGGCAGGCCGCGCAGGTGGCGTAGAGGGCCTGGCCCTTCTGCGCATCGCCGTCGAGCGTGATCGGGGGCCGGGCCGGGGGCAGGCTGGCGACGTAGGCCGCGAGATGGGTCACGTCCTCGTCTTCCTTGATGAACTTCGACATCGGGTACATGCGCATGCCGGCGATGTCCTCCGGGTGCAGGCCCCGGATGCCCTCGCGGTAGTTGTTGAGCTGGAGCTCGACGTACCACTGGTCGAGACCCGCGATCGCGGGCGCGAGGGAGAGCGGGTTTCCCTCACCGCTCTCGCCGTGGCACTGCTGGCAGAGCTCGTAGAGCTCGGCGCCCCGCTCGAGGTCCGGCTCCTCGGCCCCCACCGCTCCGGCGGCCGAGACCAGCCCGATCGCGGCGAGCGCGGCAAACACGACTGCTGTGGTTCTCATTGGGTCCCCGATGGATTCTGGCTGAAACCTCGCCAGATCTTCGCTCGCTGGGCCGTGCCGCTTGTCGCGCACGGCGTCGTCCAGCCGGCAAGGTGTTCGCGCCCGGCCCCTCGGGGTGGACCCGCGCCATTCACAGAGCGCCGGGTCGAGGCCGAACCGAGAAGCCGCCCGGGTTTAGCCTACCCGGAAGCGTTTCTCAAGGTCGTTCCACAATGCCGCATGTCGCTGTGTCGACTCGGCTTTTTACCTTCGAAGCTGTAGCGCGGCGGACGCTCGAGGCCAAGGTCTCCCGCTCAACCGGGCCCGGGATTGAGGTGATAGAGCAACACATAGATCACCACACCGGTCACGGACACGTAGATCCAGATCGGCCAGGCGATCCGCGCCAGGCGCCGATGGCGCGCCACGTTCCCGCGAGCCCCGAGGGTGATCAACGCGATGGCCAGCGGCGGCACGCTCATGGCCAGCGTCACGTGCGACGCCAGCAGGATCAGGTAGGCCAGCTTGGCGATTCCCTCGGCGTGGAAGGTGGTGTTCTCGAAGCTCCGCGACGCCTTGTGCAGGAGGTAGAGCGCCAGGAAGAGGCTCGAGACGGTGAAGGCCCCCACCATCACCATCCGGTGCTCGCGCACGCGGCGCTGCTTCACGAGCCGCCTGCCCTGCACCAGCAGCACGGCGGCCGTCGCGTTGAGCGTGGCGTTCACGGCGGGCAGGAAGGAGAGATCCACGGGGGCAGTCTCGCGCAGGCGCGCGCGAAAGCGAAAGTCAGCCCGCCGCTGGGGGGCGCGCAGGCAGGCCGCGACCCGCCAGGGCGAGGCCGCCGAAGAGCGCCGCGGCGACGAGGAAGGGACCGGCCAGCGAGCGGTCGTAGAGCCAGCCCGCGGCGAAGGGCCCGACCACACGCGCCAGGGATGCGGCCGACTGGAAGGCTCCCATGACCGCCCCGCGCGCACCCACCTCGCCGGCCATCGAGGCCAGACTCATCAGGGAGGGCTGCACGACGGCTCTTCCCACCGAGGCGAGGGCCAGGGGCACGAGCAGCAGGGAGACGCGGAAGGTCTCGGGAATCCAGACGAAGGCCACGGCCAGGAAGCCGCAGCCCGTGCAGACGAGGGCCCGCTCGGAGAAGCGCGCCGAGAGGGCCTTCATGCCGCCGCCCTGGATGCCTCCCATCAAGACGGCCATGGCCACGAAGATGACGGCGACCTGCATGGCGTCGTAGGAGAAGCGGTCGATCATGAACAGGGCGAACACCGTTTCGAGCTGCGTCACGCCGACGGCGAACGTGAAGTTCGCCAGGCACAGGCGGCGCACGGGGGCGTCGCGCAGCAGGGCGCCGCCCACGGAGGCCCCGCCGCCGCCCTCCGCCCGCTCGTGGCGGTCGGGCTCGCGCAGCGACACTGCCGCGTGCACCCAGTTGAGCGCCGCCATGCCGGCCGCGACGAGCAGCGGCACCTGGTGACCGAAGGGGGCCAGCGCGCCCCCGAGCGCGGGCCCGAGCACGAAACCCACGCCGAAGGAGGCGCCGATGAGACCCATCCAGCGCGTGCGCTCCGACTCGTCCGTGAGGTCGGCGACGAAGGCCGTGGCCACGCTCACGTTCGCGGCGAAGGCGCCCCCGAGCAGTCGCGCAGCCATCACCCAGAAGAGCGAGTCGGCCAGGGCCAGGAGGAGCAGCGAGAGGGCGGTGCCGCCGATCGTCAGCAGCATCACGGGACGGCGGCCGATGCGGTCGGAGAGCCGGCCCCAGAGCGGGGCGAACGCGAACTGGGCGGCGGCGTAGGCGGTGAGGATCCCCCCGAGCTGGGTCCCGCTGGCGCCGAAGGCCTTGGCGTAGAAGGGCAGGAGCAGCATCACCACGCCGAATCCGATCAGGTCGACGACCACGACGCTGAACAGGACGAGGAGCGGAGATCTCCGACTGCCGGTCGGGATGGTGGCGCTCCCGGCGCGCTCAGAAGCGCGTCAGGACTTCCGCGTTCATGGCCAGCAGCAGCGAGAAGAGATAGGCCAGGGAGACGCGGAAGGTGCGGCGTGCGGCCGCGTCGCTGCGCTCGCGGAGCAGGCGCACGATCGAGCCCAGGAACCAGGCATTCGCGAGCACCGCCACTGCGAGGTAGAGGCCGCCGCCGAGCCCCAGCAGCACCGGAGCCAGGGACACCGGTACCAGCGCCACCGTGCTCCAGAGCATCCACCAGCGCGTCGGGTGGTCCCCGACCACGCTGGGCAGCATGGGGATGCCGGCCGCCTCGTAGTCGTGCTTCCGATAGAGCGCGATGGCCCAGACGTGGGGCGGCTGCCAGAAGAAGACGATCGCGAAGAGGCTGAGCCCGGCCGGCCCGACGGCGCCATTGACGGCCGCATCCGCGATGAGGGGCGCGACGGCGCCGGCCGCGCCTCCGATCACGGCGTTCCAGGCCGAGCGTGGCTTGATCCAGAGCGTGTAGACGAAGACGTAGTAGAGGATCCCGGCGAGGCCGAGCCCCGCCGCCACGCTGCCCGCGACGGCCCAGAGCAGCGTCGTCGACACCAGGCCCAGCGCCACGCCGAAGCACAGGGCGGCACGCGGGGGGATGCGCCCCGCCGGCATCGGGCGCTCTCGGGTGCGCTCCATCAGCGCGTCGATCTCGCGTTCGAGATAGGAGTTGAGCGCGTTGGCGGAGGCGGCGGCGAGCGCGATTCCCACCAGCGTCAGCGCAGCGAAGCCCATGGAGGGCCAGCCGCTGGCGGCCAGACCGAAGACCGGAACGCCCGTGAGCAGCACGAGGGGCAGCAGGCGCGGCTTCGTCAGGTCGGTGTAGCTGCGCAGTGCTGCCAGGGCCGTGTCCATCGGGTTGGTGCCACCGACGCCTTACCGTCGTCTGGAGGTTGCGCGCCGGTCGAGCCGTGCCGGCTCCCGCGATTCGGAGCCTCTACGAACGGATTGCGGCGCGAGAGCCGGCCCAGGAACGGGCCGGGCGCACGAGGGTTACCACAGCGGGCTCGCAGGGTCGACCCCGAGGGGTCAGCTCTGCTCGGCTTCCTCGACGATCGTGGTGAGCCAGGGGCCGATGTCGGCATGGTCGAGCAGGCCCGCGGCGCGCAGACGGTGCGCGCCGATGGCGCGCACCTCTTCGGCGGTACCGGCCTGCCGCGCGGCGCGCGCGTCGGAGTCGGCCTCCCCCGAATCGAGCGCATGGATGATCTCCTTGATCACCGGAACCGCGCTCGGAGCGCTCGACAGCTCCTCGATCCCGAGTCCCACCAGGATGGGAACGGCGAGCGGATTGCTCGCCATCTCGCCGCACAGCGAGACCGAGATCCCGGCCCGCGAGGCGGCCCGCACCGCGGCGTCGATCAGCGCAAGGACCCCGGGGTGGAGCGAGTCGTAGAGGTGGGCCACGTGCTCGTTGGAGCGGTCGACGGCCAGGGTGTACTGCGTGTGGTCGTTGGTCCCGATGCTGAAGAAGTCTCACTCCTGCGCGAGGAGATCGGCCGTGAGCGCCGCAGAGGGCACCTCGATCATGAGACCGAGCGGGAGCGCGGGGTCGAAGGGGACTCCCGCGGCGACGAGCTCGCCCTTGGTCTCGTCGATGATGTCGCGCGCCTTTCGAAGCTCCGTGAGCGACGACACCATGGGAAGCATCATCCGCACGTTGCCCGATTGGCTCGCCCGCAGGATCGCCCGCACCTGGGCGCGGAAGACGTTCTCGCGCATGAGCGAGAGGCGGATCGAACGGCAGCCGAGCTGCGGGTTCTCCTCCGAGGGCACGCCGAGGTCGGCGATGTCCTTGTCGCCGCCCACGTCGAGGGTGCGGATCGTGACGGGTCGCGGCGCCATGGCCTGGGCCACGCGCTCGTAGACCTGCTCCTGCTCGTCCTCCTCGGGAAAGCTCCGGTGGGCGAGCGCGAGGAGCTCGGTGCGGAACAGGCCGATGCCCTCGGCTCCGTGCTGCTCCACGAGGCGCAGATCGCTGGCGAGCCCCATGTTGCCGGTGAGGCGGATGCGGCGCCCGTCGCGGGTCTCGGCGGGGCGCTGGCGCATGGCGTCGAGGTGCTCGATGGCCACCGCGTAGCGCTGGCGCACGCGCACGTACTCCTCGACGAGCTTCGGGTCGGGCGAGAGGTAGATGCGACCGTCACTCCCGTCGACGATGGCGGTCTCGCCGACGCGTACCGCTTCCTGGATGCCCACGACGCTGGTGACCGCCGGGATCTCGAGCGTGCGCGCGAAGATGGCCCCATGGGCCATGGCTCCGCCGTGCTCCGACACGATCGCCGCCACCTTGTCGAGGTCGAGGCGGGCGAAGTAGCCGGGCAGGATGTTGTCGACCACGAGGATCGAGCCCTTGGTGAGCTGCGGGGCGTCCTGCCGCACGCCGAGCAGCCGTTCCATCACGCGCCGGCCCACGTCCTCCACGTCCCAGGCGCGGTCGCGGAAGTAGGGATCCTCGATGCGGGCGAAGGTGTCCCGGTACAGGGCGAGCACCTGACGCAGCGCCTCCAGCGCGCTCCCAGACTCACGCACCGCCTCGCGGAGCTTTCCGATGAAGCCCTTGTCCTCGAGGATCTGGATGTGGACGTTGAAGACGGCCGCGAAGTCGGGACCGAACTCCTCGCCCATCTCGTCGCGGTTGTCGTCGAGCTCGCGCCGGGCTTCGTGCAGCGCGCGCACGAGGTCGCGCTCCTCGCGCTCGGCGTCGTCGCTCGGCGTGTAGTCGAGCTGGGCGAGATCCATGGCCCCCATCTTGAAGACGGGACCGATCGCGACGCCCCGGGCCGTGGGGATGCCGCGCATCTCCACGTTGCGCTCGGCCCGCGCCGGCTTGCGCGGGGACGGCACGCCCGAGCGCTCCAGCCACTCGTCCACCTCCCGCTTGTGCTCCTCCGGAGCCAGGCCAGCCGTCGTGATCAGCTGCGCGTTCACCACCACCGGGGCGACGAGCTGGGCGCACATCTGGAGCGTCTTCACGTCCTCCTGCTCGAACTGGCGGGGGACGCGCGTCTGCACGGCGAGCACTCCGATGGCCAGCCCCCGCACGATGAGGGGGGCTGCCATGAGCGACTCGAAGCGCTCCTCACCCGTCTCGGGGAAGTACTTGTAGCGGGGATGCTCCCGCGCGCGGTCCAGGACGACGGGCTCCTTGCGCTGCGCGGCGAGCCCCACGAGGCCCTCGTCGAGCCCCAGCTCGACCTGGCCCACGGCGTCCTTGTAGAGCCCCACCGTGGCAGATAGCCGCAGGCGGCCCGGGTCGGCGCCCGCGAGGTAGATGGAGCAGGCGTCGGCGTCGAGCCACTTGGCGACCAGGTCGACGACGTTGTTGAGGGTCTCGTCGAGGTCGTGCGAGCGGGAGACGATCTCGGCGACGTCGGCCAGGAGTTTGAACCGATCGGGAATGGAGCTCCCCCCCGCGTGCAGCGTGCCGATCCGGCCCGAGGCCGCGCACACACCGGCAGGGGGCCGACCGGTCCCTGATGATACAGAAGTCTGGTTGGGGAATGGCCCGAAGGGTCTGCCACGAGGCCCTCACGCCATCGAGGCCCCCGGGGCGCTAGAAGCTGCCGCGGAACTCGGAGACGTCGGGCGGCGTCAGGGGCGGGAAGACCTGGTCCTTGTCTTCGAAGCGCAGGCCGAGCGCGAGAAGGATCTTGCGCTTGGTGTCCATACGGCAGTTCATGCCCTTTTCGACGCTGTGGATCGTCCGGAGAGCGACCTTGGCCTTCTTGGCCAGCTGCGCCTGCGTCATGAGCCGGTTCTCACGCAGCTCTCGGACCCGATTCCGCCGGACCGGCCTGGACCCATTCCCTTCCATCTTGTCGCACTCCCTGGGTCGCCCCGGGGCACGCGATCCGTCCCCGGCAGGCGTTTCAATTCAGCCTGCCGTTTCGACCGGACAGGGGATTTCTTTAGCGATAATCAGACCTTGCCGATCGCCGGGCCGGCCGGGAGCCGGCCAATCCCCTTGGCAGCGGGGTAGATATGCCCCGCGGGCGCGACCGGATTGCACTCCGGTGGTACGTTCACCAGCCGGCAGCAAGACGGCAGTCCGCCGACCCCCAGGTCGGGTCGCGTCAACGCGTGGCCCGGTTGCCGAGTCGACACCCCCCCGAAGCCATCGTCCGCCCGCGGCGTCCGACCGATGGAGGTCGATGCCCCCGCCGGCGCCAGCAGCGCCCGATGGAGACCGGAGGCCGGCCTGGCCCGCCCAGGCGCTGGAGACCACCGCTGCCACCATGCACCCGCGCAGAGCCCGCATCCTCATCGGTGCCGCCGTCCTGCTGCTGGCCGCCGCCGCCGGCTTCGCCTGGGTGCAGCCCTACGCGCCCGAGCGGCTGCGCACGGAGCTGGAGCAGCGCCTCTCCAAGCAGCTCGGGAGCGACGTGCGCATCGCGGAGCTGCGCGTCGCGCTCGGTTGGGGCTTGCGGCTCGTGGGCTACGGCGTGGACGTGCTGCCGCGAGACGGCGCAGCCGGCCTCCGCGCCGAGCGGGTGGTCGCCGATTTGCGCCCCTTTGCAAACCTGACGGGCCAGCGCCTGCTGCGCCTGCTGCGCCTCGAGGCGCCGACACTGCGGGTGACCCGCGACGCCGACGGCACGTGGACGCCTTTCGTGCTCCGGCCCCGCGCGAACGAGCCGCAGGACGACCCGCCCGGCGAGCTGCTCGCGCCGCTGGTGGCCATCGAGACCCTTGCCCGGAAGCTCCTCGACGGCCCCGTGCTCGCCGACACCGTCGAGGTTCGCGACGGGACCCTGGCGCTCTCCGACGAGCGCCAGGGAAACGTGAGCAACATCGGCATCAGTGGTCTCCAGGCCCGCATGCGACGAAGCTGGCGGGGCCGGACGCGGCTGCGCGTGCTCGGGCGGCTGGCCGATGGCGACGGCGAGCGGGGGGGCTTCGAGTTCGAAGGGAGCCAGCGCGACGGAAACCTGCGGCTCGCCGTGGCGCTCACCGATATCGACCTCGCAGCGTTGGCTCCCTGGGTGAGCGCGCCCGAGGCGCCGCGGCGCCTGGGCGGACGTCTCGCGGGGGCCCTCACCTACCAGGCTCCTCGGCCGGGGCACGGGCGGCTGGAGGTCGACCTCGTCGGCCACGATCTCCTGAGCCGCGTGAACGACCCCCAGGAAGGGGAGCCCCGAGAGCGCCGGGTCCCGCGCGCGCTGCTGGCGGGCGTGCTCGCCATCGCGCCGGAGCGGGTCCGCGTGGAGGGAGCGCGCTTCGCCACCGACGCCCACTCGCTCCAGCTCGATGCCGCGCTGAGTCGACCGTTGCGTCCCCACTCGCGGGCCGAGGTCGCTCTCGCCGTCGAGCAGGCGAGCCTCGCAGACCTGCGTCACGCCATCGGCTGGCTGCCCGAGGTGCGGCGTGAGGAGGCCCAGAGCCTGCTGGCTTCGCTCGAGCAGGGTCGCCTCACACAGCTCCGTGTGGGAGGCACCGCGAGCCTGGCCGGCTGGCAGGCGCTGCTGGCGGGCCGCACCCGGGAGCTGCCGCGGGGCTTCGTGGTGGACGCGAGGCTCACCAGCACCACGCTGCGGGTCGGGCGCGAGCGGCTCGAGAACCTGGAGGGCCGGCTCTGGTGGACCGGCGACCGCTTCGAGATCCGCGATGCGACGGCGCTGCTCAACGGAAGCCCGCTTCCGCGGCTCGATCTCAGCCTTGCGGGCGTCGAGCACCTGCTCGCCACCGACCCCGCGGCGCGCACGCGCAGACCGGGTGCCCGCCCGCTTCCGGGCCTCAAGCCGCTCTGGCGCGCCCTCGCGGGCAGGAAGGGAAACGGGAAGAGCGGCGAGCCTCCCACCGTCTCGCCGGTCGAGCTCGCGATCGAGCGCATCGAGCACCCCGTGCTCCTCTGGCCCCTGCGCGACGCGCAGGCCACGGTCGAGCCGCTACCGGGCGGCGTGCGCGTGTTGACGTCGGGCGGGAACCTGGCCGGCGCCCCCTTGAGCGGAGAGGTGGAGTGCCTCTTCGAGCCCGAGCTGCGCGTGCGCGCGCGCCTCCGCGCCGAGGCGCCCACCGGCCCGCCCCCCGCGGCCAGCCCCGACGAGACGGGGCCCTGGCTGGTGGCGGACTTCGAGATGGGTGAGCTCCGCACCAGGCGCTGGCATCACCTGAGCGCGACGGGTCGGCTGGAGGCCGAGGGCGCGCACCTGCGCGTGCTCGAAGGCGAGATCGCGCTCTCGCCGGGTGGCAGCGCGCGCGGAGACCTCGACTTCGATCTCGCGAACCCCGAGCGCGCTCCCTTCGAGATCGCCTTCACCGTGTCCGACGGTGACCTCCCCACGCTCAACCGGATCGCCAACCTCCCGTCGGGCCTCGCCACCGGGCGGCTCGACGCGAGGGGTTCGCTCCGGGGCCGCGCCGAGCCCGGTGTTCCGACGGGTCGGAGCCTCTCGGGATCGCTCGAGCTCGACGCCCGCGAGGGGACCGTCGCGCGGGCCGTGCCGGCGGTGGTCGTGGTGGCGCTCGCGAGCGAGATGATCAACCCCTTCGCCCGTCGCGAGAAGATCCGCTACGACCGGATGCACACGCGACTCCTCTTCGAGGAAGGACGCCTTCACACCGACGAGCTCACGCTCGAGGGCCCCGACGTGCGCGCCGTCGCCTCCGGCGGGATCGACCTCTCCACGGACGGAAGCCCCCTTGACGTGGAGCTCGTGCTCTTCCTGTTCCGTCCGGTCGACACCGTGCTGGAGCTGATCCCGGTGGTGAACTTCATCCTGCTCGGCGAGAACGAGAACCTCATGGCGGCGCACTTCACACTGAAGGGTCCCTGGGCCGACCCGACCGCCCAGATGGTTCCGCATCGCTCCTTCACGAAGGGCCCGGGGAGCCTCGTCTTCGAGCGTCTGCCCAACCTGGTGAAGCGCGGCATCGAAGCGCTCGACTCGATCTTCTCGAAGGGACGCGTCGCCGAGGAGCGACCGGACCCGCCTCCCGCCTCCCCGGCCTCCTGAGTCGACGAGCTTCGCCTCGGTGGGTTGGTGGTAGTCTTCGACGTGGAGGCTGCCCGTGGCCAAGGCGGAAGAGCGCGTCCAGCAGATCGCGGGAGAGATCGAGCGCGTGGTGGTGGGTCAGCGCCCGCTCGTCGAGGGGCTGCTCGTCGCGCTGCTCTCGGGCGGCCACGCGCTGGTGGAGGGCGTTCCCGGCCTGGCCAAGACGACGGCGGTGCGCTCGCTCGCGCAGGTGCTGGGGCTGGGCTTCGGGCGCATCCAGTTCACGCCCGACCTCCTGCCGGGCGACCTCCTGGGCACGCCGGTCTTCGTCCCCGATCAGCGCAACTTCGTGATCCGCCGCGGCCCGATCTTCGCCCCGGTGCTGCTGGCCGACGAGATCAACCGCGCTCCGGCCAAGGTGCAGTCGGCGCTGCTCGAAGCCATGGAGGAGCGCCAGGTCTCCATCGGCGACGAGAGCTTCCCGTTGCCCGAGCCCTTCTTCGTGATGGCGACGCAGAACCCGGTGGAGCTGGAGGGGACCTACCCGCTCCCGGAGGCGCAGATCGATCGCTTCCTCGTGAAGCTGGTGGTGCCCTACCCGGAGGCGGGCGACGAGCTCGAGATCGTCGCCCGCGACGCGTCGGCGCCCGCCGAGCTCGGCCCGGTGGCCGATGCCGAGGCGGTGCTCGCGCTACGCTCGGCGGCGGCGGAGGTGCACGTGGCGCCCGCGGTGATGGACTACGCGGTGCGGCTCGTGCGCGCCACCCGCGATCCGCTCGCCGCGGGCGCTCGCATCGCGGGTCCCGAGGGCGCTGCCATCGTGGCCAGCCCGGTCGCGCTCGGCGCCTCTCCACGCGCTTCGGTGTATCTGGTGCGCGCGGCCCGCGCGCGCGCCCTGCTCGACGGCCGGCGCTACGCCACCCCCTTCGACGTGAAGCGCGTCGCGCCCGACGTGCTCCGTCACCGCGTGGTGGTGACCTACGAGGCCGAGGCCGACGGCGTCGCCTCCGAGGCGGTGGTGCAGGCCGTGCTCGCGGCGGTGGAGACCCCCTGAGTCATGCGACTTCGCTCGCCTGCGGCTCGCTGCGCGCCCTTCGGGCTTGCTGTTCGACTTCGCTCGCCTGCGGCTCGCTGCGCGCCCTTCGGGCTTGCCATGTCTTTCGAAGCGGGGCCGCCGTGACCTCCTCCTCGTCGGCCGTCGTCTCCGCCGCCGACCTGGCCCGCGCCACGCGGCTGCTGGCGGTGCGCAGCCGGCGGGAGGCCAGTGGGCTCTTCGCGGGGAACTACGCGAGCGCCTTCCGGGGGAGCGGGCTCGAGTTCGAGGAGTCGCGTCCCTACGCGCCGGGCGACGACGTGTCCGCGCTCGACTGGAGCGCCACGGCGCGGTCGGGCGAGCTCTACGTGAAGCGCTTCCGCGAGGAGCGCAACCAGACACTGCTCCTCGCCCTCGACGTCTCGGCCTCGATGCGTTTCGGCACGGCGGGGAGAACGAAGGCCGAGACCGCTGCGCACGCGTTGGCGCTGCTGGTTGCCGCCGCGAGCCGGGCCGGTGACCGCACGGGGCTCGTGGTCTCGCGCGGCGCGGCGCGGCGCCAGGTGCCCGCCGGGCGCGGGAGCGCACACGGGCTGCGGGTGATCCGCGCCGCCGTCGACGAGGCCTCGCGCCCCGGCGGTAGTGCCGGCCTGAGCGCCGGGCTGCGCACCCTGCGCGGCCACGGACGCCGACGCTCCGCCGTGTTCGTGCTCTCCGACTTCCGCGACGACGACCGGGCCACGCTGCGGGCGGAGCTCGCCGAGCTCGGGCGACGTCACGACCTCGTCGCCCTCCCGATCGTCGACCCCGCCGACCTGGAGCTCCCGCGCGCGGGCACGCTGCACGTGGCCGACCCGGAGCAGCCTGGCCGCGTGCTGCTGCTGCGGACGGGGAGCGCGCGGGTGCGCCGCCGCTACAGCGCGGCGGCGCGCGCCTGGCGCAGCACACTCGAGCG
>JAAUXZ010098372.1_pt1 | contig 13732 bp, 15 predicted proteins | sample 7278131 | NCBI WGS metagenome assembly JAAUXZ01 (sample SAMN14350119, study PRJNA611818) | marine sediment metagenome | isolation source: surface marine sediment (3m) | place: French Polynesia: Moorea | collected 2018-08
TATTCATCTTTTGTTGCCCAACCACGGTCGTACATAAACTTCTGCCAGAACCGCGAGTACAACAAGTGCCCGGTAGCATGTTCTATCCCACCTATATAGAGGTCGACATCCTGCCAATATTCAATGGCTTCCTTCGAATATATGGCTTCGCTGTTCCTGGGATCCATATAACGATTGAAATACTGTGAGCTTCCTGCCCAGCCAGGCATGGTGTTAAGCTCTAGTGGAAATACGGTCTTATTGTCAATTTGATCGTTGGCGACAACACTGTTCGTAGTGGTATTCCAGGCCCAAACCGTTGCGTTTCCAAGGGGAGGATCACCAGTTTCAGTTGGTAGATATTTTTCAACATCCGGTAAGTGTAGTGGTAAATATTCCTCTGAGATCATTTGAGGCATCCCGTCTACATAGTATGCAGGAAATGGTTCGCCCCAGTACCTCTGCCTGCTGAACACGGCGTCGCGCAACCTGTAATTGATCTTCCCCTCACCCTGACCCTTTGCCTCCAAAGCATCTATAATTGCTCTGCAAGCATCTTTGTAATTCATTCCGTCAATAAAATCGGAATTGGCAATTACAGTTCGTTCTTTATCTGCGAAAGCCTCTTCAGATATATCAATACCTTCAAAAATATTGGGGATGGGGATATTGAATTTCCTGGCAAAGTCATAATCCCGCTGGTCTCCACAAGGAACCGACATTACGGCCCCGGTTCCATATCCGGCCAGCACGTAATCTCCAATCCATATGGGAATAGGTTCACCGCTAAAAGGATGTAAGGCATAGGCACCTGTAAATGCGCCTGTAATTGTCTTCACATCAGATAAGCGATCGCGTTCTGAACGCGTTGCAGTATATTCAATATAGTCGCTGACTTCCTTTTGCTGTTCCGGTGTTGTGATCTTCGCCACTAATTCGTGTTCTGGTGCCAGCGTCATAAAACTCGCGCCAAAGATGGTATCCGGTCTCGTGGTGAAGACCTCTATCGGGTAACCCGAACTGTCTTTCCCTTCGGATTTTGTATAAAAGGTTACGGAGGCCCCTTCAGACCTGCCTATCCAATTAGTCTGCGCGTCAATAAGAGGTTGTGGCCAATCTATCTTTTCATGTCCGTCTAACAACCTTTGAGAGTATGCCGTAATACGCATACTCCATTGTGTCATCTTCTTACGCACAATCGGATGACCTCCGCGTTCAGAAACACCATTGACGATTTCGTCATTCGCCAATACGGTTCCAAGGGCTGGGCACCAATTAACCTCCGTATCGGCTAAATAAGTAAGCCGGTATTTCAACAAGACAGACTGCTTCTCCTTTTCTGAATATCCATTCCACTGATCAGCTGTAAAAACTGGTGTATCGTCATCACAGGCCGCATCTACACTTCCATTGCCTTCCTTCTCGAGAGTTTCGATAAGCGTCTCAATAGGTTCTGCCTTATCAGCCTGGTTGTTATACCATGAATTGAACAACTGTATAAATATCCATTGGGTCCACTTGTAATAGCCAGGATCAGAGGTTCGCACTTCGCGACTCCAATCATAGGAAAATCCTAATTTGTCCAGTTGTTCCCTGTAGCGTTTGATGTTCGCTTCTGTGGTGATGGCTGGATGCTGCCCTGTTTGTATGGCGTATTGCTCTGCTGGAAGTCCAAACGAATCATAACCCATAGGGTGCAAAACATTGAATCCCTTATGCCTTTTATAACGGGCATAAATATCACTGGCAATATATCCCAATGGGTGACCTACGTGTAATCCCGCACCGGAGGGATAAGGAAACATATCGAGGACGTAATACTTCTCCTTGTCTGATTCATTTGACGCCTTAAATGTTTCATTTTCAGCCCAGTAATTTTGCCATTTGGCTTCAATTTCTCGGAATTTATAACTCATTATACCCGTTTAAATTCTGTAAAGCGCAAAAATAAGTTTATTCGATTTACTTTCCTATTTTTACACATCCAATAGCCCTATGAGCAAATCTTTTGAACGGTATCAAAAAAGGAAACTTATTTCCTCCTATTTTTCGGTGGTCCTGAGCATCGGCCTTGTTCTTTTCTTACTCGGTATTTTGAGCCTTCTCGTACTTAATACCAAAAAATTAGCCGATCACTTTAAAGAACAGATTACTATTTCAGTTTTTCTAAAAGACAACGCCAAGCAAGTAGAGGTTGATCAATTACAGAAAAGCCTTGTGATGGCCCAGTACACCAAAGCGGCTACCTATGTCTCCAAAGAAGAGGCCGCCGAAGAGCACAGTACGGAGATCGGAGAGAATTTCATAGAATTCCTGGGATACAATCCCCTTAAGAATTCCATTGATGTTCAGCTTAAAGCAGATTATGTCAATACCGAACAAATAGAGCAAATAGCAGATGATATAAGTTCAAAGACCTATGTTGAGGAGGTTAGTTATGACAAACCCCTGATAGCTTTACTGACCGAGAATGTGAAGAAAATAAGTTTCTGGATCCTCATTGCCAGCGCAATATTTACCGGCATAGCGGTCCTGTTGATCAATAGTTCAATAAGACTGTCTATTTATTCGAAGCGTTTTATAATCAAAACCATGCAGATGGTAGGTGCGACAAAAAAATTCATTCGCCGACCTTTCATATGGACCAATATTAAACTGGGTATGTTAGGAGCCGTAATTGCCCTGCTAACACTTGGGCTATTACTTTATTATCTGGACAATAATTTCCCTGAATTGAACTTATTGCAAGACCCGTTGATGCTGGGAGCCCTCTTTTTGGGGGTATTTTTGCTAGGTGTCCTGATATCATACATCAGCACGTTTTTTGCCACACAGCGTTTTCTTAATCTTAGAACAGACGATTTATATTACTAAATTTGCCGCATGGGTAAAAAGGCAGGTAACAAATTGAAATCAAAAGCCGACACTCCTCAATCAAAAAGAAGGAATGTCAGCCAGAGGTCTAAATCGGAATTTATATTTCAGAAGCGGAATTACTTGTTCATGTTTATTGGATTGTTCTTCATCGCCCTGGGATTTATTTTAATGAGCGGCGGAGGTAGTGACGATCCAAATGTATTTAACCCGGACATATATAACTTCAGAAGAATACGCCTTGCACCCACTCTGGTCCTGATAGGTTTAGGTATTGAAGTATATGCCATACTGTTAAACCCCCATAAGAAGAATAAGAGTTAATTGGATGTTTTAGATGCCATTATCCTTGGCATTGTCCAGGGGTTGACAGAATTTCTACCGGTTTCCTCCAGTGGTCACCTGGAATTGGGTAAGGCCATATTGGGCGATCAATCAATCCCAGAAGAGAGTTTACTTTTCACAGTCGTGCTCCATTTTGCCACAGCGCTGAGTACAATCGTAGTTTTTAGAAAAGAAGTCCTGGAAATATTTAAAGGGATTTTTCAGTTCAAATGGAATGAAGAAGCCCAATTTTCTGTTAAAATACTAGTCTCTATGATCCCGGCCACTATGATCGGTCTTTTTATGGAAGAAGAATTAGAGATGTTTTTTGGAGGCATGATCCAACTCGTTGGATTTATGTTGGTGGTAACGGCACTTTTACTCTATTTTGCAGATAGAGCCAGGGACACAAACAATAGTGTAAGTTATTGGAATGCCTTTATCATTGGAATTTCGCAAGCTATAGCGATTCTACCGGGGATCTCAAGAAGCGGAGCTACTATTTCCACTTCAGTACTGCTGGGAGTTGATAAGACCAGGGCGGCAAGATTCTCTTTTTTGATGGTAGTTCCTTTGATTATAGGAAAGATCATAAAAGACGTGTTAAGTGGTGAACTCAGTATGCAGAGTGAAGGTTTTGTAACTATGTCGGTAGGATTTGTTGCCGCCTTCGTTGCCGGGCTCGTCGCATGTACCTGGATGATAAAACTGGTAAGGCAAAGTAAACTTACTTACTTTGCTGTCTACTGCCTGGTAGTTGGTATATTGGCAATCACTTTTGAATACTGGGGTTAAAAATTGCTTAAGCCTATGAGTTCGGAAAGAAACCTGGCGATGAATAAAGAAGACTTTCTTGAAGGTCAGATATTACTCATTGACAAGCCCCTGGAGTGGTCTTCCTTTGATGCCGTAAATGCAGTGAAATGGGCTATTAAACGTAAATTCAACCTCAGGAAAATTAAAGTAGGGCATGCCGGAACTCTCGACCCGTTGGCTACCGGCCTTTTGGTAGTATGCACCGGCAGGGCGACAAAGAAGATTGCTGAAATCCAAAATGCTGCCAAGGAATACGAAGGATCGATGGTTTTAGGGGCAACAACACCCTCATACGACCTGGAAACCAAAATTGATGCAGTTTACAGCACAGAAAGTATCAAAGAAGAAGATATAAGGTCATTAGCTGAAGAATTCAAGGGAAAGATCACACAAACTCCACCACTATTCTCCGCGGTAAAAAAACAAGGTAAGCGCCTCTATGAGTACGCAAGGTCTGGTCAAGAAGTTGAAATAAAAGCCCGGCAAGTAGAAATTATATCGTTTAAAATTACCTCTGTTCAACTGCCAGAGGTGAACTTTAGGGTACAATGTGGTAAGGGTACTTACATTCGATCTCTGGTTCATGACTTCGGCCATAAACTGGGTTGCGGGGCCCATTTATCGGCACTCAGGAGAACCAAAATAGGCGAATTTCTCGTAGATAATGCACTGGGGCCTAAGAAATTCGGGGCATTGCTGGATGCTTCTTCTTAGATAACATTGATAATATGAGTATAAGTCTTATATTCAGTAGCTTATTAAAATATTTCAGCGAATTGACGGTTATTATTCTATGCAGTTAAATCGAAAACAGCTCTCGGCAATAATTACTTTCCTGTCGCTTGCCATAATGATATTATTGTTGTACAATATACATTTGGTTTCCGATAAGAAGGAAGAATATATTATTGAGATGAGTCTGGCTGATGAAGATATTTTGGAGATATTGGAGCAAGAAGAAGAGCGACTTAAAGAGCTTGCCGAAGCGGAGCCAATTAAGAGTCATATGGCCAGCAATGAAACTGCGAAGCCCAGTATAGGAGATCCCGAGCCATTAAAAACGCTGGAAGAATTAATGGCCGAACAGGAATCCAATAAGGACTTTATGAATGACGAATCGGGGTATGAGGCTAATCTGAAAGAACTGGCAAAGTTAAGAGAAGAACGGAAGCAAAAACTGGGTGAAAAGGATGCTAAAAAGAAGGAGTATACAACAGCTCTCTCCAAACGCAAGACATCTGTTTCATATTCCCTGGTTGGACGAAACAACTACGAGTTACCACCCCCGATCTACACTTGTCTTGATGGTGGAAGGATAGTCATTAATATTAAAGTTGATGCTCTGGGCCATGTTGTTGAAGCGAGTTTCAACAATAACAGCTCCAGTACTAATGATTGGTGCCTGGTAGAAAATGCCATTACCTATGCCTATCGAGCAAGGTTTGATTCATCCGATAAATCTTCACAGATCGGTACGATCACATATTTATTTCAGAGCAAGTATACCCAGTAGGTCTTCCAGGGTATTGCGCCCTTTGTCATTGTTATACCAGCGTTGAAGGTCTTCTTTAAAGGCAGCTGTAAGCGTCCCGTTTTCCTTTTTGAAATCTTTTGCCAACTTTGTGGCTTCACTAGCCCAAGGACCCCATTCCCCAATAATATGGCCCGATCCCTGTTCGAAGACTATTAGTTTAGGTATAGACAATGCACCTTCTGTATGGAAATGAGCCATCAAATCCAGGTGTTCATCCCTCATAAGTATACCCAAGCGTATGTTTGGGTTTAGTTCAGCAATTTTATTCATTACAGGCATAGTAGGCGCTGCATCCCCACACCAGCTTTCGGTAAGTACCAACCAATTCATAGGGGTTCTCACCTGACGGATAAGTTCTTGAATATGTTCGGGTATCTTAAATGTCTTGTCCCAGCGTTTCATCCTGCGAAAATTCAGCTGCGTATAGTTGATAAGTGAATCTTTCTGTTCTGGGCCAGTGGTAGCACCTTCGGATTCCAGTTTGTCCATTAGAGCCATGAAATCTGAATAGGAAATAGATTCTTCCATTTTACCTATCAAAAGAGATGCGATATTTATATTTTCAGTCATTTGTAATTTTCGCATGATTAATTTCTATAAGTCCGTTGGTCTGAATTCATCTTAAAAACTTACATATCTTTATAGTACTTGAATAGTGTTGTTTATGGAAGTACAAAAATGTGGTTGGTGCTTAGGTGATCCTCTATACGAAGCCTATCATGACGAAGAATGGGGAGTTCCGGTGAAAGATGATGCTACGCTATTTGAGTTTTTGATCCTTGAGACATTTCAGGCCGGTTTAAGTTGGATCACTATCCTTAGAAAGCGAGAAAATTTCCGTAATGCCTTTGATAATTTCGACTATAGAAAAATTGCCACATACGACCAGGTTAAAATTGATGCTTTGCTTCAGGATGCTGGTATTATTCGAAACAGATTGAAAATTCTTGCCACCATAAGCAACGCAAAAGCCTATATGGAGGTACAGAACGAATATGGCAGTTTCAGTGAATATATATGGAGTTTTGTAGATGGAAAACCTATTCGGAACTCCATAGATGACTATCGAAAAGCCCCAGCAAAAACTGCCCTGTCTGATGCCATCAGCAAAGATCTGAAGAAGCGTGGGTTTAAATTTGTGGGTAGTACCGTGGTATATGCCCATATGCAGGCGACCGGAATGGTAAATGATCACGAAGTAAATTGTTTTCGTTATGAAGAAGTATAAGTTGATCGTATTTTTGTTGGTTACCCTCCCGATTTTCAATTCACACGGGCAATACAAGTACGAAAGAGAATACAGAATAAAGAAAAGTCAATTCCCGGCCAAAGCACTGTCCTTTATTGAGGAAGAACTCAAGGAGGCGAAAAAGGTTCGCTTTTACAGAGAAACCGATAGTACGCGAATCAGTTATGAAGCCAAGTTCAAGCTCGATCGATTGCACTACAGTGTGGAATTCAATCAGCAGGGCAATTTAGAAGATATAGAGATCCTAATCAAAGAAATTGATATTCCAAACGAAAGTCTTGATCTTATTATGGGCTATCTCGAAGAAAATTTTAAGAAGTACAGAATTCTCAGAATTCAGCAACAGTACCCGGTCTCAGCAGATGAATCCGTTCAACAGACTATAAAAAATGCATTTCAAAACCTCATTCTTCCTTCCATCCGCTATGAGATCATGGTGGCTGGCAAAAAAGATGCAGGTTATCAAGACTACGAGATCCTTTTTGATGCTGACGGAAACTTCATGAAAATTCGAAAATCACTGCCGGCCAATTATGACCACATACTCTACTAAATCATTACTTTTTGGACTGTTCCTCTTACTGTTCCAGTCAGTTCTCGCTCAAGAAGATCTGATCGTTTTTTGGCAGCCAGAGGTGAGAATCAACTACAGAGTGGGCAACGACTATTCTCATTATTTCAGTGTATCAAACCGCAACTTACTATATCAGGATGAATCCGAATTCAGGGTTCGTCATCTCGACCTGAACCATTTTTCAACATTCAATCTCAGAGATAATCAAAGTCTGAGCATGGGATTGCTTTGGAGGAGTAATAAGATCTTTGACGATGAGTTGCCCAATGAAATCCGGCTCACAGAACAGTACAATATCAATTCACGGTTAGATGTCTTACGGATTGGGTACCGGTTCAGGGCCGAGCAAAGGTTCTTTTCAGAGAAGAACCTATACAGGTTTCGCAATAGATTTGCTGTAGACTATCCTCTGCAAGGAAAAAGTTTAGATATCAAGGAATCCTATATGCTCTGGAGTATTGAGAATGTAATTAGAGTAGCCAGGTCTGCCAGTCCGCTATACGAATTGCGATTAAGAGGCGGGATAGGCTGGCAAGTCTCACCGAAGTCGAAACTGCAGTTTGTGCTGCAGTATCGATTCAGCGATTTCACCAACCGGACTTTTCACGTATTACTGCTTGAAACAACCCTAAATCTTGGAATTTAGGATCTCAATATATTTCTGACGAGATATTTCCTCTGCACCCAGGCTCTCTAAATGTTCTGTGTGCAATTGACAATCAATTAAGCTGTAGTTGTGATTTTTCATTTCCAGGGCCAGCATGATAAAAGCGTATTTGGAAGCATTACTCACTTTGCTGAACATACTTTCACCGCAGAAAATATGTCCCAGATCAACTCCGTACAGACCTCCAACGAGTTGTTTTCCTTCCCACACCTCGTAAGACACTGCATAGCCCTTTTCGTGCAGTTCTGAATAAGCCTCTTTCATGGCAGCAGTAATCCAGGTACCTTGCTGACCTTTCCTTTTGATATGGGCACATTCCTCAATCACCTGCGCAAAACACTGATTTTTTGTCAATTTAAATTTGCCCGCGGCTATTACTTTCTGCATACTTCTCGAAATCTTAATCTTTTCAGGAAACAGAACCATTCTGGGATCTGGTGACCACCAGAGGATGAGCGAGTCTTCATTGAACCATGGAAAAATTCCACTGGAATAAGCCAGCACAAGTCTTTCAGGCGATAAATCTCCACCTACTGCCAGTAATCCTTCTTTACTTGCATTCTCCACAGGTGGAAATTCCAGCCTCTCACTTAAGAACACAATGGAATTCTTCTGTTTTTCCAAATTATAGAACTATTTATACAAATTTATAAAAGGATGCTAAACCAAAAGTAAGCCTATAACGTAAACTGCAGTACCCAAAAACATAAAGATCAAGGTATATGGCAAGATTTCCTTTGCCTTGAGTTTAGTGATACCCAGTAGGGGCAATGCCCAGAAAGGTTGTAACATATTGGTAATCTGGTCACCGTATGCCAGTGCCATAACGGCTTTGGGCAGCGGCACATTCAATTGCAAAGCAGACTCGAGTACCAGCGGACCCTGCACAGCCCATTGACCTCCACCACTAGGTACAAATATATTTACAAGACCTCCACTGAGAAAGGTAAAGATGGGTAAGGTTGTAGCGTTGGAAATTGATACGAAAAAGTCTGAGATACCGCTTATCATTCCACTATTGCCCATAATCCCCATGATCCCAAAATATAGAGGAAACTGTATTAATATTCCCGAAACATCACTTATGGCTTCTTCAATTGCCAAAAGAAAGTTCCTGAAATTTCCATGGAGGATCAATGCCAGGCCCAACATGAAGAAATTCAACATATTCGGTGTAATATTCAAGGTTTGAAGCATAGAGGAGTACTGAATCCCAAAGACCAGCAGAATAAGGATCCCAAAGGCAATAGAGACAAATCGTGAACGATCTAATTTTTCCGCTCCTTGTGGAACCTCGTCTAAATGATCTTTGAATTTAAAAGTTGTTAGATTGAGCTTGGTTGGCTCGAGATTCTTACCCAGGCGATATGCCAATAAGGAAATAAGTATTACAACAACCGAAAATATGATCAAATTCCAACTGCTAAAGACAGTCATAGAAGAAGGCAGGTAATCAGGAAGCTGATTTGCAATTTCCGGACTGCCGATACCTGTCATCAGGTCTTTTAGATGTCCTTGTTCGGATACTTTAATCGGCGCTGATCCACTGATACCGCCATGCCAAACCATCAACCCCGTATATCCAGCAGCTCCTATTAGCGGATAGTTCAGAGGTATTTCTCTCTTCTGGGCATATTCGGCAACTTTTCTCGCCAGTAAGGCTCCAAAAATCAACCCTAATCCCCAGTTAAAGAAGGAAACCAACATTGTGGTGAGCGCCACTATCATGGCCGCATTAGCCGTGTTCTTTACAAAAAATGTGAGCCTGTGTATTAGCCTTTCCATGGGTTTGCTAAGCACAAGAACATGCCCAAGTACAAGGATTAGCATCATTTGATACGCAAATACCAATAGGCCTGTATTCCAGATACCATCTTCCCAATATGAAAAGATACTGACTAAACGATTCTCATCAGCGGGAATCTCTGAGAAGAAAAAAGCCAATGCCATAGTCAATAGGGTAAGCAAAATGGCTATTGTGAAAGGAGAAGGAAGGTATCTCCTAAACAGCGTTTCTATGGCCCTTGTTAGTTTCACATTCCCCCATTCAGGCACAATTCAATGTGCAGTGCAAATAAATCTATTTGATCGGATCGTATTTAGCAATGATCAAAAAGGCAAGTCGTCATACTCCTCTTCATTGAGGTCATCTGCTGGCTCAAATGCCTCCATGGGAGGTGTAGGAGGAATCCCTGGCATGTCATCCTGTTCAAGAGATTCAATTCTCCAGCCTTGAATTGAGTTGAAGTACTTGGTCTCACCTTGTGGATTTGTCCATTCGCGACCTCTTAAATTTATGCTGATCTTAGCTTTTTGTCCTACATTGAAGTTATTGAGCAGATCTGTTTTTTCCTGAATAAATTCTATGAGGAGATGTTGCGGGTATTGTTCCTCAGTGGTCAGAACCAATTCTCTTTTCCTAAATCCGTTACTTCCATAGGTCTTGGTCTCATCAATCAGCTTTATAGTACCCTGTATTTCCATTTTATAGACTGTTTTAATACGGTTAATATACTCAATTATTCGTGGGAATTCCTATTAAATAGGTCCCCAATTTTTTCTTGTTTTTCTTTTGGGCCTTGCCTTTTTTCCAACTATAATTATCTGTATGCAAATCCTCAAGCAAGAAATCCAGATCTTTCATTGTATACATTCTCGGTAATGAAGCCTGTCCGTCCCAGGCGTAGCAAAGTGGAATTACCGGTATCAGATAGGTAAATAATAGTTGTTGCCAGCTTAGAGGTCTAACCCAGGGAGTCATAAACAGAACCATTATCATTAGAATTGATAATGATATGGGCAGAAGTAGCCACCAAAGTACAAGGGGCAGATTATTTTCACCCATCTCATAAATTACAATAGTTTCTCCCTGGCTCTGTGCAGTTTTGAGAATTTCTTTCGCTTTTACAGGATTCATGTGGTGAAAGCTATTGATCATTGTTTTAATCCCTTTAGGTGCATGAGACAGGTCAGTAGCGTCTACCGGCTCAGGGTAAAATTTGATATTTGTCTTATTAGTTTCACTCCACTTTTTCACAAGCCCTGTATTCGGATAAAGGTCTGTTAGCAAAAGCTCAACATCTTCTAAATCATAATCAGATCTAAGTGTTGTTAGAACATCGGGCATTATACCTCCGGACCCGGAACCAAGGTCCACTATTCTTTTCGTTTCCCGTTCTCTAAGGATAGGAGCTATTATTTCTGCTATGACTTCTTTGGTACCCACCATTTTGTGAAGAACGGCTATCAAGTTAGTCATAGATCTCCTGATAGGACGGGGGAACCAATAGAGATCTTCAAATTCAAAAAGTTGAATTCTTTTCATCAATCAGCCCTCAGAGTGTTTCAGCTGCCAAAAGCACTTTCCATGCAGAAATAATATCCTTTTTCTCCAAATAATCTTGTGCTTTTTTATGGATCAGTTCAATATCATCAGAACTCAGGACTGATCTAACATCAATGTTTTTATCAAGGAAGTTCTTGACTTCTTCGGCAGAAGGTATTTTTTCAATATTACCGAGCATGCCCAAATCATTTCCCGTAAGTACCTTGCTGAGGCGAATTGAATCGGGGATCCTGTCAACTCCTATTCCCAACGAGGACAATGGTTTGGGAACTTCGAACATTCCCAAATTAGCCCTTGAATACCAATTTCCGCCCATGCGAGCTACCTGGTCTATTTTATGCTGGTCTATATTTCCATCCTTATCCAGTATCGTTTCATCAATATGTATTTTTAATACCTCTGCAAAGATGAGATTGCCTGCACCTCCTTCTTTACCAAGAGGCTCAACCTTGTTTACCTTACATTCAAATTGTACTGGAGATTCCCCAACACGATAGGGTTTAACAATATCAGACTTGATCATAGTTAAGCCCGACTTTTTAAATTCATTCTCGCCCTTTTTATATTCTGTACTTGACAGGGACATCTGCTGAACAATTTTGTAGCTTACAATATTGATCACAACCTCTCGGGTTTCCAGAACATTTTCCAAGGTGTGCTTAATAGTATTATTGCGCACTCTTCTTGCCGGTGAGAATATCATTACCGGAGGATTCGCACTGAAAACATTAAAAAAACTGAAAGGTGATAAATTGGGACGCCCGTCAGCGTCTACAGTACTAGCAAAAGCTATGGGCCTTGGACCTACTGAACCGAGCAAATACCCATGTAATTTAGCCGTTGGGAGCTCTTTGGGACTAATGGATACAACTTTACTCATCGGGGTATAAAGGTACGTAAAATGATTCCCAAATGCGGCATGCCCGAGCCTTATAAATACAACAATATACCTCAATTTGAGTTATCTTTATCAGCAAGCGAAATCCGGATGAATTTTAATCCTAAAAAGAAAGCTTCCAATATAGTTTTGCTGATAGCATCTTTTGTTGTCGTAAGTCTTATCCTCTGGAATACGAATAGTTTTTTCAGGAAATTCAAGGAGGAGGAACGCTATAAGATGGAGATTTGGGCAACGGCCCAAACTGAATTTTTATCTCTGCCCGCCGATGCAGATCCCGGTAATTTACCACTTAAAGTATTTCAAAATAACACTTCAACCCCTATGATCCTCGTGAATAGGGATGGCTCTGTTAAAACGAACAATATTCCTGAAGAATTAGCAGCAGACACCCTATATCTCCAGAAGAAAATGAGACAATTCAGGAGTGAGAATCGGCCTATTCGAATGGAGGACAGGGGAGAATACCTGGCCACCCTATACTATGGCAATTCAGAGGTATTGAACAAATTGAAATACTATCCCATTGCACTGTTACTGATCATTTTCTTATTTGGGGCAGTTATCTTCTTTTTCTTTAAAACCAATAAGGCTTCTGAACAAAACAAGCTTTGGGCTGGGATGGCCAAAGAAACTGCCCATCAGATTGGCACTCCTCTCACCTCGTTGCTGGGTTGGAATGAATTGCTCAAAAATGAACAGATTAACCCGGAAATTACCAGAGAAATAGAAAAGGATATCATTAGACTTCAAACTATAACGGAACGATTTTCCAAAATAGGTTCCCTTCCTATATTAGAACCTCTGGACATCGTAGAAGAGACCAAAAACGCTTACGAGTATCTAAAATTGCGAAGCTCCAAACTCATCAATTTTTCCTTTAGATCCAAAGTTGTTGAACTTCCTGTTATGCTAAACCGGTCACTTTACAACTGGACCATTGAGAACCTGGTAAAAAATGGTATTGACGCGATGAAGGGCAAAGGAAATATCGCCATAGAGATCGATCAAGTAGGTAAATACGTAAATGTATTGGTATCCGATACCGGGCAGGGTATTCCAAAGGGAGACTTTAATATGATCTTTAGTCCCGGATTCACTTCCAAAAAAAGAGGCTGGGGCCTTGGCCTTTCTTTGGTAAAGCGAATTGTAGAGGAATATCACAAAGGAAGGATTAAAGTTCTTTCCTCGAGCAAGGAAGGTACTATTATGCAAATATCCCTAAGGGTTAAAACGTAGCAATGGCAAAGGAAAAACTATTAGTAATAAAAGAAGCCAATATTACCAACAACTGCCCTGAATGTTTCAATCAGGATATGACATTGCTGTTCTCCCAAAAACATATTTACACCAGGTTTTATCACAGAACAACCGCAGAAGTACAGCATCAGATTCGATGTAATAAGTGCCAGTCTGTAATATACCCGGTTAAATGGACAGAGGATATAGAAAAAATTTTTGAATACTATCA
>JAAUXZ010093393.1_pt1 | contig 13727 bp, 15 predicted proteins | sample 7278131 | NCBI WGS metagenome assembly JAAUXZ01 (sample SAMN14350119, study PRJNA611818) | marine sediment metagenome | isolation source: surface marine sediment (3m) | place: French Polynesia: Moorea | collected 2018-08
ACCCGCATAAGTTCATGCCTCAGCTTTTTCGTGATGATAGCCTTCTTGACGGGATAACGTTCGCCGCATGGGTTTTCATCCCGGCGACGGCTTTTAAACCCATCCAAATGGAAACCGGCGGCCGGGGAATTCGCTCAACACACGGCCAGCCGGCGGTACGGCCGCTAAGCCTGTCTGAAGGCCGTCAGCTCCCAGGCTTGCTGAACCGTATCGTGCCGGATAATCCAGATGCTGGCGTCATCCGTTTTGAGTTTGAAATAGCGATGATCAGGCGCCAGCCAGCAATCCAGAATTTCAATCACCTCCAGATACTGGTCCCCCAGCATCATACGCCGCGGGGTTTGCTCACCGCGATAGCCGGCATAGCACTCCACTTTGATTCGCATGACGTCATTTTCCCGGGTTGATGTGGAAACCAGTCGATCCACCGCCACCACATCGTTCTTTGGGCGTGAATCATCGCATGTTCCGTCCTAAAAACAATAAGGGCTGGATACACGATGTTAAGGGGGCGGTTTCTGGGCCGACTTGCAACCCGGAGGGGATTTCGCTAGATTAGGCATAGGCGCATCGATCTTGATGCCGGAGGTAAAGGTTACCCCGGAGGCCGGTAGCATCCGCGTGACACCCGCACCGCATGCCGATGCGGCTGCCGCCGGAATTGAGCGCCACGAATCTTAAGAAAAGGGCACGCATCCCAATTGTTTTTGCTTCAACCATCCACACGATTCAGGCCGGTCCCATCCGGTCGCATCAGGGCCCGCGCACTGGGGCTGCTCTTCGCCGCCCTGTTGACGGCGGTGGGCGTTTTCCATGCCCGTGAAACCGCCGCCGGAGTAAGTCTTTACGACCAGCTGGCAACGCCGGCCCGGCCTTTTTATCTGAAGCTGCGGACCCATCGCGGCCCACTGCCCATGGGGGGGGTGCGGGGCTCCTTCAGGATCGACGGGCAATTGATCGGCAATGTGCTTACCGGAGGCGATGGTTACGGCTATCTAAAATACGTGGCCAGGGCCCCCGGCACCTTTACCCTGGGGGTGCAAACGGCCGCAGGCGATGCCGAAGCAAGGCTGCGAATCGTGGCACCGGCGACGCCTGTGGTGCTCTTCGAGGCGGAGGCCTTGCTCTGGCACCTGTTGGTCAGGGATCGGAGGGCCGCTGCCGCCGAGGCCTTGCGGCAGGTCGCCGCCAACTATGAATTGGCCTACCTGTGCGGCCCCATGGGCAGACCTGCGGCCCTGCAGATGATCAGTGAGCGGGGGCTTCCCGAGCGTGTCATCCTGGCGGGCAAAAGTCGCGACCGGTTCGAACTGCTGACCAAACGTGGAATCTTTATATACGCGGTGGTGGGAACGGCGCCATTCGTCACAGCGGCCCGGGGCCTCAGCCAGCGAAGCTTCAGTTTGGACCGCAAAGACCATGGCCGCCATTTGGCGCAATGGGAAGACTTGCTCGATCAACTCGATCAGAAGGATGAGGCCCCATGAAACGCTGGCGCTGTATTATCTGCGGCTATATTCACGACGGCCCGACCCCGCCCTTCCGTTGCCCGGTATGCGGTGCGCCACGGGAGATGTTCGAAGCCGTGACCATCCCTGACAAGCCCTGATGCAGCCGCCGCGCAGCCGGCGGTCATCCCGATGCACCGTGGGCGCACGCTTGCCGCGGAAGAACAGGGTGACCTTGAGACGAACACAGAAAAGATAAAAAGCGACTGCCAGGAAGGATCAACGGGTGTAGGAACTGACTTGTTCGTCGATGCGCATCATGCGGCAGAGGGCGTCGAAACGAAGGGGTTGAACCTGGTAGAGTTCACGGCCGGCGTCAAACGCCTGGAAACGTTCGGCCTCCGTACTGTATCCGGTCGTGAGCACGACTTCACATGGATTCTGCCACAGGCGCGAAGCCGACAGGCTGACGCCCCCGGTGCCGTTCAGGTTGATGTTGCTGAGGATCAGTCGGGCCTTGCAGTCCAGGCGCAGGAAATAGAGTGCCTGCCCGAGATCGTTGAAAAGAGATAGATGGCAATTGGGCTGATCGAGAAAATGCTCTTTCAGGACTTCCCGGATCACCCAGTCGTCTTCGACAATCAGGATGTGGGTTTTGCGAGGATAGGGAATAATCTGCGCCATTTTCGTATCAAATCCGTTTGCGTTTCAATCGCATGCAATGCGTCGGACAAGTGGAAGCCAGGTCGCGAACAATAAGTTAGCAAAAAGCATGCAAGCACATATAGTGGTTGTTAAGGGCTCTAACCACTATATGGGGTGCTATTTGGCGGTATATTTTTACACAATAGGTAACTGAATTCTCATATCAGGAATGAGAATCAATAGAAAGGCTGAAATTCGGTCTTCAGATGATGAGATGGTCTTCGTCGACGGCCATGGCTTTGGGATAGAGACTTTCGACGACGCCGGCGGCCGTATGCAGGCAGCCCAGGCCAAGGGTGCTGCCCTGATAGGTCACCATGACATATCCACCCGTATTGCCTCCTAATTGTCCAGTGGTTGCAGGGAAATCGCGTCGTGCCAGATAGGCTTTGAGTTGACCGGCTGAAAGGGCAATCCGGTTGCGGGTGGCCCCTGCCCCCAGCAGCATGGCGGCGGCCGTCGTCAACTTGGGGTAGCGATTGCCGACCCGCAGGAAGGGAAGCCCCATGGCGGGTTTGCCGATGGCCGGCGGGCGATGGTCGGCCGCCACGATGCTGATCTCCCGCCTGTTTTTCCGAATGATGCACAGCCGATCGTAACAACGGGCCGCGAGCCCGAAGCGCCGCCGTATTTCAGCGGGAACAGGATCACCCGGAAACAGCCGGTGCAGCCCGGCGCCGCTATCTGGCGGGCTGCCACGGTCGATGCGGGGGGTCGCAGCGGAATGGGGGGCATCGGCCGCCTTTTTCTCCATCAGGGCCACATAGAATCCCGCCGTGTCGTTGTGGTGGGGCCAGATGCGCATGGTATGCCGCAGATCAGGATGAAATTCACGGCCCCGCCAGCGTGTCAGCCCTGGCGCCGTGCGCAGGCCGTCCACTCGGGCCGGAAGAAGCCTTACCGCCTCGGGCCACTCCTGCAGGACCGCATCCACGACGGCTTCGTTCTCTTCGGGGGCATAGGTACAGGTGCTGTAGACGATCCGCCCGCCCCGGGCACAGCGCCGGATCGCCTGCCGCAACAGCAGTTTCTGTTTGGCGGCTTTCTTCTGATAGGGCGGATCGACATCCAGGCCGCGGTTCGGATTGCGGCGGGATGTCCCTTCGCAGGTACAGGGCGCATCCACGAGGACAGCATCGAAAACACCGCCCGAGCGCGGGTAGTTTACGCCATCCATGCAGGTCAGGGTTACGTTGACCAGGCCCAGGCGATCGAGAATCATCCGCGTGGCCCGCTGGCGCTCGCCGATCATGTCGTTGGAAACGACCGTTCCCCGGTTCTCCAGAGCAAGGGCGATCTGGGCGGTCTTGTTGCCCGGGGCGGCACAAAGATCCAGAACCCTTTCGCCGGGTTGTGGGTTCATCACCAGCACCGGAATCATGGAGCCGGCTTCCTGGATTTGAAAGAGACCCGCCCGGTGGGCCCAGTGGTGCCCCAGACCCTCCGCCGGACCGGATATCCGCAGGCCCTGCCCATGCCAGGGAAGATCCTGAACACGGAAGCCCGATTCCGTAAGCCACCGCCGCAACCGCTCGATGTCGGTGCGCTGGTGATGGGCCCAAACGAAGCGATCGATGGAACGCGCCAGCGCGCGTTTAAAGGCGTCCGGATCATCGAGAATGCCGCCGTAGCGCACCATGAGGGGATTGTCTTTTTTCATTTACGGTGCGTCCTTGTCACGGCCGCAGTTGTCGACCGCTCGTGAGCGGCCGTATCAGAACGGTTCAACATACACCCGTGGCCCCCACGGCCGCCAGATTGCAGGGTCGGTGGGACCGAAGAAGACCGTTGTGGGAATGCCCAGCAAGCCGGCCAGATGCGCCGGCCCGCTGTCATTGGCGAAAACCGCCTCGGCGTCTCGTATAAGGCGCGCCAGATCTTCCAGCAGGGGCAGCTCGATACAGGTATACCGCTTTGGAAAGCGCTGAGCGACACCCGCCCGGATTTCGACCTCGCCCGCTACAAAAACCGGGGAAACGCCCTTGGCGGTCAAGTCGCGGGCACGCGCTTCGAAAACCTTGAGCGGCGCTCTTTTGGCTGCCCGGCCGGCCCCCGGTAAAAAGACCGCGTAGGGCCGTGCGGCCGACCGGGTTGCATCCAATCGCGGGCAGTCAAATGCTTCCCGGGATAGCGCGCGCCCGTGCGGGAGGCATTCGCGCAGGCACGCATGCAGGTAGACGGCCATGTGCTGACCGGCCTGCCGGCCGTGTGACGGGTGCGAAACGACAGAGCGTGCGCCCGCGACGGTTCGCAAGGATTGGCGGGCGTCCTTGTCCAGGGGCATGAAGGCAAGCACCCTGGCATTGTTCAGCAGTTCGTATTCGGCCTCGGAGGGCGCAAAAATGTTCAATCGATCAATATCGCCCAGCGCATCGGCCACCCCGAAGTGGTGGAGCAGCTTTACGGCCGGCATGCTGCCCACCACCGTTAGGTCAAGGGCCGGGCGGCCTCCCCGCAGGGCACGCAAGGCGGGTGCCAGCAACAGCGTATCCCCCAGCGCACCGGGTTTGATGACGACCAGTTTGTCAGTGGTCTTTTCCATGGATTTGACGGCATCCTAACCAAGCATCGCGCGCCATCCGGCGCAGCCCTTATATCGGCTTTGGCCTTGGTCGTAAAGCCCGACGCTGCCGTCGCCAAGATGCTACCGGTCACCCCCCATCTGCTTCGCCCTCTTTCGATCGCCCGACAACCGTGCTATGGAAACCCATATCGCGCTGGCCATCTCGCGGGGCGGCGCTTCTCAATGTTCGCATCAGCGGCCGGGGGTGCCTGCGTGAAACCGGCCCTGACCGGCCATCCGCCGTATCGCATGCAACCGACACGGAGAGAACCGTTGACTGTTTCGGCCAATATTCTCATCACAGGCCCGCCCGGCATCGGTAAAACCACGCTGATCAGAAACGTCTGCAGCGCACTCGTCGACCAGCAGATCGCCGGATTCTACACGGAAGAAATCCGTCGCGACGGCGAACGCCGGGGATTTGAGCTGGTGGGCCTCAACGGCGAGCGCGCGCTTCTGGCCCATGTCGACATCCGCAGCCCTTTCCGGGTCGGCAAGTACGGCGTCGATATCGATGCCCTGGATCGTTTTCTCCTGACCCTGGCCTGCCTGGCGCCGGCGACCGATCTGATCATCCTCGATGAAATCGGGAAAATGGAATGTTTCTCCGCCGCATTCAGAGGGCTGACCCAGCATGCCCTGGCCTCGGAGACACCGGTCGTGGCCAGCGTGGCCCAGCGCGGCGGTGGATTTATCGCCGAGGTCAAGGAACGCTGGGATGTCCGCCTGCTGAACATGGGCTGGGAAAACCGTGATCATCTTCTGCCCCAGATTCTCGGCCAACTGCCGTGAGCAGGCCTGACAAACGACCCCTGCCCCCTTGCCCGCGTTCAGCCCTCTCGCCGGCCACCGGCGGATGTCAATCGCCTCCGGATGCACCGCCCGCCCGCATCATGCTTCACTACCCGGGTGCCGCGACATCCGCAGAGGACCTGTACAGTGATCCGGCCCGTCGTTCCGGTCTTTCCAAGACCCGGATCAAACAGGCCATGAACAAGGGGGCGGTGTGGATCAAACGCAGGCGTGTGCGCCGCGCCACCACACGTCCCAAACCGGGCGACCGGATCAAACGCTACGATGACGCTGCCATTCTGGAACGCCGGCCCCCTGATGCGGAAACGATCTCATAAAGGAAGTCGCACCGTGAGTCTGAAAAAAATTTCCGACGATCTGGCCCGGGAACTGGCGCGCCTGAACTTCTCCCCGCCGGTCACGCATGTCTACAACCCGTTGCGCTATGCGCGCCGGCCCTATGACCGCTATCTGCGCACCTACGGCCGCCGCCCCAAACGGGTGCTCCTGGTGGGCATGAATCCCGGGCCCTGGGGGATGGCCCAAACCGGCGTACCCTTTGGCGAAGTCAATCATGTCCGCGACTGGATGGGCATCTGCGAAAAGGTGGACAAGCCGGCCCGGGAGCATCCCAAGCGCCCGGTGGAGGGCTTCGACTGCGGGCGCAGCGAAGTCAGTGGCCGGCGGCTCTGGGGCTGGGCCGCCGAGGCCTACGGCACGCCGCAGGCCTTTTTCAGGCACTTCTTCGTGGCCAACTACTGCCCGTTGATGTTCATGGAGGCCGAGGGCCGCAACCGCACCCCGGACAAGCTGCCGGTCGCTGAAAGACGTCCCCTGCTGGCCATCTGCGACGAGGCCCTGCGGCGGACGCTTAAGCATTTCCAGCCTGAATATGCCATTGGCATCGGAGCGTTTGCCGCCGGGCGCGTTGCCGCGGCAGCTGATGGCCGCATTGCTACCGGACGGATCACGCATCCCAGCCCGGCCAATCCGCGCGCCAACCGGGGCTGGAGCGCCGTTGTCACGGCTGAACTTCGCCAGATGGGCATTGCCTGCTGATCATCGGACGGGTCGACCCGCAACGGCGTCCCAATCACCCGCGACGCATTCCCATGAACAAGTCGAAAAGGCGCCGGAGACCGTGCAGGACACGGTCGATCCGGCGCCCGGATAATGGGGACGGCAGCCTTTATGGGGTTTTCTTCATCCCATGCCGATCATGCTCAGGGCTTCATCCACGTGGAAAAAGGGACGGACTTCATAGGTGAATCCGGATACGTCAAAAAAGATCGCCATATAGTTGCCCAGAAATTTCATCCCCTCCGCCAGGCGCGAATTGTCGAGTTCCCACAGCGAAAAAGACTCGATGCCCCCGCCCATACGCGCACTGATAAACGGGCCGCGACGGGTCATGAAGTCCGGGGCCGCGGGCGACTCCAGAAAGCGTTTGGCCATATCCTGCACGCTGGTGGTGGGATAGGCGATCTGGGTGATGATAACCATTTCAGCCTCCTTGCGTTAACGGAATCGAAGCATTTATCGCTTACCGACAGGTTGTGGCCCCCGCGCGGCCGCCTGCACCCGCGAGGGCGCTGGGGAGGCAATTTCAGCGATTTAAAATCCTGGCCTGCCATTTTCGTGCTGTCCGTTTGGTGCCGGTTTCCTGCGTCGCCTGCTGACGACGTAAGGGGCACGGTGCGTCCGAGGCGTAGCCGGAAGATCGAATCGTCTGCCTTCCGGTAACTGTCGGCCGGTAAATTTGCCTGCCACCCTGCGGTCATCCAGGCCAGGAATCCGAAAAAGGATCAGCGGTCATCGATGCGGTCTGTTTGGTCGTCAGATGGAATTTCGCGGGACGAAGCGCCAATGGAGGTTGTGCATGCGGGCGTGGTATTCGAAATATTCGCAGATAATATCTTATAATAAGCGCAACGACCAGATTGTCGACAACGATTGCCGTCAGACCGGCAGTCCGAGCATCGCCGCCAGACGGTCACGGCTGCGCAGCAGATCGTCGCGGTCCTCCGAGAAGACCTCGAGCGTTATGCCCTGGCGATAGCCGATCTGGTTCAGCGCCGCGGCAACCGCCGGGAAATCGATACGGCCGTCCCCGATGGGCAGGTGGTCATCCCTGCGGCCAAGGTTGTCGCTGACATGGAGATGCCGCAGCCGTGATTTGAAACGGGAGATGAAACTCAGGATCCGCGGCATGCCGCCCGTTCCGATGTGGGCATGACCGACATCCAGCGCCAGACCCAGCCGCGGATAGTTTTCGAAACACGCCTCCCAGTCATCCATTGCGCCCAATGGTGTCAAGGGGGGAAAGAGGTTTTCAAGACACAGGTCGAGGCCCACGTCCGCAGCACAATGAACGGCCTCATCCAGGCTTTCACGGGCATAAACTTCGGTAAGCGCCGGCACGTTGCGCCCCATGCCATTGATATAACTGGGATGCAGTACGGCCCGCCGAGCACCCAACCGGGCGGCCGCTTCGATCGAAGCCCGTATCTCGTGTCGTGAGGCCCGACGAATACTGGCGGTCAGATCGGCCGTCGAAATGAAGGTCGGCAGATGGCAGATCAGACCCATCCGGTATCGTGCGAGGCCCTCCTGAATGGCGTCGGACAGGGCCTGCAGTTTTTCATGATGGGCCTCGGGGGGATCCATGGCCAGTTCGAGGTAGTCGAAACCCATCGCGCCGAAGGTCTCGATTTCTTCAAGAATCGGTCGGATGGGATAGTTCATGGCCCCAAACTGCATGCGGCTTCTCCTTTACCCGGACCCGGTCAAATATTGCGGCGGCAGTTCGCGCGCAACCACATCCAGGGTTTCGATACCGGGCGCCGTAAACCCCAGGGCATGATTCATGAAGCCCATCGCAATCCGGTAGGTGGCCCCCCATAGGATCTCCGTCCCCTGAGCGGTGGCAAAACGAAAAGCCGGAAAATCGAGCTTGTCACCGCTGGTCTTGCCATCGCGGGGTATCGGCATGGCGAGCCGGTAGCATATGTAATGCTCCGGTTTTAGCAGCGCCCGCAACGGGATTCTGACCACCCGCTCGACTTCCCAATTGGGGCGAAAACGCCGCTGGCCGTCCACCCAGACAACAAGGGGTTGAATCATCCGGCGAAACATGACGAGCGGTTCGGGGGGCAGGCATCCCAGGAAACGGATCTTCAGCGGATTGAGGCGCATTTCCTCCAGGCCCTCGCGCAGGGCGGTGGCCAGAAGCAGCTGGAGATGACGGAGCTCACGCGGGTGGTCGGTCTGCCAGCGGGAATAGTGCGACCATTTTCTCAAAGGGGAGCCCGGCAGCCTGAGCAGGTGCGCCAGGATCGTGTCGATCCGCGGCTCCACACCGCCTCCCGGGCAGCAGATATCGCCGGGCTGACGCACCCGCTGGGACCTTTTGTTCAGGATCAATCAAGGCTCAGGTCCATGGGGCGCGGCCACGTGATCCTCGCCGATCAGCAGCAGCACCACCGACAATCCACTCGAGCCATCATGATCGCGGTCCCGAAGGGCGTCAAGCACATTGGCCGAATTCAGCCGCCGGCCGACATGCGCCTGAAAAACATCCGGAGGTTGCCGCAGCAAGGCGGCCTTCGATCTGGCTGAGGAAACGATCACGATCTTTTCTTCCCGCCGAACTGGCGCTGTTGCCGTTTGGCTTCCCCGCTCGTCCTGCCTGCGGCCTGGCGTTGCTTTGCAGGCGGTCGCGGGCGAATGCCATCAAGCCCGCCAGCTTGGCGCTGACAGGCGGATATCATCGACGGTGTCCTGAGAACGCAGCATGGGAGGTTCGAATCGCAAAGCGAGCTGCCGTCGGGTCGATTCGCATTATAGGGCTTTGGACGGCGGTTGTCATCTAAAAGACGGGCCGCTTGCTTGGGGACGACAGCTGATGGTTGACAAACTTCCACATCTATTTTAATTAAAACCAGTTGGTATTTTTTAATGAAAGGATCGCCCCATGGCCGACAAGGGTGAACGCACCCGCCGGAGAATCATCGCCGAGGCCCTGCCGCTGTTTTCGGTCAAGGGTTATTTCAACACCTCCATCAGTGATATCCTGGCGGCGACCCAACTGACCAAGGGCGGTCTTTACTGCCACTTTCAGAGCAAAGAAGATATCTGGTATGCCGTATACGATGAAGCCGTTCGTGTCTGGCGGCAGACGGTGTTCACGCATATTCGTTCGGTGACGGATCCGCTCCAGCGCATCGAGAAAACCTGTGACCATGTCCTGCGCCGCTATCTGGAAAAGGAAATTTTCGATGGTGGCTGTTTTTTCGTCAACATGCTGGTGGAACTCTCCGGCCAGTCCGCCACCATGAGCCGGCATATTCTCAGGGGATTCGTCGGGTTCGCCAAACTCTTTCAGAACTGGCTCAGGGAGGCCGACTACAACGGGCTGCTGCGGGACGACCTGGACATAAAGGAGGTTGCCAATTTCATTGTCATCACCCTCAACGGCGCAGCCACCCTCTTCGCGGCCAGTCGCGACAAAGATGTTCTGCGCCGCACGAACCGCCAGTTGCAGATCTACCTGGCCCTGCTGCAAAAAGACGCCAACTGAATTTTTTCTCTTATTAAAACCAACCGGTTTTTATTGGAGTTGCGATGAACTACGACCATTTGCTGGCCCAACGAACCAAACGCATGCATGTGAACGCCATCCGCGAAATCCTGAAGGTGGCCTCCCAGCCCGGCATGATATCACTGGCCGGCGGCATTCCCGCGCCGGAAAGTTTTCCGCTCGAACTCATCACCGAATTGAACGGCCGGGTAATGTCAAAATATGCCGCGGACGCACTGCAGTACGGTCTGACCGAGGGGTTCCCGCCACTGCGCGAAGCGCTGGCAGCGCGATTAGCGACAAGGGGAATTGCAGCCCGGCCGGAAGATGTCCTGATTACCAGCGGTTCACAGGGGGTTCTGGACGCCATCGGGAAAGCCCTGATCTCGACCGGGGATCGGATCGCCGTCGAATCCCCGACCTATCTGGGCGCCCTGCAGGCCTTTACCCCCTACGAACCGGACTACGTGTCCCTGGTCTGCGACGACGACGGTCTGGTGCCCGCGTCGCTGGCGGATGTCCTCCAACGCCAACCTGTCAAATTCATCTATCTGGTGCCCAATTTTCAAAACCCCACCGGACGCACCCTGGCCTTGCCGCGCCGCCGGGAAGTGGCGCAGATCATCCGCAAGCACGACACCCTCCTGATCGAAGACGATCCCTATGGCGACCTGCGCTATGAAGGAGCCGCCCTGCCCCCGCTCAAATCGCTGGCCCCCGACAACGTGGTCTACATCGGCACCCTTTCCAAGGTTTTCGCCCCGGGACTGCGCCTGGGCTTCTGTGCCGCCCCGGCTGCGATTCGCGATTGGCTGGTCCTGGTGAAACAGGGCGTCGATCTGCATACCGCCACCTACAGCCAGGCCCTTGCAGCCGAATACATCGCCGGCGGCTATCTGGACCGTCACCTGCCCCGGATCATCGACCTTTACCGACCCCGTAAAAAAGCCATCATCAATGCCTTGGCGCAGTCGTTTCCCGATGGTTTTCGCTGGTCGCAGCCCGAAGGGGGCATGTTCGTCTGGGTCGAGGGGCCCGAAGGGATGGACATGCAAGTGCTTTACGCCGAAGCCGTTCGACGCGGTGTGGCTTACGTTCCGGGTCAGTTCTTCTTTGTCGACCCGGATGCGGGCCGCCACACCATGCGCCTGAACTTCACCATGGCCGACGGCCCCACGCTAGCACGCGCCATCGACCTTCTGGCCAAAGTGATGCGGCGCCACGGGTGAATTGGCCTGCCATCAGGCATGCACAATGAGGCAAGAACGCCGCCGGGGGCCGGAAGATGCCCACGATCCAAACCGAGCCCCGTTTGAGGGGGTAAATTTCGGTTTCCGGCAAGGCCGCAGCGAATTGACGGCCGCAGGCGTAGCTCACGCTACATCGAGGAGCGGCAAGGAGCGGGAACGCCGCCCGGGGGCCGGAAGATGCCCCAATAAAAAACGAGACCCATCTGAGGGGGTAGATTGCGGTTCACGGCAAGGCCGCAGCCGATCTGACCGCCGCAGGCGTAGCCCACGCTACGTCGAGGACGGGCAGGAGGCGAGAACGCCGCCGTGGGCCGGAAGATGCCCCCTCAGATGGGTCTCGCGTTAGGGGGCGTTGAAGGGGAGTAGTATCCGCCCCGTGGCCACATCAAGATTTTTCCAGGTCTGGCGAAGCCCCACCCGCGCCAGCGCAAGCTGGCTCGTGGCCTGATTGAGGTCCCGCTGAGCCTCGTTGAGCCGCACCAGGGATGCCTGCCCGGCATTGAATTCCTTGTCCACCAGATCCCGGTTGCGCTTGACCAGCTCGGCGTTGTTCTGCTGCAGGAGCAGCTCGCGCTGGGCCGTCTCCACGTTGGCGATGGCTTCGCGCACCTCGGAGGCCACCGAGATGCGCGTGGCGTCCAGATTGTCTTCGGCTTCGTTTTTTTGGAATTTGGCTTCGGCCAGGCGGGCCCGGCGCTCACCACCGGTGAACAGCGGATAGTTTAAAAACAAGCCCACCGTGCTGCCAATATCGTCTTTTTCATAACTCGGTGAATTATCCTGCTCACCATCCACGGAAGCCCGGAATTCGACCTCGGGCCAATATTGCGACCGGGCGATACCCACGCCGGCCTCCGCCTGGTTGACGATTGACTGATCCCGCACGATATCGGTACGATTGTCGAGGGCGTATACGATGTTCTCCGTATCGGCCGGGGCCGCCAGGTCTTTTTCGGTTTCCGGCTGAAGGGCGGAGAGTTTCAGGGTTGGCGGCAGACCGGCGTCCGGTATGCCCATCAGCGCGGCCAGACCGATCATGGCCAGACGGTAGTCCCGCTCGAAACCGTTGCGCGCCGAGCGGGCCGCGTTGACCTGGACCTCGAAATTGAGCACGTCGCTCAATGATCCGGTTCCCACCCGCATGCGGGCCCGGGCTTCTTCGAGCTGGCGGGTGTTGAATTCTTCGTCGGCATCGGCGATGCGGATGTTTTCCATGGCCAACTGGGCGACATAGTAGTTGTCGGCGATCGACGATAGCAGCAAACGCCGGGCTTCCTTGAGCGATGCCAGGTTTTCTTCTTCGCCGAAGCGCGCCCGGGCATTGTCGTAGTGACGGCGGAAGCCGTCGAAAACGGTCCAGGTGGTGATCATTTCGACACGATAGATATTCGTGGAATCATCGTCGCTCCCCGCGCGGACCGTCTCACCACCCGTAATGACCCTCTGCTTTCGTTGGTTGTTGGAAATTTCCTCACGCCGCCATGAACCTTCCGTATCGACGGTCGGCCAATAAGCGGCCTGGGCCTGGCGCACCCGCTCACGGGCCTGGTTGACCCTTTCCGAAGCCGCCCGCAAATTGGGGTTTTGTAAAAGACCGATGCGCTGGGCCGTCTCGATGTCCAAGATCTCGATGGCATCCCAGTCGATTCGCGCGCCGTTCTCCGGCATGTCGCCCATTTCAGCTTGCGCACTGCCGAGCGCCAACCCCAGCCACAGCAGCCCGCAAGTGAGGGCGACCCCAATGTTTGTCAGCGTGTGCCTAGTTGTTTGCATTGCAACTCCTGGTGTTCGCTCAATTCAACCGTGTCAATGCCGCCGCCGCACTCATCCCCGAAGCCTCGCCGTCGTCCTCTTCCTGCGGCCGGCGCTTGGTGGCCGGCTCCACCTGCTCCCGGGTGGGCCAGTGATGATGCTGCAACTTATACACCAACCGGCGCAGGTCGTTCAAGATCACCAGCAGGCTGGGAATCAGCACTAAAGTCAGCACAGTGGCGAAAGCCACACCGGCAGCCAGGGCCAGGGCCATGGGGATCAGGAACTTGGCCTGAAGGTCGGTCTCGAGAATCATGGGGGCCAACCCCCCGACCGTGCTGAAAGAGGTCAGAATGATCGCCCGGAAGCGCCGGCGTCCGCCCTGGATGATGGACTCGAAAAAAGACTGCCGTTGCGCCAGGTTTTCATTGATCCGTTCGATCAGCACGATGGCATCGTTGACCACAACGCCGGTGAGAGCGACCATCCCGAAAATGCTCATCAGGGAAAGATCGTAATTGAGGAGGAAATGCCCGACCACCGCGCCGATGATGCCGAAGGGCACGGTAAAAAGAATGATGAACGGCTGGGCGTAGGAACGGAAAATGGTGGCGACGATGATGAAGATCCCCAGCACC
>JAAUXZ010000621.1_pt1 | contig 13725 bp, 12 predicted proteins | sample 7278131 | NCBI WGS metagenome assembly JAAUXZ01 (sample SAMN14350119, study PRJNA611818) | marine sediment metagenome | isolation source: surface marine sediment (3m) | place: French Polynesia: Moorea | collected 2018-08
CGGATCCTGCAACACGGAGACTTGCACCCTTGCAAAGTCACCTGCCCCATAAGAGAACCATTGCCAGAAGCGCAGATGGATCTCTTCATCACCCGTGACGCTCGGGAGTTCGTATGTATCACTTATAAGGCGGCTATCTAGAGAAGCTGGATAATTACCATCGAGCACAGTACCAGCGCAGAAATCATCTATCACAGTGTCATCGCCACCCGCACAATTAGCAGGGCCAACCGTAGGTACACCATGTTCCCAGACTCCGTTATCCACATACCATCCATCCGGCCATTCGCCGGTAGTGCTGGTGTTGAAGTCTTCTGAGATGACGACCTCACCTTGCACTGCTGTCACGACTCCAAAAAATATCAGTAGAACACCTATTAAGATCTTGCCCAGCCGGGGTGATGAATGACTGATTGACGATATGGTGTTTGATCGTGAACTTCGGTGGAGAAGGGTCATCACGTTGCTACTCCTTTTGCCGTGTCGAGAGTGATATTTGATGTTGCAGCAAAAAGCCTGAGGGGCTTTTTCATCATGGTTGGAGTGAATGCTGGAGGCGCGAAACCTGTCGGTCAGAGGTGAGAAAAAGCAAAATACTAAGTTTTGGGGTTGATCAGGAACTGAGGGCGGAGATGGGATCTGTAGTTGGTTGAAGATGCCATGAAAGAAATCACCCAGGTGCTGAGAATCAGTACCCGGCTTACAGTCAGATTGGCTTACCTGCCTGTTCCTCCGACGCACTTGCAGTCTCCTGCCACAAGTTCCTTATTGCTCGTTCAATGTTGAAGCGAGGTCCTGTTATTCCTGGGGTCTTAACCTGGAAATCCAATAGGGAAATCTAGTCTTTTCATCAGGAGAAGCAAATTCTTAGTGTTTATCTCTCCATAGAGCTGTCGAATGACTCGGTTGTGAAATCAGTGAAATGCCAACTGTTTGGTGTCGTTTGCTGCTGATATGCCAAAGATAAAGGATTTTGTTTAGACTTTAATCCGTTCTCAGAGCGATTATTTCTACAGTTGTTTTTGCATCTGATCCAACTTGTCTATCGGCACGGGGCCCGACCACATCCTGAAGTATTGTTTGATGTAGTGAATCTGTCTTTCACCAGGCGCCAATAGCAAGGGCAGATAGTTCCAGGGTACGTTGGGATAGCGGTGATGATTCAGATCCAGTTCCCGGTGTAGAAAAATTTTGCTCATCCAGGGGAAGTGTTTGAGGTTCAGGGCACCCTCGATCAAATGGCGTCGGGTATAGGCGTGTTCGATGAATTGCCGGGTCGACCAGTTGAAGGCGAAGCAGGCGTAATAGACCAACAGGACGAACGGGCTGATACCGAGAACATAGAGCACCATGATGATGAACAATAAAAACAGGCCAAGCTCTCTGCGCATAGCGTGAATCTCTTTGCGGGTAAAACTACCCGAGTAGGCCCGACCCGGTTTGTCGTCGAGAAACCACTTCTGCACGGTCTCCGGCGGAAAAATGGTCAATACCAGACTGCCCAGCACCGGATAAATCCAAAACACCCCCAGCAGTATGGCGTACCATTGCGTGAACTTTTTGATCAGGCTTTCGTTCTCCCCATAGGCATCGAACAGTTCATCCTCACTGCGATTCTGGACGTGGTGTTTGGTGTGGGTGTTGTGGAACATGCTGATGGACATGGGGAAGAAGAAGCTGGTGAGCATGCCCAGCAGATAGTTCAGTCTTGGATTGCTGTGCAGCTTGTCATGCGCCGCTTCATGCATCAGCGCGTAGTTGGTGAGCATCAGGTAGGAGTAGACAATGCCCAGCGGAATCAATATCTCCAGGCGGTCGGCATACTGGGTCCCCAGCCACAAGAGTAAGAGGGCGCTGCTCATCACAATGACAACCAGCAGTAGATTCAGTCTGTCAGGGATCCGCCATGAAGGATCGGGTTTTATGTGCATGATTTTTTGGTGCTTGGTTCAGAGTGCTGAGGTCAAACCCGGGTGTTTCAATCGAAAATCGGGAAAGCGATCGAACAGGCTATGCAGTACGGGTAGCCTATCGGCGCTCACCAGGTTCGCAGGAAAGGCAGATTGCAGGTCAAGCGCAGTGATGGCTCGGATCATTTGCTGAGTCGAAGGATGCAACTCCGGCTCTTCTCGAACCAGCTGCCGGATGACCAGGATCGTCGAACGTCTGGGTTGGAGGATATTGTTGAAAACATTGCGAAACAGCCCTGCATTGATCTTTTGCCTTATTACAGGCGTGTACTCCTGCAAACTGAGAATCAGTTTCATGTCGATGCCGACATGACGTTGTTCATCGAGCATGTGCAGTCGATGTAAGTCGATAAAGCCTTTATCCAGTCGATCGGCGTGTGGATGGGTGATCAGTGCATGAGAGATCGCCGTGGTCATCTCCTCCATGGCCAGCAGAAGCCAGAGCATAGCGGGTAGCAGTCCCGGTGTCGCCAGCAGGATCTTCAGCAGGCGTTGTTCGAACGGCCTCAGACGGGTGAATGGAGTGGGATTGTGACGATAAAGATCCGGCCGTATTGCCCGGTTGTAGCGGGCGAACATCCGGCTGTGCCGTTCCTCGTCCTGTAACACCAATCCAATGGCATCAAGCAGTCGAGAGTTGTCTTTGACGGCCTTGTGTCGTTTCAGACTCGGCATCAGGCCCTTGATGAACAGCTCTTCGAATTGTATGAACTGCTCATTGATGCGCAGTCCATAGAGGGTGTTGTAGTGCAGGCGCTGGGCTTGTTTGAGTTGCTCATACCAGGGGGTGTGGTAGAGGTGGGTATACTCCTCAGGCACCAGCAGACCCGGTCTGTCTGATGATCGACTCATACTTTTATTTGTGCAAACACGCTAAGCGGTTTGCGCACGTCTGCGTTTACCCAGCACCCAACCGACCAACAATCCCAGCAGGATGCCTCCACCGCCGACCCACCAGATCATCTGGCGTACCTGGCGCAGGATGGCGTTGTCCAGCACATTGGTGGAGAAATGAATCGCCGCGGCCTTCCAGACACCCTCTTTTCTGATCAGTGTCGCACTCCACGCCACATCCAGGGAAAAGGCCTGACCCGACTTTAATTCGATCTGGTCTACCGCAGTACCATAACCTATGGCCATGTCAGGGCCATGGAAGTAGGCGGGACCACCGATACTCGCCTTGGTGGTCAGCTTCTTGATCGGAGCTTCCGGTCCCTGGGTCATCTGCTTGTTGTAACTGATGATTTCATCGACGCCTCGGGCGACATGGGCATTCTGATGTGTGATGACCACCTGCTCGTCCAAGTAGGGGCGCAGCCTGGCAATGTCATTTGCATTGACGGCCTGTTCCACATGCACCAGCAGATCGCGCAGTGCCTGCCGGCTTTCTGCGTAGGGATCGGCGGTTGCAGGTGTTGACGCCAAGGTTGAGGTGGCGGCAGTGAACAGAGATAGACAGATGATGAGGATGGATCGAAATGGATAGTCTTTCTTGAGCATGGACCTCTCCCTTGGTTTAGCGACTTCAGGTTGCCATGCTTTGGATTCATGTACAAGTGTTCGAGAGACATTGAAGTCGTGACAATGGAATGTGACCAAACCGGACACCGGTCTGTGAAACCAGCGGTGCCGAGCAAGTATTCATGACTTTCACCTGAGACGAGTGATAGGGTTTGAGAGACGCTACACTGGTCAGATCTAGGATAAAGATCCTGAAGATTTATAGAGGTCGAAGATGACTCTGGGAGTATCGTTTGCGCTGCACCACCTATTGTTTGATGGGTCGTTGATGCATCCAGCGATGCTGGGCTCGATCATCACAACTAGCTATTGCGGCCAGAAATCTCCGACTGCTGTTCTTTTGTTTGGACTGACTGTGCAACGGGTATCGGTACACGGCATGAGCAAGGGGTAGGGGGTCAAGCCGTTGATTCACTGTCAGGCAACCACGGCCTCGATCGGCGGGAGCGACCTTGAGGCCGTGTTGTATCCCCAAGGATTACATCAGGCTGACGATCGAGTCGATGTTCATCACTGTACCAAGAGATGGACACTGAAGTTACTGCTACCCTTGGGATTCACTACCCGGTAGTTGCGTTGCTTGCCACACACATCGATTTCCCAGACATAGTCAAACTTGTCCGGAATTAGATTGGGAAAGTGTTTGTCAGTGTCTACTGCCGGAGCGAAATCGCGGGTCTGCAACAGTTTGAATGCTTGGCAGTCTTGGTTCTGCAGTGATTCGTATATGGAGATAAGATCCAGGCTCCATTGAATGTCAGATTTTGTTAGGTAGGGACTCGCTTCTATGACTATATTTGGGCTGGTTACCCAGCGACTCCGATAGATGGCAAGCTGTTCGTCCGACACTTCGAGGGTCTGGCCCATGATGGGGAATAGATTTTCGTCTCTTGGGGCTTTCTGTGGGGTGGCACAACCTGTTATCAGGATTGCACTGAAAAGTGCGGTGATGATCTTGAGCATGTCCTTTCTCCACTGCTTCCTGTTGGTTTTCTACAGACAGACCGCAAAACAGGCCTGCATCATCAATATACTGCAAGAAAAAATCATTCGTGGCATACCTTGCCCGGTATGGATGACTAAGTCTTTGTACAATGACCGCCGTCAATCGAAGAATCGATTCTGTGCACATTTTTACTGTGCTGAGCTCCATACTTGATCACCTTAGAACGATGTCGGGTGTTACAGCAATGCTATTTCCGGTTGTACGAGCAGTTCGTCGAGTTGCGTCGATGCTTCCTCAGGCCAGCTGACGGTTTCGATGCAGGTTCGATAGATAATGGGATCTAGTGCCTTGCTGAGTCGAGGTAACAGTGGATTGCCAATCGACAGGCCGAGCAGGCCGATCTTGGCATTTTTTTCGGTGGCGATATGCAGCGCCTCGCGCAAGACTACCAGGACATCTGGCTCTGCGCTTGGCGCGATGGCGAAGAAAGCCAGGATGACACTCTCCACCAGGCGACCGCTCCTGGGTAACAGGGGCCTGCCCTGTAGATACATGTTGAGATTGACCAAAGGCCGCAGAATGTTGAGAGGAAATCGATAGCCCTGCACCATGGTCTGTTTGATGGTCCTTTGATCCCATAACGCGATGCAGGCCTGGATATCTCCGTTATTCTTGAGCAGCCAGAAATCCTCGATGCCCAGGCCTTGAGCGGGCGACAGGTGGGTAAACCAAGCCGGCTCCAGGCAAGGGGCAAATTGATAACGGGACGCCTGGCGATTATAGAACTCGCATAGCCGGGGGATATCAGCCCGACGGGCCGCCTGCAGCAGTTTGGGTCGCCTGCGTTGGCGGACCGAGATGGCCAGGGTCTGGATTTCTCCCAGGGGCTGATAACGGGGCAGACTGGGATGCCGGGCTTCCAACAGGCGGCGCGCTCGGTGGTTGTCGCTGGCGAGGCTGGTAAACCAGATCTTGGTGGCATCTGACTCTGGACGATTGAGGGGGCGGATGGAATTGAAGCCGTGTTTGAGGATGCTCAAGCGGTTACGGTAGCTTGGGTTGACCCGCAGTTCGCCCAGGTAGCCGGCTTGTCGTTTTTCGCCGTTGATGAACACCGGGAGAAAGGTCGTGTGGTACATACCGATGGACTCTCCCGGTCTGGTGGCATCTTCGCCGATCACTACACGGGATGTTCCGAGCAGATTTTCCCCGGCAAAATAGGAAGGGCTGCGTTCCAGGGTGAGTCGGATCCAGCCTGCCATGGGATTGGCTTTGAGGATCTTTTGCAAACCGGTATCGTCTGCCGGTGTGGCATGACGGATGATCAGATTCCCCGCCCGATAGCGATCACCGTTCGGACTGATCTGGATTTGGTTCATCGATCGGCTTCCAGCAGTTCTCCCTGCCAGGTCTCATCACCCAAGGGATAACCGTTGCGCTGGCTCACTTCCGTTCGGTGCATCCAATTGATGGGGAAGAAGTTGCGGAACATGAAGGGGTCAGACCGGTTGATGGCGTCGAAGCCCCGTTGCAGGATGCTTGGCCAACGATAGAAGCGGCGCCGGGCCGCCACACAGCCCGCCGTGACCTGCTGGGGTGAGAGCCGCGCGGGTCGGAAGGGCAGATCGTTGTAGCGGTAAGCGGGATCGAGCCACCAGTGATCGAAGCGCAGACGGCCTTCAGCCTGCAGGCGCGTATAGAGCGGTGTTCCGGGGAAAGGCGTGATGTGATTGAAGGCGGCGATGTAAAGTCGCTGTTCGATGGCGAAGTCCACCGCTTGATCGAAGCTCTCCGGGGTGTCCCGGTCATAACCGAAGATGAAGGTGCCATAGACGCGAATGCCATGTCGCCGCAGGTTATCCAGAGCGATCCGGTAGCCTCCGCGCATCTGATTGAAGCCCTTGCCCATGGCCTTGAGGTTCTGCTCATCCAGGCTCTCGAAACCGATCAACACCCCCATGCAGCCGCTGCGGGCCAGCAACGCCAGCAACTCCTCGTCGTGGGCCGCGTTGATGCTCATCTGGGTCACCCAGCGGACCTGGAGGCCCTGCATGGCGTCGAGTAGCTCCTTGCAGGCACTGAGGCTGCCGGCAAAGTTGTCGTCCACGAAGAAGAACAGCTTGCTGCGCTGCTGCAGAGACTGCAGCTCGGCGATCACCGCATCCACCGGACGGCTGCGATGGGTGCGCTGGAAAAAGCTCTGGATGGCGCAGAACTCGCAGGGGAAACGGCAACCCCGACCGGTTTCGATCAGCCCCAGGGGCAGGTAGCGTTTCTTGCCGTAGATAGAGCGGTCGAGCCGGACCTGGCGAAGGTCGGGTTGTTCCTCCGCTTGGTAGCGCTTGTGCAGGGTGCCGGAGTACAGATCGTCGATGACCTCCACCCAGATGCCCTCGGCCTCACCGACCACGATGGCTTCGGCGAAACGTTCCGCCTCTTCCGGCAGCAGGGTGGGGTGGAAGCCGCCCATCACTACCGGTATGCCCCGGCGGCGGTATTCGCTGGCGATCTGGTAGGCGCGACGGGCGGTGTAGGTCTCCACCGAGAGTACCACCGCATCCGTGGCTTCGTCGTAGGGGATGAGCTCCATGCGATCGTCATGGAAGCGCAGTTCGATGTCCTTCGGGGTAAGCCCGGCGATGGCGGCGGCAGGCAGGGGCTCCATCTGCCAGGAGCGGATGTACTTCTCTCCCCGTCGGTGACCGATGGCGGGGTGGATCAGGCTCAGCCGCCGCATACGCTGCGGTTGCTCGACCGGTCCCCGGTAACGCTGATCTCAGCCGGTCGCCATAGGGTCCGGGGGTCGGGCAGGAGGCTGTGAATCGGCAGGTCGCAGGTGTAGAAGCGGTGCAGGTTGTGGGCATAGAAGCGGTAACCCAGGTTGGCGCTCAGCGCCAGGGGTTTCAGATTGCCGGCCCGCCATAGGCGTCTGGCCATATGACCCCACCCGTAGGCCGCTTTCCAGGCCGTTTCATGGCCCACGGCCAGTTGTTCGACCGTCATCCGGCGTGGTTGAAACACGACATGCTGGCCGTCATACAGTTCCCAATCCCGGTTGAGGATGCGCCCCTCCGCTTCCAGGCGTCGGAACAGCGGAGTGCCCGGAAAAGGAGTCAGTACCGCGAAGCGCGGCAGATCGATGGCCGCGTCCAAGGCCAGTTGCACCGTGGCATCGAACACCTCGGGGGTGTCGTCATCCAGACCGAAGACGAAACAGCCTTGTACCGCGATGCCGAGCTGGTGCAGATCGTCGATGAGTGCCCGGTAGTCGATGGAGCTGTTGAAGCGTTTGCCGGTCTCTTTTAGAGCGGTATCGGAGAGGGTCTCCAGCCCCAGCAGCAGCCCCCTGCAACCGCTTCGGGCCATCAGTTCCATCAACTCCGGATGGTGTCCGATGATCACCGTGGAGAGACCGTACCACTGCACGTTGAGGGGGATCAGGGCCTCGAACAGGCGTTTGGCGTAGGGGATGTCGGAGACCAGATTGAGGTCGACGAAGAGGAGCTTGCGTTGGCCGACCCGGCGGATATCCTCGACCACCCACTCCACCGGCCGTTGCCACTGGTTTCTGCCCCAGGCGGCGGGCGCCACGCAGAACTCGCAGTCATGGGCGCAGGAACGGGTCGCCTCGAAGACCGCCTGGGTGAGGAACTGGCGTCTGTCGAACAGCTCACGGCGGGGAAAGGGCAGGTCCTGATGCAGCTGGAGTCGCGGGTCCTGCTGGTAGTGCCGCTGGAGTCGGCCGGCGGCAAAGTCATACAGCAGCCGGGGCCAGGTCTCCTCGCTGTAACCGCTGCAGATGGCCTCGGCATGCTGCATGGCCTCCTCCGGCAGGAGGGTGACATGGGGACCGCCGAGCACCACCGGAATGCCTTGGTCGCGGAAGCGGCGGGCCAGTTCGTAACTGCGTTTGGCGGTGCCGGTGATCACGGTCATGCCGATCAGATCGGCCTGCAGCTCGGCAGGGATTTCCTGAATACCCTCATCGATCAGTTCGACCTCGGCCTGCAGCTCCGGCGGGATCAGCGCCGCCAGGGTGGTGAGCGTCAGGGGCTGATAGCGTAGCGCTTTCTTGAAGATGCCCCCCTTGTGCCGATATAGGGGGCCCTTGGGGGATATGAGTACGATCTTCAGGATGCATTCTCCAAAAACAGGTCGATCTGCATAGTGGGCGGCAGCAGTGCTGGAACTTTAACATCTCCCAGGCGCTGTTGTCGGGCGGCCTGTGTCGTATATGTGCGCAGCGGATCGGGGTGGGCGGTGACGGTTAGCGCACCGAGCTGCCCCAGTTTGCGGGCATAGGCGTATTGCGGGTTGGCATGGAGTCGCACTTCGAGTTCGGCGAGCCGCGAGACAACCCGTTGGGCATTGTCCCCGGGTGTAATCACAGTGTAATGGGCTCGTGGCGTCGAAGCCGCTGCCAACATGCGAAAGCCGGGAATGCCTTCAAGGCATTGGGCAACGAAGGCCTCGGTGAGTTTTTCGCCCACCAGGTCCGAGCCGAGGTCGTTACGACCGATGAAGGACAGGATCGGCAGGTCTGCAGAGAGGCCCTGGTAGCGTACCAGGTCTCCTGTGCGATAGCGGTAGAGACCTCCCGCCGTGGTGAGGACCACTTCGTAGTCCTGCCGGTGTTCCAGCTCCCAGGCGCAGCAGACCTGCCCCTGGCAATCCAGGAATTCATGAAACGCACTTTCCGCCGCGAGTAGCGGTTGTCCTGTCGGGTCGGGCACGGTGGTGATCCCTTCGGTGGCAAGCAATCCTTTGGCTTGGAACCGGGCCTGGGGTAATGCTTTCTCCAGTTGCTCGCCCAAGGAGCGAGAGGATCCATCCATCCAGCAGCTGACCAGTTTCAGCTCTGGCCAAAGGAGACGGCTGTCTCGGTTCCGTCGATAACAGGCGAATCGATCCAGTGCATTGTGATCGGCCGGTAGTTTACGCTCGGCGATAGCGCCACCGTTGTTCAAGAGACTCTCCAACTCTGCCTGACGTTGGCTCAATGCCTGCAGCAGCTGCAGGAAGAAGCTGGGGCTCCAGACCGAGATCAGTGCTAAATCCTGCCGGCGCAGGAGCCAGTAGAGGGTAACCAGTTGCCAGGTCTCAACATCGGTGATCTCACTGACCCAGACAGGGACGGCGCTGAGTCGCTGCAGCGCCTGGCCGGCAACTGGCCCCAGATAGGCCCCATCTGGCAGACCGATAGGAATACCGCCTTCGGTCATTGTCGGTTGGCGGGTTGCCGGGCTGGTCGAAAGATAGACCGAGCCGCGGGTCAGCTCATGCGCAGCGACCAGATCGCCTAGCCAGGGCAGCAACGCTTTGCCGAAGTCGGCCAGGCTCGCAGCGGAGTAAGCGATCAGCTTGCCGCCTCCACTGCTGCCGCCGGTCTGTTCGAAGGCGCGTGGTATACCTTCAAACAGGATGTCTTGCTCACCTTCTGCGCACATCTCGATGTAGGGTGTGAACGCTGCATAGTCGCTCAGGGGTACCTGATCCTGGTAAGCCTGAATACTGTCTATGTGATCAAAGCCGTGTCTTCTGCCGAACAAGGTCTGAGCGTTTCGCTGCAGGCAGGCCAGCAGCCAGTCTGTCTGGCGTCGTGCGAGATCAATAGCAGCGGCTTTGCCTGTCTGCAGATTTCGCAAGGTCCGCCAAGGATCGCTCATGATGGATCGCCCTGGAACAGGCGTCTGGCAAGGGGTTTTAAATTCTCTTCACTCAGCTCACAAAGACAGACCAATTCATGCCCGGTGAGATAGCCGGGATTGCGCTGCAGAAAGAACTTAACCGCCTGTTTGTTCAGTTCTCTGGGATTCGGATGGGCAAAGGCCGCCTTCAGGTGACCGCGTGATTCAGGAAAGGCGATCACACCACTGTCTGGATCATAAGCCCCGCCGAACTTATTGTTCGCGAGCCGATCAGCCAATCCCTTGAGCTCACTGACTGGGTCTTGCCAATGCGGATGAAAACAGCGGCTGAAGGCCGGCAGATAGCGGTAGGTGCGGTGTCCCTTGACGATGAGGAACCAGTAGAGCGGGGTGTGCGTTTCTTCCCGTTTGATTTGACCCGCCCGGCTGATCCAGGAGAAGGCAAGGGCCTGTTGTCCCCAGTGGGCATGCTCGACGATGGTATCCCCTGAATAGATGATGCGTATGGATCTGCCCTGCCAGGTCTCCCGGTAGAGTTCGTAGAGGCTGAATCCCACCAGTGTCTGGTCTTTGCTGACCAGCAGGGCCTCGGTCTTGCTCTCCAGATCCGCTCTGAACAAGGCCGCGTCGCAGCCGTCGTAATGGGCGAGGTAGATTTGGCACATTGCATCCAGGGTGGCCTCGGAAAGCTGGGTGATCTTGACGATGTCTGTCTGATAAGCCTGCATTGTGATGCGTGCCACCCATGCTTGCTGTGGAATCTGTGGGACGGAAGCATGATACCCTCGAGCCGGGGAACTTAGAACTGCACGGTCGGAGTACGCTCATATGTCTGAGCGTCATGGGTGAATAAAAAACGCATGCGACTATAAAAGTTCGGCTTTAGACTAGGAGGTATTCCGGGAAGACTCAGGTGATCGGGTATGGCAATCAGTGTTTTCGAACTTTTCAAGATCGGTATCGGTCCTTCCAGTTCCCATACGGTGGGGCCGATGCGTGCAGCATTGCGGTTTGCCAGCACCCTTTTGCAGCAGGGGCTGACGGGGGTGGTCCGCCTGCAGGTGGAATTGTTCGGTTCACTCGGCTCCACCGGCAAGGGGCACGGCACGGACAAGGCCGTCATCCTCGGTTTGCTGGGAGAGACACCGGAGAGTGTGGAGATCGATCGGATCGGTGCCTACCTGCAAGTCGTATGGGATGAGGGGGTGATCAATCTGGCAGGGTGCTGTCCGCTGCCATTCAACTTCGACAAAGACCTGACCTTTCATCGGCGCAAGACCCTGCCCTATCATGCGAACGGCATGATCTTCAGTGCGCTCGATGCGCAAGGGGCTGTGTTGCTGAAGCGGACCTACTATTCCGTGGGTGGCGGCTTCGTCGTGGATGAGGACGCGGCCGGTGCAGATAGGATCGTCGCAGACCAGACCCTGTTGCCGTATCCGTTCATTTCCGCTGCAGACTTATTGGCACAATGTGCGGAGCAGGGGATGTCGATCAGTGAGTTGATGCTGCGCAACGAGTTGACCTGGCGGAGTGAAGCGGAGATCCGTGAAGGATTACTGGAACGCTGGGCGGTCATGCAGGCCTGTGTGGAGCGTGGCTGTCGCACCGAGGGTGTTCTGCCGGGTGGCATGAAAGTGAAACGCAGGGCGACCAGGCTTTACCGGCAGCTCTCCAACGACACACAGCTCAATCAGGTGCCGCTGGGTACTATGGATTGGGTCAATCTGTTCGCCATGGCGGTGAACGAGGAGAATGCGGCCGGAGGGCGGGTCGTGACGGCTCCGACCAATGGGGCCGCCGGAATCATTCCTGCGGTCATGCACTATTACTGGAAATTTTCCCCGGGGTGTAGTGAAGATGGCATCGTGCGTTTCCTGCTGAGCGCCGGGGCTATCGGTATCCTGTATAAAGAGAATGCCTCGATCTCGGGGGCGGAAGTGGGGTGTCAGGGAGAGGTCGGCTCCGCCTGTTCGATGGCCGCCGGGGCACTGACTGAGGTGCTGGGTGGCACCCCCGAACAGGTGGAGAATGCCGCCGAGATCGCCATGGAGCACAATCTGGGGCTGACATGCGATCCGGTGGGTGGCCTGGTGCAGGTTCCCTGCATCGAACGTAACGCCATGGGCGCGGTGAAAGCGATCAATGCGAGCCGGATGGCGTTGCGGGGTGATGGTCGGCACTTCGTCTCATTGGATAAAGTGATCAAGACGATGCGTGAAACCGGCGCGGATATGCAGACCAAGTACAAGGAGACGGCAAGGGGAGGCTTGGCGGTAAATGTGATTGAGTGCTGAACATCCCAAGCATACAGTCTGCAGATGCTACGATTCAATATCCGTCATGATGAACGACTGAGCCATTGCTGTGGCAACATGAGGTTTGATGGACTGAAAATGGAAAATCTGTTACTTATTGACTTTGAGATCCTGTGACAAAGCGACCCGGGTGTATCTTCGTGCTGCAAAAACTAGATAGTGATCCTTTCGGACGAATTCTGCTGCTTGGTATCCTCCTGGCTTCTGCAGTCGTCATGGCGGAAGAAACTCTGCAGGCCGAGTACATCGGGATAGAAAACTGCATGTTGTGTCACATGCCGCACTTTGAATCCTGGTCTGAAACCAAGATGTCCAATAGCTTTGAACTCCTCAAACCGGGTGTCCGGGCTGAAGCGAAACAACAGGCCAATCTCGATCCGAACAAGGATTTCACTACAGATCCAACCTGCCTGAGGTGCCATGTGACGGGATTAGGGAAACCCGGTGGCTTCAAGAGCTTGGATGAGACGCCGGATATGCTGGGTGTGCAATGTGAGATGTGTCATGGCCCCGGCAGCATTTACACCGAGATGATGATGAAAAAGCAGGGAACATACACCTTGGAGGACTATCAGACACTGGGAGGCCTGAGCATGCCTTCACCAGAAAACAATGTCTGTACGCAGATGTGTCACAATACTGCCAGTCCATTCACGAAATCCGGCTTTGTGTTCGATTTTAATGATCGTAAGGCCAGTGGCACCCATCGACATGATCTAAACTATATCTACATGCCCTTCGATCTATGGTAGTGGACATGCATTCTTCTGATTGTTCGAAACTGTTGCCTGATTGATTCGATCGACAAAGAAACAAACAACTCGTTATTAGTTTTTTTTCTAGCCTGACCGATCTTCATAAGTTCTTTCTTTTCTCCATTGACCGTTAAATTCACAAAACCTGTGAATTTTAGCGATTTCCCTAATGTCAATCCGGAATATCCCCACTGTTAGTGGTGATACTGGACGCCTTATAGTTACCAATATCCATACAAATTAATAATCTGAAATAGTCGGTCAATCTTTACGTAACTGACTGAAGATTATGCGGTAACGGGTGAATTTGGCGTTTGTTGGTTCTAGGGAATATGCAAAGGAGAAAACTATGTTAATAACTCGAACAATAAAAACTCTGGGTGTGCTGTCTGCGTTATCGACTTTGGCATTCGTTGGCGGGGTGACTGCAGGAACGATTGTAGGCACGAAACACGATTTCTCAGACAGAAACTGGTCGGGCGGTGAGATCTGTATTGTCTGCCATACTCCGCATAATGCAGACATATCGGTGGCCGATGCACCCTTGTGGAATCATGAGTTGACCAC
>JAAUXZ010156064.1_pt1 | contig 13708 bp, 9 predicted proteins | sample 7278131 | NCBI WGS metagenome assembly JAAUXZ01 (sample SAMN14350119, study PRJNA611818) | marine sediment metagenome | isolation source: surface marine sediment (3m) | place: French Polynesia: Moorea | collected 2018-08
CGGACGATGTCTGGAATAACGTCAGTTATATCCTGTCGGTCAAGCTTGCTGATCCCCAGTTCTCCGGCCAGACCAAGGAGCGTCTCTCCTCGCGCGAGTGTGCAGCATTCGTATCGGGCGTGGTTAAGGATGCCTTTGGCCTATGGTTGAACGAGCATGTGGAGGCTGGAGAACGCATAGCAGAACTGGCGATCAGTGCCGCGCAGGCGCGCCAGCGCGCGGGCAAGAAGGTGGTGCGCAAGAAGGTTGCGCAGGGACCGGCCTTGCCGGGTAAATTGGCTGATTGCCTGTCAGACGATCAGGAACGTACCGAGTTGTTCCTGGTGGAAGGTGATTCTGCAGGCGGTTCGGCCAAGCAGGCGCGCGACAAGAATTTCCAGGCCATCATGCCTCTGCGTGGCAAGATCCTGAATACCTGGGAGGTCGATCCGTCCGATGTGCTCGCCTCGCAGGAGGTGCATGACATCTCCGTCGCGATCGGGGTGGAACCGGGTAGTGACGATCTGTCCAAGCTGCGTTTCGGCAAGATCTGCATCCTTGCGGATGCCGACTCGGACGGCTTGCACATCGCCACGCTGCTGTGTGCCCTGTTTGTACGTCACTTTCGCCGCCTGGTGCAGGAAGGGCATGTTTACGTTGCCATGCCGCCGTTGTATCGCATCGATGTTGGCAAACAGGTGTTCTACGCGCTGGATGAGTCCGAGCGGCAGGGTGTGTTGGATCGTATCGCCGCGGAAAGACTCAAGGGCAAGGTCAGCATTCAGCGTTTCAAGGGGCTGGGTGAGATGAATCCGGCGCAGTTGCGTGAGACCACAATTCATCCGGATACCCGTCGGCTGGTGCAGTTGTCCATGCAGGCGAGTGATGAGACCAACCGCCTGATGGACATGTTGTTGGCCAAAAAACGCTCCGGTGACCGGAAAACCTGGTTGCAGAAGAAAGGCGACCTGGCCGAAGTCTGATGTTTGCCCGAAGGATTTTCATGGCCGCGGGGCTGGGGCTGATGTCGAGCGTTTTGCTGGCCGGTCAGCCCCTGTTCGATGTGCATACCCACTACAAGTGGGACCAGGCGGAAATTACCTCGCCGCAGCAGGCGCTGGATTTTCTGCAGCAGGCCGGGGTGGAGCGTGCGGTGGTGATCGGGACCCCTGCCAACCTGGCGCTGCAACTCAAGCAACTTGCACCTCAGCGTATTGTCCTGTTGTACGGCCCGTACCTGCTCGGTGGCGAAAAGCTGAGCTGGCAGTTTCGCAAAGGTCTGGTTGGCGAAGTCCGTGCGGGCCTTGAAAGTGGTCAGTACCAGGGCATTGGCGAGTTGCATTTGATCGGTGGGATGGCCACGCGCTGGGATCGCAGCGAGGTATTTGCCGAGCTGCTCAAGTTGGCACGCGAGCACGATGTCCCGATGATGGTGCACACGGAATATGCCTCTATCAAGCCGACGGTTGAGATGTGCCAGGCCAATCCGGAGAACCGTTTTCTGCTGGCGCATGCAGGGGCGGTATTGCCGCCACGCATGGTGGCGCAGATTCTTGATGCCTGCCCGAGCGTGCACATGGACCTGGCGGCACGCGACCCCTGGCGGTACGTCAACAATCCGATCACTGATGATCACGGCATTCTGCTGCCTGACTGGAGGAAACTGGTACTCCGCTACCCTGACCGTTTTATGGTCGGTTCGGATACCGTGTGGCCGGTGGACAGGGGCGTCAGCTGGGACCAGGCAGACACCGGTTGGCAGGAACTTGCGCGTTTTGTGGCCTTTCATCGGCGCTGGCTGGCTGATCTGCCAGAGGATGCTGCGCAAAAGATCCGCTGGGAGAACGCGCAGCGCTTTTTCCGCCTGGACTGAAATCGGAATAGCTGCCGCTTGATATTCGTCAAGTAAGAGGACGCCAGCTAAAGTAAAGTTTATTAGCTGACGCTAATATGCTTGTGTTATCGAATTTCGCCGCGGGATCCCGGATGCTATTTGCAAGACAACTTCTGATCGTTTTTCTGATTGGCTTGTCCCTGCAGGCCATGGCCAAGCCCGATGGGCGTGCTCTCTACCAATTGCACTGCAGCGCCTGTCACCAGTTTGAAGGCGCCGGAGGCATTGGCTTGCCGCTGTCGAAGGAGAAGCTCGATGAAGTCAGCGATGATTACCTGTTCAAGAGCATTCGCCTCGGGCGGCCGGGGCGTGTGATGCCCGCTTATCGCGAAATGAGCGATGCCCAGGTCGACGCCATCGTTCGTTACATGCGGGAACATACCGGCAGTGTTGCCAAGGAGTATGACCCGGCACCGCTGAGTGGTGATCTGGCGCATGGTGCCGCCTTGTTTGAAGAGCATTGCGTGAAGTGCCATGGTGACGAGGGTACCGGGGAAGGCGAGGGCACCGGCGTGACAATGTCGCGCGAGCGCTCATTCCTTGTGATGCCGTCTTCAGTCGCCAATTCCGGCTTTCTCGATTCCGTAACCGACCGTCAGATGCACCACATCATCTCGGTGGGGCGCGAGGAGTCGGACATGCCCGGTTACACCAAAAAGGGCCTGACTGAAGAGGACATCAATGCCCTGGTGGTGTACGTGCGCAAGCTCGGAAAGGAAGCGGCGGGACCGGTTCCGATCGATCCGGATGAGCCACTGTCGCACCTTACCGAGTCGCCTTATGACTTCGAGACCACCGTCAGCAATGTCAAGGCCGCCCTGGCAGGGGCCAACTTCCGCAGCTTCCCCGATCGGTTCCTGGAGCAGGGATTGATTGACGAGTTTTCGGTCAATCAGCGCCAGGTCTCCATTCGTTTCTGCAACTTCGCCGAATTGTACGGCATGCTCAAGATCGAACCGCGCCTGGGCGTGGTATTGCCGTGCCGGGTGACTATCTTGGAGCGTCCAGGGGGTGAGGTGATGCTGGTAACCCCCAACCTGAGAGTGGTGTCGCGCTGGTTCAACAACGACGAGTTGGTTGAGCTTTGGGAGGCGATGGAGGAGACGTTCCAGGAGATTGTTGAGGAGGCGACCCTATGAATTGGCGTCGAATAATGCTTTCGTGCCTGCTGATCGGTGCCCAGTGGTTGAGCGGAACCGTAGCGGCGGACGAAATGTTGATGCTGCGGCTCAACATGAAAGCTGACCTGGCGGTTGAATACCTGAAAACTGCCGTCGAGGAACACGGTTACTCGGTAGCGCACATCCAGCTGTGCGATGGCGGTATGAAGGATTTTGGATACAAGTCAGACACTTATCGTGTGGTTTTCTTCGGCAAGATCGAAGAGGTGCGTCAGATCAGCGAGACGCATCCGGAATTTGTGGCCTATGTGCCACTGAAGATGACGGTGGTGGCTGAAGGTGATGAAGCCGTGATGTCTATCGTCAATCCCCAGACGTTCAACCAGTACTACCGGGGGGACGAACAGATGCGTATTCAGTTCGCCCGCTGGTACAACGATATTCGCAGCATCTTTGTGGATATGGGCAAGGCCGCCGGGCAGAAGCAGGTGGCCTCGAGCTAGAACTAAAGATATACGAACAGGCAGCGAGACCCACCACGGGCTTTCGTGGCCCGGTGAGTTCACTGCTGAAGGCCACGGTTCTATCGGGATTCCTGGCAATGGGGTATGTGGGGCCGGCCCAGGGGATGTCGGTTGTTGGCGACACGAGGCAGGCAGGTTTTTGAGAGGCGTGTAGAATTCGGCCTTTCGTTATCCACCTCTCACGTTAGCCAGGTCGCAATGGATCAGGAACCGCAGTACAACGCCGACGGCACCGAACAACTTCCCCTCCACATTTTCACTGAGAAGGCCTACCTGGATTATTCCATGTACGTCATTCTCGACCGGGCCCTGCCGTTCATCGGCGATGGCCTCAAGCCGGTTCAGCGGCGCATTGTCTACGCCATGTCGGAACTCGGCCTGTCGGCAACCGCCAAGTACAAGAAGTCCGCGCGTACCGTTGGTGATGTGCTGGGCAAGTTCCATCCGCATGGCGACTCGGCCTGTTACGAGGCGATGGTGCTGATGGCCCAGTCGTTCTCCTACCGGTACACCCTGATTGACGGGCAGGGAAACTGGGGCTCCCCGGATGATCCGAAATCCTTCGCGGCGATGCGCTACACGGAGGCGCGCCTGACGCCATACTCTCAGGTGCTGCTGTCCGAATTGGGGCAGGGTACGGTGGAATGGCAGCCGAACTTCGACGGCACCTTGAAGGAGCCAGCGCAGTTGCCGGCACGTCTGCCGAATGTGCTGCTGAACGGCTCCACCGGCATCGCGGTGGGCATGGCCACTGATATCCCGCCGCACAACCTGCGCGAGGTCGCTGCCGCGTGCATACGTCTGATCGAACAGCCGAAGAGCACGCTCGCTGAACTATGTGAACATATCCCGGGCCCGGATTACCCGACCGAGGCCGAGATCATTTCTTCGCCTGAGGATCTGCGCAAGATTTACGAGACAGGCAACGGCTCGGTGCGCATGCGCGCTGCCTGGGAAAGGGAAAATGCTCACGTGGTGATCACTGCGCTGCCTTACCAGGTATCCGGCGCCAAAATCCTCGAGCAGATTGCGGCGCAGATGACGGCCAAGAAGCTTCCTTGGATTGAAGACTTACGCGACGAGTCGGATCATGAAAACCCGACCCGCCTGGTGATCGTACCCCGTTCCAACCGTGTCGACCTGGAGCGCGTGATGTTGCATCTGTGTGCGATCACTGACCTGGAACGCACCTACCGCGTCAACCTCAACATGATTGGCCTGGATGGCCGCCCGGCGGTGAAAGACCTGCGCGGGATTCTCAAGGAGTGGCTGGAATACCGTTTCGAGACGGTACGCAGGCGTTTGCAGTACCGGCTCGACAAGGTCAACGACCGCCTGCACCTGTTGCAAGGTCTGTTGATTGCGTTCCTCAACCTCGACGAGGTGATTCGCATCATCCGTACCGAGGATGAACCCAAGATGGTGCTGATGAAGCGCTTTGACCTGACGGAGGTTCAGGCCGACTACATCCTTGACACCAAGCTGCGTCAATTGGCCCGCTTGGAAGAGATGAAGATCCGGGGAGAGCAGGAAGAACTGGACAAGGAACGCCAGGACCTGGAGAAGACGCTTGGCTCCAAGGCGCGCATGAAGACCCTGATCAAAAAGGAACTGGCCGCCGATGCCGAGAAATACGGCGATGATCGGCGATCACCGATCATGCAGCGTGATACCGCCGAGGCGATGGATGAGGCCGAGCTGACGCCGAGCGAACCGGTCACCGTGGTGTTGTCTGAAAAAGGGTGGGTGCGCGCTGCCAAGGGGCACGAAATCGACCCGTCCGAATTGAACTACAAAGCGGGGGACAGTTATCAGCACGCTGTGCGTCTGCGCAGCAACCAGCAGGTGATCTTCCTGGACTCCAGTGGGCGCAGTTATTCGCTCTCGGCACATACGCTGCCTTCGGCGCGAGGACAGGGGGAGCCACTGACCGGGCGCTTCAACCCACCGGCTGGCGCCTTGTTCACGGCCACCCTCGGTGGCGATCCGAGTCAGTGGTGGCTGTTGGCGTCAGATGGCGGCTACGGCTTCCGGGTGCAGGCCAAGGACCTGATCGCCAACAAGAAGGCCGGTAAGGCGGCGTTGAGCCTGCCGAAGGGCGCGAAGGTGCTGCAGCCCAGTCCCGTGGTCGATGCCGATACCGATCGCGTGGTGGCAGTCACGACGGAAGGACGCATGCTGGTGATCCCGGCCAACGACCTGCCGGCGCTGGCTCGCGGCAAGGGCAACAAGATCATCGGCGTGCCGGCAAAGAACGTGCTCGATCGCAGCGAGTATGTCGTGGCCGTGTTGGTGGTGCCCGAGGGTGGCAAGGTCAGAATTCTCTCCGGTAAACGCCACCTCACCCTGAAGGCTGCCGACCTCAATGCCTACGAGGGTGAGCGAGGCCGTCGTGGCAACAAGCTGCCGCGTGGCTTCCAAAAGGTTGACGGGATGCAACTGGACGATTGATGACGCTTATTGCACCGCCTCCGTCGGGAAGATCAACCCGATTCGAACCTGCTTGGCCCCTTCATTCCTCGCATAGGCTTGACCATGATGGAATTCGGCGATCAATCGCACCAGGTACAGGCCGAGCCCGAGGTGAGGCTGAACGTCCTGCACAGTGCGTCCTGACACCATTGAGCGAAACAGATCCAAATTGGCCGGCAATGGCGGGCCGGTATTGACCACCGACAAATCCACCGAATCGATAGTCTGCCTGGCCTGGATCCTGATGCAAGAGTCCGGTTCGTGGAAATCCACCGCGTTGCTGACCAGTTTTTCCAATGCCTGGCACACCAGGTCGGGGACAGCCCGCAAGGGCAGGGTCGTCGCTTCACAGTCGAGCTCGATTTTTGCGTCCGGCCATACCCCCCTGAACGCCTCTACCTGATGTTGCAATAGCCCCACCAGGTCAAAAGACTCGGGTTCAGCGCTCTGCAAAGTGTGTTCCAGGCGCGTGGCCTCCCGAAGTCTTTTGAGAATGAGGTCCAGACGTTCGGCTCCGCCATGTGCGCGCTGCAGGTACTTCAGCTGCTCTGGTTTATGTGGGCTCTGAGCCGCATTGTCCAAGGAAGTTCGAACGACGGACAATGGCGTACGAAGCTCATGAGCCAAGCGTGAAGCCATCGCCTCCAGGTAATGATTGTATTCAGCCAAGCGGGTGAGTACTGCAGCCAAGCCCTGTTCAAGCTCCCCTATCTCATCTTGCGAGCGTTCCGGATGAATTTCACCGGCAATGCGCCCATCGTGCGTGACTGCCTGATCGAACTTGTTTCGCAGGCGCCTTATCCGACTGGTGAGTATGCTGGCGAATGCCAGCAGCAGCAGACTCGTAAAGATGAACAACAGCAGGGTGATGCCGAAGAGTCGTTGCAAGGCCAGATTCTGGATCGACAGGATCTCATTGGTGCTCTGTTCAATCAGGATGCTGCCAATCACCCCCTGTTCTGCGCGTACAGGCACGGCGGAGCTCACAACAATGGCATCGCTGTCGGGGATGCGCCGACGCAACCCGGCAGGGCGTCCTGCCAGTGCTTCGCGCACAGCCACAATGTCAACGCGTGCAACGTCTGTTTGCAGTGCAAATTCGCTGTCTGCCTGGCGTGGCAGGACGGCCAGAATCGATTTTTGTACCAGCCAGGGCAGCCGCTCCTGATCGGCACTCAATGGCGCCTCTGTGTCCAGCTTCCCGTGTTGTGCCAGCACCAGGCCCTCATGGTCGAGTATCCAGGTCCGGGTCGCATGTGGAGTCAGCTCCTGCAAGAGCTGTTGCAATGCCGGCGATGGTGTAACCAGGCGGCCCAGTTGATTGACTGCTTGCAGGCGCGAGGTCTGGAGGCGGTCCCTGGTCGAGCTATCGTGCACGGCAATGCCCAGGCGCTCGCCCAACAGGTGCGCGGGCATTCGCAGCTCCAGAACATAACCGTTCTGGTGCTCCTGCCACTCGCCTCGGATCGCAGAGTCCGTGAACATCGATTGTCCGCGCAGTCGTTTTGCAGTCACCCAGCCCGGTGCGAGTGGTTGGATGTTGAAGCGCAATAATTGGCCTGCGCGACCGATTGCCAGGTCAACGTGATCGCCTTGAGGCCCGTAGGCCCTCGACGTATCGGAAACGCGCAACAGGATATAGGCGTGCTTCTTGTGCCGTCCGATAGCAATTTCGGTGTTAAGCGACCCGCCGGGCAACTGGTAGCGACTGAAACTGCCTCTGAAAAGCGACCACTCGTCAGCATAGCCATCGACCACGGGTGCCTGGTTCCATGGCTTGAGGTAGAGGTTTTTCTGTCGGTTTGCCTGACCTGGCTGATTGGCGCCACTGAACTGCTCGGCATGTTGTGCCAGCACGGCAGCCATGGCCTGGGCATTGGATTGCAGGTTCTGATGTTGAGCATCCCGCAGAAAACGCTCGGTTTCCAGGATGAACTGGTACCCAGCCCACGGAATGCCGAGCAGGGTCAAAGACACCAGCAGGAGCTTGAAACGAATACTGTGACGAAAGCGTTTGCGCATGCGTACCGGGTCAAATCTTCCAACGGTAGCCGGCACCGTAAACAGCCTCGATATGATCAAAGCTCGCGTCCAGTTGTTGGAATTTCCGCCTCAGCCGCTTGATGTGCGAAGTGATGGTGGCGTTGTCCACATAGGTGTTGGCGGCCTCCATGAGTTGATCGCGGCTGCGCACGTGCCCTGGGTTTTTTGCCAGTGCGTGCAGAATCCAGATTTCCGTTACCGTGAGTGCCAGGTCCTGCCCGCGCCAGGTGGCACGCAGCTGGTCCATGTCGAGGCAGAGTTCAGCCGTTCTGATTTGTGGGTTTTCCTCTTCCAGCACGGCATTTTGCAGCGCCTGAATGCGGCGGAACAGGGCTGCGACGCGCGCGCTCAACTGGTGCAGGCTGACGTCCTTGGTCAGATAGTCGTCGGCGCCCAGGCGAAGACCGGCGATGGTATCGAAGTCACTGTCACGCGCCGTCAGGAAGATGATGGGTAAGGTCTCAGAGCGTGCGCGCAGATACCGGCAAAGCTCAAAACCGCCGTCAATTTCATCGTTCAGTCCGATATCGAGTATCGCCAGGTCCGGCAGCGCCTGCTCGAATGCTCGCTGTGCCTCTTCACGTCCCATGTGAGCACTGACCTGGTACCCCTGGCGGGCAAAAAGATCGGCATAGTTTTCTCGGATGCTCGGTTCATCTTCGACGATCGCGATATGCCGGGGCATGTTCTTTCCTCTCGACAGGTTTTATGGCTCTTGCCACCGGAGTGTAACGGCAAATAAACGCCTGCCAGATTCTCGCCACAATTTGTCTGGAGTTTTCCACCCTGACGCAACGTTGGTTGCATTCGGGTTACCTGTAATCAATACAACACCGGCGCAGGCCATGCGGGCCGCACCCCCACCACGGAAGGTGCGCTGGACCAACAATCGACTGACGTGAAGGTTGTCAGTCGAAACAAAGGGAGGAACCCATGCCGTATGTGAAGAAACCTCTTGCCACACAAAAGTGGTGGCATCTGGGAGCCACAGGAGTGCTGCAGCCTTTGAGCGAAGATTTTCTTTATCGTTCCCCACAGCACCCACCCGCCGCCAGCTGGCGCGTCCTGGCGAGCAATCCTTCGCAGCGGTGCAAAGGACATGTTTGAGTCCGAAGCGCGAAGTACTTGTTCCTCCGCTATTCTGGTTCAGGCGACACGGGCCTGGGCCAGTTTTTTATGCTTGTTTGCTGCATGGGCATGGCCGTTCATTGCCTTTGCCGAGCCATCAGATGCGCAACACTCGGGCACAATGCACGTTCGAACGGCAGACGGTCAGATGATTCGCCACGTGCCCCGCCTGGATACGCAGGTGCGGATCACTGTCAGCGGGTTGCTTGCGAGAGTCAGGGTACAACAGCGGTTCATCAACCCCTCACCGGAATGGGTTGAGGCTGTGTACGTGTTTCCCCTCCCGGAGGACAGTGCCGTGGATCATCTGCGGATGCGTTTCGCTGGCAGGGTGATCGAGGGGGAAATACAGGAGAAGGCCGAGGCGCGACGCACCTATGACAAAGCCAAGCAAGGCGGCCAGCGCGCAAGTCTGTTGGAACAGCAGCGGCCCAATATGTTTACTGCCTCAGTCGCTAACCTGCCGCCCGGTGAAGAGATCGAGATCGAGATCGAATACCAGCAGGCGGTGAAGATTGCACAGGGACAGTTTTCGCTGCGTTTCCCGATGGTGGTTGGGCCGCGCTACATCCCTGGCGACAGATTGGACACTCGACCGATCGTCGAGCATACGGAGCGTTTTGGTGGGCACGGCTGGGCCATGGCAACCGACCTGGTTCCTGATGCGGCACACATTACGCCGCCGGTCATTGCCAGGGGTGAGGCATTCAGTAATCCGGTGAGCCTCGAGGTCCTGCTGGATGCCGGGATTGATTTGCAGGACGTTAACAGTCCCTATCACGCCATTGACAAGACAGCCCTTGCCGATAGTCGCTACCAGGTGACCCTGGCAGACGAACATGTACCGGCAGACAGGGACTTTGTTCTGCAATGGCGCCTGGCAGTGGACAATCTGCCCAAGGCCGCTTTGTTCAGCGAGCAATGGCGCGATCATCAGTATGCGTTGCTGATGGTCATGCCCCCTCAGGTGGAGCAGGTGGCTGTCAGTCAGCTGCCACCGAGAGAACTGACCCTGGTGGTGGACACTTCTGGATCCATGCATGGTGACTCGATTGAGCAGGCCAAAAGCGCGCTTCAGCTCGCGCTCGCGCAACTGCGTCCGCAGGACTCTTTCAACCTGGTTGAATTCAATGACCGGTTTCGCGCACTGCATCCTCGAGCGGTACGCGCAGACCGGGAGCAGCTACAAAGAGCGCTTCGCTATGTGCGGGGGCTGACGGCCGACGGCGGGACAGAAATGGAACCGGCCATGCGTTACGCGCTTTCACAGCAGAGCGATTCGCGTTTTTTGAGACAGGTTGTGTTTCTCACCGATGGGGACATCGGCAATGAGCAGGCGTTGTTTGCCACCATCCGAAAGCACCTGGGTGACGCTCGTCTGTTTCCGGTTGGGATTGGCTCGGCGCCGAACAGCTACTTCATGACACGTGCGGCCAGGTTTGGCCGCGGCACTTATACCTTTATCGGTGATCTGCATGAGGTTGAAGCCAAGATGCAGGGCTTGTTCGAGCGCTTGGCCGCACCTGTTCTGACGGATGTCCGGGTCAGCTGGAAACGGGGTGATGGAGAGCCTGTGGCAGGGTGCGACCGGCAACCTCACACGACACCGGCTGATGTATACGCCGGTGAGCCGCTTTCATTGACCCTGTGTAGCGAAGACGTACCCCGGTCGGTGCTGATTGAGGGGCGATTGGGTTCCCGTGCCTGGCATCAACAGGTTCGCCTGGAGGGTGGCGCCAACTCGGCTGGTGTGCATGTGCTTTGGGCAAGGCAGCAGATTGCAGACTGGATGGCGCTCAGAACACTGCAAGCAGATTCAGAGACGGCCCGTGCTGCGATCGTCGACCTGGCGCTGGAGCACCATCTGGTCAGTGCCTATACAAGCCTTGTTGCTGTGGATAGAACGCTGGTGCGGCTCGAAGAAGATGCGCTCCACACCAAACCGGTGCCGACGCATCTGCCAAAGGGGTGGAGCAGCGCGCACGTGTTTGGCAGTCTGCCCCAGACAGCAACCCTGTCGCCTGTTTTCCTGCTGTCGGGCACGCTGCTGGTGTTGTTTGGCCTGGGTGGTCTGGCGAGGCGCCGGGCGTGAAAAAATATCATCTTTGGGTGTTGGTTTTGCTTGCCGGTCTGGTGCTGTCGGCCAAGGGATTGTGTATCCCGGCAAAAGCGATTCTGGCGCAATGGTTGCTGGAGTCGGCCTGGCATCGTTCCTCAGAGGGCGCTGTCGTCAAACCCTGGCATTGGGCCGATACCTGGCCGGTTGCAAGGCTGCGTCAGCCCCGCCTCGGGGTCGATCAGGTCGTGTTGGCCGGTGCGAGCGGACGCGTTTTGGCCTTCGGGCCGGGGCACGTTTCGGGTAGCGCCCAACCTGGCAGTGGTGGCAACGTCGTGCTCAGTGGTCATCGTGATACCCATTTTCGCTGGCTGAAGGACCTTCGCAGCGGAGACAGCCTTGAGCTGCAGATGCCAGACGGAAGAGTCCTGAGGTACGCCGTGTGGCGTACCGCCATTCATGATCGTCGAGAAACGCACCTGCTTGACCCTCAGGCACAGCAGGGGCTTCGCCTGATTACCTGTTATCCGTTTGATGCGCTGGTCGCCGGCGGGAACCAACGTTACGTAGTGGATGCTGCATTGTTGGGATCATCGCCAGTGGTGGCAATGTGATAACGGCTGTGCTCAGCCAGTTGCGATTTTGCCGCATACATTGCCTGGTCGGCTGCATGCACGGCCTCTCCGGAACTGCGGTAGGTTTGGGCATCTATCATGGCAACGCCGATGCTCAGCGTGCAGCAATGACTTTGTATGGCCTGTGGTCTGCGCACCTGCAGCTCGCGATCATAGCGACGGGCAAATTCACGCACCCAGCTTTCGATATCGGTTCCGGCAATGTCCTGCAGGATCACGGCGAACTCGTCGCCACCAATACGGGCCACCTCATCGCTGTTTCGGGTGTTTCGCTTCAGGCAGTCCGCCAGGTCTCGCAGTATCTGGTCCCCAAACTCGTGCCCGAGCGAGTCGTTGGCCAGTTTGAAGTTGTTCAGGTCAATGACCAGAAGCATCGCGGGCGGGCGACGCTGCGACTGATCAAAAGCACGCGTGATCATGATGTCGAAATAACGCCGGTTATGCAGTCCTGTGAGAGGGTCGGACAGGGACTGGTCGAGCAGCTCTTCGTGCTGTTTGCGCATGGTCTGCGAAACCCGATCGATATCGGGCACCAGGGAGGCAATCTCGGCGATAGTCGGACGGTTCAGTGCGGGGTTGAATTTGCCGTCCAGAATAGAGTCGATGCGCTGGTGGACCCTTTGCATGTCCGTGCTGATAAGTTTGGCGAACCGGCGGGTGCTTAATAGCACGATGCCGATAACAATCAGCAGCATGACCAGATTAACCATGATGAACTGATAGTAGAAGCCGCTGGGCGAGATCGGCTTGGTCTGCAGGCGGATGTTCCAGGGGGTGTTGGGAATATTGGTTTTCAGCGCCAGCGTTTTTTCGGGATCGAAAGGACCGGTTCGTGCGATCTGCTGATCGGTATTGGTATGGATCGAGAGCACATCACCGGGCGTCAAGGATCGCTGCAGCATTCGTAACAGCGTATCGGTGTGGAAACTGACCAGCAGGACTCCCCCGTCTTCTCCACCCTGTGTTTCGACCTTGGAAAACAGGTCGAAATGCTCCAGTCCACGGATCTCGTGGTGATAGGGTGGATAAGGTACGGATTCATTGTTGGCGAAGTGTTTCAGGTCATCCTGACAAACATTGCCGATGCGCTGAATAAGCGGGTCTCCAATGATCTGTCCATCACGTCGGGCCAGCGCGAGGCCGAAAGCGCCAGGGAGGGTGGTGCGGATCTGCAAGGCCCAACGCTCGACTTCATCGTCCTCACTGAAAGACAGGAGGTCGGCCATGTTGCCGCGTCCTGCCAAAAGGTCGACAGCCTCCTGGTAGAACAGTACCTGGTTACCGATCATCTTGGCGGCCAGGTTCAAACGTTGCCTGGCCTGGACCTCTAGGCGGCTTTCTTCTGTGTGATAGTAATTTTCGAGCAGGAGAAAACTCGCGATGCCGGAGCCGACGGTCACCAGAACCAGCAGGATAGCCATAAGTACAGTCAGTTGTTTGACTGAGTAATTCATCTGGAATGCAAATGCGTATGTCAGGTCCATTGATCAACCTCGGAATTATTGACGCAAAAGCCCCAGCGTAAAAGGGGGAATGAGGATCAACGTGGACTTTTCACCTCAGTATCTGAATACACATCAAAAAAAACGGCGAGACCCAGGCCGAAATCCCCGGTCGGGCGAAGGCGAAACGCCCGAGATTTCATTAAAATATCTGTTTGGTCTGCACGACCGTAGTCTCCGCATCACTTGAACTCTCCCCTCATGGCAGCAAAGCGCAGCAGCAAAAAAACCTCGAAGAAAAAAGCCGGCAAGAAGACAGGCGCGAAAAATGCGGCGAGTAAGAAAACGACAGCCAAGCGGCGGCCCGCAAAAAAGAAAGTGGGCAAACGCGCTAACCGTTCCCGCAGGAGTTCC
>JAAUXZ010096098.1_pt1 | contig 13704 bp, 6 predicted proteins | sample 7278131 | NCBI WGS metagenome assembly JAAUXZ01 (sample SAMN14350119, study PRJNA611818) | marine sediment metagenome | isolation source: surface marine sediment (3m) | place: French Polynesia: Moorea | collected 2018-08
AGCAGCACGCCATTAAGATGCATACGCCCTTCTATGCCGATCCGGCAGACGGCACCATGCTGCACAGGTATCTGGACGACCAGTTCATTCCACGCTTCCTGCAGGAGGCCGGCAGCGGAAAACTCCAGGGAACAGCAAAACAGGCCTGGCGCCAGACCGACCGCTTCGGCAAGCATGCTCAGGCAGACAACCTTCCCTCGCTGCGCCTGCCACTGCACCGCGCATTTCACGTGGTCAGTTGCGAGGTCAGTTGCGACCTGCCAGGCAACCCGGCGTGGGATCCGGCCAGGATCATTTCCGCCGGGTTCGTGATTCGCCGCGGCACGCCGGCGCAATCGCGCATCTGGAAAATGCGCGACGGCATACCCCAGGGATGGCAACACAGTGCCCACAAGGACCTGGAGCCTGACGAGTACCGGCGCCTGCTGCAGCGGGGCCTGATCCAGGCCCGCGTGCCCGATCCGCTGTTCAGTGGCGAACAGACCTACCCCCTTCACCACAGCGTGGTCCGTCAGGACCTAGGCGAAGGCAACAGCCGCACCCGCACCCTGCTTTACGGTTTCCTACCGCTTGGCGGCAGCGTGGAAGTGCCCCTGAACAGCGAGAAGCAGGAAGACAAGAAGCAACGCAACCCGCTGCAGATGGCCGGCCCTCTCGCGGAACACGAGTGGCCGTTCGGCTGTTGGGACGGAACCAGCAAGGCCGAAACGATCGACTACGACTGTGACAAAGGCGACCCACTGGAAAACTGTTGCAACCGCTACACCTGGACCCAGCAGAGCGGCCTGGTCGTCAACAACGGCGTGCCAACGCGGGCTTTCATTCAACTGCTGCGCACGCTGGTTGAGCGCTACCAGGTGTACAACACCCTGGACCCCGCCAACGAGGCGCTGCGCAGTCAGCTTGACCAGATCTACCTGCGCAGCAACCTGGTGATCGAAGCTGGCAGTCGGCGCGAGCCCGATCTTTCCAACACCAACGAGTACAGCAGCCTGCTTGCGTGGATCGAAAACCATTATCCAGCCTTTCTCGATGCCATGGGCAACTGGCAGGAGGCTATGCGCAAACAAGAACTGGCCAATCCGGGTGAAGACCCGGGCGACCTTTCGGAACCAGCCTACCCGCTGATCAAGAACGCCGGCCTGTATGACTGGCAGCAACCCAGCGGCAGCGCCAGTTCGAACATCGATATCTACATTACCCAGCAACAGGCCGAGAGCCTGCGGGAACTGCTGGCGATTCGCATGGAAAGCGCCATGCAACAGGTTGCTGACAGCCTGCCGGTCGCGCGCTTTCAACAGGGCGAGAACGACATCTACTTCGTTAAACCCTTCGTGCGTTACAGGGGCGATTGCGGCAACGAGAAGATGTCCTGGGGACCGGAAAGCAAGGCCTTCCGTGTGGCCAGCGCTCTCGACCCGGAAGCGGTCCGCCCCACCAGCATTCAACTGCCGGAACTGGATGATGTGAAGCGCGGCCTGGCCAAGGGCGTGACCTTCATCACCCCCAAGTCACTCGCCGACCAGATGGAGAAGATTAAGCCGGACATGGACTTCAAGAAACAGGGCAACGGCAATCTGCTCGGTTTCTGCGCCAACCTGACGATCAGCTTCAGCATTCCGATCATCACCATCTGCGCCATGATCCTGCTGATGATCATCATCAACCTGCTGAACATCTTCCTGCGTTGGATCCCCTGGGCCATCCTGAAGCTGCCGAGGTGTTCATGATGAACCCCGCCAAGGTGCACAACATCAGTTTCCCGCTCGGCAGCGTCGACAGCGATGGCCGCTTGCAATGGGCCAGCGAGAGCCAGAGCGTGCGCGAGGTGATCTGGAACATTCTGCTCACCCGCCCCGGCGAGCGCCTGATGCGCCCGGAGTTCGGTGCCGGGCTGCGCGATTACCTGCATCGTTCCAACAACCAGACCACGCGCACCCTGATTGCCGACGTGGTGCGCCAGGCCATCACCCGCTGGGAACCGCGAATTCTTCTCGACGAGGTCGCCGTGACCTCGTCGCCGGACCAATTGAACGAAATCACCCTGAGCATCCGCTATCGCCTGCGCTACGACGGCTCGGCCGATCAGATGGACTTGGCTTTAACACTGGGTTAGCAAAATGCCGATACCTGTTACATCACTGGACGACCGCAGTTTCGATGACCTGGTAGCAGAGGCCCGTGCGCGCCTGCAACGTCACGTGCCGGAACTCACCCAGATCGCCGAAGGCGACCCGGCTTACGCGCTCACCGACCTGATGGCATGGATGGCCGAGACCGTCATCTATCGTGCCAACCTGATCCCGGAACGCCAGCGCCAAGCCTTTCTCAACCTGCTGCAGATTCCCCTGCGCCCAGCCACACCGGCTACCGGTCTGGTGTGCGTGGATGCCAAGCCCTGGCGCAAACGCCTGGATCTTCCCAAGGTGCTGGCGAGTGAATCAGTCATCGAGGCCGGCAAGATCAAGTTCACCACCCAGGGCGAAGTACAGGCCACGCCGCTGCAGATGCACGTGATGATCAAGGAGCGCATGGATGAGGCTCTGCTTAAGCAGTTGGGCATCAGTTCCGCGCAGCTCCAGGAGATGTACAACACCCCGGTCGCCAGTTTCCGTCCACGCACCCTGAGCGTGGGTGTAGACCCGCTCGACCTCGGTGCCAGTCTCGACAAGAAACTCTACCTCTTGCTGGCCATCCCCAAGCCGGAACTGGCCAAAAAAGCCGATGCCCTGCGCGACGACCTCGCTGGCAAGATCATCAACATCGGCCTGGCCCCCTTGCTCAACATTCCCGCGGACGTGGCCGGCCAGACCGCCCGCCGCGAACTCAAGTGGGAACTGGCCTGGCAACAAAGCGCCAGCGGCGAGGCAAAGTACATACCGCTCGAGGTGGTCGATGACAACTCGCGCGGCGGCAGGGAAACGGGGGTGGTGCGCCTGCGCATGCCACGCAGTCCGGATGTACTGAAATCGGAACTGGTGGCCGATCCGAAAATGGCTGGATTCGGCAACCGAACACCCGAGCCGCCCGCCGAGGTCGCACCGGAACAAGTGCTGTTCTGGATTCGCCTAAGTGCCCCCGACGAACCCAACCTGCAACTCGGATGGATCGGCCTTAATGCCGTGAATGTCGTCGGCCAGGGGGTAGTTCGCGATCAAATGCTTGGCACCGGCACCGGTTATCCGGAACAAAGTTTCACCCTGCCGGATACCCAGGTGGATGCCAGCGAACTGCAAATCGAAGTCAGTGAACATGGCCGGTTCGAACAGTGGCAACAGGTGATGCACTTTGGTGACAGCAACGAACACAGCATGGTGTATGTATTCGATGCAGCCACCGGCCTGGTGCAGTTTGGCGATGGCATTCGTGGCAAGCGACCACCGGCGCTCAGTCGTATACGCGCCGCCTACTATCGCCACGGCGGCGGCAGCGAGGGCAACCTGCCCGCCGACAGCCTGAAGAAGCTTGCCGGCAACTCCACGCTGTATGAATTGCGTCACGAATGGCCCACCAGCGGCGGGATCGACGGCGAGAGCATCGCCGAGGCCGAACGGCGGATACCCGCCCACCTTTCGCATCGTAATCGCGCGGTGACCGCGGATGACTTTGCGGAACTGGCACAAAGCAACCCGGTTAATCCGGTAGCCCGGGCGCAAACCGTTCCCGGCCTGTTGCCGGGCGCCAGCGTTGCGACCGCTCGCAGCGATGTGTTGGGCGTGGTCAGTGTATTCGTTTTGCCACCGGCCAGCCCGGCTCTGGCTGCGGCACCACGCCCCAACAAGGGTCTTCTGCGCGATGTCTACGATTACCTCGATCAACGCAAGCTCATCGGTACCGAGCTGTACGTGCTTAGCCCCCAGTTCGTACCCGTTGCGCTTACGCTGAGCGTGCGCGTTGTCGACCCCGCTCGCGAACAGGAAACACTCAACGAGATCAATACCGCCTTGCTCAACTATCTCTGGGCGCTCGCTCCGGGAGGACCGGATGGCAGCGGCTGGGCGCTCGGCCGGGATATCGCCATCAACGAGCTAAGCGCGGTTGTGGCCCGGGTGCCCGGGGTCCTTTCTGTGAACGGTGTTCGCCTTTTCCACCAGGGCGAAAACAAAAAATGGAGCGAAACCAAGCAAACCCTGGCACTGAAACGCTTCCAGCTACCCGAGCTGATGGAAGTACTGAGCGTTGCCGGTGATAGCGATCCCGACGTACCTGGAATCGCCTCGGACTCGCCGGACAGCGGCTCCACCACCGACGACGGCAGCACACCGGTACCGGCCCCGGTTATCCCGGATCTTTGTTGAGACTGACCTGGAACGGCACACGGCATGAATAGCAACGGCAGCCAATTCCTCCTACTCAGCAATGCTGAAGACTTCCGCACCGATTCGCGGGACCAATGCCAGTGGGACGATCAGCAACAGGTGCTGCGCCTGCCCGGTGCGCAGACCGGGCATTTCTCCGGCCGACCTCTGCCGAATGCCCTCGCAGCCAACGTCAAAGAAAACGCCATGGTGCTCGACCCCTATGGCCTGATGGGATTCATTTCGAGTGACCGCACCTCCCTGCTGTTCAGCAAAGACCATTCGCTCGATGACAACACTGCGGAACCGGTAACCGCAGCCAGTATCGAGGATTTTGCGCAAACCCTGGAAGAGCTCGTGCTCGAGCCGGTTCAGGCCCCCGCCGATACGGCTTTCGATGACCTGCACCTCGGAGGGGATGGGCGCGCGGCGTTGTCTTTCAGCGATGCCACGCTCAATCATGGCCTGCTGGTGGTGCACCTGGCCCGACGCTGGCAGGCAAGGTGCCAACTGCTGCAACAGGCGCTACGGGTGTGTGTGGATCACCTCAACCGGGTTTGGGTAGCCGGCGAAGGTGGGTTGGGGCTGTGCAGCGGAGAACCTTTGCCACAGGAATACCTGGGGCGGCCTGCGGAACGCTTCGAGCCGGTGAACCGAAACCCACATCCCCTGCGTCAGCAATGGTCTCAAAGCCTGCCGGAAACCGGAGCCTTGTTGGCCATCTGCTGTGACAAGGAACGGGTCTACCTGCTGATGTGGCGGCCGAGTGACAGCGAACGCGGATTCGATCAGTTCGTCCTGAGTCGATCACTGGATGAGGATGTGGCCGACGCGCCCTTCCACAGGCACCCCCTCCCCGGCACGTTGCCATTTGCCACCGATATCGCTTCGATGGGCTCCGGGCAGCTGGTGCTAATGCTGCCGAACAACCCGGACAAGCCGGACCACCTTGACCTGCCTATGTTGCGCATCCCGGCGGAATCACAGGCAGCACAGCTGATCCCCGAGCGTTACCCGCAACACAGCCAAGCCAGGGCACGCTTCATCACGGCAATTGACGGCGCGGTTCGCTACCTGTCGGAGGCCGGGCCCAAAGAACTGCACAGACTGCCACAGGCCCGCTACCGGGCCCAGGGAAAGGCCAGCCTTAATCGATTACTCGATAGCGGCGCCCCGGACACCTTGTGGCACAAAATCTACCTGGAAGCCTGCATACCCTCCGGTTGCCGGCTGCGCGTACAGGTAAAGAGCTTTGACGATTTCGCCCGCTCCGGGAGTGACTGGCAGATACAGCAGCCGCCGCATTGGCTCTCGGCGGAATCAGAGTTGGCTTTCCACAAAGGGTTCTTCGAATCCAAGCCCAATCACCAGGGTTTGTTCGAAATCCTGCTGCAACGCCAGGACGGCGAGGTGCGCGAGATCCGCGGCCGCTACCTGCGGATCCTGGTGGAAATGCAGGGAGACGGGCGTCACAGCCCCGCAATCCATGCCATGCGCGTCTACTATCCGCGCCTGTCCTGGCAGCAGGCCTACTTGCCGCAGCACTTTCACCAGCAGCAAAGGCCCGATCCTGCCCAGGTGGACATGCCCGGCAACGGCGCAGACCTGCGCGAACGTATGCTCGCGGTCGCCGAAGGCATAATGACGCCAATAGAAGAGACAGTCGCGCATGCCGAGTACTGGGCTTATCCCCGGGCCTGTCCGTCTCAACATCTGCCGCGCCTGGCCAGCACCCTGGGTGCCGAACTGCCCGCACACTGGCCAGAGTACCGGCAACGCGAATGGCTGGCCTGCTATGGCTGGCTGACCGCGCGTCGCGGCACGCTCAACGGACTGCGCCTCGCGTTGGATATCGCAACCGACGGTGCGGTGACCCAGGGCGAGATCATTCCGGTCGAGAATTACCGCCTGCGCCGCACCATGGCCACCGTGCTTGGCCTCGACATGGACGACACCGACCACCCCTTGACCCTCGGCACCGGCCAGAGTGGCAACAGCCTGGTCGGTGAAAGCCTGATCCTCAGCGAAGACGATGCCAGGGAGTTCCTCGCCCTGTTCGCACCCGAACTGGCACAGAGCGATGTTGAGCAGAAAGCGGTGGAGGAATTCTTTGAAAAGTATGCCTACCAGCTGAGCGTGGTACTGCATGGCCCCGCGCGCGAGCAACGCCATACGGTCGAGCTAGTGCTGCAACGGGAAGCCCCGGCGCACCTGCAGTGGAAACTGATCGAAACAGACCATCCTTTCGTGCTGGGCCTCTCCCCGTTGCTTGGCATCGATACCTACCTGCAACAACAGCCGCCCTGGCGCTCGGTCGTACTCAACGATACGCACCTGGCACGCGAGGGCATCGTGCGTAATTCGGTTGCCCTGTCCCCCGACGTGGTCGACAGCAACCTTTCTTTGAACCGTGGTGAAGCCCGAGGTAAACCATGAGCAATAGCCAATACGACGAAGCCGAGTTCGACATCGGCATGCAAAGCGACAGCGAAATGAACACCCAGCTGGAACGGGTCAATTTCGAACCGGGCATGCTGCTGGGGGTGGAGGCTACCCGCAGCGAACAGGATTACCATCGCCGCCGTCTCAACCGTCATCGTTACTGGTTGCATGGCGCCGGCACCGTCGTTGGCCTGGCTGTTACCCTCACCCATACTGAGAACGGCCTGCCCGATACCGCGCAACCGGTGTACCTGAACATCAGCCCAGGCGTTGGTATCGACGGCCTGGGGCGCGAGGTGCTCTGTCATGAACCCTATTGCCTGGATCTGCGCGCTTGGCTGCAGGCACAGTGGGACAGCACTGAAACACCCGCCATCCTGGGTGATGGGCTGGACGAGGAAAACAATCAGCTGCTGCTGCAGGTCACCATGCGCTATGCCTCCTGCCCCAGCGGCCAACAACCGGTATTGGCACGCAAAATCAATGCTGGTACCGACCCGGTGGCGCCCAGCCGCCAACAGGACAGCGTGCTGTTCGAGCTGATTGGCGGCGCCGTCGAGAACGATGTCGATTGGCCATGGGGCGGGCACACACCATTGGCATCAGACCAACGTCCGGAACTCACTGACGAGGAAAAGGAATACCTGAACCTGCTTGGCCCGGCCGCCAGGGCGCAGGCCGAGCGTATCGGCAGCCGCGTGTACGCCCTGCCACACAACGATCGTGCACTGGACCTCAATGACGACGATCCGGCCAGCGTGGCCCGCACCTTGTTGGCCAGCGTCAGCATCAACCTGCACCCCGACAACACCCCACACATCCACCCGGGCCATATCCGGGTCAACAACCTGGTGCGCCCCCTGGTGCGCAGCGCAGGCCAAGGTTAATCAAGGAGCCGTCCCATGAATGACAAGTTCGGTATAGGATTCGCACCTTCGGGCAAGGAGCTGCAGAAAGACCCGCAGTACGACATCTCCAGTCTTGACCCGAAGCTATCGCGCACCAACTACTTCGATGGCCGCCTGCTAAAAGCCAGCGACCTCACGCGCGACCAGGCCTACCTGGACGAACGCCTGCGCGAGGTTGGCCGGGTTATCGGCTCGGGTGTGGTACAGGGCTTCGATGTACTGCGTGACCCAAGCAACGACAACCTGCAGGTTTGGCCGGGGCTGGCTGTCGCCCCTTCAGGTCGCGTGCTGGAGCTCGGAGGCGAAGATCCGCTGGTAATCAACCCGTATGACGCGGCCAACATCGCCAGCCTCAATCCCGATGGACCGAATCGCCTGGAGCGCGGTCTGTACGCGCTGGCCGTGCAATTCGCCGAAATCGGCACTGACAGTGCCGAAGTCTATCCGCGTGACCTCGAGGGTGAACGTGGCTTCCACTTCAATGCCTGGTCAGAAGGCGTGGAAATCACCCTGGTGCCGCTGCGCCAGCGACCGCCCAATTCCGCGGCCAGTGAGGCAGACAGGGTGCATGGCGGACATGCACTTTCCGCGCGCTCCGCCCTGGTCCGCGAATTCATCAGCAACCCGGGACAACCTATCGACCTGCCGGAGGACGCGGTCGCCATTGCGCTGGTCGCCATCGAACACGGCCGCCTGCTGTGGATCGACAAGGGACTGGTGCGTCGACCACACCGCCATCCACATACTCCGAACGTCCTGCAACAGGATTTGCACCGACACTACCAGGAACTGCTCAACGATATTATCCAGTCCCGGCGGGAGCGCCACCTCACCGGCGAGTATCCGGCCAGCCACTACTTTCGGGTGCTACCACCCTATGGCGAGTTGCCCAAGGTCACCATCACCCCGGCCGTCGGTCGTCAGACCTGGTTCCCTTCCGGTTGTGAAGTCAGCATCGCGCCGGTACGCAGTGACGACCTGGGCGCCATCCTTGCCGAGTCGGCCGCCCTCGACCCAATAGACCTGGAAAAGGATGATGACGTCGACATCATGATCCTGGTCCCCATGTCCGATTACCAGTTCGCCTGGCGGGCCCGTCAGCTGCAGCATCGCGTGGAGGGAGACTCTGGCGAGGGACATACCGAGTTACCACACCTGGACAGCTTGGCACTGCGCCTGTACGACGTGACTGATACCAAAATCGACCCGGATGACGCATCCGTATGGAATTCGATATGGGCTGAAGCAGAGCGTCCGTTGTTCGTGCGCCGCCCTCCCCGGGTCGCCGAGACGCTGGTCAGCGGCGTCGTCCTGGCGTCCGGTTATGAGATACCCGATGGCACCAAGGCCCTTCCCCCAAGCCCCGAAAAACTCGAGAACGAGCGCGATTATTACGAGCATCACTGGCATCTGAGTGAGCGTACGGTCGATCGCCTGGAACTGGATATCAAGGAACTCGAGGCAAAGCTCGCGCAAGGAACGGATGAACGTCTCAAGGCCGCAGAGAAATCCGTGTTCGAATTGAAGGAACAGCTCGAAGCGGCTTTGCGTGACAAGGACGAGCTGGAATTGCTACGCAAGCAATACGACCTGCAGAAAGTGGAGATAGAAAAACTCCTGGACCGCATCGCTGCCCTGGAAGGCGAAGGTGATGGCAATGAAACCCTGCTCAAACGGATCGAGGAATTGCGCGCGGATCTGGCGGATGCCGACGCGCAGATCGAAGTCCTCAAGAAGCAACTCGAGAGCGTGGGCGGGGGCATCGGTCTCCCGACCATCATGCAGTTGGTGGTCCTCAGAGGCGGCGACGCCACGATGCAGAAGGCTGGTGCTGCACTGGCCGAAATCATTCGCGATGACGATCAACGGCTGCTTGCCGTGCACCAGATTGCCCAGCTGATCGACCGCCGTTACGACGCACTGCTGATGGAAACCCTGGTGGAAGTAGCCAAGACAGGCAACCTCAGCAAGCTGCGTGATTTCCTGATGGAAGTGCTCCCGGACACCAGCGTTGGCGAGGCCATGGCCGAGGCGATAAGCGGCCTCGGTATTGCTGCCTCGTTGGCGAACAAGTGGATCGAGTTGGAAAAAACCTTCGGCGGAGCTGGCAGCGGTGATGAAAAACTCGAAGCTGAGCTCAAGGCCGCCTTGTTGCGCATTGCCGAACTGGAAAAAGCCCTGGAGGCCGGCACCAGCGAAGACACGGTTGTCTTGCTCAAGGAAAACGCCAATCTACGTGCCGCATTGGCAGCAGCAAACGCCCGAATCGAAGAACTTGAGAAGGCACCGGGGGGCACCGATGGTGGCAACGAGACCGAGCTGCTGGAGAAAACCAATGCTGACCTGTTGAAACAGCTTGAAGCGGAAAAGGCACGCAGTGCCGAGTTGGAAAAAGCCGCCTCCGCTTCAGGCGCCAGTGCAGATGTTGCCGCACTGAAGAAAGAAGTCGCCGACCTTCGCCTGGAGCTCGATGCCAGCAAGGAAACCAGCTTCAGCGTCGACTTCCGTACCGTGAAAGTAAGGCCACTCGAAGAACTCTGGGAAGAACGCCTTGCGAACATCAAGGCACATCCGGATATCGACGAAATCCAGGTGAATGCCGAGAAGGTCTTCTCGCTGACCAAAAGCAACAAGGTCCGCCAGGCCCGTGCCTGCCAGATCCTGGCTATTACCCCCCAGGAGTACGATGCCGCTACCTGGCGTACGCTGCCCAGCGTGCTCACCAGGGAAGACGGCACTCCCTTCCGCGATTTCATGGTGAAAGTGCGGCAGGCGGGAGTAAACATCGGTCTGGCGGTTGCATCCAACAATAATCTGGGGCTCACCAACACGATCAAGGCCCACTGGGCCGAAATCGATATGCCCAAGTAGGGAGCAGCCATGAACAAGTCCATCCGACTGTATAAAGCAGTCAGCGACAAGAGCAGCCAGCGCATCAATGCCTTTCCAGGAAGGAACCTGAGTGAGCATGCGTTTGACCTGATGCAGGCACATGTCGACCAGCGAGTCGATCCACTGCTGGGCGCCCATCACCCCGGTATCGTCGAAGGTCTGCAACTGACCACCCACAGTGCCGGCAAGACCTTGCAGATGTATGTGCAGCCCGGTACTGCACTGGGTGCAGATGGTCGGGCTATCCGGGTGTTCTTTCCCATCGAACTGGACTGGGAGGCCCTGATCAGCGCGCATCGCCAGGCGAACGATGAACCGGAAATCAACCCGAACGGGTATTACTTCCTGACCGTGCGCCGCATGGCCGGCATCGTGGAAGACGACCCCGTGTCCAAACCCTGTACCCGCGATCAGCTTGACCCTTTGCGCGACTCGCGCGTAGAAACATACGCGACCCTGGACCTGCAGTACATCACCGACCTGAGTAACCTGCGCAGCATGTCGCAGCGCCGGGCCGTAAACAATCTTTGCGTCCGCTTTCTCAAAGAACCTGTGTTCAATCCAGAAACCGGGGCCGTGCCCCTGGCCATTGCGTTTATCGATGAGGGCACCCCGCAGTGGGTGGAAACGATTGGCGGACGTTTTCTTGCACAGGAGAACGCCCCTTATCAAGCCTTCGCTGCGCATTGGGAACACGTGCTGGAATCAGTCGATGCCGTTGAACCCATAGCGGAAGCGGAGAAAACCCTGTCTATCCCTGGCAGTATGCTTTCCGCCAAGGGCAGCCTGATTGCCAAGGGCGTTCTCAATTCCAATGCCGTCTCTGATCTGCTCGCTGAGTCGAACAAGATTTCTCTTAGTCAGCCTTCCTCCAGCAGCATCCTGGAAGGCGCATGGACCGGCGTATTAACTGGCAAACCGTCGTCGAGCGAGAGCTTTTCAGATGGCGAAACCGAGTTACACCCCTCGCTAAGAGAGGCCCTGGGTGTTGACTACATGCCAGCGGCCGGTCGGTTTCCCAGTCACCTGATCGGCGATATTGCCGGCTACGAAACCGAGGAAATCGACGAAGAGACAGAAGAAGAGCGCAACGCCTGGGCGCTACCGGAGATGGTGTTCGAGGAAAACGACCTGCAGATTGAAATGCTGCCGATCCCCGCCAGTACAGCACTCGGTGTGATCCGGCGCGAACTGCCGCGCGGCATGATCGATCTTGTGCACCACCAAGCCGATCGTCTGCGCCTGTTGGTTGCGGTCGAAGACCGGGATTACCGGCCTGACCTGATGGTCCTCCCTGAGGTCGACTACGCGTTGATCGAGGAACTGTACGAACGTGCGCAAACCGCCATGGAAGCGGAACACGAATGGGCCTATGCCAGCCGCGAGTTGTACGCGTTACTGGACGAGGATCCCTACGATGACGAGGGCAAACTCAGCGAAGAGACACGCCTGCAATTCAAGGGGACTTACCTGCCTCCCACGTACAGCACTCATTGCGACGCAACTCCGGACAGCGAATTACCTTATAAGGATTACCTCAATATAAGGCCCACTGATCGTGAAGCATTGGGGATCCCCGACCCCGTATGCCCGGTTCGCACGCCAGGAGAAATCTTCAGCGAAATGCGCATCGGCGGCACCGGCCGACCCTATAGCAACACCTCCCCGGACGAGCCGGATGGCTACGATCCCCCGATTTTTGACGAAGTGGAAGACCCTGGTCTTTACCGTCAAAAGTACGTACTCGATGCCGAGGTCGAAAACTTAGAGGAAATGCTGGAGACAAATCATGACCTGATCGACGAGGTCAACGATTTTCTCTCAGTACAACGTCAGCACCTCGATGCAATCACCACCAACTTCGCTGCGCTGGCAGGCGGGGTTGCCGGAGACGGCAGCGGCCTGCGCCTGATGCGTTGGAACAATGCACTGCAGTTCCAGCCACTTGATCTCGCTGCCATCAACAAAGTATCAGCAGACGACAAGAAAGAGTCCTGATCGGAGCACAGAACCATGTCATTCAGCAAGAAAACCGGCAGCTCATCGATCAATCTCGGAAACATTGAGGTGGGTGAGTCGAAAAGCGTGCTGCAGGTGGAAGCCAAGGGTCTCCTGCAGGATCAAATCAAGCAACCGGGAGCTTCGGTGTACGGGGATATGCTCGTATCCCTGCCAAGCTCCCCTCTCATTTCTCAGTTTGCGCTTGATGCGCTCAAGGATCCGACAGGCCCCATCAATGAGAGCTTCTCGACAGGCTTCGATTTTGGTCGGGTGATCCAACAATCAGAGCCCATTGCTGCACCCAGTTACGAGATCGCTTCGGAAACATTTGGCGTGCTCAAGCACATCGACGCGCCAAACTCGATGTTTCTCGAGGCCAAGTTCAACATCGAGAAACTGCGTGACGAACTCTCGCTGGAAGCTGGGGCCGAGAATATCCTCACGCGGATCCGCGACTATATCCAGGATCTCTATGACAACAGCGATGTCGATCCGGATATCCTCAAGCACTTTTTCGAGGACATCACCGAACCGGATGGTGAAGTAAACCGTAAGCTCGCTCCCTTGACGTTCCGCCTGATTCCCAAAATCGGCCAGGAATTCGTGGTCAAGGACTTCAACGAAGAGGATGCCGGCGCCACGGGCACCTTCAAGGAGAACGATCGCACCGCCCTGTTCGGCTCAGGCAAGGCCTTGCGTGATGACATTCGTGAAATCCAGAAACTGCGAAGCGCGCTGATTGCTTTTCGCCGTTGGCAGCAGAAACAACTCAAGCTAAAGCAAACCGAACGCGAACGCATCCGCGATGAGATTCCAACAAAGCATCGCGAAATGGCCAACCTCAATCGCAAGCGTATTGAGGCGCGCGGTGATTACCAGGTTGTTCAACAGCTGGTGCGGGAAGACTGGCAGAAGGTCTCCGAGCAATATGCCGAACGTGCCGAAATCCTCAACAACCATCAGGGACTGTTTTACGCGCGCGTGCGCGAGACGCCGTTCAGCCGCCCGCTACCACGTGAACTGCCTCTGCGGCATGCCTCGCCGGATGACATCGTGCCTGGCTGCCCAATGGAGGACCAGGACCTACCAGAAGAACTACAAACCTTCATGGATACCGTGCTGGATATCCCCATCGGTTCCTGGCGCACTTTGCGCTCGCACTA
>JAAUXZ010124084.1_pt1 | contig 13698 bp, 8 predicted proteins | sample 7278131 | NCBI WGS metagenome assembly JAAUXZ01 (sample SAMN14350119, study PRJNA611818) | marine sediment metagenome | isolation source: surface marine sediment (3m) | place: French Polynesia: Moorea | collected 2018-08
GAGCACAGTGGCACCGATATCGAACGGGATGCGCTGGAAACCCACAGCGCGGCTGATTTTATCTCCAAGCAACAGCGAAACGCTGACCAGGTACTGTGCTGGCGTCTAAGAGCGTCTCTAAAGCAGAAGCAACCCAGCGGTGAACAACACGAGATAGTGAGTGGGCCGCTACGCATTGATCTCGATAACTGGAACATTTACTGGAATGATGTGCGTTTGATGAATCCAGCCAATGCGCGACGTGCGCTGGCGCCGATGCCGCGCAAACTGTTGCGCGAACTGGTCGAATGCAGTCCGCGTCCGTTGAGCACGCTGCAAATGGCCGATCGGCTGGATCTTGATCCGGAACGATTCTCTTATGCGGCTTACCGCCAACACATTCGTACCTTACGGCAATCGATCGATGCGGCTGACGGAGCCAGCGGCAGTTTTCTGGAACGCTGCAAGCAGGGACAGGGCATTGTCACTTTTGGTGACGAGCAGGCCTATTGCTGGCGTATGGAAAAATAATGAAGCTTAGCCGACTGCATTTTCCGTGGATTACGCTGATCTTTGCCGCCATGCTGGTGCTGCGGCAGTTGCCAGCCTTCGAGCAGGTCTTAATGGCTTTGCTGGCGGACCTTGGAATTTTCAGACTGCCTCCACTGCCAACTCTACTGGCGGCATGGGCGATTATCGCCGCGCTGGAATTGCTGTTGTTTTACTGGCGCAAAAGACAGGTTGATCGATATCTCTCCAGCACGCGCGGACAGCTCGACGAATTACTGGAGTCAAGAAGGCAATTGCGCTCCCAGGTGCGCACCTCGACTGATCATGCGGATCATCTGAAACGGTTTGTCAGCGAGCGCCTGCTCGATTACATCGAATACGATGAAAAGTTTCTGCACTTCAAACACATTGCCGCCGAGATCCGCCATAACGGAGCGATCAGCTTCGATCGGGTGCAATCCGCGCTCGCCAATGCATCGGCCAGTGTGGGATTAGAGTCGCAATCCGGGGATGAGTATCAGCAGGCCTCGGAAAGTCTGCGCTACCTGTGGGATCTGATCGACCTGGCGACCACCGACAATCTGGCGCTTTACATCAGCAATCGAGTCTACGATTGCGAGGAACTCTATTTCCAGACGCAACTGGACATGCAGGCTGCAGATAGCCCGATGCCGGTCGATGCAGCCTTCAGTGTCGCCGAGGTCATTCGCCGAACGCTGGCGCCGCTGGTTGACGATGCCAATGCCATGAAAGCGGCACTGCAACCTACCAATCACAGCGTCTACTACGAGGACCAGCGTTTTCGGGTTGAAATTCGCCGCGACAGTGAATTGCTCGGTAATCCCAACCATCTGGTGTTGATGCTGGAAAACCTGGTCGCTAACGCACTGTATTTCAACGAAAAGCCGGGTTATCGCAATGCCAACAACCGGGTCGTGGTACGCCTGGCGAGGCAGGGTGGTCAGGCTGAAATCAGTGTGTTTAACCACGGACCACCGATTCGGGAGCAACACCCGCAGGAGCTTTTCAAGCTGGGGCATTCGACGCGCCGGGAGCGTGGTAATCATGGCAAGGGGCTGGGTCTTTATTTTGTCGATCAAATCGTGCGCGGATTTGAGGGTGTGGTTGATTATCGCAACCTGGAAAACAGTGGCTATGATCTCGAGCTGGTACTCGATCCCGATGGCGATAGCGAGGAGATCCATCAACTGTCGGTATCGGAGGTCGACGGTCGCTTGCACTGTTTTACTGCAGCCGGCCAGGATGAGAAAAACCGTTGTGAAATCTCCCGCTCAAGACCGCTGCAGGCCATTCGCATTAACACGGGTCGCAGCACGGTAACCTCTGAGCCTGAACCGCGCACTGATAGCACTCTGTTTGATACTACCGATCCGTTGTTGCCGCGCTGGCGTATCGATATTAAAAATCAGCCGCGCAGCGCCCGCATCACATTCACACCACTGGACCAGCGGGGTGTGCGCTTTCTGGTGCTACTGCCAACTGCGCAGTCTCGTCTTGAACAGGCGGAGGCTGAAGAGTATTAAGTGCTGCATGCCTTTTCTTCTGCGGTTTTTTATTGAGATTCGCGGCGCTGTCTACAACGATCAATACCAGCTTAAAAAATTGTCGATCCGCCGAAGTGCTGTAGAATAGCGGATTGAAGGATTTCCTGTGTAACAAGGCCCTTTTCCGGTGGGCGAATAAACAATAAAAGAGCGCCTGGGGGCTCTTAATGAATCAACAAGACATCGATGCACTGGTTAGCGGCAACTACGATGATATCCATGCGGTGCTTGGTTTGCATGCCGAGAAGGGCAAGTTGCTGCTGCGCTGTTTTTTGCCCGGTGCCTTATCGGTCGAGGTCATCGACAGCAAAACCGGGAAATCAGTAGCCAGCCTCGAATCTCTGCATGACGACGGTCTATTCGCCGGACCCCTGGGATCGCGTAAAAAAGCATTTGATTATCGCCTGCGCGTCAAGTATCCCGACATCACCGTCGATCTCAATGACCCCTATCGTTTTGCCTCCCAGCTCAGTGATGACGATATCTACCTGTTCGGCGAAGGCACCCAGGAGCGCCTGTATCACTGGATGGGCGCCCATCCCCGTGACATCAATGGCGTATCGGGCACGCAGTTTGTGGTGTGGGCACCCAATGCGAAACGGGTTTCAGTGGTCGGAGATTTCAACCAGTGGGATGGACGGCGCCATGTACTGCGCAAACATCCGGCCTCGGGTATCTGGGATATTTTTATTCCCGATCTGGGCGAAGGTGCCCTTTACAAATATGAAATTCGAGCTGCCAATGGAGACCTGTTACCGCTGAAAGCCGATCCCTATGGTTTCGCTACCGGCCATCCATCGGAAACAGCATCAAAAGTGGTCTCATTGGGTGGATTCGCCTGGAGTGATGCCGACTGGATGGCAGCCCGATCGCAGAACAATGTCTACCAGCAACCGATGTCGGTGTACGAGGTTCATGCGGGCTCCTGGCAACGGGTACCTGAGGAAGGTAATCGTTTTCAAACCTATCGGGAGATGGCGAACGCGTTGATTCCCTATGTGAAGGAGCTGGGATTTACGCATATCCAGTTCATGCCTTTATCTGAATTTCCGTTTGATGGATCCTGGGGTTATCAGCCCATCGGCCTGTTTGCGCCCACCAGTCGTTTCGGTTCACCCGATGATTTCCGCTATTTTGTCGATTGCTGTCATGCCGAGGGTATCGGTGTCATTCTGGATTGGGTACCAGGTCATTTTCCCACCGATGAACATGGTCTGGGACGCTTCGATGGCAGCGCTTTATATGAACACGAAGACAAACGCCAGGGATTCCATCCGGACTGGAACACGCTGATCTACAACTACGGTCGTCGCGAAGTCATCAGCTATTTGCTCAGCAATGCGATGTACTGGCTCGACGAGTTTCATATCGATGGTCTGCGGGTAGATGCGGTCGCCTCAATGTTGTACCTCGATTACAGTCGCGAAGAAGGTCAGTGGATCCCGAATGAACACGGCGGTCGTGAAAACCTCGCAGCTATCGAAATGCTGCGCCAGGTGAACAGCCGGGTGTATTTCAACTACCCCGGGGTCCTAATGATTGCCGAGGAATCGACCGCGTTTGGCGGGGTCAGCCGGCCGGTATCCGAGGGTGGGTTGGGATTTGGTTTCAAGTGGAATATGGGGTGGATGAACGACACGCTGGCCTATATGGAACGCGATCCGGTGCATCGGAAATATCACCATGATGATATGACCTTCAGCCTGGTGTATGCCTTCAGCGAGAACTTTGTCTTGCCGTTGTCCCATGATGAGGTCGTACACGGTAAAGGCTCACTGATCAACAAAATGCCCGGTGATGACTGGCAACGTTTTGCCAATCTTCGTGCCTTGCTGACATTTCAGTGGACGCACCCCGGTAAAAAACTGCTATTCATGGGTGGTGAGTTCGCGCAGTTTGACGAGTGGAACCACAATCAAAGTCTCGACTGGCATCTGCTGCAGTATGATCGTCATCAGGGCATCAAGAGTCTGGTCAGGGATTTGAACCATGTGTATACCTCGTTACCCGCGCTGCATCAGAAAGACTGCAGTGGCGAAGGTTTCGAATGGGTCGACGTCGATAATCGCGATCATTCACTGTTCGCGTTTGCACGTTACGGTGACGAAAATAGCGCGGCAGTTGTGGTTGTTCTGAATTTGACACCGACCCCCCTGGAGAACTATGCACTGGGTGTGCCAGCAGCCGGGCGCTATGTTGAAAGACTTAACACCGATGCCGGCGTCTACGGCGGATCCAATCTCGGTAATGGTGGATCCGTTGATACGACAAATCAGTCAGCAGGCAGATTCTCTTCGAGTCTGACCCTGACAATTCCGCCATTGGCGGGTCTTGTTCTGGAACATGTTGGATAAGCAAAAAACAGTAAAGATTTTTTATGAATGAAGATGTAAAACATAACGGTCGCGCACCTCTGCGCCCGCTGCAGTCTCTGGACATGAGTGCACCCAGCATAGGCGAGGACATCGATCGTCATTTCAATATCACGCTGGGCAGAAACCGCCGCGACTATTCTCACCACTGCCTGTTCACCGCACTGGCGCTAACGATTCGTGACCGCCTGGTGCAGCGCTGGAAGGCTACGCAGTTTCGGCACGGTACCGGTAAGGACAGAAGGGTGCATTACCTGTCGCTTGAGTTCCTCATGGGTCGAACGCTGACCAATGCGGTGTATAACCTTGATCTGGAAGAGTCGGTTCGAGATGCACTCGATCTTTATGGTTATCAGCTGGAAATACTGGCGGAACAGGAGCAGGATGCCGGCCTCGGTAACGGTGGTCTCGGCAGGTTAGCGGCCTGTTTTCTGGATAGCTGTGCGACGCTTGATTTTCCGGTAACGGGGTATGGAATTCGATACGAATACGGCATGTTTCATCAGCGCATCGAAAACGGCCACCAGATAGAATCTCCCGATCACTGGCTGCGTGGTGGTCATCCCTGGGAAATCGAGTCACCGGGTGCTATCCGTAAAGTCAGTTTTTTCGGGCATACCGAACGTTATACCGATGACAAGGGCCGTGTTCACGTGGAATGGAAGAATACCCAGGATGTGCTGGCTATCCCTTACGACGTGCCTGTCCCCGGTTATAAAAATGACGTGGTGAATACGCTGCGTTTGTGGAAATCGGAAGCTACCGATGAATTTGACCTCGGACAGTTTAATGCCGGTAGTTATACCGAAGCGGTGGCCAATAAAAACCTCGCCGAACAAATCACCATGGTGTTATACCCCAACGACGCCAGCGAAAACGGGAAGGAATTGCGTTTGCGTCAGCAGTATTTTCTGGCCTCCGCCAGTTTGCAGGACGTGTTGAACAGCTGGAACCAGTTCCATGGCGATGGGCTGAGTGAGTTCGCCAGTAACAGTTGCTTCCAGCTCAACGATACTCATCCGACCATTGCCGTTGCCGAACTGATGCGATTGCTGATGGACAAGTACGAGTTCGAATGGGATGAGGCCTGGAAGGTTACTTGCCAGACCATGGCCTACACTAATCACACCTTGCTGCCGGAGGCGCTGGAACGCTGGTCAGTAGGGCTGATGGGGCATCTGCTGCCGCGCCTGCTGGAGATCATCTACGAAATCAACGAACGCTTTTTGCTGGACGTCGAAAAACGTTGGCCGGGTGACGCTGAAAAGCGCCGGCAACTGTCCATTATCGAAGAGGGGCCAGACCCACAGGTGAGGATGGCTTACCTCGCCATTGTGGCGAGTTATTCGGTGAACGGAGTTGCCGCATTGCACACCGAATTACTGAAGCAGGGGTTATTCCACGATTTCTACACGCTGTGGCCTGAGAAATTCAATAACAAAACCAACGGCGTAACGCCGCGTCGCTGGTTGATGCACTGTAATTCGAGTCTGTCGACTTTGCTCGATGAGGCAATAGGGGATAGCTGGCGCAAAAATTTCGATGACATCGAAAAGCTCACCGATTTTGCTGATGACAAGGCGTTTCAGAAAAAATGGTTTGCCTCCAAACAGGACAATAAGAAGCGACTCAGGAAACTGGTGAAAAAAACCTGTCATGTGAAGTTCGATAGCGACATGATGTTCGACGTGCAGGTGAAACGTATCCACGAGTACAAACGCCAACTGCTGAATATTCTCCATGTTATCCACCTCTATGACCGTGTAAAAAGAGGTGATACCGAAGGCCTGCAGCCGCGCTGTGTTTTGATTGGCGGCAAGGCAGCGCCGGGTTATGCCATGGCCAAGTTAATCATCAAACTGATCAATAATGTCGCCGATGTGGTTAATGGTGACGAAGCGTTGAAACCATGGTTGCGGGTAGCCTTCCTGCCCAATTATCGAGTGACCACAATGGAGACCATCTGTCCGGGCACCGATCTGTCGGAACAGGTATCGACCGCGGGCAAGGAAGCTTCCGGTACCGGTAATATGAAATTCATGATGAATGGCGCACTCACCATTGGCACGCTCGATGGGGCCAATATCGAGATTCGAGAAGCCGTGGGTGACGAAAACTTTTTCCTGTTCGGTCTCAATGCGGCCGAGGTGGAGAAGAAACGTGAGTTTTACAAACCTGATCAGATTATCGCCAGCGACGAAGACCTGAGTCGGGTCATGAACCTGCTCGAAACTGACCATTTCAGTGAGCATGAGCATGGAATCTTCAACGATATCTCCGCATCGATTCGAAGCCCGCACGACGCCTGGATGACGGCTGCTGATTTCCGCAGTTATATCGATAGCCAGCGGCAGGTTGATGAGGCTTATCAGGACCGCTCGCGCTGGACCCGAATGAGTATTATCAATACTGCGAAAAGTGCGCGTTTCTCCAGCGATCGGACCATCAAGGAGTACTTCGAACAAATCTGGCAGGCGAAAACCTGAGTCAGTCGGAGATGCTGTGATGCAGAAACAGACCATCAATACCAGTCCATTCGAGGGACAGAAACCCGGCACCTCAGGATTGCGCAAAAAGGTCAGGGTGTTTCAACAGCCTGGTTACCTGGAAAACTTTGTTCAGTCGATTTTCAACTCGATCGAAATCCCCGAGCATGCTTCCCTGGTGATTGGCGGTGACGGCCGCTATTACAACCGTGAAGCGATCCAGATCATTATTCGCATGGCTATCGCCAATGGTTTTTCACGCTTGATTGTTGGCCGTGGCGGCATTTTGTCAACGCCGGCGGCCAGTTGCATTATCCGCAAATATGCTGCTACCGGCGGCGTGATTCTTTCCGCCAGTCATAATCCGGGTGGTCCGGATGAAGACTTTGGTATCAAATTCAATGGCACTAACGGCGGTCCAGCACCTGAGGCTCTGACCAGCAAAATGTACGAGCACACGCAGACCATCGATCAATATCAGATCACGGACGCCGATGACATTAATCTCGACAAGGATGGTGTAATTGATGTCGATGGAGCCAGCATCAAGATTATTGACCCGGTGGCTGATTATGCCGACCTGATGCAGTCGATATTCGATTTTTCGGCTATGTCGAGATTGTTATCGAGTGATCAGTTTTCGGTTTGTTTTGATGCTATGCATGCAGTCACCGGCCCCTATGCTACCGAAATCCTCGAGAAGCGACTTGGTGCGCCTGCCGGCTCGGTGTTCAATGCAACACCGCTGGAAGATTTTGGTGGTGGGCATCCAGACCCAAACCAGGTGCATGCGGCCGAGCTGATCGCTCGCATGAATGCTGAGAACGCCCCCGATTTTGGTGCCGCCTCCGATGGTGATGGTGACCGGATCATGATCCTGGGTAAGGGATTTTATATTAATCCCTGTGACAGCCTCGCCGTACTGGCAGCCAACGCGCAGTTGATCCCCGCTTATTCCGGCGGCATCGCTGGTGTTGCGCGATCGATGCCAACCAGTCGTGCGGTTGATCGCGTCGCCGAGGCACTGGGCAAGGATTGTTATGAAACGCCCACGGGATGGAAGTTTTTTGGCAACCTGCTGGATGACGGCCGCATTACTTTTTGCGGAGAGGAGAGCTTTGGAACCGGCTCGGACCATGTGCGTGAAAAAGATGGTCTGTGGGCCTGCCTGGCCTGGTTAAACGTACTCGCTGCCAGCCAACAGTCGGTTGAGTCGATCACCGTGAAACATTGGCAGCAGTATGGACGCGACTATTTTACCCGTCATGACTTTGAAGCTATCGATAGCGAGGTTGCCAACCGGTTGTTTTCTGAATTGCGAGACAATTTAACAGGGCTGGTTGGTAAAACCTATGCTGAACTGACCATCGAAAAAACCGATGAGTTTTCCTATGTTGATCCGGTCGATCACAGTCGTTCCGAGCAACAGGGCATACGCATATACACAACAGACGGTGGTCGCATTGTCTATCGCCTGTCGGGAACCGGAACCGAGGGTGCGACCCTGCGTGTATACATGGACCGCTATGAACCGTCAGCCGAACGGCAGCAGCTGGATCCACAACAGGCCCTGGCAAGCCTGATAAAAGCCGCCGATGAAATAGCCGGCATACAACGACTGACCGGGCGCAGCAGCCCTGACGTTATTACCTGACACATAACACTGAGGAGAGAGGTTAATCATGAGCAATGATATCGACCAAAGGAGAATCAGTAATCTAACCCGCGATACGCTGGCGCTGATCATGGCCGGTGGCCGCGGTAGCCGACTGAAAGAGCTGACCCAGTGGCGTGTTAAACCGGCAGTTTATTTTGGCGGCAAATTCAGAATCATCGACTTCCCGTTATCCAACTGCATTAACTCGGGGATTCGTCGTGTTGGCGTGTTAACCCAATACAAGGCGCACTCCCTGATTCGCCACATTGTGCGCGGCTGGACTTTTTTCAAAACGGAACTGGGCGAATTCGTTGACGTGTTGCCGGCCTCGCAGCGCATGTCGGAAACCTGGTACGCCGGCACTGCTGACGCGATTTACCAGAACGTCGATATCATCGAAGTTTACAATCCAAAGTATGTGTTAATTCTCGCTGGCGATCATGTCTATAAAATGGACTATGGCCAGATGATTGCTGCGCACCGAGCCAGTGGCGCTTCGATGACAGTGGGCTGTGTCGAGGTGCCGCTTGAAGACGCCAAGGGTTTTGGCGTGATGTCGGTCGATATGGGCATGAAGGTCAAGGAATTTAATGAAAAACCGGACAATCCCAAGCACAGGCCGGGTAATCCCAATGTTGCATTGGCCTCGATGGGAATATATGTATTTGATCGTGATGCACTGTTCAGTGCGCTGAAAGAGGATGCTATCGATCCCGATTCCAGCCGCGATTTTGGCCATGACATCTTGCCCAAACTGGTGGAGCGTGGTGAAGTGCATGCCTACGCATTCAAGGATCCCGTATCGGGAGAGCAGGCCTACTGGCGCGACGTCGGAACCATTGATTCATTCTGGGCGGCAAACCATGAGTTAACCGACTTTGACCCCGAATTAAATCTGTATGATGCGGAGTGGCCAATCTGGACCTACCAGGTACAGCTGCCACCTGCTAAGTTTGTGCACAAGGAAGCGGACCGTCGTGGCGTTGCGCTGCAGTCAATGATATCGGCGGGCTGTATTGTCTCGGGTGCCGAGGTTGACGGTTCGGTGCTGTTCTCCAACGTCAAGGTGCGCTCTCACAGCCTGGTTGAGGATTCGGTGGTATTACCGCAGGTCGAGATTGGTCGCAATTGCACGATTAAAAAAGCTGTTATCGACCGGGGTTGCCAGATTCCATCGGGCATGGTGATCGGCGAAGACCCGGTCAAGGATGCCGAACGCTTCCGTGTCACCGAGAAAGGCATTGTGCTGGTCACACCCGACATGCTTGGACAGAAAAGGACGATTGCAAATTAACCTTTAAAACAGTCACCTGTTAACAATCCGAATTACACCGCAACATTGAATATTCTATTTGTTACTTCTGAAGTTTATCCGTTAATTAAAACTGGTGGTCTCGCCGATGTGTCGCAGAGCCTGCCGAGAGCGCTACAACATTTGAAGCAGGATATCCGTATCCTGTTGCCGCTTTACAATGCTGTTCAGCCTCAGGTGCAAAAAAGCAAACTGATTGCCACAACGGTTCACTACGAACAGGAAATCAAGCTTTACGAAACGCAGTTACCGGGCAGCCGCGTAAAAGTGATACTGGTTGACTGTCCGGCCGCCTTTGGCCGTGACGGTAATCCTTATCTCGATGATGATGGCGAACCCTGGGACGACAATGTATTTCGTTTTCTACTGTTTTCGCAGGTGGCTGTTGATGTGGCACTCAACCGTATCGGCCTGGACTGGACGGTGGACCTGGTGCACTGCAATGACTGGCAGTCCGGCATGGTGCCTCTATTATTGGATCAATTTGAAACAGCACCGGCAACGCTGTTTACCATTCATAACCTCGCTTACATGGGCCTGTTTCCAAAAGAGGATTACTTTCGGCATGGTCTGCCGGTGGAGTACTGGAACACAGACGGTATTGAGTTCCACGATCAGTTTTCCTTCATCAAGGGTGCTTTGAATTTCTCTGACTTTATCAGCACGGTCAGCGTGCAGTACGCGAAAGAAATACAAACCAAGGAATTTGGTTGCGGTCTTGATGGCTTGTTACAGAAACGCTCTGAGGTAGTCGTCGGTATTCAAAATGGTATTGATAACGATGTCTGGAATCCGGGTCCCGACCCGATGATCAAAAAGCATTACAACCGCCGAACTCTGGGCGATAAGCTGGAAAATAAAAAAGCCCTGCAAGTGGAGATGGGCGTAGCGGTCGACGACAGCCTGATGCTGATGGGCATGATTACCCGTCTGGTGTCGCAGAAAGGCCTGGATCTGTTGCTGGCAACCATCGATCGGTGGATATCCTTACCCATTCAGTTTGTGTTACTCGGTAGCGGTGATGACTACTATCATCAACAATTCGAGCGACTGGCCGCCGAGCACCCTGATGCTATTGCTTTCCGTTATGGCTACGACGAGGGTCTGGCCCATCGCATCGAAGCGGGGAGTGATGTGTTTTTAATGCCATCGCTGTTTGAGCCCAGTGGCTTGAACCAGCTTTACAGCCTGCGTTACGGCACACTGCCCCTGGTAAGCCCGGTCGGCGGGTTGCACGACACCGTGAACGATATCTCGACCGTGGATGCCAACGGTTTTGTCATGGATGACGTATCCTCTGACAGCCTTTTTGATGCAATACAAACCGCCGCTGAAACTTTCAAGGACAAGCAGCACTGGAGCCTTTTGCAAAACAATGCCATGTCGCACGATTACTCGTGGATAAAAAGTGCTCAGCAATATATGGAGTTATATGAAAATGCCATCAAGACCAGACAGGCTCGACATTAATCGGATCTAACACAGGCCTATCCAGCGCTCCATTTTTTGCTTAACCAGAGACAAATCCCACCGATGAACGATAGGTCAGCAGACAGTATTGCCAATGATTCATGTCATGCCAGTCAGCAGGAGCTGTTTGAACGCGGCAGCGGTGTTCTGTGCCACGTTACCTCGTTGCCTGGATCGCTGGGCATCGGTGATTTTGGAGAAAGCGCCTATCATTTTGTTGATTGGCTGGTGCATGCCGGCCAACGATACTGGCAGCTGCTGCCATTAACGGGTGTTGATTTTTTTAATTCGCCCTATGCCAGCCCCTCGGCCTTCGCCGGCAATCCACTTTACATCAGCCTCGAAAAACTGGTGATGGCGGGTTTTCTGGAGGCAGATGAAATCAAGGCGGAATTCGGTTTTGACGAGCTTCAGGTCGACTATACCAACGTCAAACCGTTTCGTATGGATCGTTTAATACTCGCCGCATCGCGTTTCAGGCAAAACGCATCGGCCGGCGAGAGGCAGGCCTTTGAAGATTTCTGTCAGTCACAGGCACAGTGGCTGGACGATTACGCCTTGTTTATGTCACTGGATGAAGCCTTTGGCGGTGGCCCCTGGAGTAGCTGGGATAAACCATTGGCCCAACGTGATCCCACAGCATTGAAAAAGGCGGCTAAGCAGTATGCTGATTCCGTACACCACTGGAAATTCTTTCAGTGGATTTTTATGAGCCAGTGGCAGGATTTGCGCGCCTATGCCAATTCCCACGGCATCAAGATCATCGGTGATGTACCGCTGTTTATCGCCTATCACAGTGCTGACGTCTGGGCCAATCCGGGGCTTTTTGAGCTCGACGACCGGGGTATTCCCACCGTGGTTGCCGGTGTGCCACCTGACTATTTCAGCGAAACCGGGCAGCTTTGGGGGAATCCGCTGTATCGATGGTCAGCGCACCAGGCGCAGGATTTTCACTGGTGGGTAGACCGCATTCGTGTGGTGCTGGATATGGTCGATCTGTTGCGATTCGATCACTTTCGTGGACTGTCGGCCTACTGGGAGATACCGGGTGACAGCGAAACCGCGATTGATGGCAGCTGGCGGCCAGCACCCGGTAGGAAATTGTTACAAACCCTGAAACAGCGGTTGGGACATTTGCCGATCATCGCCGAGGACCTGGGCGTTGTGACCGAGGATGTTATCGCATTACGCGATGCGTTTGATTTACCCGGAATGGCTGTTTTGCAGTTCGCCTGGGGCCCCGGGGGCGAACGCCGCTTCTTGCCACATAACCATGTGCCTCGCAGTATCGTGTACCCGGGTACCCACGACAACGATACAACCGTTGGCTGGTGGGAAAAGTGTGGAGAGCCGTCGCAACATCATGTTCGAGAGTACCTGTCCACCGATGGCTTTCAGCCGCATTGGGATATGATTCGCTGTGCTTACGTCAGTGTCGCGAATTTGAGCATTGTGACCATGCAGGACTTGCTGGGCCTTGGCAGTGAGTTCCGTATGAATTTTCCTGGCAAGGCTTCGGGTAACTGGGGCTGGCGTTTCCGCTGGTCTGACGTACCCATGGATTTGGCATCGCGTTTAAAACATCTCGGGCATTTGTATGAGCGCATCTGATCGGCTCGAAATACTGCCCGGTGATTCCACTCGACTGGGTAGCCACTGGGACGGTGAGGGAGTCAATTTTGCCCTGTTTTCCTCCCACGCCGAACGCGTTGAGTTGTGCCTGTTTGACGAGCAGGGCAGGCAGGAGCTACGACGGATCGATCTGCCCGATAATACCCACGATATCTGGAACGCTTACTTACCGGGTTTTGGACCGGGGACAGTGTACGGCTATCGGGTTCATGGCCCGTTTCAACCGGAGCACGGGCATCGCTTTAACCCACATAAGTTATTGCTTGATCCTTATGCACGACAGACCATCGGGCAATTCACCTGGCATAACAGTCATTTCAGTTTCGATCCCGAAAAGCCCGAAGAAGACGTCCTCGTTAATACCGCCGATAATGCCAACTGGATGCTGAAATCGGTGGTGGCGCAACCGTTTGAAAGCCAGGCCATCAAGCGTCCGGCAATTCCCTGGGGTCGCACCCAAATCTATGAAACCCACGTCAAGGGTTTTACACAAAAACATCCCGAGCTCGATGCTGCAATCCGCGGCAAATTTGCCGGTATCTGCGATGACAGGATCATCGATTACATCAAATCGCTGGGTATCACCAGCGTCGAATTGTTGCCGGTGCATCTTTTCATCGATGAATACCATCTGCATGAAAAACAGATCACCAACTACTGGGGAAATAACAGTCTGAATTTTTTCACCCCGCATACTGCTTAACACGGCGGTTCC
>JAAUXZ010029101.1_pt1 | contig 13697 bp, 12 predicted proteins | sample 7278131 | NCBI WGS metagenome assembly JAAUXZ01 (sample SAMN14350119, study PRJNA611818) | marine sediment metagenome | isolation source: surface marine sediment (3m) | place: French Polynesia: Moorea | collected 2018-08
ATGCCATCCAATGGCCTGAACGATGGCTCCCGACCTGTTGTTGTTTTGCCCAAGCCTAGCAGTCGCTGTGTGAATGGATGCATGAGCTTCTTCAATGAAATCTTCAACAGCCGCTGGAAAACAGTGGGCGACTTGGGTCTGTAACCGGGTGCGCATGTCCCTTGTAAGTCAACAACGGGTGATACCCCATCGCGGTTGAAACAATCTGTAACGTGTTGCAACCGTTCGGGAAACATCCTCTGCTTAAAATGGAATCAGGGAAGCTGGCAAGCAGGGGAAGGCCATGATCAGAGACACCTACAAACGCCGACTTGGTGCCCTGCAGCACCAACAAGCCGGGGCGTTAGGCAACCCGGCAGAAATCGATAGCTTCATCTGCCTGATGGATGACGGCTGGTATGTCGAATACAGAGACGGCGAAAACGGCCCCTTCGCCAGCTTGAGGGAAGCACAGACCTATTGGGAGGCCCACCCTCAGGTCGAAAACGGCTGACGCCGGTTGAGGTGCAAACGACCCCACCTTGAGATCCCGCCAAGCTCGTCTTGACGCGAAGCGCCCGTTCCGAAGCGGGGCCGCAATAGCTATTGCGCGGGATAATGCGCAGGCCACTGCCCGCGCGCCACACCACTCTCGATCGCAGCGCGTGCCACCGCAGGCGGGACAACATCACGCAGCCGCGGATCCAGCGGTTTGGGCAGGATGTAATCCGGGCCGAACTCCAAACACTCCACGCCATAAGCATCCAGCACCGATTGCGGGGTCGGCGTATGGGTCATGTCTTTGAGCGCGTGCACCGCAGCAATCTGCATCGCCTCGTTAATGCGGCTGGCGTGCACATCCAGAGCGCCCCGGAAGATAAAGGGGAAGCCCAGAACATTGTTCACCTGGTTGGGGTAATCCGAGCGTCCGGTCGCCATGATCATGTCATCACGCACCTGGTGCGCGACCTCGGGCCGGATCTCGGGCACCGGGTTGGACAAGGCAAAAATGACCGGCTTGGGAGCCATAGACGCAAGTTGCTCTTTGCTTACCAGGTCAGGCCCCGACAGCCCGATGAACACATCGGCCCCGGCCATGGCATCGTCCAGGGTGCGCTTGTCGGTTTCGGCAGCCACACCGAACTTGTACGGATTGAGGTCGCCACGCCCGACATGGATGACGCCCTTGCGATCGATCATCAGGATGTTGTTTCGGTGCGCCCCCATGGCAATCAGGAGGCGGGCCGAGGCAATACCTGCAGCGCCCGCACCGAGGATCACGATCTGCGATTCTTCCAGCGTCTTACCCTGCAACTCCAGGGCGTTTAGCAGACCGGCCGCGATAATGATGGCGGTGCCGTGCTGGTCGTCATGGAACACCGGGATGTCCAGCTGTTCGATCAGTGCCTGCTCTATCTCGAAACAGTGTGGTGCCGCGATGTCTTCCAGATTGATGCCGCCAAACGTCGGCGCGATTCGCGCAACGGTCTCGATGAACTCTGCCGGATGCTGGGCATCCACCTCGATATCGAACACATCGATACCTGCGAAATGCTTGAACAGCACCCCCTTTCCTTCCATTACCGGCTTGCCAGCCAGGGCGCCGACGTTGCCCAGGCCCAGTACGGCCGTGCCATCAGTGACAACCGCCACCAGGTTACCCTTGGCCGTGTATCGGTAGGCATCGTCTGCGTTTTCGGCAATACGGCGCACCGGTTCGGCTACGCCGGGGGTGTAAGCGAGCGAGAGGTCACGCGCGGTTTCCGCCGGCTTGCTGACCTCGACGCTGATTTTCCCAGGCTGTGGCTTCTCGTGATACTCCAGCGCTGCCTGGTTGATCTCGTAATCCGCGTCTTGCTGCTCGCTCATCACCAACTCCGGTTCGGGTCAAAAAACGGGGCCCAGAATAACAAAAGGCGCCACTAGGGCGCCTTTGGCTATTTCAATGCTTGCGCATCAAAAATCAAGGATGCTGCTCAGATCAAGTCTGAATCGAATTCAACGACGGAAGCGCTTGTTGAACTTGTCCACGCGACCGGCGGTGTCCATGATCTTCTGCTGGCCCGTGTAGAAGGGGTGGCAGGAAGAGCAGACCTCGACACTCAGTGCATCACCGCTGATCGTGGAGCGGGTAACAAAGGTGTTACCGCAGCTACAGGTGACGTTCACGTCATGGTAGTCAGGATGGGTATCCGCTTTCATTTCCGTCTCCGGCCACTCGGCCCAAATCGCTGTTAATTTCTGGATCCAGCCACACCGTCTATAGAGAGTCGGGTGGCGAAAGGCCGCGAAATGTACAGCAAATCCGCCCTGCTTGCAAGTGCCGGCCGGTCAGTCGCGTGCAAACCTCAGCACCCGGGCTGGTGGCGCCAGCTCCTCCCCGACGGATTCCCGGCTGGACTGGCCCTGCAGGACCCCTCCGAGTTGTTCGAACCGGTCCCGCAAGCCGCCCTCACCGACGACGTTTTGCCACATCATGCGCGACAGACGCATGCAGGCGTTCATTGGCGTGCGCGCGAGCCGACGCTCCTGATCGATGCGCCATTGCAGGCGACGCAGACGCTCTCGATTCTCCTGCGGCACACTCTCTATGAAATCATCGAGTGCCGCCTGCCGTAGGTCCTCGAAGGTTGTCTGGTCCTTTGCAGCCAGATCCACCCATTCGGCAAAATCCCGGTCGGCTATTTTAGTCGTTCTCATTGCATTGCCCTCTTTGCGGGAAGGCCACTTGGCAATCTTCTCAACCCCCAGCAGAAAAAATTGCGGCCTACCTCTAAAGTTCGCCTGAAGCCAGCCGATACATAAACCGATCGGCTGTATTGCAATTCACGCTATCACAGCAAAGTAGGCTTGTCTCCGCGAATTAAAATACCCATTTCGGGAGCATAATTCCTCACATATTTCGTATCAAATCAACAAGTTATGGACTCAACAGGTTTGGAGTCAGATTACCGACACCAAACGTTGTTACCGTTCGTATCGTCAATCCGCAATATTCGATCGAGGCGCACCTCCTGCCGCTCTCCCTCGCAGAGCAGCACCAGAAACTCCGAACCATCGTGGACCGAGGTGTCCTGAACCCGACCATGCAGAATCACTTGGCGATCCAGTCCGTCCAGTGCGACCAGATCAACCTCGGTCCTGCGCATGGCCAGCACCTCGATCTGGTCATAAGCGCCGCAGGCAATGGGCTGGTAATCAGTCGTCGTCACGATTTGCCTCCAGAGTCCATGTGGTGCCGGTGATCGCCAGCCTCATTTCGATCGGCCGACAACACACCTGGCAGTCTTCGATATAAGCCTGATCACCGACGGACAGGTCTACCTGCACCATCACTGTCTCTCCGCAATAGGGACAGTGGATGCTCGTCGCTTGCAGCTGTTCCATACTTTCGGGCCCTTCACCTCTGTCCAACCAATCCTGCCACCGGTGGCACATCCCATCGCTTGGCAGGCATCCGGCAATTGTGCTCAATCCGGTTCGAAAATACCCAGCAACTCATTGAGGAAACGCCGCCCAAGTGCGGATGGCTTCAGGCGTCCTGGCGACGGGTCCAGCAAGCCACGCTCACGCGCAGAACGCAGCAGCGGTTCGATCTCCGTCAACCGCAATCCGGTGCGCCTTTCGAACAAATCGACCGGCACGCCCTCGTTCAGACGCAGAACATTCAGCATGAATTCGACCGGCAGTTCTTCTGGCGACAATTCGCGCGTCGAACTCGTCCTGCCTGATCCAACGGCGAGATAACGTTGCGGATGGCGCTGCCGGGTGGCGCGCAGAATACGACCATCCGCCTGTGTCAGCTTGGCATGCGCCCCTGCGCCAATACCCAGGTAATCGCCGAACTCCCAGTAATTGAGATTATGCCGACACTCCTGCGCCGCTTGCGCGTGCGCGGAGATTTCGTATTGCTGATAACCCTGCGCGGCGAGCATCTCCAGCCCCATGTCCATGATGTCCCCGGCTGAATCCTCGTCGGGCAGTTGTGGTGGCCGCCGGTAAAACAAGGTGTTGGGCTCAAGGGTCAGTTGATACCAGGAGACGTGCGCCGGCTGCAGCGCCAAAAGTTCACCCAAGTCCGTTTCCGCCTCTTCCACTGTTTGCGCCGGCAGCGCATACATCAGGTCGAGATTGAAATTATCAAAACCGGCTTTGCGTGCCTCTCGTACCGCCGCCAGGGCCTCAGCGCGGCCATGGATGCGACCCAAGGCGGCAAGCTTACGATCGTCCAGACTCTGGATGCCCATCGACAGACGATTGACCCCTGCTGCACGGTAGCCGGCGAAGCGCTTTGCCTCGATCGTGCCCGGATTGGCCTCCAGGGTGATCTCGACATCGCCGGCAAACGGCAAGAGCCTGTCGGCCTGCTCAAGAATGCGTCCGATGGCCTCGGGTGAAAACAGGCTGGGTGTGCCACCACCAAAGAACACCGTTTGAACAGGGCGCCCGTGAGCAGACTCGATATCGGTCTGTAGATCCTCGAGCAAGGCATCCACATACGCCTGCTCGGGCAGCTCACCCTTTTGCTCATGCGAGTTGAAATCACAATACGGGCATTTGCGAACACACCAGGGTATGTGCACGTAAAGGCTTAGCGGGATGTCCTGCAGGTTGAGGCGCAAACCGGGCTCAGGCCGGGCTCAGGTTGGCGTAGGCGACCACCAGCCATTTGCTGCCAACCGCCTCGAAATTGACCTGGATGCGCGCTCCCGCTCCCTGCCCTTCAGCATTCAACACCACGCCCTCACCAAACTTGGGGTGGGCGACGCGCTGGCCCAGCTGGAACCCGGTCATCTCTTGTGCACTGCTCAGAGTCCCGGCCGCCGGAGTATAGGGACGTGAAACCTGCGGGCGAGCGCGCACCTCCTCAATAACCTCACCGGGTATCTCTCGCAGGAAGCGTGATGGCAGGGGATAGGTTTCGGAACCATGCAAACGCCGCGACTCCGCATGGCTCAGATAGAGCTGCTGCATGGCACGGGTCATGCCCACGTAACAAAGACGGCGCTCTTCTTCGAGACGTTCCGGGTCGTCGGCTGACATGCTGTGCGGGAACAGCCCCTCCTCCATGCCACCGATGAACACCAGCGGAAACTCGAGGCCTTTGGCTGAGTGCAGGGTCATCAGTTGCACCGAGTCCTCATAGGCATCGGCCTGCTGATCACCCGCCTCCAGCGCTGCGTGCGCTAGGAAGGCGTCCAGATCGGACAGTTCCTCGTCCTCCCCTTCATACTGAAACTGGCGCGTGGCGCTGACCAGTTCATCGAGGTTCTCGATGCGATCCTGCCCTTTGCCGTCGCGGGATTTCTCGAAATGCTCTCGCAGGCGCGAGCGACTGATCACATCCTCGACCTGTTCGGGCAACTCCAGGTTCTTGACTTCGAAGGCCGCCTCCTCGATCAGCTCGACAAAGCCGCGCAGGGCGCCGGAGGCTCGGGCGGTCATGCCACCGCCGCGAAGTAAATCCTCACTTGCCTGCCACAGGGAGCAGCCGAAATCACGAGCATGCGCGCGGATCGCCTCCAGCGTCTTCGCTCCGATGCCTCGCGGTGGCTGGTTGACTGCGCGTTCGAACGAGGGATCATCATGCCGGTTGGCGGTCAGCCGTAGATATGAAAGCGCATCCTTGATCTCGGCTCGCTCGAAGAATTTCAACCCGCCGTAGACACGGTACGGGATGCCCTGCTGGATGAGTGCCTCTTCAAACAGGCGTGATTGCGCCGACGTGCGATACAGAATCGCGATCTCGCTGCGGGGCAAACCACCTTCAATCGCGTCCTTGAGCCGGTCAATCACGAAACGTGCTTCATCCACCTCGTTGAAGGCGCCGTACACACGGATGGGTTCACCCTCGCCATCCTCAGTCCACAACTGCTTGCCAAGGCGGGTGGGATTATTGGCGATAACCGCATTCGCGCCGCGCAGGATATTGCCGGTGGAACGGTAATTCTGTTCCAGGCGCACCACCTTGGTGTTGGGGTAATTTGTCTGGAAGTCCTGGATATTCTCGACACGTGCACCGCGCCAACCATAGATGGACTGGTCATCGTCGCCCACCACGAACAGGTTGTTGCGCTCGCCGCTGAGCAGGCGCAGCCAGGCATACTGAATCGAGTTGGTGTCCTGAAACTCATCCACCAGGATCGCGCCAAAACGCTCGCGGTAATGTTCCAGGATGTCAGGCCGATCGCGCCACAGTTCATGCGCACGCAGCAGGAGTTCGGCAAAGTCCACCACCCCGGCACGCTGGCAGGCCTGCTCGTACTCGCGGTAGATGGCGATCATCTGTCGCTGATAGGGGTCACCACCATGATCGAGATGACCCGAACGCAGACCCTCGTCCTTCTGCTTGTTGATAAACCACTGCGCCTGGCGCGGGGGCCACTTGCTGTCATCGAGGTTCATCTCGCGGATGATGCGCTTGACCAGGCGGAACTGGTCATCCGAATCCAGAATCTGGAAGCCCCGCGGGAGCCCCGCCTCCTGCCAGTGTGCACGCAACAGGCGGTGCGCCAGGCCATGGAAGGTACCCACCCACATCCCTCCGACCGGTTGACCCAGCAGGTGCTCAATGCGGTGTTTCATCTCACGGGCAGCCTTGTTGGTGAAGGTCACCGCCAGAATGCCCCAGGGTGAGAGGCCCTCGACCTGGATCAGCCAGGCAATGCGATGCACCAGTACCCGCGTCTTGCCCGAGCCGGCGCCTGCGAGTACCAAGGTTGAATTGAGGGGAGCCGTGACGGCATCGCGCTGGGCGTCGTTGAGGCCGTCGATGATATGCGTTACATCCATGCGCCGATTGTAACTGACCGGCCGGGCGATTCAGCTGTATACCGGATCAGCATCTCACCAGGGCATCATCCCGGGGAAGGGGTTGCGCAGGTTTTGCGCATCGCGCGAGAGGCGGCCAACGTTGCGGCTCATTTGGCCGAGCGACTGGGCCATCCCATCGATATTCTCGCGCATGCTTTTCATATCGGAGCCCATGCCCTCCATTGAGCCGTTCATCTTGCCGATGTCGCCCCGCATATCGGTCATGGCGGCCCGCATCACGCCGATATCGCCGGACACCTGCGTCATTTCGACGCGCATGGCCGCGATATCGTCAGTCATACGGTGGATATCATGGGCCATGCTCGACATGTAGCTTGCCTCACCGTCAACAGGCTCCCCCGCGGCCATATTCTTCATATAGCCGTGCATCTGGGGCATCTGCGATGACATGCCGTTCACGTCATTGCCGAGATTCATGACCAACAGATACATCCAGGCCCCGACAACCAGCGCAAGTAGCATAGCCAACGAGGCAACCCACTTGGCTGCACTCGCACCCTTGCCCAGTCGTTTCTCGATCAGCCGGTTACGCTCTTCCAGTTGTTCGTTGAGCTGAGCAAGTTCCTGCGCGCGAGCACGCGCGTCCTCGCGAACCGCGTCCAGCAGGCGCTCCAGCGCTTCCTCACCCGTCACCATGATCGTTGCTCCACGACAATTGAGTCTCTATCCCGGCAGGCAATATATCAGCATGCCGGAAATGCCCGGCAGCAGCATCAAAGTCGAATCGCCACGCGGGGCTTTGCCTCAGGCTTGTTCTCGAGCGCGGGCCGGCAACTTCTTAACTGCTTTTCAGCCACACCTTCCCCCAACATCAGGGTACGCACTTGCTGGACACGCTGATTGGCGAGCGCCAGCAACTGCTCCTCGGTCTCAACATATTCGCCTTTCTTGTTCTTGGTGCGGTCCGCCTCTACCGCCAGACCACAGAAACGCAGCGCGAGCTTGGGTTTTTCTTTCAGGATCCCGGCCAACTGACGCAGCTTGTCGGCATTTTGCAGCTCAGCGGTTTTGGCCTCGAAAAGCGCTGGGTCGAACCGCACCTCCATGGCCTCACTGGCCAACAACCCCCCGACCAGCAACACCGTGCCGAGAGGCTGAATGGCCAGGGCCGCAGCACCTGCAACCGCCTTGCCAATAATCGGGTTGAGCGCGCCGAGAACCTTGAAGTCGGGATTGTCGAGATCACCCGATATCGGCACCCCCAGCTCGATCCGACCATTCTTGTCCTCCAGCAATGCGATAGCGGTGGACAGCGGCGGACCATCCTTGCCTTCAATAGGCTCGACGTTCAGATCCTGTAGCGCCAATTCGTTGCTCATCGTCAACTGGCGCTTCTCGATGTGCAGATCAAAACCGTTGTCGAGGTGACCGCCGAGGAAGCGATGCCCGAGGTCGTCCCTGATCAGTCCGTTGACCAACGCCAGCTCCATGCCACTGAGTTGGCCAGCGAGTTTCAGGTACAGATCCTTGGAGAAGGGACGCAGCGTGCCATCGATCTCCAGCGCAGTGTACTCATCGGGTATCAGGGTGACTTTCAGCGATGTGTTCTGCCTCGCGGCAAGGCTGTCCAAGGCGCCGAGCTCGAGTTGCTTGATGCGGATATCCCGATCGATTGCGGGCTCGATGCTCGCATCCACCAGGCGAATTCGGCTGTCGCCCACGACCTTCACACCGCCGAGCCTGAACGCGACAGGCTCTTTGCCTGCCACGTCTTCCTCGGCAGAGGATTCGGGTGAGGCTTCTACCAGTGGCAGCTGCCAAGGACCCTTACCCTCGCGACGCAGGGTTCCACGCAGGTCGCTGACCGTCACCCGGCCCAACGCAATCGCGTTCGGTTCGATGGTCGCGTCGCTCAAAGCAAGCTGTCCGATCGCCAGCGGAAACTGCGCGAAATCCAACTGCTTCGTCTGCAGTTCTCCCAGGTTCACACGATCGCCATCGAGTTGCAGGTCTGCCAGGCTCAATGCCGCAACCCTGAATGTGTCGGTACCGAGTTGCGGAGCGCGGACCTCGATGCCTGATACCTGCGAGGCACCTCTTAAACTTGGCTGAGAAAAGAACGCTTGCTCGGCCGACAGGTGCGATGTGCTGTTCGCGTACTGCAAGTTTTGTCCGGCAACAACGGCCCGCAACTGCTCCAGTGACACCACAACATCGAGCAGATCAAAGGTCTGAGCGGCCAGGTCAACGCCCCATTTTCCTTCAGTACGCATATTGGCGAGCTGCACCTGCGTGTCGCCCTGTTCATAAACCAGCTGATCGGCACGCAAGACGCCCCCTTGTAACTGGATGTCACCGGGCGACTGCAACGGCAGCTGCAGCTGGAAGCCCTTGCCGTTGAACGCGGCAAGCGCCAACTGCTGCTCACCTTCCTGCCACTTTAATGCTCTCAGCTGAAGATCACCGTCCGCTTTCAGCTGCTGCGCTGCCAACTGAATGGCGAGCCGAGTACCGATCTCGGCTTCGACAGGCGGCTGCATACGCGCTGCGACAAAGGCCTTGTGCAGCGGCAATTGCTGCAGAGCCAGCCGCGCGCTGACCACCGGTTCATCACCGATCTCCGCCTTGCCCTGCGCCTGCAGGCTGGCGTTGCGCCAGGCCGCATCCAGAGCGAAGTCCAAAGTCTGTTGTTCGACCTGCAATGGACCCAGCACATCAAGCTGCTCAATACGCAACATTTCCGGGCTGCTGGCCAGGGCGTCGACGTACTCGATCGTGAAACGCCGCACGCTGACCTGCTCGCTGATCACACCGATGCCCGAGTCTGAAGCCTCTGCCGGTTTGGTTTCACCATCCGAAGGCAACGGGACCAGGGCATGCAAAGAGCCATCCTCCAGCCGCTCCACGCGCAACAGCCCCCCAACCAGCTGAAGCTGTTGGATATGCACACGCTTCTGGAAAAGTGCCAGAGGGTCGATATCGATCAACACCTCCGAAGCCTGCAAATGGATCTGACCCTTCTGGCGCACCTCCACGCCGTGAACCGACAGCAACCCACTGAACAGGTTCAGGTGGACATCGCCCAGATAAGTGCCCTGCCCCTCCTCGGGATGCAAAAAGGCCTCGAACTGGCTGCGCAGCACCTGGACCGTCGCCAGATGGATCATCACCACCAGCAGCAAAAGCCCGACGCCCAGCCAAATGAACGTGGTGCTGCGTGGCTTTCTTTCGTATGACATGGCTCGCCCCCGCGTTTTTCATTACATCTTAAGGGATTCCTTGGGCAAGCTTCGTGACTAAAAGCAGTAGACCGGGCCAAATTGCTGTCGCAGAATGCGGCTAAATGATTGAATCAATACTGACTTGAGCGACGAATCAGAACCCACGGGCCCACTTGTTTTGGTGGTCGACGACGACCCGGACCAGTTAATCCTGTTACAACGTTGGCTCATCCAAGCCGGATACCTCGTTGATGGCGCCAGTCATGGCCGCCAGGCGCTCGCGCGGATCGAACAGGCCCGTCCAGACATGGTCATCACAGATCTTGTGATGGACGAGATGAACGGCCTGACACTGGTCAAGCAGATCCACGAGCGCGACCCACTGCTTCCCGTCATGATCGTCAGTGGCCAGGCCCGCATCGCTGATGCCCTCGATGCAGCAAATCTCGGCGTGACCGCTTTCCTGGAAAAACCGGTAGCACGTGAGCAACTCCTGGAAACCGCCAATGAGATCCTGAAACACCTCTCCAGCCCTGGAGAGAAACGCGAAGGCGCTTTCGCACCCGAATTCATTCATCGTTCCGGCCTGATCAATGACCTGCTGCAGCGTGCCCGCCTGGTCGCCCAACAGTCCAGTCCGGTATTGATTCTCGGGCCAACCGGTAGCGGTAAGGAAATGCTCGCCCATGCAATCCATGCCGCCAGCGAGCGCCACGACAAACCGTTTGTCGGCATCAACTGCGGTTCGTTGCCACAACAACTGCTTGAATCGGAATTATTCGGTCACGAGCAAGGTGCCTTCTCCGGGGCCACGGAAGACCATCCTGGGCTGTTGCAGGCAGCCGACGGGGGAACCCTGTTTCTGGAAGAAGTGGGGGAAATGCCCCTCGAAACACAAGCCATGTTGCAACGGGCGCTGGAAACTTCAAGCGTGCGCCCCCTCGGCGCCACCGCGGATATCCCTGTGGACCTTCGCCTGATCGCGGCCAGCAACCAGGATCTGCAGGCCTTGGTTGACAGGGGCGACTTGCGGGAAGACCTTTTTTATCAATTGAATGTCGTGCCGCTGAGCATTCCGCCGCTGAGTGAACGACTCGACGATATTCCGGCACTGATCGAGCATTTCCTGGGCGAACTGGCCGCCGCTGGGAAGGGCGCGCGCAAACGCTTCTCGCCGGATGCCCTGCGTCAGCTGGTCGCAAACGACTGGCCGGGCAATGTTCGCCAGTTGCGCAACGTGGTTGAACACTGCCACACGCTGACGCCCGGACCGGTCATCCCTTTGAACCTGGTCGAAGAAGCTGTCGACCGCCAGTCTCACAAGCCGCCCACCTTGGACGAAGCCAAGATGGGTTTCGAGCGTCGATATCTGGCCAGCCTCTTGCGCACCACCCGTGGCAATGTCACAGATGCCGCACGCCTGGCCGGGCGCAACCGGACCGAATTTTACAAGCTGCTGCACCGCCACCAACTCGACCCCGCCGCTTTTCGGATCGACCGCCAGAACTGAAGCGTGACCCGGATACAAAGACTAGAATCAGCGTGAAGCGCTGTATAGTTCAGCGGCTGACCGCAAGAAATCGGGGTGAAAAATGACAACAAAAGGCAAACCCGCATCCAATGACGCGCATATCGCCTCGGGCCAGAACGACAGCATGGAGCAAATCCGTGAGCTGCTGTTTGGAGAGCAGCAGCGCTCGACCGAAGCTCACCTGCTGAGTACCAACGAGCGCGTTGATGAGGTGCGCAAACATACTTTGGCCCAGCTGGCCGAGACCGAAGAGCGCCTGAACCAGCGTCTCGAGCAACTTGGTAACAGCAGCACCGAAAACCACCAGGACCTGCAGGCGGAACTACGAGAAGGCCTGCTGGCCTTGCAGCAACAGCTGGAAAGACGCATCGACGACGTAGAAACCCTGCTGCAGTCACAACAGGCGGAGCTGGCCCGCCAGATAGGCGCAGAACAGGATCGCCTGCAGAACGACAAGATCAACCGTTCCCAGCTCGCACGCCTGCTGACTCAACTGGCCGCTCAGATCGAAACCGATGACTGAAGCGGCCGGTAAACCGCCGGTGGATAAGAAACCCGCCAACGATGCGGATGCACTTGATGCGCTCAAGTCGCTGTTGCTCGGCGAGGAACAGCAACAACTCGAGGAGATCAGCGAACGCGTTGCCGACCTGGGCCTGCGTAGTTCGGATATCGCCGAAGTCCTGCCGGATTCCCTGCGCCTGAGCGACAGCCAGGGGAGTGAACTGACCAACGCCCTCGAGAGCCCGGTCACCACATGTATCCAGCGACGTATCGAACGGGACCCCGACTCCTTTGCAGACGCGCTTTACCCGGTCATGGGGCCGGCCATCCGCCAATCGATAGCCGCTACGTTCAAAGACCTTGTTAAGAATATCAACCGGACTCTCGAACACAGTCTCTCCGCCCAGGGGATCAGGTGGCGCCTGGAAGCAATGCGGAGCGGTGTGCCCTTTCCGGAAGTGGTCCTGCGTCACACGCTGAGCTATCGCGTGGAACAGGTGTTCCTGATCCAGAACGATAGCGGCCTGTTGATGCAACACGTACAGGACGACCTTGCGGTGTCTGCCGATGCAGACGCGGTCTCCGGAATGCTCACGGCTATCGCCCAGTTTGTGCGCGACGCCTTCCAGGCCGGCGACAAGGAAGGTCTGGAAACGGTGGAGATCGGAGATCATACCGTGCTGTTGGTACACGGCCCCTCAGCCTATCTGGCCTGTGTGATTCGGGGCATACCACCTGGCAACCTGCGCGAGCACTGCCAGGAGGTAATGGAGCAACTGCATCGCCGCTATGCAAAGGCGTTGGCAGGCTTCGAGGGCGATCCCGGAACGCTTGTCAGCACGCGAGCGCTGCTCGAGAGCTGCCTGCTGTCCGAACATAAGGACAGTACCAGTAAAAAGGGGCTGGCGCCGGCAACGCTGATACTGCTGCTTTTGCTCATCGGCGTCATCACCTGGGGTCTATACGAATGGTGGAGCAGCGCCCAACAACAGCGCGAATTGCGCGAACGGCAGGAAAGCTTCCTTTCAGCACTGCGGGATCAGCCTGGCCTGGTCGTCACCGAGACTGACTTCGGGCAGACGCTGCAGGTCCAGGGACTGCGCGACCCCCTGGCGATATCACCAGCCAGCCTGCTGAGCGAACATGGACTGCCCGCGGCTCAGGTTGATTTACAGTTCCGACCCTATCTGGATGTCAGCTCCAGCTTTGCATTGCAGAGAGCCGAGGCACGTCTGTTGCCACCCGAGACCGTCAAGCTGGAGATGGATGAACAGGGCAGGCTCAGTGTTTCCGGTATTGCATCCAATCGCTGGATTGAGCGCGCCTCACTCCTGGCTGCCGCTGTGCCCGGAATCAGCGCCTATGACGATAGCCGGCTGCTGAGTCATGACCAGCAGTTGCTACAGGAAGCGCAACGGACACTGAACCCACCGGACAATGTCCAGTTGTCCGTAGACCAGGGTATTCTGCTGGTGGCAGGACAGGCCCCACTGGCCTGGACACAGGGATTGTCGGGACGCGCCTCGAAACTCGTCGGGCTGAAAGGACTGAAGATCGAGGTGCAGGTTGATGAACAGCTGCAGTTCCAGGCCTTGCGCCAACAAATCGAAGGCAGCGGCATTCAGTTCATTGAAGACACGGTTTTCGATCGTGCCCAGGAGCAGCATGCCGCAAACCTCGCCGCGACA
>JAAUXZ010147565.1_pt1 | contig 13661 bp, 12 predicted proteins | sample 7278131 | NCBI WGS metagenome assembly JAAUXZ01 (sample SAMN14350119, study PRJNA611818) | marine sediment metagenome | isolation source: surface marine sediment (3m) | place: French Polynesia: Moorea | collected 2018-08
CAAACAAAGGAGATTGGTTGCTGGACGCTGAACTTGACCCGGACAACCGGGTCATGATCGTGACCGCTTTGAAGCTGGAAACGTCGGAGATCCCGGCGCATATTGCTGTCGGCGAAAGCATTAGCGCGAGCGCAAACCTGACGAATAAAGGCACACAGGTCAGGCGCAAGGCTTTTCTGAAGTTGCTGGATGTGCGTGCGGATGCGATGACATCGGCGGGTACTGATCCGCTGGGTTTGAACGACGCTGGTCAGGAAGGTGATGAGAAGGCTGGGGATGGACGTTACACCATGCTTTACAAAGAGGAGCGTCCTTTCGAAGAAGTCGAGCTGTTGTTCAGTGTGGAGAGTCCTACCTTCATGCGGGAAAAACGCTTCCGCCTCTCGGTTCATGAGCCGGCTGCCTTGCGCCTGGAAGGCGAGGGGAGTGAGGCAAAACTCTTCGTTGACCTTCATAACGTCATGCGTGAAGGCACTGAAATTTCTGTTTGGCAAGACGACTCTTCCGGTGCCAAGGTTGATTTGGCCTTGGATCCAGAAGGTGCGTACAAGCTGAATAATCTTTCCGGTGGCGTATATGCCAGTATCACGGGCATCTCGAAGTTAGGAAACCAGGTCGTGCGCGAGGTTGGACCCGTGTACCCAACCGGGGCCCCTCCAACACCTGCGGCAGTCCCCGAACCAATTCCCGAGGCTGCAATAGAACCCAACCAGACAAAGCCGGAACCAGTGCCTTCCCAGGTGCCAGAACCAGAAGAAACGAGCGCCGAAGCTGAAGAAGAGGACAGTACTCTGCTGCCGATCATCATCTTTGTCTCGGTAAACCTTTTGTTGATTGCAGGTGGCTTGGCTGCCTGGCTGTTGATCAGAAAACGTCGGGCCACCCAGGAAGACTCCTTGCTGGATGAGTACGAGGATAAGGAATCTGATGGAGTTAAAGCCAAGGAGGGCACGGACGACCCCGATGAGACCGTGGTGCAGGATGCGCCGCAACTGGACAGGGAGAATGCTGCATGAGTGAGATGACGCTATGGATTGCGTTGCTTGGCGGCGAAATTTTTCTGATCTTTTTCGTATTGCTTCTGGTTGCCTGGTTGCGAGCAGGGGCCGCCAGACGTCGCGACAACGCAGCGGTGAGCAAATTGATCGCGACTATTCGAAAATCCAAGGGGGAAAGGGAAAAGACGATTGAGGGGTTTCTCAACACCAACATGGGGCTGCAGGGTGAGGCTCTGGAAAAATTCAAAGTCAAACTCATGCGAGAGGAGGCGCGACTGTTGCAGGGGTTCGCCGATATCTACCGCAAGCGTGATGCGGTCGCTGCCGGCCAGTTCTTCATGACGGCGGAGCCCGCACTGGATGCTTACCATGATCTGACAGCGGCTGGTCAGGCTGAGGCTTCGGCTGCTGGCGATGTGGATGCGGGCGAACTGGAGGCGCTTCGCAAGGAGAATGCGCGCTTGTCGGAAGAGTTGTCTGTCACGATGGATACCATGAGTCGCATGCTCAATGAGTACTCGACGATGTTCTCCAGCACGGAGCAGCTTTCTGAAGAGGCAGCGGTCGAAGCGGCAACAGAAGCTGATATCGACGCGCCGGTGGATGCACGCGAAGTTCCTCAACTGGACGAGAGTGAGTTGGATATCGGAGAAGGGGATGAAGCTGGGCTCGAGACAGACGTGATCGAAGATGACTTTCAGGCGAACCTCGAAGACAGTACGGAAGCGGTTCCCGAATCAGGAGATGAGTTAGAGGCCCAGGCAGATATTGATGAATTGGTCGCCCTTTCCGACCAATCGCCCGCGCTGGAGATTGGCGAAGACAGCGATGATTTGCTGGGCGGGGCCGACGACGAGTTGGATACCGGAGTGGATGACTTGGACGCTTTGTTTGACGGAGATGATGAGGCGGGGCAGGAAAAGCGGGATGATGAGTCCATCGCAATTTGAAGGCTCAGTTTTCCTCAAACTTAGGTGACAAAAAAAGCCCGGCATTAGCCGGGCTTTTTGCTTGATAACGGAGCATCTTATCGACGGGCAGATGGACCGTTGTACTCGATTCCGTTACTCATGTGAGTGAGGAAGTACTCGAGATTACGCAGTTCCTTACTGTGAGCCTTGTAAGGCTTGGCGCGCATTTGCTTCATACAACCGCCGAAACGGCGATGCAGGGTGCCGAGTTCACCCCACTTGGAGCGATACACGGGCCAGTTGGTGGCATGACCAAGCGCCGGGCTGAGTCTTTCTGTGCGCAGGTTCTGACCTGCAGATTGCATGTGGCAGGACGCGCAGTTGAAGTTGAATTGGCCTCTGCGTGCAAAGTACACCGACTTTCCGTCATTGTACGCGGCGAGCGCATCGTCGTTAGGAATCTTCACATCGATGGTTTGTCCGCGAGATTCGGAGGACATGTAGGCCAACAGGCTCGCAATAGCGCCCTTCTTGTACTTGAGAGGCTTCTCGCCGTTGGCTTCGCGGCATTCGTTAATCGCCAGCGGCAGGGTGATGACTTCCTTACGCTTGTCGTCCCAGTGCGGGTAATTCTTGCGCTGGGCCGGATCGTTGTCGAAACAGGACCCGTAGGTCTTTCCGTTGGCGAAAGGAGTATTCCACATCGCTTCGCCGTCATCGATCATCGGCTCGTAAGGCGGGAATTCCTCGATGGCTTCCCAGCTGTCGCGGGCAACCTTGTCGATGGCATATACGCCGTTAGCATATTCTTCCAACGGAACGCCTGGGAAGCGTTTGTAAAAGAAATCCTGGTAGGCTTTCAGGTCTTCCGCGGGAGAGGTATCGATCGCTTTTTTGTCTGCAAGCGCAGCGGTGGCGGTAAACGCACACAGGGCTGCAACTGCCAGCTTCGTGAGTTTCATGGGTACGGGTCTCCTCCCAGAGTGGTCTTGATAGGTACCCCGGTCAAGCCGGGGTACTTGCCAAATCGGTATTGAGTATTTATTTGATTTTGGCAGTGCCGGTGTCGGTTTTGCCCATATTGTCTTCCCAGGAAATACCGACCTCGTCGCCCTTTTTACCACCGGTAAATTTGAACGAGATGTACGGGTTCTTGGAAACGGCACCACTCCAATGTGCGGTCATCACGGTGTTGCCACCGGAAGTTGCGACCACTTCCTTGATGTAGTGAGCCGGGATCAGTTTGCCGGTCTTTTTGTCTTTGCGCAGACCGGTTTCCATCGGGTGATTCATCAGGGCCTTGACGGTGGTGACGTCACCTTTGACCTTGGCGCGGATCTTGATTGACTTCTTAGCCATGGGTAATTACCTCAAATTCTTTCGCTGTGATCTATCAGATTCTTGTGAAGATCAGCCGCCGCAGCCGCCGATGGTGACCTTGACGGACTTGCGGTTGGCGTACAGTTTGCCGCCCGACTTGACCACGGCGACAACGTCACCAGTCTTGGCCATCTTGATACGGGTGGATACGTCAGGGACACCGCCTGCACCCATCACGAACTGGGCAACCATGGGGGACTCGTTACCGGCAGACAGCAGGGCAACGCTTTCCACGTTGGCCATGCCAGTGCTGATGGAGACCGGCACAACGGCACCGTTCTCTGCGATATCCGGCGCTTTGATCTTGATGTCGTCGGAATGCTCGGTCTGCTTGCCACCCAGGGAACCACCCAGAGCGTCTTCGATGCTTTTAGCTTCGAAAGCCGCGGTTGGCCAGGCCGCCATGACGGCTTGGGGAGCCAGCAGGCCAGCCCCCACAGCAACACCAACGGTGCCGGCGGCCAGGGAGCCTTTCAGAAAGACTCGGCGTTTCATGTTCGTATTCATCTCAATTACTCTCCTAAGACGATTAGCTTGAGCTTTGCTCAGAGGGTGTACAGGTAGTCAACGATGTGGTCGATGTCTGCTTTGGACAATATTTTGTGCTTGCCAAAGGGCGGCATCCGGGTGCTCGGGTTGACCGAGGCAGGGTCGTGTATCTGGGTGAACAGCTTGCCGCGTTCCGGGAAGCGGGCTTTCATGGCCACCAGGGGCGGGCCTATATCACCCGGGCTGACGCCACCGGGCATCATGTGGCAAGCCAGGCAGTTGCCTTTCTTACGGTCCCAGGCAATTTCCTTGCCCTTTGCCGCATCAGCGCTGGCAGTCATTGGTATCAGGCTCGCACCTGTAAACATGGCCGCCAGCGACAGAGCGATGGTTGCGTTCTTTGCGGTGTTCCGCATCGCATTTCCTCCTATGCTCGATTTGGTGTGTTTCACAAGATTCAGAACTTTATATTCCGGCATCCGAGTCAGTGTTCAAACCATCGATTCCCTACGATGCACTGCGGTACCGTTTTCGTTATCAGCCATTGGGCTAGCGCCACAGCATAATGGTTTGGTTGCTCATCGCAACCGGAAAGTTCCACATTCAAGTCACTAAAATCATTCGGTAAATTTCTAATATTGGTGTCCCGTTGTTTGCCTAGCAGCTAACGGCACTGGGGATAAGACGGGGGTCACCGGGTTTTATTCCCTGGCTTCTTTCGTCGCTTGTTCTTCGCGCAGTGTTTTTAAACGCGATTCCACGCGCGATGCATCGTAGAAGCTGCCACCGGCTTGTTTGGAGGCGATTTCCAGTTGCAGAATTGCCGCCTCGAGGTCGCCATTTAGATAATGATGCTCGGCCAGCAGGCGGTGGGCTTTTAGCCGATCGCCTTGTTCACCGGCCGCAATTGACATGAGTTGGTAGACCCTCGGATCGCCCTCGTTGTACTGGACATAATCCTCCAACTGCCGAAGTGCTGCGGCATAGGCCCCCCGAGCGACAGCAACTTCCGCGTAAGCCAGATTTAGTGCATAGCTCGACGGTTTTTCAAGCACAGCGTCGCGCAGACGGGTCAATGCTTTGTCTTTCTGACCGAGGCGGGCCTCGACCGACGCCTTGGTGACGATGAATTCCGTTACCTTCGGGTTGCTCTCCAGCAGGGCTTTTAGCGCGTTGTCGGCCTCTTCTGGCTGATTGGCACGAAGCAATGCCAAGGCGCGGCCGTATTCCATGGCCGTGCGGCTACGGTACCGGCCGGTTTTCAGAAGGCGCTCGTAATCTGCTACCGCGGCATTGGGATTGGCTTGATTGCGTTCCTGGAGCAGCGTTCGGATGAGCTGGTAGCGCAGGTCATCAGCGGGCTGGTGATACGGGTAGTTGTCCGCTCGTCCCAATGCATCGGCAATGCGGTTGGTGGTCACCGGGTGGGTCAGCAGAAACTCAGGGACCTCGGTGGAGTAGAGTTGGTTTGCTTTGCCCATCCGCGAGAAAAAAGCGGGCAGTGCCCGTGTTTCGAATTTGGACTTGGCAAGGATATCGATGCCAATGCGATCGGCTTCCTTTTCGTTGGCCCTAGTGAAATTGATCTGTTCCTGTAACAGGGCTGCCTGGCCGCTCATCGCGGCCGCGATACCTGCATCTCCTCCTGCGGCAGCGCCCAATGCAATAGCGGCGAGCAGGATGGCAGCGTTTGGAATCTGCATGTTGCTGGCCGTTTCCCAGGCCCGCATCAGGTGTTGTTGTGTCACGTGCGCGATTTCATGTGCCAGTACCGCCGCCAGTTCGCTTTCGGTTTCTGTCGTCAGGATAAGCCCCGTGTAGACGCCGATATGCCCGCCGGGGCCTGCGAAAGCGTTGATTTCCGGATTGTCGATCACGAAAAAGGTGAAATTCTGGCCTGCGCCATCACTGTGGCCCGCAAGACGGGCTCCCAGTTGTTGGATGTAATCGGCGACAAGCGGGTCATCGAGCACCGCCTGGTTCTGGCGTACGTTGCGCATGAATGCTCGCCCGAGCTCGCGTTCCTGCTTGGGCGTCATGATGCTGCCGGCGCTATGGCCAAGATCAGGCAGGTCGGTGTTGAGGGCCGTTGCTGATTGGCCGAGGGGAATAAGGGTTAGCAACAGACCGAGGGCGGCGTGGGTGAGGCGGGATATCATACGTCGCATTCCATGATGCTCCGGTCAGTTGAGTTGAACGCGTTGCCCCCAGGGGACTTTTTCCTTCCCCTTGACCAGCCAGATGACCGGATAGTTCGGTTCCGTTTGCGGAAATTTGCCCATGGCATCGGTAAAATACACCAGCAGCTCGGGTTTCATCCCCTGGGAGTCAATCCATTCAAACACCGGACGGAAGTCGGTGCCACCACCCCCGGTAATTTTTGCGGGGCAATCGAAATCTTCCCATGGCTCGTACGTCCAGGGTGCATCCGGTGACAGTTCAGAATCGCAGGGAATGAGGATGACCCGAGCCCGCATCTGGCCTTTCAGAGCAGCCACCTCGGAGAGAAATTCGTCCATCTCTGCGGCCTTGACTGAGCCGCTGGTATCGATGGCGACAGCAATGTCGACTTGCGAACTCTTCAATGAAGGGAGAATGGCGTCCCCTTCGCGGCGTGAAGGACGCATGTAACTGAAGTCATCACGGGCGATCGCGGTCATGTAGCGGGCCAGAAGCATGCGCCAGGGTAACCGCGGCTGCAGCAAATGATCGATCATGCGCGCCATGGAGCCGCCCATCTTGCCAGCCTGCATGGCTTGCTGAGCGGCGCCGGCAAGGCGCTGCTGCCACTGGATCTCCAGGGTCTCGCGTTCCTGCTCGGTCAGAGGCGGCGGCGCATTGTCGCTCTCGTTGCCTTCCTGATCGTCCAGTTCACCGTCGCCCTGGCTGCCTTGGTCTTGTCGATGTTGTGGTACAGAGCCTCGACCCTGTTCGTCACCGGACTCCTGTTGCGGCGCGCTGCCACCTTGCTGGTCATCCTCAGCGTCACCCTCGGAGGGCTTCGATGGCTGGGGCGCCTGCTGTTCGTCGGTAGAGTCCTCGGTGTCTTTTGGGGGTTGTCCCTGTTGACCGCCACCAGATTCGTTGTCCTGATCGTACAGGTGCTGATCGAGCGTTTCGCTCTCGTCGTTTTCGTCAATCAGCGGGTAGATTTCCTCCGCGGTCATGCCGAGGTAGGTAGGCATGATGTTGGCGTTTGGAGGTGGGGTCAGGCCGTCATCGATCAGCAGCGGGTTGATGGCGTAATCGCAGGCCAAGTCCCAGCGGTGCTGGATTCGGTGCTGGCGGCGCGCAAAGTGGGACAGGGCGCAATGCAGCGCTTCGTGAGCCAGCATGAATTGTGTCTGTGCCATCGACAACGAGCCGATGTATTCCGGATTGTAGTAGAACTTGCGCGCGTCGGTCGCTGTGGTGGGGCACCATTCCTTGTTGGCGGCGACCATCGGCAGTCGTAGCACCAGGGCACCCAGAAACGGTTTATCCAGGATCAGCTTGGTCCGGGCTGCCGTGAGCTTGGTCTCTATTTTTTTGATGTCCATCGGACAGTGTCACTACTCGTAAAGCATCACGTCGGCGATAGCATTCGCCCAGGTCCCGAATTGCGGCACAGTGAACAGCACCTCGCCAATGGCTCGGTGCAGGTCGGAAACCAGCATGACGCCCATTTCCCGTTGCGGGAAGGTCCCTGCGTAATCGAGGATGTGGCCAATAACGGACTGCGCGTTGGTATCGTCCTTGGCGCGGATGGCGCGGCCGACCAAGGCGGCGGCAACTGCATATTGCAGGTCGATCTCGGTCGGGACCGGGACTTCTTTGCCGGCGACGATGTCATCCAGATCCGGCATCTTGTCCAGACTGTTGACGAAGGCGGTCAGTTCGATGCCCGCCGCGGGGCCGACGCAGGCCTGCAGGGTGCCCTGCAGCAGGTCTGGATTATCGCCAAACTTCTGCAGGCTTCGATGGGCGAACTCCCAGGAGCGGGGCGAAGGGAAGGCGACCGGGTTATGCGCCGGGTCGAAATCGAACAGCAATTCAGGCCGGAAACGCAGAAACGCAATCACGCGCTCGTCGATACCATTCTGGTACGCCCAGGCGACCCAATCGTCAAGGTGCGCGTCCACATCGAAATGTGAGAAACGGTTGGCCAGGGGTGCAGGCATCGTGTAGGTGACGCCCCGGTCACCTTGGCGGTTGCCGGCGGCGAATATGGCCCATCCATCGGGTACCTCGTACTCGCCGAGGCGACGGTCGAGAATGAGCTGGTAGGCGGCAGCAGAAACACTTGGCGGCGCCGACGTGATTTCGTCGAGGAACAGCACGCCCTGCTCACCGTGGCGTCGGGCATCCGGCAGGATTGCCGGCACCGCCCACTCGACATTCTCGGCATTGCGGAAGGGGATGCCGCGCAGGTCGCTCGGCTCCATCTGAGAAAGCCGGATGTCGATGACCGGCACATCATGCCGACCGGCGGTCTGTCGGATCATGTCGGACTTGCCTACGCCGGGCGGGCCCCAGAGCATGACGGGCGTGTGGTGACCCTCGGCGGTACTGGTGAATTCACGCTCCAGGATGGTCAGCAATTGGGCCGGGCGCATGTTTGTTTCCTGCTTTCGTTTCAGTTTCTAAAGAGACGAGAGCATGGTGAGGCGCGTGGCAAAGTTCAACCCCGGCTCAAGCGCGGGTTAGTCCTGTCGATGCTGGCAGCCCGGATTTGATGAATTTCGGCTTGTCATTGGTCAGTTAATCAGAGTATTCTAATGCCCCGTTTTTAAGCCGCCTGAGCCAAGACTCGAATAAAAGGTGAGGGTGTGGGCCAATGAGCAAGTGCTCATGTGGGCATAAACTTTTTGCGCCGTACCAGATGGGGCGGCTTGGATCGATAAATTCGGAGACCGTAAATGAACCAGTTCTACTACGACGCTGTAACCAAGATGGAAGAAATGGGTTGTGACGAAGAGTACATCCAGGGTTGGCAAGCAGGCTGCCTGCAGAACCCGCAGCGCGAGGAGCAGCGTGTGACTGAAGCCTACGAGGCTGGCTACTCCGACGGTGAAGAGAAAAACACCGACAACTTCGGTAACTGGGTCAAGGGCTGATCGCTCAACCGGTTGCAAAAAGGCGGGTTCCACCCGCCTTTTTTATTGTGTGTTCTCAAGTCGGAGCGTGTTGAGCCTTTCTGTCATTCGAACAGATTACCGATCGCCCGGCTGATCTCGCGATCCACGTCCACGCCGTCCTTGTCCATCACCTGGTCGATGACCCAGCGGTTGGCCTGTGTTTCACCCATCACCTGTTGAATTTCGTAGCCAAGGTGGCGCATGAAAGGGTAGGACGGCCCGTCTTCCGTGTAATTGAAATCAGCGTACTCAGCGCCGCGTTGGTTCATCTTTTCGACAAAAGGCTTTACATAGTCGCCGGGGCCAAGAATGTCCGAGCAGTTGTCCTGAAGGTGTCCAGCCAGATGTTTCGCGAGGGTTACCACCAGCTTGCGTCGGTCGTCGTCTTGCAGACCGAGGCGGATGTGTGACAGGCGATCGACGATCTGCAGTTGGAAGATAAGGTACTCGCTGATCACCGCCATGCGCTGCTCATCAGTCTCGTAGATGAAATCCTCCCCGTGCAGGTTTATCGCCTTGTCTTTGGCGATACGCCAGCTGATGAATGCCAGCGCGCCCGCAATTTCCTCCAGCGAACGCACGGCATCGTCGTCGTGCCAGCGGCTTTTGATTCTCAGAGCCATGACTGCTTTGCCCCTGTGGTAATTCCGAATGGTAATTTGACCAATAGCTGAGTATTTTACTCGGAAAAAGGTAGTGGAGCACCCCCGGAAATGGCGTCTGATATTTCATCCTTTGTCGACCAGGTTCAGTACAACTGCCACATCACCGATGCGCGTCATGGCACCGATTTCGGGTTATGCACCTACCTCATGAAAATGCGCGAGTACTATCGGTGGGAAACGGGGCTGCCTTACACCGACAAGCTTGACAAGGATGAGGTGGGAGATTGGTTGACTGAGCGTGAAGACCTCTGGGATGCACTGGCGCACAAGGAATTCAGCCCACTTGAGTTCGCCGGACAGACGCTTGACCCCTTCGATGCAGAGGCCATCAACGCGCGCTTGGATGGCACTGGCCTGATGTACAGTGCCGGCCTGGTACAGGGTGGACGTCCTCAGTTTTTCCTCACCGAACTGGATGGACGTGAACAAGGAGAAGACGGTTTTGAACTCTGGGTGGGCCGGCGTGAACTGGCACGTGGCCTGTATGCGCCGCCGGCAATGACCCGGGGTAAGAGCATTTTTCTCAGGCGCGATGCCTTGAAGCAGCTTATGTGGGAAAAATACGAGTCCTGGCTTTGGAGCCGGCCGGACAATGCCACGGGACGGGCGGTAGCCAGTTATCCGTTTCTCGACGACGTCGACCTGGCGCTGGAGTTGATGACCGTGGACGAGATGCAGGTTGTCAGAGCGCACGAAGTTGGCGAATACCGCATCGGTCAGCAGCTGGGCGGCGACTGGGAAAGCATGTTGATGGACGTGCTTGGCACGCCAGCGGAGCTGATGTTGCGCGCGGTGAGAGATCATTGGGCGGATTGCCAGGAGACGCTGCCGCTGCTTTTGACTTGGCCGGTCGGGCACCCTTCCATGCACACATTCATCGGAAACCTCGGCAACATGCGCCGCTCTATTTTCCCCGCGTTGCAACAGGCCTACGAAGACTGGATGGTGGGTGACAATCGGGCAATGGCAGATGTGGTGGAGCACGGATCCGGGCACTGGAGATCAGTTGCAGAGCAGGCCTTAGCGCTGCGTTCGGGTACTGATCCGGCTCGGGCGATCGTGCAAATGGTAGAGGAAAATCTTCTCTAGCATAGTTGCCAACAAGTCCGCCGCTTCGTTGCAATCGGGATACCTGAAGCTGTAGTTTGTCGAGGTTGACCGTTATCGGCTCCACTGATTCGGCGAACGGGTTGAGATTTTGAGTCGTTTTCCGCGGGATTCTTGGCGAAACACTGAGCCGACTGGGTTTTGATAGAAATATGAATAAAGGAATCCGAAAAGCGCTGCTTGTGGCCCTGCTTGTGGTCCTCTGGGGCTGTGACTCGACAGACCGGGCGTCCGAGGTCGATCTGAATGAAGTTGCGACCAGTGCTGAGTTGGAGTCAATCGCCAATGAAGCTGGAACGACAGATAAAGACACCTATATCTTCGGGTTCGATTTACGCAATGGTCCCCAGGAGGATGCGCGCCAATACCTGCCGTTGCTCAGCTATCTGCAGCAGCAAACCGAATATCGTTTCAAACTGCACTTTACAGACAACGCTGACGAACTGATTTCACAACTTGCTGATGGCCGAATACATTTTGCTGCGATCGGGGCTGGTACCTACCTCACCGCGCAATCCGACACCTTGGTCGTGCCATTGGTCCGCGGGGTCAATGCGGAGGGAGAGGCGGGCTACCGCTCTTACGTCGTTGTGGCTGCCAACAGCCCGATCTATCAAGTCAGTGAGCTCAGGGGCAGACGGGTAGCGTTCGGTAGTCGCACTTCCACCCAGGGCCATTGGATTCCGCGCATCATGTTTGACCAGGCCGGCATTGAACTCAAGGATTTGGCAGGATATACGTTCACTGGCTCACACCGCGCGTGTGCCGAGTCGGTGATCTCCGGCAGGGCCGACGCTTGCGGTATGCAAGATACCTTGGCACGCTTGCTGATTGCTGAAGGTGCTCTGCGCAAGATCGCAATATCCGATGTCTACCCCTCGAGCGGCATCTTCAGTCACGGATCTGTCCCGCAGGTCGTCCGAGACGCGGTGGGCACGGCCCTGGTGGCTTTCGATCCCCAAGGCCGCGACAGAGCCGGTCTTTACAACTGGGAGAGAACTGAGATGGCAGGAGGCTTCGCGACTGCAGCGGAGTCTGATTACGCTGTCCTTGGTGACCAGGCGCGGCAATTGGGGTTATTGCCGAAGATGCCTGCTGAAGGCGCGGATCGTTGAAATTACGCACTCAGCTGGCCTTGACCGGCACAATTTTGCTGGTCGCGGCTGCGTTGGTTTTTGCCCAGGCTTTTTCGGGCCTGTTCGTTGACTCTTATCAGGCGCATTTGGCACAACATCACAAAAGCCTTCACAGAATGTTGGCTAAGATGCTGGCCGACCGGGTGATCCAGGGTGAAGTACTGGACGTGACCGACATCCTGAAAGATGCCCATGTGCATGCTCCGAGTATTGCTTATCTCTATGTGACCGACTTCGAGGGCCGTTTATTTGCTCACACGTTCGAAGAGGGTTTCCCCCGCGCACTCTTGGCTACGTTGCAGCAGAGAGGTGCGGTTGAGGAAACAAATTATTTTCGCACTGCCGATTCCAACATCGAGTATTACCGGGCACCCCTGATCGAAGGTTTGCAGGCCACGTTGTACATCGGTACGCATGACGCGCCATTGCAAATGGCGTTGCGCGAGATGCGACAGCGCATTGTCGGGATATCAGTCGTCTTGCTGGTTGGTGGTCTGGTGGCGTGGGCTTTGCTGGCCAGACGTTTCACCAGGCCGCTTGGGCGTCTGGTGGATAAGATCCGGCAGTACGGTGGGGGTGAAACGCTCGATCCAGCGGATATTCCCGTGGAAGGGGGAAGCGAAACACGGATGCTCGGGCACTCGATGCGGCAGATGGTGTCGAATCGCAATGCCCTTGCGGCCTCGTTGAAAAACAGCGAGGCCTACCTGCGACAGTTATTCGATGCCTCACCTGTTGGCTTGGCCCTGACCCGAATGGATGGTTCGTTTCTCGAGGTGAACCCGGCATATGCCAACATCGTTGGACGTAATGTCGAAGAGACACTGCTACTGCGTTATTGGGATATCACCCCACCTGATTTCCATGAGTTGGAACGCAAACAGTTGGCGGAGCTGGAACGCACGGGCGCGTATGGCCCTTTTGAGAAGGAGTATCAGCACAAAGATGGTCATCGTGTTCCAGTGCGCTTGCTTGGTCGCATCGTGGAACGTGGTGGGGAGCGTTACATCTGGTCAGCGGTGGAAGATATTACCGCGAGCCGACGGCTGGAGGCCCTGGATAGGCGGCTTGCCACGATTTTCGAACATTCGTTTGACGAGATTTACATTTTCGACGACAGCCTCAAGTACATTCAGGTGTCTTCTGGGGCTTTGGCGAACCTGGGATACAGCATCGATGAGATACGTTCGATGGGCCCGGTGGAGCTGAAACCGGATTTTGATGTTGAGACCTTCGAACAGCTTATCGAGCCGTTAAGGACGGGGGAGCGGCAGCAGCTTGTGTTTGAAACGCGGCACCGGCGAAAAGATGGCAGCACTTATCCGGTGCAGGTGCGCCTGCAGGCGTCATCCGCGGGCAGCCAACGGACATTCTTTGCCATCATCGTCGATGTGACCGAACAGAAGAAGGCTCAGGAAGAGATCGAGAACTATCAGAAACATCTCGAGGGCCTGGTCGAACAACGCACCTTTGCACTGCGACAGCAGGCTCAGATCATCGACCAGACGCACGACTCGGTGGTGACCACCGACTTAAAAGGTGTGGTGACAAGTTGGAATGGAGGGGCTGAACAGTTGTTTGGCTACTCCGCAGAGCAGGCCATTGGCGAGCACATCGCTTTTGTCTATCCGGAAAATCAGCGCGAGTTTGTAGACAATGAATTGATCGCGCCGCTCACGATAAACGGCCGTAGGGAAATCGAAGCGTCTATGCAGCGCGCCGACGGCTCGATTTTTCCCGCACATCAGTCCCTTTCGGTGCTTTATGGGGACGACAGCGAGCCGACGGGGATGGTGAGTTATTGTCTGGACATTTCGCAACAGAAACAGCGTGAGGCTGAGCTTGATCGCCTGACCAG
>JAAUXZ010167926.1_pt1 | contig 13629 bp, 12 predicted proteins | sample 7278131 | NCBI WGS metagenome assembly JAAUXZ01 (sample SAMN14350119, study PRJNA611818) | marine sediment metagenome | isolation source: surface marine sediment (3m) | place: French Polynesia: Moorea | collected 2018-08
GGTTTCGCGGGTCTGCCTGACCAGGCTGACCGCATATTCGGCCACCCGCTGATCGACATCGATGTTGGCACAGACCCGCTGGGCCTGGGGAATGTCGACCAGGTTACGCCTGGTGGATACCGGCGAGCCGATGGCCCTGGCTGCATTCTGGGTTGCCAGATGCAGTTCGTCGGCCACCTCCGGGTAACCGATGTTGACCTTGATGATGAATCGATCCAGTTCGGCCTCGGGTAAGGGATAGGTGCCCTCATGCTCGATCGGATTTTGCGTGGCCAGGACCATGAACGGCTGCTCAATCGGCATCGACTTGCCATCCAGGGTGACCTGGTATTCCTGCATCACCTCGAGCAGCGCGGCCTGGGTTTTTGCCGGCGCCCGGTTGATTTCATCGGCGAGTAACAGATTGGTAAAAATCGGCCCCTGCTTGAGCACAAACTTACTTTGCGCCATATCGAACATGACATGTCCGGTCACATCGCCCGGCATCAGGTCGGGGGTGAACTGGATGCGTTTGAAAGCTGCGCCGATACCGGAGGCCATGCTCTGCACCAGCAGGGTCTTGCCGAGGCCCGGAACGCCCTCGATCAGGACATGACCACCGGCCAGCATCGCGACCATGACCTGCCTGACCACAGCGTCCTGACCAATCACAAGCTGATTGATATGCTGTTGCAACGCGGTCAACGCGGCAGCTATGGTTTCGATTTCGGAATTGGAATCATTCATAAGGATTTCTCGATTTGTTGTAATAGTTTAACCGTCTGGATGAAAGACATTTCGTGCCTGGCATGATGCTGGAATGCCATTTCCACTTGCTCTCGGCTGAGCCCGGTATGCCGGCTGATTGCCGCAAACTGCGCGGATCTGTCATCACCAGCCTGGGGAAAGCGGGCGATCATCAACCCGGCACGCCGTAACACCTGCTGGCGCAATGGGGCCAACAGGTGTTCGACCGCTGCATGCTGCCACAGGTAGTTGGCGGTCACGGAAAAATGCTCGCTGAGCGATCGGCCGGTATTGTTGACCACTGGTTCAATCCGGCCGAAGCGATGCGCCTGCTGCCATAGCAACAGGCAGACAAAGCCCAACAACGCCAGCAGCAGCTCCGGGGTATGCTGCTGTAGCAGCGCCCATAGCGAGTCGCGTAACCTTGGATGCAGCATCAACACCTCGCCATCCAGAGAGATAAGGAGCCACAGCAAATAGGCATGATCATGCTGCTGGATCCGATGCGATATCCATACCGTGGGATCGGAGATAATCGTTAGCAGTCCATCGCCGACTTCAAACTGGATCAAATGTACCCCGTAGTCCGACGAAGACCAGCTCATGGGCTCGTAGTCACTCTGTACGCTACTGTCGGTATCCAGGCCCGGATGGGTCAGGACCTTGTCATTGGCAAAAGCCACTTCAAGAATGCCGATTTCCTGATCGAAGGCCACCGTGGTCAGCGACTCCGCCTCGGTATACTCCGCGGCGATTTGCTCCGGGGTCATCCCCTGTTCAATCTTGTCATTGTATTCACGCATGGAATCACTGATCGACTGCTCCGTGCTGTCAGCGTCGGCATCTTGCCGATACCACTCGACCCTGACATCAAAGTACTGCAACAACAGGTCTTCATCGTCACCTTGCGGGCTGGCGCTGACGATCAGGTTACCACCCTGCTCCAGCCAGCCAAGCAGGGTATCGAGCTGGCGCGGATTGATCACGCTGTTGGCATCGGTGATCAGCACCGTGCCGGCAGTGTCGAGGTTATTCAGCTTGAGCAGGCTGTCGGATTCCCCGACCGGAATTTCGCTTTGCTCAAGAAACTGCATGGCCGCCAGGTAGGGATTGGCCAGAGCCTCGGCTGACCAGCGCGATTTTTCCGTCTCCTCGTAGAATTCAATACTGTGGTACAGCGCCCACAGCAGCAGCACGCCAATCGCCAACAGCGGCAATGCCCGCAACAACCGGTTAGACCTCGGCATCATCCATCTCCCGGCGCCAGCGCCTGCACAAATCGTCCACCACGTCTGCTTCCGGCACCTCATGGCCATAGGCCAGGCGTTGCCAGGTGTCGGTCAGGCCATTGAAAAAATCACTCAGCCCCAGGTTGCCATGGGCTTTCACCAGCGTCGCGCATTCCGCCTCGGTATGACTCGCCCTGAATGCCAGCTTATGCCGCTCGAGCAGACGCGACAGCGCGGCACGATAAAGTAGTCCCAGCGCCTCGCGCGGCTGCTGGTTTTGCCACAGTCGCATGACCGCCGCGGGTACATCGCGGGGGATGCTCTCCGGGGTCACATCCAGGCCAAACATCACTTGCGGCAGGTCGGCATCGGTTTTGTCCGCCGCCGCCCTGGTCAAGGGTACGCGATAGCGATACAGCAGATAGCCCAGCAACGCGATAAACGCGACGATCAACAGAATCTTGATCCAGTCAGCCAGGTTGATCGGCGTATCGCTGGTATCGGTTGATTCCCCAAAAAAATCAAAATGGGATTCCAACCACTCAATGAAATCAATCAACCATTGTGGAATCTTGTCGTTTTCTTCCTCCACCGGGTTCTTGAACCGCCATTTACTCAGGGTTTTTTCGCGGCCGAAATCCTCGCCGTCGAGGACTTGTTCGATCAACTGCTGTGCCGACGCTTGATCATGCTCAACCACGGCATAAGCAGGGCTGGGAATAAACGAGCTGGTGACCATCAGGGACAACGCCAGCAGCGGCAGCAGCAGCGACGTGGTGTTGCTGGCCAGTTTCTGTTTACGCCGCGCCAGGTTGCGAAAAGTGATTTCGATATCCCAGGCCTCGAGTTCGATCCGTCGATTCAGGTACAGGGCAAACCCGGCCATCGCGTGGAATGGCAGCAGGGCAAAAATGGCGATAAAGGCGCACAGGCTGTACAACCATTGCCCGGTCAAGGCGAGTTCACCGGCCGAGTTGTAGAGCGCACTCTCCAGAGGTTCAGGCAGGAAGAACAACAGGACCATGAACAAGCCACTGCAGAGGATTATTTCGAACAGAAAGCCGATCAACTGGTTGCTGACCGCGGTATCAACATACTTGCCATGCAGGGATTGCAGACGCTGACGTCGCTGCTGGCCACTCAGGCCCTCGAGGATCGTCACCGGCATGTCGAAGGCCCGGTACACGGATAGTCGCCGCCACAACAACCAGGGCAGCAGCTGGCGCAGGTAAAGCGCCGGGGCCTCGGCAAAAACCTGGCGCAAGCTGATCGGCTCGGCAAATATCTTGCGGCTGGCAAAATACAGTGGCAGGCGCTCCCACAACGGTTTCAACCACCAGACGATGAAGACCGCCCACAACGGCTGGGTGAAGAATACGACCAGCAACGGGATGAACAACAACAGCCCCGGCAGCGCGGCGCTTAGCATCAGCGGCAGCCACCAGCGACTGGCCATCAAATAGCCCAGGTCCAGGGCCTGCCAGCCGGAACGCAAGGTCGCCCTGATCTGTAGCTTATCGAGATTCAAACCGTTTGCCCGAGAAAGAATAGATTAATACCAGCACCCAGCATAACCCGCCTACCGTGTACTTGACAGATACCGGGATGACGGTGCTGGATGACCAGAACGCCTCGATGAATGCGGCGATGGTCAACATCAGGATGATGCCATATAGCAAGGGGATTAATTCCCTGGCCGCGATCTGCAGGGAACTGATCCGGTTAAACGGGCCAGGGTTGATAACGGCGTAGCCAAGACGCAGACCGGCAGCACCGCTGAATACGATCGCGGTCAGCTCGAAGGCACCATGGGTAATCACGAAAGAATAAAACGTATCGAAATATTCCAGCCGGCTCAGATGCCCGGCCACCGAACCGATGTGCAGGCCATTGAACATCAACACCAGCAGGGTACCGATCCCGGCCAGCAGGCCGCCGGCAAAACAACGGAAAGCGACCCCAATGTTGTTCATGATATAAAAACCGAACATCATGACGTCGGTATCGGACTCACGTTCGCGCCCAAGCTTGCGAGCCTCAGGATCATACATTTGCTCGACATTACGCACCTGCGGGGTATCCATAACACTGTAAATGGCAAACTCATCCAGGTACACCCAAATGCCGGAGATCAGCCCCGGCAACAGGAATAACAGGGTTGCGACCAGGACGAAATAACGCTGGCGGTATATCGCCAGCGGAAACTGGCGCCACAGGAAACTGAAGAAATTAAAGCGCGAACCGCGCTGGTAACGATACAGCTCACGATATACGTTGAGTGCAAGGCTGTTCAGGCGCTCGATCAGCGTGATGTCATACAGTCGCTGCTTGGCCAGGGCCAGGTGCTGGCATAACAGCATGTAATCATCCGCCAGCAATATGCTACTCTCGGTCTGTTTCCGCTGCGCTAAAGCCTGCTCGATCCGCTCCCAGGTTTGCCGGTGTTGCTGTTCAAAACTCTGCTGTTTCATCGCACACCCAGGTACCAGGCACCGATACGCTGCAGGGTCAGCACCTTGTCTTCATCCGCCGCGTGGGTGACCCCATCCAGAATGCTGGCCAGCTCCTGTTTTCTGGCCGCGGATATCTGACTGCTGCGATGGAGAAAATCGACCATCGCGGTCTGTTCATGGCGGTTGAGCTCGACCGCGGGCGCCAGGGGTTTGACCTCCTCCAGCAACCTGGGTTTGATGGTTTTCTTGACCGAGATTACCAGGGTCCCGGCCGCCAGGTCGCCGAGGCGCTGAAAGCGCTGGTTGCAGATCATGCTGATCAAACCCAACAGGTACATCAGGGGCAGAAAATCGACCACGCGTAACAGGTTACGGACCAGGGAAGAACCGAAGGTCACCGGGGTCAGGTCATCGTGCACCACCGATATGCCAAGGGTTTTTTTGCCGGGTGTCTGGCCCCGGGCAAACACTTCAAACAACACCGGGTAAAACCATTCGACCAGGAAAAACACCAGGAACCACAGGCCGGCACCGACCAGGCCGAACGGAATCATCGCCAGCGACAGCACGATCATGATCACGCCACGGATCATCAAGTCCAGGGCAAAGGCCAGAAAACGCGGCAGCGGCCCCACCACCTGCGCCTCGAGTTCGATCCCGCCGGGTATCTCCGCCCGGTAAGTTGTATCCAGCAACTATATACCTCTCAGTGTTAACAGGCCCTAGCCCGGATGTTGCACCAGTATTTCAGATGATTGCGCCGGGCTGTTGTTGCTGAGCGCCGGGATGGAGCGAGAAACGTAGCCGTAGCTACGTTTCGAGTGAATCACAAGCTCAGCAGCAACAGAACAAGCAAGAGCTGAAATAGAATTCTGGCCGGTTACAAACTGTAACGGATTAATTTTATTGGATTCCAGTATGAAAAATTTAAAAATCATCAGCTTGCCTCAAGGCCTGTATTCGACTGGTGCAACATCCGGGCTAGTCAGCCAGGGTCTGGGCCTCGGCACCAAACAGTTTGATATGAATCAGGGACATGGTCAGGATCGACCAGGGTATGGTCCAGATATAGGCAATGCCAAGGGTAAATATTGCCAGCAGGTTAATCAACATAACCAACAGCAGAATCCCGAAAAATTTGAACCAGTTTTTGCTGATCACCCGGCGTGAGGTCTCCAGTGCGCGCCAGGCCGGCATGTTCTTTTCCACCACCAGCGGCATCGCATACATGTAGGCCACAGATAGATAAATGCCCGGCAGCACCAGCAACATAAAGCCGATTAAAATCAGCAATGACATCAGTACATAAGTCAATAATAAACGCGGAATCCGGTTGAAGAACTGAAAGATCATCGCGCTGGAGACCGGTTTATCCGCCAGATGCCTGATGCCCATGATATGGATACCGAAAAACATCGGCAAGGTGATCATCGTCGCCACTATCTGCACCAGATAAGAGATCAGGCTGGCAACGGTTGCATCCGCACCGGTCTGGGTAACCACGATGATCAGCGGTATGCTGAGCATGTTGATCACGATCGAGATGACGAAATACAATAAAAACGCGATATGGCATTGCAGCTTGAAACCCTTGACCGCGCGCCAGGCTTCGCCCAGTGACGCCCTGATCGAGATTCTTATCTCGCCTTTGAGCGCATCCTCGATATTTCCACCCAGGCGCTCGGCTGGATTGACATTCTCCAGATCGGCCTCGGGCGCGGCATAGATATCACCCATCCCTCTCTCCCGGATATTACTTGGTTAATTATCGTTATATATTGGTTATTCCACTTATAGCATGGATTTATCAATCGTACTGTTTTAGGCCCTGAGAGGGCTGATCGGAGAGTTTTTTTTGGACCACTGGCAACAGCGACTACCAGATCACAGCGAGGCCTTCTTGATGTCTTGCACGGTCTGCTCCTGCTGCGCCAGAAAATCCGTTTCGAATTTTGCCAGTGGTAGCGGTCGACCGAGCAGGTAACCCTGCAGCACATCGCAACCGGATTCGATTAATGCGCCCTTTTGTTGTTCGGTCTCAACACCTTCGGCGACGACATGGATGCCGAGGGCCTTACCCAGGGCGATAATGGTTTCCAGCACGATCGCCGATTGTTGACTGCCCGATACAAAAGAACGATCGATCTTGAGCGCATCGATGGGCAGTTGGGTCAGGTACGACAGCGAGGAATAACCGGTGCCGAAATCATCGATGCTGATGCGAAAACCCTGCTCGCGTAATTCGGTCAGCCGCTGGTGGCTCTGCTCGAGGTTCTGCATCAACATGGTCTCGGTGATTTCAAATTCGATCATGCGCGGGTCGATGGCGGCATTTTTGACCGTTGCGATCACGTCCTCGACAAAACCCTCATCAGCCAGTTGCTGGCCGGACACATTGACCGAAATCGGCACCGCCTGTTCGCCCCAGTGCTTGATAATGCGACAGGCTTCCTCGAGTACCCATTGGCCGATATCACCGATCAAGCCGGTCAATTCGGCGACCTCGATGAATTTCTGGGTATCGATGTATTCGCCATTGTTTTGCCATCGTAGCAACGCCTCGCAGGCCGCCAACCGCATGCCACCGACGGCAAATTGCGGCTGCAGGTAGAGTTCCAGTTCGTTGTGCTTGATCGCCCCGGCCAGCGCGGTTTCCAGGGCCAGGCTCTCCTCGACCTTCAACTTCATTTCTTCGGAGAACAGGTGCCATTGTGAACTCTTGTGTTCCTTGGCCTTGTACATGGCGAGGTCGGCACAGCGCATCAGGGTATCGGCATCCTCGCCATCGTTGGGATACAGGGCGATGCCGAGACTGGCATTGACCTGCAGGTCATAGCCGTCGATGGTGATGGTTTTGGTCAGCACCTGGAGCACGCGTTCGGCCAGGTTGATCACGTCGGTGACCGCCTTGGTCGGCATCAGCAACAGGAATTCATCACCGCCGAGACGGCCGACGGCATCCTGGTCACGGATCTGGCGCAACAGGGTGATGGACACGTACTTCAGCAACTTGTCACCCATGTTATGCCCGAGGGTGTCATTGACATACTTGAAGCGGTCGAGATCGATAAATATCACCGCCACCATGCTCGAGGATCGTTGCGCATTGGCGATCATGTTGGCTAGAAAATCCTTGATCAGTATCCGGTTGGCCAGCCCGGTCAACGGATCCTTGGTGGCCAGGTGTTTTAACCGGCTATGGGAGATTTTCAAGCGATCCAGCAACTGGTTGGTATGCGTGATCAACTGGCCCAATTCATCATGTTGATGCATGCCGGGCAACGGGATGGGCTCCTGGTCATCGCCGTGCAAATCGTCGGTATCGACATTGGCGATACTGGTCGCGGCGCGACTGATGGGCGAGGTGATGAACCATTGGACCAGGAAAAACAAAACCAGACCAATTAAAGAGGCTTCCAACAAACTGATAAGCAGGGCGGTGGCCGCGGTGATGACAAATTTCCTGGCTTCATAACGCGGGTCGAAGCGAATCACCAGGCTACCGGCATCCTGGACCTGTTGTTGGTTTCGAATAGTCAGGGTCTGGCTGATTTGCGCCGATTGTTCAAAATATTCCGCCGCCACCCACTCGGACAACCAGTCATAGGTCGGCATCTGCTGTTGTTGCTGGCCCAGAATCTGGAACTCGTCGTTGCGCAAACTGGCCCTGATCTCGGCCGCTTCGATCCCGGGTTGTTCGATAATACCGAGCAACACCTCGTTGGCCAGACGGCTATCCAGGGACCAGGCGGCATTGGTCGCACCACCCTTGCTGAGGTTGATCAGGATGGCATGGTTGGTTTCTATTTCCTGCTGTTGCTGCTCATACAGCAGATAGATTTGCACCGCACTGAGGGCCAGGCCGATAACCAGGCTCGAAACCAGCAGCATGATGGCCTGCATAAGGCCGATGGAGTGTTTTATCGTCGATATGAGTTTCATGCTGAAGCAGCTTTAGATCCTTTAAATGAAACCGCTCGGTAGTGGATAGATTGGTTAAATCGAGTATAGATAAATCTGGCGAATAATTTTGATGTATTAGTTTTTTCTATAACGACCGGAACAGCGAGAACTTGAGGGTTATATGGGCCACTCTGGCACTGTCTTCGGAGTTGCCAGCAATCCACGCCAGGCTCGAAAACCTGGTTATTTGAGCTCACGTGCAAACTCCCGCAGGATATCGTAGTCATCATCATCGACTTTAACGAAACCCCTGGTATTCAATGCCTGCAGAAAGTCCTTGCCCGGGGCAGAGAAACGCCAGGACAGGAATTCCTGTTGCAGCCGCTCTCGATCTGATTGGGGTACCCGCGGATGTACCACCAGCGCCTGGTTCGGAACCCCCTTTGATCTCAGCAGCGTACGCAATTTGACCCCCATCGTTTGCTCAAACGGCTGCACCGCAAAATTGGGGGCAATGCAGGCGTCAGCCAGTGCTGCCAGCAGTTTTTGTAGACAGGAACCCACGGTTTTATTGGGCATAAACTTAATATCCTTATCAGGGGCAATACCATGTTCGATAAAACTGCTTTTAGCCAGCGCGACCACGGGGCCGAACACGGGCGGCGTCGCAATGGTTTTACCTTTCAAGTCCGCCGGGGAAGTTAACGGGCTGTCGGCTGACACCATGACCACGGAGGATACTTCCTCCTCTATTCTGACCAGCGGAATATAACCCAGCTGATCCACCGCAAATGGATACAAAAGCGGCTGGATAATGGCAAAATCATAATATTCCGACCCGAGCCTTTCACGGAATCTCGGCAGGTTGGTGGAAGTCGTGAATTTGACCCTGTGCCCGAGGCTGTTGGAGAGTTGCTGACTGATTGGCTCAAAGATTTTTTCCAGCCGCAGCGGTGACAGATAAGGGAATACACCGAACTGATAGGGCTTCTCGGCAGCGCCCATGACGACGCTGGTCCTGCAGACTGTCGTTATCGACAGGATCAGCAAAATCAGTTGGTAGCGGATTCTCATCGTTCCATCATGATCTGGTGGTTGTTCTGTGATTTTAGTTGATCCTGCGCTTGCTCAGGGATTTATCCGTTGGGCAGTCAAGGCCAGCATGAGTTCAACCGGGCCCGTTTCTCTTTTTCAAGTGTTCAACAGCCAACCGAACCTGTTACCATATGCGGCTGCGATTCGGGCTTTAATAAATATCCAGGCTTTTTACTCCATCCATGGCAACCAAACCGGTCAATATCCTCGGCATCTCTGCTTACTATCACGATAGTGCTGCGGCACTGGTGGTGGATGGCGAAATTGCGTCCGCCGCCCAGGAAGAGCGTTTTACCCGCAAGAAACATGATCCCGGCTTCCCCGAGCAGGCGATCAAGAACTGCCTGGCGGACAGCGGTATTGGGATTTCCGAACTGGAGTACATTACCTTTTACGATAAGCCCCTGCTCAAATTCGAGCGCTTGTTGGAAACCTACCTGTCGTTTGCACCCAGGGGCTTTCGCTCCTTTGTCGCGGCGATGCCGGTCTGGCTCAAGGAAAAGCTGTTCCTTAAGGACATGCTGAAAAAGGAGTTGGCACGGATTGGGGATATTGAAGTCAGTGAGTTGCCGCCCTTGTTATTCAACGAACACCATAAGTCGCATGCCGCCTCCGCTTTCTATGCCAGTCCCTTCGAGCGGGCCGCGGTCATCTGCCTGGATGGCGTCGGCGAGTGGGCCACGAGTTCGGTCTGGCTGGGCAACGGCAACGACCTCGACCCGCAATGGGAAATCGATTTTCCGCACTCACTGGGTTTGCTCTACTCGGCCTTTACCTATTACACCGGGTTCCGGGTCAACTCAGGTGAATACAAACTGATGGGGCTGGCACCTTATGGTGAACCCAAGTATGTCGATCTGATCCTGGATAATCTGCTCGATCTGAAGGCAGATGGTACGTTCCGCCTGGACATGAGTTATTTCAATTATGCCACCGGGCTGACCATGACCAATGACAAGTTCGCCCGCTTGTTCGGCGGCCCGCCGCGGGCACCGGAATCTACCGTCACCCAGCGCGAGATGGATATCGCCCGCTCGATCCAGGTGGTCACCGAGGAAATCGTGCTCAAAATCTGCCGCACCGTACAGCAGGAACTGCAGGCTGATTACCTGTGCCTGGCCGGCGGCGTTGCCCTCAATTGTGTGGCCAACGGGCGGATCCTGCGCGAGGGCCCGTTCCAGGATATCTGGATCCAGCCGGCGGCCGGCGATGCCGGCGGCGCGGTCGGCGCCGCACTGACCACCTGGTACGAGTACCTGGAACAGCCGCGCAAACTCAACAGCCATGATTGCATGGCCGGTGCCTATCTCGGCCCGCACCACAGTAACCTGGAGATCACCGACTTTCTCGATTCGGTTGGCGCCAGCTACAACCAGCTCGCCGATGATGAACTGCTGCCGGAGCTGGCAGATATCCTCGAGCAGGAAAACGTGGTCGGCTGGTTCCAGGGACGCATGGAGTTCGGTCCGCGCTCGCTGGGTGGACGCTCCATCATCGGCGATGCCCGCAGCAAGAAAATGCAGTCGACGATGAACCTGAAGATCAAATTTCGCGAGTCGTTCCGGCCATTCGCCCCGGTCGTCAAGTACGACAAGGTCGCCGACTGGTTCGAGATCGACCGTTCCAGCCCCTACATGCTGCTGGTGGCTCCGGTTAAAGAAGACAAGCGCCTGCAGATGACCGACGAGCAGAAGCAGTTGTTCGGCATCGAAAAGCTGAACATCCCGCGCTCGCAGATTCCGGCGGTCACCCACGTGGATTACTCGGCGCGGATTCAGACCGTGCACCCCGAAACCAACCCGCGGTTTTATCGTTTGCTGGATGAATTCGAGCAACGTACCGAATGCCCGGTGCTGGTCAATACCTCGTTCAATGTGCGCGGTGAACCCATCGTCTGTACCCCGGAGGATGCTTACCGCTGTTTTATGCGCACCGAGATGGATTACCTGGTGCTGGAAAACGTGTTGCTGGCCAAGAGTAAACAACCAGCCTGGCAGGAAGACGGAGATTGGCGCGATGAATTTGCCCTGGATTAAATCATGCAGACTATGATCCCGGAACTCGATAACCAAGGCCTGCGCAAGTTCGGCATCACCACCGGGATCATCGTGGCCCTGTTATTCGGTCTCGCCCTGCCCTGGTTGTTCGATGCCCAGTCGCTGCCACTGTGGCCGTGGATCATCAGTGGCCTGCTGTGGGCCCCGGCGCTGATCTACCCGCGAATATTAAACCCGGTCTACCGGGGCTGGATGAAGATCGGCCACGCCCTGGGCTGGATCAATTCACGGATCATCCTCGGCCTGGTGTTCTACGTCATGGTGCTGCCAATGGGCCTGATTATGCGCCTGTTCGGTAAAGACCCGATGACCCGGAAACTGGATCAATCCGTTTCCAGTTACCGGGTCAACAGTAACCGAGAACCAAAAGAACGTTTGGAGAAACCTTTCTGATGTTGGATTTAATCAAGGACTTGTGGGATTTCATGAAAACCCGTAAAAAATTCTGGCTGGCGCCGTTAATTATCATCCTGTTGATGCTGGGTGCGTTGCTGGTCCTGACCCAGGGCTCCGCGGTAGCCCCGTTTATCTACACCCTGTTCTGATCACAACCCGTCAACATCATGATTGGCAGAATCTTCAAGCAGCTATTGTTTGCGTCGATTACGGTCATTATTTCCGTGGTCGTGCTGGACCTGGTGCTGAATGGCGCCGCCAGGGTCGTGCCGAAGATCGATGATGTCACCTCCATCATCAAGGCAAAAATCCCGGATGACAAACTGGGCAAGCGCCCCAACCCTCGCTACCCGGGACATGATGCCAATGGTTTCAGGAATCCAACGGTACCGGAGCGGGCCACGGTGGTGGCACTGGGTGATTCGCACACCTACGGCAGCGGTGTCGCATCGGCAGAATCCTGGCCCAAGGTGCTGGAACAGCTGGCCGGCGAACCCGTTTACAACATGGGTCTGGGCGGTTATGGGGCTCTGCACAGCAGGTTGCTGTGGGATGAAGCGATGCAGTTCCAACCGGATATCGTCATCGACGGCATCTATGCCGGCAACGACCTGTATGACGCGTTTTCCCTGGTCTACAACCAGAACAAGGCCACCGATTATAAAAATCCGGACCAGGCAACCATCGATAGCATCCTGCAGGCCGAAGCGGTTGAACCGATCGGCGAGTACGTCGGCAAAATGTATCGTCGAGGCAGAGTCAAATCACAGCGCTACCGCGCGGTTAAAGCCTGGCTGGAAGACAATTCCAGGGTCTATGGCATTTTAAAACGTTTCCAGCTTGAACTGCGTCAGATCAGGGATAGGAATAAACCCAAAACCCCGAGCACCCCGGAAAAACGCTGGGCCAAGGCGCAGAAGTTTGCCAACAAATTCCCGGATTATGCGCAGGAGTTCTCGGATGGCACGCGTAAGACGATATTTACCGCGGAATACCGCCTGGCCGCGCTCAATCTCGAAGACCCCAGAATCATCGAGGGCCAGCGCATCACCTACGAGGCGGTCAAACAGATGGATCAACTGGCCAGGGCGAACGGCATCCGCTACATCGTGCTCTTCATCCCCAGCAAGGAGCTGGTGTTCGCCGAGGCGGCAAAAGATCTCGACTCGGATAATTACCACCAGCTGGTCCGCTATGAACAGCAGTTCTGGCAGGAAACCAGGCAATTCCTCGAACAACAGGCTATCGAGTATGTCGATGGCCTGGCCCCGCTGCGCCAGCAACTCGAAACCGGCCCGCAATCCTACAAGGTCAATCACAACGGCCACCCCAATGCCCATGGACAACAGGCGCTGGCTGAGTCTCTGCATCGATTCCTGAATTGAGTTTTAAAGATTATATTGAACTGGAGGTAATATATCTTGTTCGAGCTTGGTAGCGCACCAAAGGACTCACTATTCTTGAACTCACATAAATCCGTTACTTTCAGATTCTAAGGTATAGCCAAAAGCTGGATCTCAGATTCGGATATGGCACGATTGTAAATTCTTACTTCATCAATTGAGCCTGGAAACCAATCATCGCCTCCCGGAAAGTCCATACCTATAAAACTACTTTGAGGTGAAGAATAATCTATAGCCTCTGAGAAAGTTTCACTGCCTATGAGGGATCCGTCCAAATAGAGTTTCCTGTTTAATCCATCATAAGCAGTTATCAAATGATGCCACTGCTGATCTGTAAGGGCAGTTGTGTTAACAATATATTCAGAAC
>JAAUXZ010025139.1_pt1 | contig 13617 bp, 13 predicted proteins | sample 7278131 | NCBI WGS metagenome assembly JAAUXZ01 (sample SAMN14350119, study PRJNA611818) | marine sediment metagenome | isolation source: surface marine sediment (3m) | place: French Polynesia: Moorea | collected 2018-08
ACGGTTATTGAAAAAATGACCAGTGTCGGTGCCTATGTGACGCCGGGTATAGCGGTTCTCAAGTTGCTCCAGCAAGACCAGGTGGAACTGGAACTGGAACTAGGCGTGGATCAGATCGAGATCCTGCAGCGCGCTGAGCAGCTGCAATTTGTCAGTTCCGGTACCAGCTATCCACTGCGCATCCGCAGTATTTTACCGAGGATCAATCCGCAGAGCCTGCAGCAACCGGTGCGTCTGTCTTTTATCGGTAGCAACAAACCCGCCGGCGGCAGTTTCGGCCTGGTCAGCTTTGCCACCGCCAGGATTTACCTGCCCGCAGGTTACGTGCAGAAACGCCAGGGGCAGTTCGGCGTATTTATCGCGGTCGATCAGCAGGCGGTTTTCATCGCCCTGCCGGACGCCGAGGAAGGTCAGTCTGTAGCGACCGAACTGGATCCGGACACCCTGGTCGTCACCACCCAATTACAGCTCATCAATAATCAGGACCCAATCACGCTGTCCCAATGAATTCGCTGCTGTTACGTTTCCTCAAGAATGATGTACTCGCCAACCTGACCTTCACCCTGGTGCTGGTGATCGGTATCCTGTCCTATACCATCCTGCCCCGCCAACAGGACCCGGATATCAATTTCAATTGGATCGTGGTTTCAACCATCTTGCCCGGCGCATCGGCCTTGGACGTGGAAAAGCAGATTACCGATCCGCTGGAAGATGCGATCAAATCGATGTCGGACATCAAGTTTGTGTCCAGCAACAGCCGCGAATCGGTCAGCAGCCTGCTAATCCGGTTCAACCAGATCGACGAACGTACCTATGACAAGCACGTGGCGGACCTGCGCCGCGAGATCCAGAATACCGAGAATGATTTCCCGGAAGCGGCCTCCACCCCGCTGGTGCTTGAGATTGTTTCCGCCAATGCCTTCCCCGCGGCCACGGTTTTGGTCAAGGGCATGGCCTACGATGAGAACCTGCGGCGCAATGCCAAGAATGTGATCGATGATCTGAAACTGATGAAAGGGGTCGATCGCGTCGACAACTACGGACTCAACGATCCGGAGTTACAGATCCGCTATCATCAGGACAGGTTGATCGCGCATGGCATCAATCCCACCGACCTCGCTGACTCTATCCAGTTGATGTTCGAAGACCTGTCCGCCGGCAGCCTGACCGCGGATGGCCAGAAATGGCTGGTACGCCTGGCCGGCAAGGACGAGGACCCGGCCTACCTGTCCAGCCTGCCGATCCTGGGTAAACAGGGCTATGTTGCGCTCGGTGATCTGGCCAAGGTCGAACGCAGCCAGACCGAGCCCACGCGCCTGGTCAGCAGTGACGGGCAGCCGACTATCCTGATCGCGGTGTTGAAAAAAGCCGGCTCCAACACGCTGGAACTGATTGAGAACGTGCAGGCCTACATCGAACAGCGCAATACCCTGAGCCAGGCCACCGGGGTGGAGCTGGTACTGGTCGATGACCAGTCGGAAATCACCCGTAATGCGATCAATATCATGCAGACCAATGCGCTGTATGGCCTGAGTTTCGTATTATTGATCACCTTTGTGTTCCTCGGCTTTCGTATCGCATCGATCACCACGATCGGCATTCCGTTCATTCTCGCCGGTACCTTCTGGGTGTTGGCCAGCCTTGGTCAAACCCTCAATGTATCGGTCCTGCTGGCGGTGGTCATCGCGCTGGGTATGCTGGTGGATGATGCGGTGGTCGTCGCCGAGTCGATCTACCATCGCATATCTCTCGGCGAGACGCGCGATTCGGCCGCGATCAATGCGCTGAGAGAGGTGGTTGCACCGGTTACCACCGCGGTATTGACGACGATGGCCGCATTTCTGCCGCTGATGTTACTGCCGGGTATTCTGGGCGAATTCATGCGGGTGATCCCGTTGGTGGTGACGGTGGCGCTGGCGATCAGCCTGGTCGAGGCTTACTGGATGCTACCCGCACATGTACTGGTGATGCGCTTCGACCAGCAACGCAAGCCCTCGCTCAGCCAGCGTTGGCGCATCCGCATGACCCGTAGTATCCGAATCTTCTACACCCGCTTGTTGATCAGGGTTTTGCGCTATCCACGCCTGGCTATCTCGCTGAGCGTGATCCTGTTTATCCTGGCCATCCTGACCGTTGCCAGCCCGGTAATCAAGAAGGATTTCTTCGCCAGTGATACCCTGAGGCTGTTTTATATCAACGTTGAGATGGCGCCCACCTCGGTTCTGGAAAATACCCATGCCAAGGTGGAGGAAGTGGAACAGCTGGCACGCGAGTTACTCGATGCCAATGAATACCGCGAAATCGTCAGTTATTCCGGCCTGATGTTCACCGAGACCGAACCTCGCCTCGGCAACCAGTTTGGCCAGGTCCTGGTGGGGCTGAATCCGCGTGAGGAAGGCATGCGCCGGGTTGAACAGATCATGGAAGATATCCGTGAGCAAATCACCGCGGTGCCCGGTGCGGTGAATATATCGTTTCTCAAATTATCCGGCGGTCCGCCGGTGACCAAGCCGATCAGCGTCAAGGTCAGGGGTGATGATTATGACCGCATCGCCGCGGCCGCCGACGAGTTAAAACAGATCCTGGCACGACACCAGGCTATCTCCGATATCTCCGATGATGCAGATATTGGCTCCAACCAGATGACCTATCAATTGCGTCACGAGCAAATCCATAAACTCGGGATGAACCCGGCCATGCTCGCGCGCACGATATTGATCTCGGTCGATGGTGAAGTTCTGACCAGCCTGCAGATCAATAGCGAAAAAACCGAGGTTCGCCTGCAAAGTGCAGGGGATGAATTGAACCAGATCAGTGACATGTTACAGAACGTCGTTTTCAGCCCGCAGGGACAGGCAATTCCGATGTCGCAACTGGTCAGCTCGAGCTCCCAAACCAGTCTCGGTAATATCCGGCATTACAATTTCAAGCGCACGATCACGGTGGAAGCGGATATCGACAAGACCCAGATCGATGAAGTGGCAGCTAACGATTACGTCAAAACCGAATGGGCCAAGATCCAGGCAAACTACCCGACGATTGATCTGGACTTTTCCGGGATTCTCGATGACATCTGGGAAGCATTGAATTCGATGATCATCCTGTTGCTGCTGGGAGTGGGCATCATGTACATGATCCTGGGTACCCAGTTCAAGAGTTACTTCCAGCCTTTGATGATCCTGGCAACGGTACCGCTGGCATTTACCGGCGTGGTCATCGGTTTTCTGATCACCCAGCATCCGGTGAGCCTGTTCGGCCTGTATGGGGTAGTGGCTTTAACCGGTATCGCGGTTAATTCGGCCATCATGTTGATTTCCACTGCCAATTACAAACTGGCCAGCGGCATGTCGTTGTTACATTCAACGGTATACGCGGCACGCCGGCGGGTGGTGCCGATCGTCATCACCACCCTGACCACGATCGGTGGCTTGATATCACTGGCTACCGGCCTCGGTGGGGAATCCCTGATCTGGGGACCGGTGGCGAATGCGATTGTCTGGGGCCTCGGCTTCTCCGCCACCCTGACCCTTTTTATTATCCCTATCCTGTATCGACTGTTTATGTCACGCAGTCACCTGGTCAGGAACCGGGCTGAGTCTTAATAGAAAAAACAATCTCAACCATCTTCGTCATACCGGCGCAGGCCGGTATCCATTTTTCAGCATTGCCAGATTTGTGATGGATAGCGGCCTCGGCTTTGGCTTCCTGCGTCTCCCTACCTCCTGCATCCATGCAGTCGTGCGCCGGTATGACGAGGATTTAACTTAAGATTTTGTATTACAGGCAGCAGGAGCTAGTAACCAAGAATACTAATTCGCTCAATCGTGCTCATCGATCCAGGCCATCTGGATCGCTTCCAGGATCTTCTCGTTGGAATGTTCCGGATCATCATCGAAATCTTCCAGGGCACAGATCCAGGCGTGCATATCGGTAAAGCGGACGTATTGCGGATCCACGTCGCCATGATTCTCTTCCAGTTCAATCGCGATATCCAGCGTATCGGTCCATTTCAGGCTCATACTGACCCCCTTTTCTTGCAGAACTAAACTAATGGTTTTCCGACACCATATTGATGGTGTACTTGGGAATTTCTATCACCAGGTCTTCACTGTCGACGATCGCCTGGCAGCTCAGGCGCGAATCCGGCTCAAGGCCCCAGGCCTTGTCCAGATAGTCATCTTCGTTTTCATCGGATTCCTCCAGCGAATCGAAGCCTTCACGCACGTAGACATGGCAGGTGGTGCAGGCACAGGATTTCTCGCAGGCATGTTCGATATCGATCCCGTTCTGCAGCAGGGCGTCGCAGATACTGGTGCCGCTATCGGCATCGAACACCGTGCCATCCGGGCAAATTTCTTCATGGGGTAAGACGATAATCTGGGGCATTTAGTACTCTTTACTGTTTAAACTTCAACCTGGTCTATATTCTTTCCGGCGAGCACTTTCTGCACGCTCGCATTCATCCGTTTCTCGACATAACTTTCGCTGACCGTCTCGACCTGCTTGATCGCCTGTTTCAGGTTATCGGCATTACCCGTCTCGATCAACTGCTGAAGATGGTCACGCGCCTGCTCGATCTCGGCATATTCCTGGTCATCCAACAAATCATGACCATCCTGTTCCAGCGCTGAATCGATCGCTTCGATCACCCGGCGTGCTTCAACCTGTTGCTCGGCCAGCATGCGAGCCTGGATGTCTTCCTTCGCATACTCCATTGAATCGCGCAGCATGCTCTCGATTTCATTGTCGGTCAGACCATAGGACGGTTTAATCACGATATCTGCCTTAACTCCACTACTCAGTTCTTCCGCCAATACCGACATCAGGCCATCGGCATCGACCTGGTAGGTCACGCGAATGCGTGCCGCACCGGCTGTCATCGGCGGAATCCCGCGCAATTCAAAATGGGCCAGAGAGCGACAATCGGACACCAGTTCGCGCTCACCCTGGACCACGTGGATCGCCATCGCGGTCTGACCATCCTTGAAGGTGGTGAATTCCTGCGCCCGCGCCACCGGTATCGGTGAGTTGCGTGCGATGATTTTCTCGCTGAGTCCACCCATGGTTTCGATACACAGCGACAGCGGCAATACATCGAGCAACAGGATATCCTGCTCCGGCTTGTTGCCCGCCAGCACATCGGCCTGGATCGCGGCACCGATCGCCACCACCCGGTCCGGGTCGAGGTCGGTCAGCGGAGTACAGCCAAAAAATTCACCGACCTTGTTCACGACCAGGGGTACCCGGGTCGAACCACCGACCATGACCACGTTGGTGATCTGGGTTTTATCCAGCCTGGCATCGCGCAACACCCGGCGGCAGGACATCAGGGTCTTGTTGACCAGGTCTTCAATCAACTGATCGAATTGATCCCGCGTCAGGCTCAGGGTCAGGTCCAGATCATCATGCTTGATCAGGATCTCGCTGCTGTCATCCTGGGTCAAGTCTTCCTTGGCCTTACGCGCGGCGATCAGGATGCGTCGCATTAATACCGGTTCCATGTTGCCGATGTCCGCCTGCGCGACGATCCACTCGGCGATCGCGTGATCCATATCGTCACCACCCAGGGAACTGTCGCCACCGGTCGCTAACACTTCGAACACGCCCTTGTTCAGGTTAAGAATGGAGATGTCGAAGGTACCGCCACCGAGATCATAAATCGCGATGACGCCATCCGGGTTCTGGTCCAGTCCATAGGCCACCGCGGCCGCGGTTGGCTCATTCAACAGGCGATAAACATTAAGCCCGGCCAGGCGAGCGGCATCCCGGGTGGCCTGGCGTTGGGCATCGTCGAAATAAGCCGGTACCGTGATCACCACTCCTGACAGGTCTTCACCGAGGGTTTGCTCGGCGCGGGCGGCGAGTTGCTGCAGGATTTGCGCCGACACCTCGACCGCACTGACATTACCGCTGCGGGTCTTGATCCTGGGCACGGTGGAATCGACCGCGGCATCGAACTGATAGGGCAAGACATCGTCCAGGCTCTTGAGATCCGCGACTCCCCGGCCCATGATGCGCTTTACCGATGACAGGGTGTTCAATGGATCGAAGGCCTGCAGCACCTGGGCCGGATGGCCGACCAGTATTTCATTCTCGGCATAGTGGACGATAGAAGGCAGAAGATGATGACCCTCCTCATCTGGCAGGGTTTCCGCCTGGCCGCTGCGCTTGACCGCGACCAGGGAATTGGTCGTGCCCAGATCGATGCCAGCGGCATAATTACGTTGATGCGGTGCCGTGCTCTGGCCCGGTTCGGAGATTTGCAGTAAAGCCATGATTAGTACTCTTGCAGCAGGATATTGCCCTGTTCAGCGAGCCGAGAAGCCGTTGATCGTAAGGCGCGACTCGCCGGCAATGGCCCAACCCTTGTCAAGAGCCGTAACACCGTTAGCGACGGCTTCACGGCTCGCCCGATGGGAGCTGCCCAGATGATCCAATCCCGCGTTACAGCCCTTGAAAAGGGCATGCCATTCCCTGCGGGCTGTGCCTCGTCTTGTATCATCTGGGTAGTTCTGAACACGGCAATATCCTGCTGCAAGAGTACTCAATGATTAAATTCGTCTTCCAGCTCGAATTGTAAATCGTCGATCTGGTCGAGGATTCGTTGCACGAACTGCATTTTTTTACTGACCTGGCGGGCTTTTTCCAAATCCCCCTGTTCATAAAGGTTCTCGAACTGAACCGCGTATTCCTGCGAGCGCTGGTCCAGCTTACCGGTGATGTGGTCACAACGGCGCATCGGGTCCTTGCAACTGCGACATTCGTCCATCTCCTCACGCAGTTCCATTTGTTCCATCAAAAACGCGGTATCGGAGGTGGTTTCATGGTCGTCATTGAGCGGCAGCCCGCTGACCTCGAGCATGTAACGGGCGCGCGATACCGGGTTTTTCAGGCTTTCATAGGCCTCGTTGATCCAGGCCGCCTGTTGCACCACCAGGCGTTTTTCCTGGTCAGTGGCATTGACGTAGCGGTCAGGATGAAACGCTGCCTGCAGCTTCTGATGAGCGTCATGCAGCTGTTGCTCGTCAAGCTGGAAATCCACCGGCAAGCCAAACAACTCAAAATAATTCTGTTTGAAATCGACCTGCATGATTAAACGGTGAAGCTTTCTCCGCAGCCACATTCATCCTTGGCATTGGGATTGGTGAACTTGAAGCCCTCGTTGAGTCCTTCCTTGCCGAAATCCACCTCGGTGCCGTCAAGATAGATCAGGCTCTTGGGATCGACGATGACATTGACTCCCTGGCTCTCGAATACCTCATCGCCCTCTTCCAGCTCATCGACAAATTCCAGCACGTAGGCCATACCGGAACAACCGGTGGTCTTGATGCCGATTCTGAGACCAATGCCCTTGCCCCTGTTATCCAGGAAGGCCCTGACCCGGTCTGCTGCAACTTCGGTTAAACTGATAGACATAAACCAACTCCTAACCAATTACCTGGCGCATCGCGGCCGGTAGCTGGTTGATTAAACCATTCAATGTTTCGACAAATTGCTCAATCTGCTGGCGGGTGTTTTCCATCCCGAAACTCACCCTGACCGCATTCAATGCCAGCTCTTCCGGCACAGCCATCGCGCTCAGCACATGACTGGGCCGGGTGACCTCGCTGTGGCAGGCCGAACCGCTGGCCAGTTCAAATCCCGCCTGGTCCAGTTGCATCAGCAGGGTTTCCCCATGGTAATAGGGAATCGCAAAAAAACTGGTGTTCGGCAGCCGCTCGACTTCGCTGGAAAAAATATGTACTCCCGGGATACCATCCAAGCGCTGCTCGAAAAAGCGCCGCAATTCTAGCAGATAAGCCTGCTTCTCCTGCAACTTTATTCGTGCAATCTCGGCAGCCTTGCCCATGCCCACCAGCAACGCCACATTCTCGGTGCCGGCACGCCGGTTGGATTCCTGCGGACCGCCGCTCAGTAATGGGTTTTGAATACGCTGATTCTTGACCACCAGCGCTCCACATCCCTGAGGACCGTTGAATTTATGCGCGGACAGGGTCAGCAGGTCGACCCCGAGTTGTTGCATGTCCACCTCGACCTTACCCGCGGCCTGGGTGGCATCGCTATGGACCAGGGTCGAGACCTGGCGATGGGCTAACGCGGCCAGTTCTGCCAGTGGCTGGATCACCCCGGTTTCGTTATTCGCCATCTGCACCGACAGCATATCGGGCTGCAATTCGTCGATCACCCGACTGGCACTGGCGATGTCGATCACACCTTGTTCGGTCACCGCCAGCAATTCGGTACGACAGCCCGCGGCTGCGGCCTGGATCAGGGGTTGCAGCACGCTGGCGTGTTCCACCTGGCTGCTGACGATGCAGGTCTGCGGTCCCAGCGGCAGCATGCCCTTAAGCGCCAGGTTGTTGGCCTCGGTACCGCCACTGGTGAAGATCACCTGGGCCGGATCGGCATTGATCAGTGCGGCCACGCGCTGGCGCGCTGTTTCCAGGGCCGAGCGCAGGAATCGTCCGCTTTGATGCAGGCTGGACGGATTGCCCCCGGCGCCGCTCAGAAATGGCAGCATTTCCTCCAATACATCGGGATGCAACGGGGAAGATGCATTGTGATCGAGATAAACCGACATTAGAGGACTAACTGCTCAGTTCGTCCCGCAGTTCAGGCTGTAGCTCGTTTTGCTGGTTATTGATCATGTCAGCCAGTGAAATGCTGGTCAGATAATTGGAAATCTGCTGACTCAATTCATCCCATAACTGTTCGGTCAGGCAGGGCTCGTAGTTGGTGGCACCGGGCAAGGCATCCTTGTTCGATACCTCCAGCTTGTCGTCGACGGCAAAGATGATATCGGAAATGTTGACCTGTTCCGGTGGCTGACTCAGGCGATAACCGCCACCGGGACCGCGGGTGCTGATGACCAGCTTGTTCTTTCTCATCTTGGCAAATAACTGCTCAAGATACGACAAAGAAATGCCCTGTCGCTGCGAGATATCGGCCAGGGAAACCGGACCTTCATCGGAATGCATGACCATGTCGAGCAAGGAGGTGACTGCATACCTGCTTTTGGTTGATAAACGCATAAAAACACCATCTAGGTAGCATTTAAGTGGAGTCAGTATACAAACCTGACTAATTTGGTCAAGTATTAATTCCTAGTATTTTAGTCAAGTATTTAACCACGCGGCTATTGGCGTTATTCAGGCCGTTATTTTGGCAGTGTCACCCTGACCAGGGTGCCCTGTTCGACGCTGCTGGTAAAGGTCATCTGCCCCTGGTGGGCGTTGACGATCAACATGCACAGGTAGAGGCCGAGACCGAATCCACCGGTACTGCGCTGACGCGCCTGGTCGATGCGGTAGAAGGCCTGGGTGATCTTGTCCAGTTCCGCTTCGGCCATGCCGATACCAAAGTCCTCCACCTCGACTATGACCGCGGACGGTTCCGCATACAGCCGAATCTGCGGCGGCGGGTCATCCGGCCCCGAATATTTGACCGCATTATCCAGCAGATTCTTGATCAACAGACTGATTCGTGTCCGGTCAGCCACATATTCCAACGGCTGTAACTGGCTGTCGATTTGCTGCTGGGAAAAATAGGATTGGAGAATTTCATTGATCAATTCATCCAGTTGAAATTCGGTCTTATTCAATACCGCATGGCGCTGATTCAAGCGCTGGGACTCCAGAATCTGGTTAATCAGGGCCTCCATTTCGTTACAGTCATCGATCAGGGCCTGTTTGGCCGGGTGCTCCGGCATTAATTCAAGGTTGACCCTGGCCCGGGTCAGGGGCGAGCGCAATTCATGACTGATCGCCAGCAACAACTGCTGTTTGCCTTCCAGCATGGATTCAATCTGTCGCGCCATAGCGTTAATACCATCGGCCAGGCGTTGGAACTCGATACTGTTGCGAATGTCCAGATGTGAATCCAGGTCACCGTCGCCGATACGTTTGACGCCCTCGCCTATCGTCTGCAATGGCTTCAAGCTGGAGCGGATCAGCAAGAACAGGACCAGCATGGACAGCAGCACCGCCACGAACAATCCAATGTTGCGTTGTTCCCGCTGGCCCTTGAAGGGCCGGCCAATGGCAAACACAAAATCGTATCCCTGCACTTCGTAGACGACAAAATTCAGGCCGCGCCGATGAGCAATCTGGAACTGTTGATAAGGGGCCGGGGCATTTTCGAACTCGAGTTGTTGGTACCTGGCCATACGCCCGGTTGATTGCCAGTTCAGATCCGGGCCCACAATCGCCAGCTCGAATGACAGGTCCTGGGTCAACTCGGCAGCTTTCTGCAGATCCGGCGGGGTACCGATATCCTGCACGATGTAATCCAGGTACTGGGCGATATTGGGCAGGATTTCCTGCTTGAAATGGACCCTCAGGCCATGGGCAAAATTGACCCCGAACAAAACCATGATCAGGATGCCGACCAGCACGAAATACAGCATCAGGCGGGTGATCAGTGACTGGCGTAGTCGCTTCAGCATGGGGCTAGCTCGCGCCAGCTTGTGGCGGTAATACGAACTGGTAACCGCGAGAACGGATGGTCTTGATCGCATCCAGTGGCTTGAGTTTCTGGCGCAGGCGGCTGACCAGGATATCGATTGCCCGGCTATAGATATCCGCATCCACGCCATTGAGCTCATGCATGATATCGTCCCGCGAGAAGATGCGTTGATGCTGGGATGCCAGCAACAGCAGCAAGCGGTACTCGGCCGAGGTCAACTCGAGGATGCGATCATCGGTGCTGACCTGCTGGGTTTGTTGATTGATCACCAGGCCGTCAAACCTGAGGCTGGTTTGAGCACCCTCCTGGCCGGATTTGCTGCGTCTGAGGATATTCTGGATACGCGCCACCAGTTCGCGTGGCTCGAACGGCTTGGGCAGATAATCATCGGCACCGATTTCCAGGCCGACGACCCGGTCCATGACATCACCCCGCGCGGTCAGCATGATGATCGGGATATCGGAGAATTGGCGGATACGGCGACAGGTCTCGAAGCCGTCGATATGCGGCAACATCACATCAAGAATAATCATATCGACACTATGCTGCTGCAGCCAGTCCAGCGCCTGCAAGGGGTCGGTCTGGCTCAACAACTCAAAATCATACTGCTGGAAAAACGTCTGCAAAGGTGACGCCAGACGTTCATCATCATCTATCAGGAGCAGTTGTCGCATAATCCTATTCGCGCAGCAGGGTTCGATCTAAACGCGATTTATTGTAGCGTTGTTTTGCCTGGTCTGGAATGGATGATCCAACAGCCGCGAGTCATCAAAAAGCCACCCGCTGGTTTGCCAGCAGGTGGTTATCAGGAGTGATTATTCCGCATATCCCTGTGGACCGTGATGGCGACCGAAGCCATGCCGACCACGACGCTCAATCATCTGCTGGATCTCGGCCTTCTGCTCTGCATCCAGCGAGTCGACAAAAGTCGCCAGCCTGGCCACCAGCTCCGGTGCATTTTCATTGACCTGCGCGGTCTTCTCGTTGATCTTCTGCAACAACGCCGCCTGATCAACCGGATTATCGGACAGCAGCTGGTCCATTAACTGGAATCGGGCCTGGCGCTCTTCCCTGACCTGTTGTACCAGGTCAGCGACATACAGGGTCAGGCTATCCAGGTTCTGTTTCTGCAAATCATTCAGATCTAGCTTGCGATCTATCCGATCGCTGATCATTTCCGCTTTATCCTGCGGCGTCATGTTATGGAAATGGTGATGCGCGCCATACGCAAACACCCCGCCCGCGACTCCGACCGTCAACACGGTTGCTACGATAATTTTGCTGGATTTTTTCATGCTTATCTCCGTTTGTTTAATTGACGCTGTCAGTGTATGCCGAGGCTTTGTAACAAGCTTTTCCGGGAGGTAACGAAATGTAACAAACTGTAACAACCGATCTGAATCTCGGCAGCTTGAAGTAAATCGACCGGATCTGGCGGCTCAATCTGGTAAACTCAGACCATTGCAACAACCCGGATTGGATTTTGGACCTAAACTCGATACATCTGGGCAGCCTCTGGATCTGGGCTCACCTGATCTACTGGCCGATCATCATCTGGGCCGTCTGGCGCGCGCCCTGGTCGATCATCTTGCAAAAGGATTCGAGTAATACCCTGTTCGCGACCTGTATGGTCCTGTTTCTGCTCTGGCATCTGCGGGTACAGGTTGAGCAGGGCCTGGTCATTCACCTGCTCGGCGCCACCCTGTTGACCCTGATGTTTCGCTGGCAGGTGGCGTTGCTGGCCAACGCCCTGATCCTGCTCGGTATCACCCTGACCTCGGCCGCGGATTTTGCCGCGTTCGCGCTGAACGCGCTGGTAACCGGGGTTTTACCGATCTTCATCAGCCACCTGATCTGGCGCTTCAACGAATGGTATCTACCGGCCAATTTCTTTTTGTACGTATTCGTGGCGGGATTCTTCGCCGGCGGCCTGTCGATCCTGGTCAGCGGGTTTGTCTCCTACCAGTTACTGAGCCTGGTCGACAATCAACTGTCGATAGAAATCCTCGATGAGTACCTGATGATTTTCATTCCGATCATGTACCCCGAGGCTTTCCTGACCGGCGCGGCGATCTCGATCTTCGTGCTATACAAGCCGCAATGGATTTCCACCTTCGATGATCAGCGTTACCTGAGTGATCAATAACCAACCACGAAGGACACGAAGAGCACGAAGCAGGTTTTGTTCAGACCGCCAGCATTAAAAGCTTTTGTATTTTTTCAGATGCAGGGCTTTTATCAGCCGAATCTAATACTTCTTCGTGTTCTTCGTGTCCTTCGTGGTGGATTCATCCCCACCGGGATAATGTTTGAGTTTTTGTACACTGCTCAGGATGCCGCGCAGGATATTGACCTCGTTGACCGTGGGCTCTGCGCGTTGATACAGGCGGCGCAGTCGTTTCATGATTTGGCGCGGGTTATCCTGATCGAGGAAATCGATATCGATCATCAGACGCTGTAGATGCTCGAACAATCCTTCCAGTTGCTCACTGTCGGCCGGTGATTCCAGGCGGGATCGAGGTGGCGGTTCATCTGCTGAATCATCCTGCAACCGGTTATAGATCTCGTAGCTGATGACCTGGATCGCGGCGGCCACGTTGAGGGAACTGAAATCCGGGTTGGTGGGAATGGTGACACTGTAATGGCAGTGTTGCAGTTCTTCGTTGGTCAGGCCGGAATCCTCGCGCCCGAATACCACCGCCACCGGCTGATCCGACTCTGTCTCGGCCAGCTTCTGCGCCAGGCTGTTCGGGGTTAATGCGGGCCAGACCAGGCTGCGGGTGCGCGCCGTGGTGCCTACCACCAGCACGCAATCGGCCACCGCGTCGGTCAGCGAGGCATGCTTGACCAAATCGTTCAACACATCATCCGCTCCGGAGGCCCGGGCATAAGCCTGATGGTCGACTGCGCAACGGGGATTGACCAACACCAGCCGGGATAAGCCCATGTTCTTCATCGCCCGCGCAGCGGCACCAATATTACCCGGATGGGTGGTTTCGACCAGGACGATCTTAATATTCTCTAGCTTCATTTGTTTAATTTACCACGAAGGACACGAAGAGCACGAAGGATATGAAGGCAAATTGATATTCAAAATTCAGTTCAATTCCTGAGTTATTTTGCATAATCTGAATGTTCGCAACTCAATTCAAC
>JAAUXZ010000256.1_pt1 | contig 13600 bp, 11 predicted proteins | sample 7278131 | NCBI WGS metagenome assembly JAAUXZ01 (sample SAMN14350119, study PRJNA611818) | marine sediment metagenome | isolation source: surface marine sediment (3m) | place: French Polynesia: Moorea | collected 2018-08
AAACAGTCCAATGCCGAACTGAGTACGCTCAAAGATGGTGCCAATCGATTAAAGCTAAAATTGATACCTCTGAAGCCGCAAAAAATTGCGAGTTCCAGCCTGACAGATATTGAAATCGTTCGCTTAAGTATGCAGGCGGATTTTAGTGTGATCTCTCCCGGAGCAGTGGTACTGATCGAAGATAAGATCACGCATTCCAGGGAACTGGAGCTTGATAAAGCAAACGTCCTTTCACATCAATCACTTATCGAACAAAGTTACCGCGAGCTTGAACGTAGTCTTATCAGAAGCCTCATCTATCGGCTGAAAAGATAAAAAAATTTGTTGTTGCGCTTATCATTTTTTTCTGAATAAAAAATTATTTTTAACATCATTTTACGCCGTTTGAGACTTGCCAAAATCTTCGATGTCATGCAGGATACTGCGTCCCGAATCATGCTGATGAATCTGTAAATATTTTATGGCACAAGCAGAAAAAGAAGAGCTACCACCAAAAAAAAATCCGCTGATCTGGGTATCCATCATTGTTCTAGGATTGATCATTTTTATCTTTGTTGTCTCTGATCGCGGCGGTGTAAGCCGGGAGTCTTTACCTATACAAGATGCACCTGAGACTGAAGCCCAGGCTGAAAGCATGGATGCGATCAATCGTGAATCATTGGTGCCACCGGGATTGCGCGCAAGGGAAAAAATTAAAAATTTCAGGGATCAAGGACCACCCTACGAATTTGATAAAATCATGGCCCTTGCTTCAGCCTATGCCAGTGATGGCAGTCTTGCTGATGCGCACTTGATGTTTTTCTTTGCGGCCCGTGAAGGTCATGTTGAAGCCATGATGATGATGGCTGAAATGAGTGATCCTACATTGTTTCGGGCTGAGAATAATCTGTTGGATCGAGCAAATGCCATCCAGGCCTATAAATGGTATAGCCATGCACTCGAAAAAGGCTTCGAGCCAGCAGCCAATCGCCTGGAGAATTTGAAACACTGGGCCGAGGCTGAAGCAGGATATGGTAATACGGATGCCCAGCAACTTTTATTAAATTTCAATTAATCGGTTCTTTACATGAAAACCTCTTTCATTCGTTTGTTCATATTATTATTTACCCTGAGCGCTATGCCTGCGTGGGCCATTACCAAGCCGCTCATCATGGAGGGCAAGAAAACCTTATTCCAGCGTGTGCTCAGTATTCCCGAAGCACGTATCTATAGCGATCCTAATCGTAAAGCCGAAAGCTCTGAAGCGGTTCCGTTCAGTGTGTTTTATGTCTATGAGCGTAAAAGCCAATGGCTCAAAATCGGACATGACAGTTACGGTAAAATTGTGGGCTGGATACCTGAAGATCAGACCATCGTGTGGAACCAGGCCTTGACGGTCTCTTTTAAAGATCCACAGGATACTCAACGCGTGATGATGTTCGATGAAAAAGCGACATTAGAAAAAATGGTCAACGACAATGATCAAGAAGCCTATGCGCGTTTATATCAGTCTGTCGTTAAGGACGAACCCATCGCCGACAATCCTGTGATCGCCATTCAGCCCGAAGCACATGTCGATATCCGCAATAATTTTTATCTGGTGCCAATCAAACAGCATGAAGATGTTTACCTGGGGAACGAGCAGGCCCGTTTGCTGGAGATTGCCAGCGTGCCTTTATTGAAGTCTTCAGATGCGACACCTATACCGACAAGCCCACAAAGGAATTATCGAAGCGGGATCCATTTTGTTATCGATTCCACTGTCTCCATGGGGCCATATATTGACCGTACCCGAGAAGCTGTCCGCAAAGTCTATAATACTATTGCCAAACAGGGGTTAAACAACCAAGTCAACTTTGGCTTGACCGCCTACCGCGACAATCTAGGAAAAGTTCCCGACCTTGATTACCTGACGCGTACCTACGCCAATCTGGAGCAAGGTGCGGACGAGGAAAGGTTCTTTTCATTGGTCAACACCCTGGAACCTTCAGAGGTATCGAGTAAAGATTATCGTGAGGATGCTTATGCCGGTATCAAGGCGGCAATAGACAATAGCAACTGGGAAAATTTCGATGCCCGATATGTGGTATTGATCACCGATGCTGATCCACGTGAAAGTGCTGATCCTTTGGGGGCCACCCGACTCAGTGCCAAGGCACTAAGACAACTGGCCTATGACAAGGGTATCTCGATTTGGGTGTTACACTTACGTACCGATTCACCTTATGCGAATCACTCACGTGCGGAAAAACTTTATCGCGAGATCTCCTATTACCCGGGTATTGGTGATTTTTATTATGGAGTAGAACTGGGGCAAGTGGATGAATTTGGTAATGTGTTAGAAGTCTTATCCAACCAGATAACACAACAAGTGCTGGCGACGGTTAACGGTGTCTTACCTATTCCCATTCCAGAGCTGGAGCAACAGGATAATGCCCAGCCTACCCAGTTAGCTGAATTGCAAAGTCGTGTGGCCAAACTCGGTAATGCGTTGCGTATGCAATATTTACAGAAAGAATCCGGTCAGCCATTGCCCAAGGTTTTTGATGCATGGATGGTAGATAAGGATTTTTCCGACCCACAGAAATCCACGGTAGATGTCAGGGTCTTGTTAACGCGTGACCAGTTATCCGATTTAAAAAATGTAATGCAACAGGTATTAAACCTGGCAGAAGAGGGTGTGTTAACCCCTACCGGTTTTTTAAATGACCTCAAGAGCCTGGCAGCAACGGTAAGTCGTGATCCTTCTTCGGTTGGCAGTAATATTTCTTCACTCGGTGGAAACCTTGCTGAGATGGGGTATATGCGCGAATATATTGATGACTTACCGTATACCGGAGAAGTGATGAATCTGAGTCTGGATAGCTGGGAGGAATGGTCAGCCAAGGAACAGATTGAATTCATGCACCGCCTGGAGAGTAAAATCAATTATTATCAGGCTTTACATGATCATACCGACTTATGGGTCACGCCCGGAGGCGGTGCAGTCAATGGTAACTCGGTTTTCCCCGTCGTATTGAATCTATTACCTTGATTCCGGCATAAGTAAAAACTGAATGTCTGTAATTTATTCACTCAAGAATGTAGTGAAATCACGACTGGTCGGAGAGGCCGGCTTTCGCCTGAATGTGCCCAGTATTGAAATTCATGAGCAGGAAAATATCGCTCTAGTGGGACATAGCGGGTGCGGTAAAAGTACACTGCTTGATATTCTCGCGCTCGCATTACACCCTGATTCTCAGGATGAATTTCTGCTCACCCCGAAAAAACAAGATACGATCGATGCGGGTTTTCTGTGGAAGAAAAAAAAGCAAAACAGATTATCTAAAATCCGTAAGCAACATATCGGTTATGTTCTGCAACAGGGTGGTTTATTACCTTATCTCACGGTCAGGGAGAATATTGAACTACCGCGTAAATTGATGAATTTGCCACAGGATGATTCAACGCGTTGCATGGCAAGGGTTATGGGTATTGAACGCCAGCTGGATAAATTACCCGGTTTATTATCTGCCGGTGAGCGGCAGCGAGTGGCTTTTACTCGTGCCTTATCTCACCGTCCCTCCATTTTACTGGCAGATGAACCGACTGCTTCGCTGGATCCAATTACCGCACGCAAGATCATGGCAGTGGTGATGGAACTGGTCAAAGGGTTGAAAATTACCATGATAACCGCCAGCCATGACTGGGCACATATCTACAAGATGGATCTGCGAGTACTGAAACAGGAAGCTGAAGTGCTGGATAATGGCAACCTGTATCAGTCCACTTTCACTGATTAATGGCATGAGTCAATTTAAGAATATCTTAAGCCTCAGTTTCCGTGACTATAGCCATGAGTGGCGTATGTCCGGATGTTTCGTGTTAGCGCTGGCTTCAGTGTTGGCGCCCATGATGATCCTGTTCGGGCTGAAATTTGGCATTGTCAGTTCCATGGTTAATGATCTGGTGGAAAATCCGGATAATCGGGAAATTAAGGCCATTGGCAGCGGCAGTTATACGGAGGCTTGGCTGGATGAATTATCAGCACGTAAAGATGTGGCGTTTATTATTCCAAAAACCCGGGCATTGGCCGCGACCATCCAGTTGAAAAGTAAAACGGCCGGCAGGATTTATTCTACGGAATTACTGGCCACGGCAGCTGGAGATCCACTACTCAGGGAAGTGAGTCAGACACCGCGTGGATTTAACTCGGTCATCCTTAGCGAAGAAATTGCAACCAAACTCAACGTTACCAAGGGTGACATTATTGATGGCAGTTTAGCCCGTCAGTTCCGTGGTAAGCGTGAGCGTGTGCATATCGACTTGAAGGTGCTGGATATCGCGCCTGGACATGTGGTCAGCCGTAAAGTGGCATTTGTGAGTCTGGACTTGCTTTTAGCCAGTGAAAGTTTCAAAGACGGCCGCGCTGTGCCCAAGTTAGGTTGGAATGGTGACAGCGAACCGCTAAGCAAACGCAAATACCCTTCCTTCCGATTGTATGCCCAATCTATTTATGAAGTTGAACAACTGGTAGATGACCTGAATCAACAGGGCGTTGAAGTTAAAGCTAATTTGGCCCAGATAAAAACCGTACAGTCCATTGATCAGAACCTGACTATCATTTTTTGGATTATCGCCTGCGTGGGCGCTGTTGGCTTTTCTTTTTCATTAGGTGCCAGCTTATGGGCGAATGTTGATCGCAAACATAAGGAGTTAAGTATCTTACGCCTGGTTGGTTTTCAGGGGGGTAAGATCATCCTTTTTCCAGTATTGCAGTCGATGTATACCGGTATACTCGGCTGGTTGCTTGCAGTGTTGATTTATTTAATGGCGGAACAAAGTATCAACCAGATTCTTGCACCTAACCTGCAAATAGAACGCGTAATCTGCTACCTGTTACCCGAGCACTTTTTCTGGGCCCTGGGTTTGACCATTTCGGTGGCCGCCGGTGCCGCAATTCTGGGCGGAGTTCGCGCCTCTAGAATAGAGCCTTCAGACGGACTCAGGGACATTTAAAAAGGTCTTTATGGCCTTGTGGATGTCAGTATTTTCTTACAATAATTGTCATGCAATTCTGGGGTAACAGATCATCATCTGCGGATTATTTATCCTCAAAGCAGTTTTATAATATCTGCGAGTCTACAGGGAAGCAGACTAAGGATCGCATGAAAAGGTACAGACTGTTATGTAGATACGGTCGTTACGCATTCTGTCATGTATCGGGAGGGATTCCCGGCAAGGAGCACTGAGATGGAACGTAAGCAGGAATTAGACCCCCGGTGATGAGCCGGGGGTTTTTTATTTGGCGCTGTTAACCCAAGGGCGATAAAATAGTTGTCTATGTTGACCGCCTCATTTTTTAAAGATTTTAAACCCGTTTATGTGCTCAGCAGTGATGAGCCTTTATTATTACGTGACTGGCTGGATGAAGCTCGCAAGCAATTACATGAACTTGGTTTTGAAGAAATCCTGAGTCATTCGGTGGAAACGGGTTTTGATTGGAGTGCTATTCTGGAAGATAGTCAAAATCTGTCATTATTCAGTTCCCGAAAAGGCCAAATCATCCGGTTTAATTCAAACAAACCAGGGCAGTCTGGTGCAAAATTTATTAATCAGATCTGTGAAGAATCTCCCACCGATACTCTATTTATCTTGGTCATGCCGGGATTGGATCGTGCGGCGAGAAACAGCGCCTGGTTAAAAAAAATCAAGGCTAAAGGTGAGGTGGTTGAACTCAAGCCGATTTATCCTAACCAACTCGTGGATTGGATCAGTCAGCGGGCTTTGAGCAAGCAGCTACAGATGGATTCTCAAGCAGCCCTGTTTCTGGCTGATCTGACAGAAGGTAATCTGTTGGCTACCGAACAGGAACTGGAAAAGCTGGCACTGGCGTCAGAACCTGGTCAGTTGATTGATCAGGGAGTCATCAAAGAAAGTATCTCGCGCAGTGCCCGTTATACCCATTTTTTACTGGTGGATGCTTTTCTCGCGGGCCAGGCCAAGCGGGCTTTGAAAATTACCCATGGATTGGAGATGGAAGGTTTTCAGCCTATCCAGGTGCAATATGCCTTGCAACACGTTTTACAGACCTTATTGCAGCTCAAGCAAGCGCAACGGGAACATCGATTGAATGACGCAGCCTGGCGCGCAGCTAATGTTTGGAAATCCAAGCAACGATTATATCAACAGGCGCTTTCTCGGTTTAGTATTGATCAACTCGAGCGATTTTTACAAAGCTGTGCTAAATTAGACCGCATCAATAAAGGGCAGCAGCTGGCCTATGCGGGTGCAGACTGGCAATCCCTCAAGGAATTGATCAGTAGCATGATGGGTATCGGGCATTTACAGAGAACAGGTTAAAAAATGAATGCAGTATTAGAGCAACAGGATTTACAGCAATATATGCAACAGTTGGGTGTGCAGGCTAAATCGGCCTCGGCCATTCTGGCCAGTGTGGAGCCCGCCCAGAAAAATGCAGCCTTATTGGCCATCGCAGAAGCTTTGTTGAAGAATGCTGACGACATTAAAGCAGCTAATGCCAAAGATCTGGAACAAGGACGAAAAGAGGGTCTCGATGCTGCCATGCTGGATCGTTTAGAACTTAATGATGATCGAATCGAAGGCATGGTCGAAGGTTTACGTCAAGTCAGCACCCTGCCTGATCCCGTTGGTGAAATTACCGACATGGAATTTCGTCCCTCGGGTATCCAGCTCGGAAAAATGCGTGTACCTCTGGGCGTCATTGGCATCATCTATGAATCACGTCCTAACGTTACTATTGATGCGGCTGCGCTGTGTATGAAATCCGGTAATGCCACCATTCTTCGAGGTGGAAAGGAAGCGATACATTCCAACCAGGCCATTACTCATTGCATCCAGCAGGGTTTGAAACAAGCCGGCCTGCCAGAGACTGCGGTGCAGGTGATTAATACCGTTGATCGTGCTGCTGTTGGATTTTTGCTCACCATGAAAGAGTATGTTGATGTCATCATTCCCCGGGGTGGAAAGGGGCTCATCCAAAGGGTATCGGAAGAGGCTACGATCCCGGTGATTAAACACCTTGACGGGATCTGCCATGTTTATATCGATGATGAAGCTGATCTTGATAAGGCTTTCAGTATAGCGCTGAACTCAAAGACACATCGTTACGGTGTGTGTAATGCCATGGAAACCTTGCTCATCGCTGATTCGATAGCAGCAGAAATACTACCGAGGTTGAATCAGGCTTACCGGGAGAAGGGTGTGGAATTACGCGGATGTGAGCGTTGCCGTGCCATCGATGCGGATATGCTGGTTGCAACCGAGGAAGACTGGGATACGGAATACCTGGCCCCGATTTTATCCATCAAGGTCGTGGATGATATGCAACAGGGTATTGAGCATATCAATACTCATGGATCGCACCATACCGATAGCATGGTGTCTGAAAATTATTCCCGGGCGCGTGCTTTTATGCGAGCGGTCGATTCCAGTTCGGTCATGATCAATGCATCGACTCGATTCGCTGATGGATTTGAGTATGGTCTGGGAGCAGAAATTGGTATCAGTACGGACAAAATACATGCACGTGGTCCGGTCGGCCTTGAAGGTTTGACTTCACAAAAATACGTGGTCCTGGGCGATGGCCAGATACGGGAGTAAGCGTTCTTATTGCTACGCATAGATTTCCATGATAGGCCTGTTGGGTGGTACCTTTAACCCTGTGCATGCGGGCCATCTATCCCTGGCCAAATCAGTTTTGAATGCCTATAAGCTCGAGCAGGTCGAGTTTATCCCCAGTTATCAAAGTGTGCATCGTAATCAACCTGATGTTGCTGCGGAATTGCGCCGGGATATGTTGGCGTTGGCATTGCAACCCCATACTCAATTTTGCCTTAACCACTTGGAAATTGAGCGGCGAGGGCCATCCTACACCGTAGATACACTGCAGCAGATCAAACAACAAAAACCGGGCATCACACTTTGCTGGTTATTGGGAGTAGATGCGTTTAATGATTTTTTAAGCTGGAAGAATCCTCAGGGTATTTTACGGTTAGCCCATTTAATTGTATGTACTCGTCCCGGGCACGACCCCAAAAAAAATATCTTTCCAGAACATCATCTATCCCTTGACGAGCAATTGTCTGATTTTACAGCGGGTAAGATTGTTTTTTATGAAATGCCCCCGAATGCCTGTTCTTCAACAGCCATTCGGGCGCAATTAAAGCGAGCCTCCCATGGTCTCGATACTTCTGTGACAGAATGTCTACCCCAGTCTGTGTTAAAATTTATTCAGCAACATCAATTATATGAGTAGTGCATGGCCGATTTAACTCCTGACCAAGTAAAACAACTGGTCATAGAAGCGTTGGAAGATTTAAAAGCGGAAAAAATCAGTGATATCGATGTAGAGGGCGTTGCCAACTTTACGGACCGAATGGTATTTGCCAGTGGTAATTCTAATCGGCATGTCAAATCCATTGCGAATTCGGTGCTAGACAAGGCCAAGGAAAACAATATCGTTCCGTTGGGGGTTGAAGGTGAAGATATTGGTGACTGGGTTCTTATTGACTTGGGCGATGTTGTTGTCCATATCATGTTACCGGATACGCGGGAATTCTATGATATTGAACGTCTTTGGTCAGAAGAAGCCGGGCAATCAATAGTGAGCTGATCCATACTCCTTAAGGTCAGTTGTTGTGCAGATTCAAATCATCGCAGTAGGGCAAAAAATGCCATCCTGGGTGGACGAGGCTTACCAGGATTATGCCAAGCGCCTGCCGCGTCAGCAGTCTGTTGAGTTAAACGTGATCGCAACGGCTCAACGAAAATCGGGTGCTAACGTGCCACAACTACAACATCAGGAATCCCTGAAGATACGTCAAAAGCTCAAGCCTGGCAGCCGAATTCTGGCCATGGATGAAAAGGGTAAGCAATGGTCTTCACGTGAATGGGCCGAGCAATACCGGAGCTGGCTGCAACATTACCCTCAGGTTAGTTTCATCATTGGTGGTCCTGATGGCCTGGAACCTGCCTTACTTGAAGAGGCTCACCAAACCGTCGCACTGGGGAAATTGACTTTGCCCCATGGTTTAGCGAGAGTAGTTTTAATCGAGCAAATCTATCGTTCCTGGTCAATTGTGCAAGGACATCCTTACCATCGCTCCTGATATTGCCTATAGTGAGTAAATATGATTTATCTGGCTTCATCTTCTCCCCGTCGAGCTGAACTCATGAGGCAGATTGGTGTTGAATTTGACATCATTGAAGTTGATATTGATGAAACCCCGAGAGTAGATGAATCCATCGAGAAACTGGTTCTGAGGTTATGCCAGGAAAAGGTCATACAGGGCCGCTTGCAGGTACCCGGAAGATCGGTCCAAAATCTGGTATTGGCGGCAGATACTTTGATAGGTTTGCAGGGTAAGATACTGGGTAAGCCCGCTTCCAATCTGAAATGTTGTGAAATGTTACAACTTTTATCGGGCAAGACCCATCAGGTCTATAGCGCGGTCGCCCTAATGAATCAGGAAGGTGAAGTTAATGCAAGGTTAAGTGTTAATGACATAACATTCAGACCGCTAAAATCCGAGGAAATAAAGCAATACTGTGATACCGCTGAGCCTCATGACAAGGCCGGTGCCTATGCCATACAGGGTATGGCTGCCATTTTTATTAAACATTTATCCGGTAGTTATTCGAGCGTTATGGGAATGCCCCTATACGAGACTGCAGAGTTGCTACAACAGGCTGGATATAGATTTCAGGTAAAATAATAACAATGACTAATAGTGAAGAAATTCTGATTAATGTGACTCCTCAGGAGACCCGTGTGGCCATCGTCGAAAGTGGTTCCTTGCAGGAGGTCAGCATCGAACGCCGCCGTAATCGAGGAATTGTCGGCAATATTTACAAAGGCAAGGTAAACAGAGTGTTGCCTGGTATGGAAGCAGCATTTGTTGATATCGGTCTTGAACGATCCGGTTTTTTACATGTATCAGATTTCGATTTAACTAATGGAGAAGATGAAGAAGGGGCAGAAGATCCAACGCCTGTGCCCCCCATCAATGAATTGCTGCACGAAGGTCAGAGCCTTTTGGTGCAAGTGGTCAAGGACCCTATTGGCACAAAAGGAGCCAGACTGACGACCAGCATCTCAGTACCGTCACGTTACTTGGTGTATATGCCCAATTCATCGTTGATTGGCATATCGGTTAAAATCGAAGATGAAGAAGAACGTGAGCGCCTGCGCAGCCTGTTATCCGATTGTATGACAGAAAACCGTACCGGGGGTTGTATCGTGCGCACGGCGGCCGAAGGCGTTGAAGATGAAGAATTGAATCGTGATATCAAGTTTCTATGTACTTTATGGGATAGCCTTCAGGAGCAAGCGAAGAGTGCTAAACCGGGTTCCGTTCTCCATGAAGATTTACCCTTGGCGATTCGTACGCTACGTGACATGGTCAGTCATGAAACCGATGTAGTCAAAATTGATTCACGCGAAACCTATCAAAAAATGGTGAATTTTGCCCAGAAATACATACCTGATTTACCCACAGTGATCGAACATTATCCAGGTGATCGACCCCTGTTTGATCTCTACAATGTCGATGATGAACTTCAGCGTGCGCTGGGTCGTAAGGTGGAATTAAAGTCGGGTGGTTATCTGATTATCGATCAAACTGAGGCCATGACAACGATTGATATCAATACCGGTGCATTTGTGGGTCATCATAACCTTGAGGAAACGATATTTAAAACCAATATGGAAGCGGCTCAGGCCATTGCCCGACAGCTGCGCCTGCGCAACCTCGGTGGTATTATCATTATCGATTTTATCGATATGGTTCAGGAGGATCATAAGCGCCAAGTACTGAAATCGCTGGAAAAATATCTCGACAGGGACCATGCAAAGACACAGGTTTGTGATGTATCCCCCCTGGGATTAGTCGAGATGACACGTAAACGAACCCGTGAGAGCCTGGAGCATGTGTTATGTGAACCCTGTAATACCTGTGGGGGGCGAGGCACTCATAAGACAGTTGAAACGGTTTGTTACGAAATTTTCCGAGAGTTGTTGCGAGAAGCCCGGGTTTACGATGAAGCACAGCAATTGTTGGTTATGGCTAATCAGAATGTGATCGATATGTTGCTGGATGAGGAGGCAACCAGCTTGGCCGAATTAGAAACCTTTATCAAAATACCGGTAAAATTACAGGTAGAAAGTTATTATTCACAGGAAAAATATGACGTGGTACCTGTCTAAACTTTTTTTCTTATTCTCAGACCTGCCATTGGTCAGTAGGTAATCGTCAATGTGGAACACTTCAGGTTCCTATGTCCACCGCTTTAGTATCGGGGTATTGCTCGTCTCTCTGCTCTCTGCAGCCTTGCTGAGCATTGGCGGTCGTTTGTTGATTGTCAACATTGAGTACTATAAGACTGACATTGAAGAAGAACTGGCAAGATATGGAATCACCGGAGTCTCTTTGGATTCGATCAAAGGGGGATGGCAGGGTATTCACCCGGTACTCAAGATTAAAGGTGCTGCGCTGAGCGTACCTGGTCGCTCACAAGCACTGTATATCAATGAATTAGAACTGAGTGTTAAATTGATACCCAGTTTGATCAGTGGCGATTTACAGCTGAAAACATTTCATACTACTGTTGAAAAATTAATTCTGGTATCCGATCAACAAGGCCAGTGGCGGCTGAATAATATTGAACTCTCTCCCGCTTCATCGAATCGACAGGGTCGACTGGATATCTATGCCTTTTTTGAACGTTTACCTGATATGGTGACGGTAGATATCCGACTGCTGCAGATTCGTGATGAACGCAATAAGATAGATTACCTGATTCAAAAAGGTCGCTTAATCAGTCATCGAGAAAATCAACAATTGGCACTGTCTTTAACCGCAGATTTACCCCATACCCTGGGTAGACAATTCCAGATGATGATGACGGGCAATGCCCGGCAGCAGAAATTGTATATTGAAGCGGGGCAATTAAACCTGGTAAACCTGATCAAATTAGCAGGTTATCAAACCAGTACCCTTAGTCAGGCAAATTTATCAATAAAGTCCTGGGTGCAACTTGAGAACTATCAAGCCAGCCAGATTGTGAATGATGCAGTATTCACTCAGGTACTTTTAAATGAATCGGAAGGAGAGAAATACTTGCCTGCTATTGCAGGAAAGATATCCCAAAAAATTCAGCGTGAGGATGATCGGTGGCGGTTTGATACTTATTTGACAGAGTTGCAAAGAGGACAGCAGCAATTATCCGGATTTAATACCCAGTTATATCTGGATCCCAAAGAGTCCCCCTGGTTATGGGTCGATAGAATAGATGTAGCCGAAAGTTTGCCATTTATAAAAACATTTATTCAGTCGAATGAAACAATAAGCTACCTTGAAGGGTTGAATCCCAGTACTGAAATTTATGATTTAGTCATCGAATGGAATAAGGATGATCCAGTCCAGTCATTAGCCGGTTTTAATTTCGTTAACCTGAAGAATGATGCTTTTAAGTCCTTGCCGGCCGTTCAGGGATTGTCGGGTAAAGTCGTATACGCACGTAATAATGCAGACCTGATGTTAGAGTCCTCAGAATTGATGACCAATTTCTCAACATTATTCAGGGATCCCTTTCGCTTTAGTGAATTCAATGCCCATATGAATCTGTCAAGACAGGATAATCAAGTCATTTTGCAGGCGGATTCGTTCGATATTATAAATTCGGACATACAGTTGCAGGGTCGGGCCTGGCTGGAAGCCAGTGGATCAAATAAACCTTATTTATCATTAAGGTCAAATTATCAAAAGGGCAGGGTAGCTTCGACTTCGAAATATCTACCCGTTTCGATTATGCAGGATAATACCGTGGCCTGGTTGGATCGAGCAATCAAGGATGGAGCTATACCCCGTGGAGATATATTGTTCCACGGACGTCTAGAGCGCATTTCTCAGCTACACAATGACAGCTCAGGAGAGTTTCATGCGCTCTTTGAAGTAGAAAATCCACAGGTCGAATTTCTTGAGCAATGGCCAGAGGCCAGCCAAGGGAAAGGGGTAGCCAGTTTCCACAACACCTCGATGGACCTCTCTTTTTCCGATGTTCGTTTTGCATCATCAAAGATTAATCAGGTAGATCTTAGTATCCCTAATTTTATGAGGTCAGAGTTATTCATAACGGCAAAAACGGTTACCCGGGCCGATAATCTGATCGACAGCCTAAGTGCCATGCCCATTTTAGACATGTTTGATGATATCAAACAGAAAAGTAAACGCGTAGAAGGGGAAGTCAGAGGTGTTGCTTCACTGAGGATTCCCCTGTCTAAAAAGATCAAGTCCAAGGAAACAGTCACCGTGGATGCTGAGTTAAGGGATGTGGGTGTGTCGATTCCTGAATGGATGGTCGATTTTCACCGCACCAATGGCAACCTACGGGTGAATAATAATTTAGTAACAGCGGAATCATTGAAAACGCTTTATATGGGTCGCAAGGCGGAATTAAGCGTTAAGAGTGATAATGCTGCACAATCGACCCGGTTAACTTTATCCGGTAATTTAAATTCACAAAACCTTGCATCGTTATTGCCAGATTATTTACAAAAACCCATTAATGGAAATAGTGATTGGAATTTGCAAGTCGATAT